>Ga0181474_100054_pt2 | contig 10357 bp, 9 predicted proteins | sample In3P11_FD_119092 | JGI IMG/M metagenome (GOLD analysis project Ga0181474, IMG submission 119092) | Clean room microbial communities from NASA Spacecraft Assembly Facility at Jet Propulsion Laboratory, Pasadena, California, USA -... ... | reverse complement strand
TTTTGACCGTTCCGGGGCCATTACGGGAATCGAAGCGGTCATGCTTGGGATTGCGCTCTCGCTCGATGCATTCGGTGCCGGGATCGGTGCGGGCATCATGGGCTACTCCCCGTTTCTGCTCAGTTTCCTTGTTGCCGGCATGAGCTTTTTGCTTGTCTCTTCCGGCATCCGGCTCGGCATGCTGTTTTCCCGGCTGCAATGGATCCGGAAAATTTCCTTTATACCAGGTGTTCTCCTCATTTTGATCGGTATATGCAAGTTTTAACAAGGCAGGTGGGAATATGGCAAAGATTATCGGCTTAACAGGCGGGATTGCAAGCGGCAAAAGCACGGTGTCCAATATGCTGAAAACAAAAGGGTTTACGATTGTCGATGCGGATATTGCCGCAAGAAAAGTGGTCGAACCCGGCGAACTTGCGTATGAACAAATCATTGAAGCGTTCGGTGAAGGGATTTTGCAGCAAGATCTCACGCTTGACCGGAAAAAACTCGGGGCACTCATTTTTGCGGATGAAGCACTCCGGATGAAACTAAACAGCATTGTTCATCCTGCAGTCCGGGCCTGGATGACGCGGGAAAAGGACCGGGCAATTGAAAATGGGAAAAAAAACTGTCTTTCTGGATATCCCGCTTCTTTTTGAAAGCCGGCTTACCTATATGGTTGAACGCACCATCCTCGTTTACGTGGATGAAGAGACGCAGTTAAAGAGATTAATGGCCCGAAACGGCCTTTCAGAAAAAGAAGCGCAGATGCGGATCCGGGCGCAAATGCCGCTGAGCGAAAAAAAGGCACTGGCGGATGCGGTGCTCGACAACAATGGCAGCCTGGAGGAAACAAAACAGCAGCTTGAAAAAATCGTGTCAGATTAGCAGCTCGTTCCATGATGGGTACATCATGGTTTTTTTTATGCAAAAATAGGGGAATAACGCTACATAACTTTTAAAATATGATATACTAATTGATGAATAATGGATTAAAAGTATGTCATTTATTATTCGAAGGAGTTGTCTGCACTGTGGAAACAAAAATTGCGATTAATGGTTTCGGCCGCATCGGCAGAATGGTTTTCAGAAAAGCCATGATGGATAACGCTTTAAATATTGTGGCGGTGAATGCCTGCTATCCGGCGGAAACACTGGCACATTTGATTAAATATGACTCCATCCACGGCGTATTTCCCGGAGAAGTGGAAGTGGAAGAAGAGGAAGCACTCATTGTGAACGGCAAACGCATCCGGCTTTTGGCGGAACGCAATCCGGCCCAACTGCCGTGGGGAAAAATGGATATTGATGTGGTAATTGAAGCAACCGGAAAATTCAATGCAAAGGAAAAAGCCGCGCTCCATCTTCAGGCAGGCGCGAAAAAAGTACTGTTGACAGCGCCCGGGAAGAATGAAGATGTCACGATTGTTTTAGGGGTAAATGAAAACGTTTTAGATATCGAGCGGCATCATATTATCTCGAACGCTTCCTGCACCACAAACTGCCTGGCACCGGTCGCGAAAGTGCTTGATGAACAATTCGGGATTGTAAACGGTCTGATGACAACGGTCCATTCTTATACGAATGACCAGAACAATATTGACAATCCGCATAAAGATTTAAGGCGTGCCCGGGCCTGTGGCAAATCGATCATTCCGACGACAACCGGGGCGGCAAAAGCGTTAGGCCTTGTCCTCCCGCAACTGAAAGGGAAACTGCACGGCATGGCGCTGCGTGTTCCGACCCCGGATGTATCGCTGGTGGACCTTGTCGTCGATTTGAAAAAAGAAGTGACGGCGGAAGAAGTGAACGATGCATTTAAGACGGCGGCGAACGGCTCGCTGCAAGGCATTTTGGACTATACAGAAGTGCCGCTCGTTTCTTCGGATTATACGACAAATCCGTACTCGGCCATTGTCGACGGCTTATCCACGATGGTCATGGATGGAAGCAAAGTCAAGGTACTGGCCTGGTACGATAATGAATGGGGCTATTCTTGCCGCGTCGTACAACTGGCACAGCTCGTCGCCGAAAAAATGGAAGAAACCGGGAAAATCAATATTGCCTAAGCCGAACGGAGCAGCACCAGCCTGCTCCGTTTTCGTTACCAGTTTTCAGAGCCGCGCCGGAGGATGACTTGCGGAATAAAAAAGAAGGAAAACCGCCCGTAAAATGTGTAGCCATTGTAATTGACGCGATAACCAGGTCTGTTTTATGATAAGTTTATCCTATTTACCGTCCATTTTGCGACGAGTTTCACGGTAGCAAATGGATGTAAGCCAGCAGAAACGGCACCGGAAATTGGTCCGCATCCGCATTGCTTTATCGTTAATAGGAAGAATATTTTTAAAATAAAGTTGCACAGTGCTATGGAGGGATGGCAGGTTTGCAAAAAAAGAGGATTGCGATCGGCGGTATTATGCACGAAACCAACACCTTTTCTACGGTCAAAACAACGGTTGATCTATTCAAATGCTATGAATGGCAAGTCGGGGAGGAGATTGTCGACCATCATGCGGAGGTAAACGACTATCTTGGCGGCATGATTACAAAAGGGCATGAACTGGGTGTGGAACTTGTGCCTGCATTTTGGGCTAATACGAATCCAACCGGGCTGATTACGCGCGACACATACCGGGAATTGATTGAAACGCTTTTGAACCATATCAGCAAGACGGGAAAACTTGACGGCATTTGCCTCGCCCTGCACGGCGGCGGTTTGGCAGAAGGGATCGATGATTTGGAAGGAACCATTCTTTCCGAAATCCGGAAAATGGTCGGATACGGCATTCCGATCGTCGCCACCCTTGATTTGCATGCCAATCTTACAGAAACGATGGTGAAGGAAGCAGATGCATTGTTCGGGGTAAACTTTTATCCACATACAGACTGTTTTGCACGGGGACAGGAAGCACTGGAAAACTTGCTGAAGATCATAAATGGCAAGCTGAAGCCTGTCATGTACGTGGAAAAGCTTCCCATGATGATTGCTTCGTCCACCACCGATCTGTCGCCGGCAAAAGATATTAACGAACTTTGCTGGAAATGGGAAGAACATCCATCCGTCATCGACTGTACATTTTTTCATGGATTTTGCCAGACGGATATTCCCGACATGCGCGTTTCAGTTTTAACGATGACAAATGATGATGAAGAGCTGGCCCGGGAGGCTTCCAAAGACGTGTCGAGGAAAATTTGGGAACTGCGCGATCTTTTTTATATCGGTTACCCCAACCCGGGAGAAGGGCTCGAACAGGCATTGGCTGTGCCGGGCGGACCGGTTGTAATAAATGAAATGTCCGACAATCCCGGTGCAGGGGCTCCCGGAGACGGTACTCACCTGTTGAAAGTGCTGGTTGAGAGGAATATTGAAAACTCCTGCTTCGGGTTTATTTATGACCCGCAAACAGCAGATTTGGCGCATCAGGCCGGTTGCGGCAACTGGATTACCACTCTTCTTGGCGGAAAAACCGATTCCCTTCATGGGGAACCGCTGCGAGTAAAAGCCTACGTCAAAACCTTAACAGACGGCCGGTTTGTGCATACAACGCAAATGTACCGCGGGAAAAAAGCGGATCTCGGAAAGTCAGCACGGCTTCAGGTCGGCAATGTGGACATCATTGTATGCTCCAAGCGGGCGCAAACGTTTGATGAGCAAATATTTAAACTGCACGGCATAGACGTCACCCAGTATAAGATTGTCGCCTTGAAGTCTGAAAACCATTTCCGCTCGTCTTTCACGCCGCTTGCCAAAAAGATTATACCTGTTGATTCACCGGGATTAAGCAGCTACAATCTGCTGAACTTCCAATACCGGCGGGTGAAAAGGCCTGTACTGCCGCTTGACCCTGTATGAAAAAATAGAAACGGGGGGGGAGCCCCCGTTTCCATTCAATAGTAAAAAAACGTGCCAAAAGGGGTTTCATCATTGTAAAAAGTTTAAAAGCATTAAAATTTATTTTTGAAATCAGGTGGTTGTATGGGAGAAAACTATGAACAACAGATTTTGGATTGGTTTGAAGATTTTCATGCAAATCCGGAAGTAAGTTTCCGGGAATTCAGGACAACGAAAAGGATTGCGGAAATATTGGAACAGCTCGGAGTAACATACCGGCATTTTCCTGATATCACCGGGTTGATTGCCGATATTGGTGAAGGCGAGGAAACGGCCGCCGTCCGTGCCGACCTGGATGCATTGTGGCAGGAGGTGGATGGCGTCTTCCGGGCGAACCACTCCTGCGGGCACGATGCGCATATTTCGATGGTGCTTGGGGCGTTGTTGTATATAAAAAACCAGCCGCTGCCACCCAATAAAAGAATCCGTTTTATTTTTCAGCCGGCCGAGGAAAAAGGAAACGGCTCCCTTGCAATGATTGAGCGCGGCGCGTTGGAAAAGGTCACACATCTCTTTGGTGTCCATCTCCGACCGGTGGAGGAATTGCCATTTGGAAAGTTTTCCCCTTCCATTCATCACGGCGCTGGTATTTTTCTGGAGGGGAAAATTTTCGGAACGGATGCGCATGGCGCCAGACCGCATGAAGGAAAGAGCGCCATTGATGTTATTGCCGCCCTGTACCAATTTATAAAAACGCTTTCTTTCCCGCCTTTCGAATCGTATTCAGTCAAATTGACAAAAATTGCGGCGGGCAGCGAGAATCTAAACATTATTCCGGGAACGGCCGAGTTTGGCCTCGATATCCGAGCCAGGAAAAATCTCATCCTTAACCGGATTAAAGAAAGAATGGAAGAAGGCCTTTCCGGATTAAAAACCCTTTTTGGTGTCGAAATACAATGGGAGTGGACAGACTACACACCGGGAGCTGAAGTCTCGAAAGAAGCAGAGGACATTGCCGAACAAGCGATTCGCCGGATAGCCGGCCCGAATGCGATTGCCGCTCCAGTTGTTACAACCGGTTGCGACGATTTTCACTTCTATACCATTAAAAAGCCGGAAGTAAAAGCGTCTATGATCGGCATTGGAGCTGATCTCAAACCGGGCTTGCATCATCCGCACATGCATTTTAACCGGTCGGTTCTGGATACCGGCGCAAGAATTTTGGCCGATGCTCTTCTTCGTTGCTCTTATGGCTAAGGTAATAACTTCCATTATGTGACAAAAAGCGGCAGGAACAGCTTCCTTCCCCTATTTACTTTTTCGAAAAGTCTAAAATTGATTGACAGCTGTTCAGTCCATTGACTATAATAAAAGTATTATATAGCGTCTATTTAACGACAATTTAAAGAAAGTGGGGTTCTCCTGTTGATGAGAAAAAAACCGATTTATTTTCTGCTCTTCATGCTTGTCATCGCCATGGCACTTTCCGGATGTTCCGGCAAATCAACGACAAAGTCTTCAAATGCGCCCGCTTCAAATGAAACATCTGAATCAGGCGGTACATTGAAAATTGCGGCACAAGCCCAGCCGGATACACTCGACCCGACAGTTACGACAGCTGAGGCAACCGCACAGCCCGCAAGACTTGTATTTGAATCACTGGTGACGTTGGATAAAAACTATAAAGTGGCCCCGCAGCTTGCTGAATCCTATAAAACAAGCAGCGATGGAAAAACGGTCACTTTTAAACTGCGAAAAGGCGTAAAATTCCACAATGGCAAAGAAATGAAAGCGGATGATGTGATCGCCTCGATGCAAAAGTGGGAGAAAAATGCCTCGCTGACGAAATCGATCATGGACGGGGCGAAGTGGGAGAAAAAAGATGACTACACGGTAGAACTGGTTCTAAAGAAACCTTCATCTGTTGCAATGACGATTCTGGCAGACCAAACCCAGCTGGCCGCAGTAATGCCAAAAGAAATCGCCGAATCGGCGGGTCCTACTGGGGCAAAAGAATATGTTGGGACGGGCCCATTCAAATTTTCAGGATGGAAAAAGGACCAGTACCTCCATTTTACAAAGTTTAAAGTTTATCAGCCCGTTAATAAACCGGCGAGCGGCGTTGCCGGGAAAAAAGCGGCTAAGGTAAAGGATATCTACTGGTATTTTGCGCCTGATGCATCCACCAGGAGTGCCGGCCTGATCAGTGGGCAATATGATATTGCCCTCAGTGTTCCATATGATGCGGTGAAACAAATTGAAAGTACGCCGGGGAAGAAGATCCAGCCCTATACTTACGGGATGGAAATCCTCGTCTTCAACAAAAAACAAGGCCTTTTCAAAAATGTAAAAGCCCGCCAGGCAGTAAACGATGCCTTGGACAAAAAAGTCGTTCTGCAATCCGCATTTACGGATAAACGATTCTATAAATTGGAACCTGGCTTATTCCGGCCGGAACAGAAAGTATTGTATTCTGATGCCGGGAAGGAAGTTTATAATTCGAAAAATTTGGACAGGGCTAAGCAATTATTGCAAGCATCCGGCTATAAAGGCGAAACAATCAAGATTCTGACCAGTCGGGATTATCCGCATCACTATAACGCAGCCATTGCCACCCAGCAACAATTGGAGAAAATCGGAATGAAAGTCAAACTTGATGTATATGACTGGGCCACTCTGCTTGAACATCGGGAAAATCCGGGCGACTATGACATTTTCTTCACCGGCTGGGATACGGGAATCGTGCCGCATCAATACGGTTTCCTGGATTCCAAGGCAAACTGGCCGGGCTGGACAAACGATCCGAAAATCGATCAATTGCTGGATCAGATCAGTACTGCCAAAACGCAGGATGAGACAAAAGCACTCATTCGTGAGCTGCAACAGGAATTCTGGCAATACCTGCCGGTGATCAATCTTGGAACTTACAAAAATGTCAATGCCTGTTCCGATAAAGTCAAAGGATTTAAATGGTTTATTGGTCCGGTTCTCTGGAATGTCAGCATAGAATCATAAAATTCGGCAAGGCAGGCGTTTGCATCTTTGCACTGAAAAATCACATTTCAAGCGGCTCTGGTTTTAAATGCTGGCTGGGGAACCCCTTGGCTTTTTACGAAACCTCGTAAAAAGGCATACCATTTAATCGCGTATTGCAAAACGATCACGGATACAGCCTAACCCTTATCACCTGGGGGTTAAGCTGTATCATAAAGTGGCCGCAAGCGGAAATGCCCGCTTTGCCCATCTTTATAAAAGAATTTAGCAGCAAAAAAGAATATCAGAATGATCAACCCTACGACAGATTTGCAAAGGGGATTTGCCAATTGAAGAGATATATTTTAACACGGCTATTGTCGCTTATACCGGTATTACTGATTGTAGCAATCGTTGTTTTCTTTCTGATTCACTTAACGCCGGGAGACCCGGCCTCCGTTATCCTCGGACCTCAGGCATCACCGGCCGAGGTGGAACAATTGCGGGACAAACTTGGCTTGAATCTACCGCTTTACCAACAATTTTTCGATTGGTTTATCGGGCTTTTTCGGGGAGATCTTGGCTGGTCCATCTCCCAAAACAAATCGGTACTGGATGCTTTTCTGGAACATTTGGGGCCGACGCTCTCGCTCTCCATTCTTGCTCAGACCATTTCTATCATTTTGGCCATACCAATTGGCATCATTGCCGCTAGGAAGCGGGGGTCTAAAACTGACCAGTTCTTCATGGTGCTGGTTATGCTCGGAATGGCAGTACCGAGCTTTTTATTAGGGCTGTTGCTCATGCAGCTGTTCGGTGTAAAGCTGAAATGGTTTCCTGTGGCCGGATATGAACCGTTAAGCGCAGGGGTATGGAATCATTTGCGGTATATGATCATGCCCGCTTTGGCCCTTGGGATCATCCAGACCGCCGTTATTGCCAGAATGACCCGGTCATCCATGCTGGACGTGCTGAGTGCCAATTATATTAAAACAGCAAAAGCAAAAGGGCTTAAACAGCGAATCGTGATTTATAAACACGCCCTCAGAAATGCTTCCATTGCCATTATTACCGTTGTCGGGGAGTCTTTCGGTTCGCTGATCGCCGGTGCGGTAGTGACAGAAACCGTATTTAATCTACCCGGGATTGGCCAACTGATCATGAACTCCATTTTGCGCAGAGATTATGCAGTCATTCAAGGGGTTATTTTACTGGCATCCGTCTCCTATCTGCTCGTCAATTTAATCGTTGATTTATTGTACGGCGTCATCGATCCGAGAGTCCGTTTAAACCGGAAAGCATAATCGTTTGCGGCAGAACCGTGGCTTAGCCAAAGTAATTTTTGGAAAAACCGGGCTCCGAAACCGATTTTAAAAATCAAGAATTTGTTTTTAACCCATTTTGTTTTGCCGAACAGCAGAGGAGGGGAAGAAATTGGAAGTAGAGACAACATTGGAAATGGATAACATGCTCTCCACAAAGAACCGGCTGAAAAAAGAACGATTCAACCTGTTTGTAAAACGGTTTTTTGCGAACCGGCAGGCCGTTTTAGGCAGCATGATGGTCATTTTATTGGTTTTATTTGCTTTGATCGCCCCATTTATCACAAAATATACGCCGCTTCAAATTGACCCTGCCCATCGTCTTCAGGCGCCTAGTTCCATCCATTGGTTCGGCACGGATAACTACGGGCGCGATCTGTTCAGCCGTGTTGCTTACGGCGGGCGGGTTTCACTGGCTGTGGGGCTATCCGCTACCATGCTTACCGCCCTGATCGGAATGGTCACTGGTTTATATGCTGCCTATTACCGATTACTGGATCATGTTTTAATGCGGATTTGTGATGGGCTGATGGCTTTTCCGGATATCCTTTTGGCGATTGCCATTACCGCTGTTCTCGGGCCCCGTCCGGTCAATGTTGTGATTGCCATTACTGTCGTTAAAATTCCGTCAATGGCGCGGGTTGTCCGGTCTGTGGCATTGGTGGTGAAGGAACAAACCTATATTGAGGCGCTCAAGGCCCAGGGAGCCGGTTCATTTCGGATTATTTGGCGCCATATTGCACCCAACACGATATCACCGTTTATCGTTCAGGCAACCTATGTTTTCGCATTGTCGATCATTCTGGAAGCAGGCCTCAGTTTTCTTGGCGCGGGCGTGCCGGCTCCCAATCCGAGCTGGGGAAATATTTTGTACGATGGAAAGATTGTTATGTTTAGTGCCTGGTGGATGACGGTTTTTCCTGGATTGTTTATTATCCTGTCCGTTTTGGGCCTCAATTTATTTGGTGACGGGCTCCGTGATTTGTTGGATCCCCATACAAACAAGGCGAACAAGTAAAGCGGCTTCACACGGCAATAATGCGAAAAAGAAAGGGGGAAGCATACATGCAGGAATGCCTGCTGGAAGTAAAAGATTTAAAAACATCCTTTTATACGGAAAAGGGTTTGGTGACAGCAGTGGACGGGGTCAGTTTCACGGTCCATTCCGGGGAAACGCTCGGCGTAGTGGGCGAATCCGGCTGCGGGAAAAGCGTAACAGCTGAGTCCATTATGCGCCTTTTGGATGAAAGTGCGACCCGGTATGAAGGGGAAATCAATTACAAAGGAAAAAACTTGCTAAAGCTTCCGGAAAAAGAAATGGAAGCGATTCGCGGCAACGAAATTGCAATGATTTTTCAGGATGCGATGACCTCGTTGAACCCTGTTTACACGATTGGGAATCAGATCGCCGAATCGATCATGGCCCATTCTGATTTAAACAAGAAGGAAGCTTACGAAAAGGCGGTGGAGATGCTCCGGCTCACCGGCATTCCTTCACCTGAAAAAAGGATACATGAGTATCCCCATGAAATATCCGGGGGCATGCGGCAGCGGGCGATGATTGCCATGGCGTTGTCATGCCGCCCGCAATTGCTGATCGCAGATGAACCGACTACGGCACTGGACGTTACGATCCAGGCTCAAATCTTGGAAGTGATGGAAGAATTAAAGAAAGAACTGAATATGGGAATTATTTTGATCACCCATGATCTTGGCGTCGTAGCGGAAGTCTGTACCCATGTGGTCGTCATGTATCTGGGGCAGGTCATTGAAGAAGCGGATGTGGAGACGATTTTTTCCAAACCGCTCCACCCCTATACAAACGGCCTATTAAAGTGCATTCCGCAATTGGATGGAGACCGTACAAAGCCGCTTTTTACCATTGAAGGGGTAGTTCCTTCGCTGGACGATATCCCTCCCGGCTGCCGGTTTGCCGGGCGCTGCCCTTTTGCGGACAGCAAATGCCGGAAGGAGCCCCCGCCATTGGAAGAAGCAGCGTACAGGCATAAAATCAGATGCTGGCATTACGAGGAAATTCAAAGACAGGGGGCATTTGAAGATGTTGCAATCCCATCTTGAACGTGAAACCAAACAGCAGACAAACATCCCCCTCCTCGAGATTAGAAACTTAAAAAAATACTTTCCGATTACCACCACACTCGGGAAAACGAAGGGCTTTGTCAAGTCTGTGGACGGGGTTGATTTTGATCTGTATGAAAACCAAACATTGGGGCTGGTGGGTGAA
>Ga0181474_100042_pt2 | contig 10540 bp, 7 predicted proteins | sample In3P11_FD_119092 | JGI IMG/M metagenome (GOLD analysis project Ga0181474, IMG submission 119092) | Clean room microbial communities from NASA Spacecraft Assembly Facility at Jet Propulsion Laboratory, Pasadena, California, USA -... ... | reverse complement strand
AAAACACTTCTGAATATAGTTTCTTCAAAGTTGTTTTTGAAGAATGTGAAATTGATCTTTTGGAGTGATGTAGTTCATTGTGCAATATATGTGAAAAATAGATGTCCATCTCATGCTAGAGACAAACATAAGACTCCTTATGAAATGTGGTTTGGTCGTCTTCCTTCAGTTAGGCATCTCAAGGTTTTTGGTTCCACTTGTTATGCCTTGACTCCTAAGGAATAGAGAAATAAACATGGGCCACAAGTCACAAATGCATTTTCTTGGGGTACTCAGATACTACCAAGGGATACAAGCTTTATGACGAGGTAAACAAGAAATTCCTCTTTGCAAGGGATGTGATGTTTCTTGAATGCTTGAAAAGTGAAATGACTATTGAGCGGCAGCTTGATCACCTCGATAAGTTTACCTGTGGAAAGCATTTTCTTGAAGCAGATTATGAGATTCCAAATCTTGAAGGGAAGATCCCGATATTGGATCAAAATTTGGAATTTATGCCACTTGTTCCTGAAGAGCAAGCATATATGGTTGTTGCAAAGGAAACAAAGGAGATTGGGTGGCTCAAAAAGATACTAGAAGATTTGCAGGATAAACAAGTGCAACCAACTCCACTTCTAATTGATAACACTTATGCAATACAACTGACCAAGAATCCTAAATTCCATGATCGAACCAAACACATCAACACAAAATTTCATTTGATTTGATATCATGTAGAGGCCAAGACAATTCAATTGAAACATTGTTCTATTGAAGAGAAAACTATCAACATCTTCACCAAAAGCATTTGAACGAAAAGAGTTTGAGAAGTTCTGAAAGATGCTTGGAATGACAAATACCCCTTCAGATTAAGGGGGGAATGTCAGACACCTAATCCTTAGGGATTAAAGTATTTATAATATAGTAGTGGTACTTACTATATTTAATAAATTCGACTATAGGAGTTTACATGATTTTTAAGAGTAATAAGGAAGAGCATATGAAGAGTCCGTGTGCAATCATAACATCACCCATGGAGGTGAATATGTAAAGTCACTTTGTGATGTATTTATTCTTGTCACAAATCTGATGCAATGCTTTTTGCCTTGAAGTTCTAACTTCTTACAGTTTATTTTATTTCATTTCATCTTGTTAATGTAGGAGTATGTAACCAACTCAATTAATAATGGTCAATTTGATCATGGCTAATGATTGCAGGCTAAACAAGAAGGAATTAAATGGCCAAAGGTAGTAAAGATAGGCTACCTATCTTTAGATGACACTATGAAAAATTTGTTAACATGTAAGAAAAGCACCTTTATCTCATATTCTTCCTTTCTTCCTAATAACATGTGGCAAACAGTTGTCCTTCATGTTCATAAAGGTATTTTAGGACATTGTGCAATCACAATCACATATTGAAATTTCGTCAATGTGGAGAGAAAATTCCCTCTGTTTGATCTTCTTATACTGCATTCAAGATTCTACTTAAGAAAAGGAAAAGAGAACCAACAATGCTAAAGAGGCTTCTGACATGAATCATACTCTTTGTGTGTTGTCACTATTGCATGTAGCTCCGAATCCCAACTTGTTTGTGCCTTTCAGTATTTGAGCCATTCCTGCTCTGGCATGCTGTTTATTTGTGCAATTGTTTCTGGTCATGTTTCGGTGAAGAAAATGTTCATTCTATATGGATACATAACACACTGCTTATGCACAACACAGTTGTCAAGAAAATGGATCAAAGGAAGATCTTTTACTTTGTAATTCTTTCACAGTTGTGGATGATTGACCTAATTTTTCTTTCTAATATGACATTTTTCATCACCTTCTCAAAAACAAAAATTTACCACATTTAGAAATCCTGGGATTCAATACAATGGCTATCATTATGAGCTGCATTTTTCGCAGAGTGCACCAATGTTTCCAATTTAATGAGACAGGAAGAATGAAATGTTGACTTGTAATTTATAAATAATTATCAAGATCACACTTCAGAACCCTACTAGAACAGTAATTATAATCATGATAGCCCTAAAAGACAAAACTCTGATTTTAGATACTCAAAACCAATAAGGAAAAATGATGTGTGAAGTTGCATAGAGCATCTCCCTGAAAAGATACATACATACATGCATACATATATATATGTATGTATATTAAATTTTTGATATGGGAATTGGGAGACAAGGGAGGTGTGAAGGCATCCACATTGACGGTCCCATGTTCAACTCCCACTCCTTACATTGGTGATATTTAAAAACTTATCGTACGTCCTACAAACCCATAGGTTTAAAGGACGTTAAATATTGACTTTACTCTTCATGTATCATTATTCATATAGGCAATCAGCTGACACCCAGAGATCACAACACTAGCCATATTTACTCCACATTACTACATAGGTACAAATCAGCAATTTATACATATCATATTTTAGCATTGAAGGATAAGTAGAGAATGTTTCCTTATATTCCACCCTCTATACAATTTTCTTATCTGACTTGTTCCTTCATTTTTGGATTTTTTTGTTTATATTCTTATCTTATCAATAAATATTTTAGGGAGAGCTTGCTCCTGCATAGCTATTCATATTGTAAGATGACTTTTTACTTCTGACTGACCTCTTGGTGATTTTTTGACATAGTTTTTATGATTTATATTTTTCTTGTTACGACGGTATTTGGCAAATTTAAGTCGATTATGTGCCTGAGTTGACTCAACACAGTTAAGGCACCACCCTCAACTATGGACATTGATAAGTCATCTCACATTTTATGCCCTCTTCCACGGCTTTGCTGGTGTTTGTTATTCAGTGTCATTTGAATGACTTGAGCAGCTCTTTGTGCTGTTTCAAGGGTATTTTCTCCAGTGTTTTTTTGAAAATTTGTATTGTCATAGGGATATTTCATATTTCTAAAACAAATATAGAAGGATGATGTATAAGATTAGACTTGAATAGCTATGGACTTGAATAGATAGAAAATAAAAAATACCCTCAACTACATGCACTTGCTTGACATTTAGCATGATAAATCACCTATACATCCGATACGTCAACTGACAGATTTTAACAAAGGAATGAAAATTACATTCACTGTGTAAATGGATAGTTTCTTGTAACTCCTTTCTTAAAACCCATATAATAAGATTCAACAAACGTATATCGCAGAAATAAAGAATACTTGTTCCAAAAATGTATTTCATGATAGCAGTTTTCACAGAAAATTGCTTTTTCCTGACTAACCTGTTACTACTCCAGAACTTCAAGTCAAGAAGATGAAACAAGATCCACACAACATATGAAACATATATGTATCTCTTCAAAAAGGACCAAACCGAGTATTACCATCAACAGCATCATGAGATATAGGAGATTGATTACTCCGACCAATCCAGTACTGAAGCCGCTCCTCAGCAACATCCTCTTCCACCCCATGATTTTTTGCTCTTCGCCAAAAATATATTAGCCAAGCCTGACATCGCAACTATATGTAATCAATGACTGCATTCCTAAGAATCTGGCAATAAATTTAGGCACTCCATTTAGATGTTTTAACTAGCATTGTATGCATTCAAATCTAAAACATAAAAAATTCCTGTGCATTTCAGCTGTAAGTAAATAGACAATGTTTTGAGAAAAAAAGAACGAACAAGATATACATGGCTTCCTACCCCTATTACAACAAAGATAACTTCTCACCTAAAGAAATATAGGCTAAACTGAGAGCTCACTTTAAGACATACAAGCTAATTACATAAATACAAACATAAATTGGATGAAACCTAAAGGAAATTTGTATGATTATGGTTAAAAAATGCAGTACGCCTACAAAACCTGAGCTCATTGTTGATCTTTATAACATGTTCCAAAGAGCATTTTGAACATAGCAGAACAATGTTATGTAAGATGTTTATGCTGACAACATTTGCATATCCATTATGCATCATACACATGCAGACAGAAAGAAGGATAAAATCATTTCTTAATGTTTCCAAACAGTTGTTTTCATTTAATTATTGTGATTTATAGTTATAGGCTCCTGTCAACATGTTCGAACTTTGAACATGCCATTGCTAAGCTGCATGGTCAATCTGAAAGTACATTTATTTCAAATTTAAGGTCTATTGTGGCACTTCTGTACATTATAGGTATGCACATATATGCTATGAAGGGCTTGATAAATGATGTTTTTCATACATCTAACAGATAGAATTGTTTCAGGAGGTGATTGTTTTGGTATTATTTGAAGTCCCCTTTTTTAGTCTAAGTGACAAGAAACACTAGTCTCTTATGAATAACAATCTTGTTTCAAAGGAGGTAATTGCTTCAGTATTATTTGGAGTCCCCATTTTTAGGCTATGTGACAGGTATAGCCTCCTGTCAACATGTTTGAACTTTGAACATGCCATTGCTAAGTTGCATGGTCAATCTGAAAGTACATTTATTTCAAATTTCAGGTCCATTGTGGCACTTCTGTACATTATATGTATGCATAGATATGCTATGAAGGGCTTGATAAATGATGTTTTTCATATATCTAACAGATAGAATTGTTTCAGGAGGTGATTGTTTCGGTATTATTTGGTCCCCATTTTTAGGCTAAATGACAAGAAACTCTAGTCTCTTATGAATAACAATCTTGTTTCATAGGAGGTGATTGTTTCAGTATTATTGGAGTCCCCATTTTTAGACTATGTGATAAGTAACTCTAGTCTCTTAAGAATAACAAAAAAGATGTCAGTCTCCTCTATATATATGAACAAACATAGCTCTCCACTGTCTCATGGTAGGCAGGACTGACAAACCTAAGGACCCTACCAACATGGAAATTACGATGGTTTCTATCCAACCATAACTGGAGAGGGGAAAATGAATAAAAAGAATGAGATATTATTGACATTGACAAGTAACAAATATAGGTCAATCAGACTCAAAAGTGTGTACATATGTAGAAAATGCTATAGTAGCCCAAGGCGGGGCTTAGAACAAGATAAAGAATATTATAGTTGTTATGTTTTTCTTTCCTCCCAAAAACGTGCATAAAACTTTGAGGAAACAGCGTTACTTGTTTCTGCCTAAAAGGATTATGTATCCCAAACACTCACATAGAATATGGGCCCATGCACCACATTAGAGATGCATGTTGTTAAACTGTATACAATTGAGACTCATCGACCGACTCTTTTCATAAGTTATAAAAAATGAGGAAAGACTACAGATGTGAACGAAAGCGAAAAAAGATCACAAATGCAAGGATAAATGCATAGGAATGAGAAAATAAGCCTATGAAACAATCACTAGTGATGCAGTGTCTCGGTAGGTCATATCCGGATTCCTTAAGAAGCATGTATTCACTTATAAAGCCTAGCAGCAAATAGCAAAGCTCAAGTTGCTACCTAGCATACAGAATACGTCCTGGAGGGTCCCGTACCCCGTACCGTACGTACGGGGTACGTGGGTACGCATACCGGGGTGCATACCAGGTATTTTCACAAAAAAAAACATACAATAAAGTAAAAAATCCACTTACCCTCTTCCATTTTAACTTGCCCTCTCTCGCTTCTAACATCAAAACACTTACTCACAATCAGCTTTCAAGTTTCAAGGGTTTTAGCATTGCAGCATTGAGCATTGGCCATTGAGCAAGGGGTAAAAGGCAAAGCATTCATATGGATAGATCCTCTGAAGAGGCTTCTTGTTGTTGTTTTACTTGTAAAGCCTCATCTGTAAAGGCTTATTTTGGATTTTGCATCATGTTATACTTCTAGTTCTCAGTTATCATGTATAGGAGTTAATATAGGGTCTACACATGGTTTTCCTTCTAAAATGCTATTTTTATAGGAGTTAATATAGAGTCTACACATGGTTTTCCTTCTAAAATGCTATTTTTATAGGAGTTAATATAAAGTCTAGTACTCTAGACATGGTTTTCCTTCTAAAATGCTATTTATGTGTATCTGATATCATTCTTATTTTTTTGCAAATTGCAAGTTAATATGGTATTTTAGAAATAACATATATATATAATATTCATATGCATTCAGGTAGAAACTTGAGGCTATGTTATTTAATATCAGATATGTCCTTTATTATCTTCACTTCTCCATATAGTCCCATAGGTAGCAGGGAGTTTGTTGCTCTGAAGTAGAAACCTCTTTAGTTAAAAGAGCAATTGCAGTTTAAGGCTTGCATGTTTCCTAGTTCAAGAACTCTAAATCCACTGTCTATTTTACTCCTCTGGCAAGTGAATCTACAGATTGTTTTTTGAATGTCCTCATATAGTTTGCAGAAGCCATGCCAAATATAGATATGAGAAAATAGATGAGTCTGTTAAGGTTAGTAACGAAAGTTAAAAAGTGTCGCATTATTAAGATAAAATATTAAGATTGAATGGACTTTATCCATCATATAATAGCTATCCACATTCATAATACATCATGTTATAGTTATACTTATCATGTATGGGCATTGGGAGTTAATATAGACTCTAGACATGGTTTTCCTTCTAAAATGTTATTTTAATTTATGTGTATGAGTGTATCTGATCAATTATCATCTTATTTTTTGCAAATTACAAGTTGATATAGTATTTTTATTTTAGAAAATATATATAATAATATATATATACCGTACCAACATACCGAATTTTCAGCACCCAACGTACCATGTACCAGATATGCGTATTTGTGTACCGGCGTACCGTCATACCATGTGATCTAGGTTGCAACTAGACTAGCGCAAGAAGCTGTAGGGTCTATGATGGAAGACTCGATGGAAATTAAGGTGAAGGGAAATGACCAACATGTGAATACTGAATGACATAGAGATAAGCTATTTGCCTCAAAATACATACACTTATTTGCAAACCATGCAATAAATAACTTAAACCACTTCACAAGATATTCAACTTTCTCCTCTTAAAAATCTCAGTTTTCAAAGAGAATGCACTTAAGCAATAAAAATCATTCAAATTAGCAAGAAATTCTTACAAGATGCATATTCACAGCATTTCTTCAAAAGCATAATTCCGAAAAGAAATCCACTTTGCAAAACATATTCAACAACATAGCATGAGCATTTCTTTCTTACAATTGCACAAATCCTCCTTCTTACAATTGCAAAAATCCCCTTCTTATTGGCCAAAATGGGGTATAAGTAAGGCACAAAAAGTAGCTGCAATAAATGCAATGTTGCCCTAAAGGCATCAAATCTGATATGGTATGCTCACATGCAACACAAATATCAATGCAAAATCAGATCATATCACAAACATCTATGCAAATGGTGTCAAAACCAATCAAAACATAAATGCAACCGCCACAAAACATCTAATCTATCTCTAACAAGTGTGGAATAAAATCATATATGCAAATCAATAAATGAATCTAACAAATTTGATCCGGAGGGAGCAAAAACTCATCCCTACATTGGTCAAATCAAGTAAATGAAAGTCTGAGAACCATAACAATATGCATTTAAACTGAAAAGATAGTTGCAGACAGAATCTACAAGCGAATCAAATCTAGGGCAGATTCGATTCAACACCCGCGGAGTTCCACTCTTCGTCGATGAGATTGTATGATTCCATGGTCTCCTCCAAGAAAGCCTGGAAAGCATGCACACAATGTTGCCATTCTATCTGTAGAATCCCTTGATCTATCAAGATGTAGCCTACATCTGAAATCTCCAGATGACCATCTGTCTCTTGTGATGAATAGGCTTGCTTGCCTTTAGAAGATTGAGGCCTTCAACCTCAAGATGCTCCTGAATAAGATTATGTGCCTCTGCCAAGATTGATTCCTTCTTTCGCACATTACCATCTTCCCCCTAGAACTTCAACAAGTACAAGTATTGGGAAATTTGCTCTTCCACCTCCTTTCTCAGGGGTACCCTGGCTTTAAGCACTTCTTAGCACTTGTCCAAAGCGTGGTTCAACCAATCGTGCTAGTACATGAACTCATGGTAGTATATGTAACATCCCCTTTGAACAAAATTAAGTAAATTTGGGATCTTAGGAGCTCCCTTTGTAAATAATTTGTTTATACATTATTAGTAACTTGGGATAGAATATAATGGTTCTATGGACCCACATTGTCAGCCTCAAAGTGGGACATCTTTCTCCCAAGCTTAGGATGAATTAATTATTAATAATTTGATGTACTTGGGGATATAGTTCGCCGCAGGTCTTGGAGGGCTAACTAGACTTACTCATTGGATAGAGCATCTCGTGGAAAACGTTTTGACAGGTTATATGACATGGTTTCATCAGGAAACAAAAGAGTTATGGCCTCTTGAAGTTCTCCTATGGGACCAGTCTTCTATACCGCGTTCATGCACAGGGATCCGAGAATGTATCCATATTGGCCCCTTGGAGTGTGACGTCCCTCTCCTTGGGATATGAGTTTGTTGATGATGGTGTTTAGGTGTGAGTTTGATAGTTAAGAGTAGATTTAGTGCATTATAATTGGAGCCACTTGTATGAGTTGTAATACATGATTCCAAGCCAATTAATAATTGTAAATGCAATATTAGTCTTCAATAATGAGGCGTTGCATATCTAGCCATTGGAACTTGTAATGAGGACCAATAAATGTGATTATTGGCATCCCTAGGCAACATTGGATTAGAGAGGCATATGCATGATACCTAGGCGCATAGGGGGCACATCTAACCCCATATTTGGGCATTTGAGGGCCTCTAGGAGGCTAACATTGGACTTGGAGGTTGGAGTGATGACTTCTAGGCGAGATCCAAATCCAAGGAATGTTATGTAAGGCAGTGGAGCTTCATTGCAAGGATATATTGATTTGATAATTAAATTGTTTTACTCTTCGGAGCTTCTCAAGTCTTGGTGGCGTCAAGCACCCTTGGGCGTGTAGACCAAGGAGAGTCCAGGAGGCTTGGAACAACTTTTGACTAGTGGTTGAGGTGAATGTTTGTGCTATGAGGTTGCCCTATCCTAAGGCCTCCATAGCGATTTGCACCTTTGAATCCATCTGATGGTATTCCGGAACTACATTCAATCTCTTCAATGAGAGCTAGCCTGTGAGGGAGCCCTTCAGTGTGGCATTCACATATCTAGTAGAGTGTGGTTGTTCTATGGTGGTTACTACAAAAGCATTCATCCTTGCACATTAGTGTGCCCTAGTTGGCTTCTTGGAGGCCAGTGTTGAGCCCTCTTGGGCTTGGTATTGTATTGATCTCATCATTATTCATTAATCCAGTCGTGCCACATTTGGATCTAACTATTTGTCTCATATTGTGATGTGTTGATGCTATTTTACTCCTCTTGGTGTGACGTCATAATTCCTGGATTGTTGTTAATGCATTATGCTTGATAAATGTGTTCCTAAGTGTGACGTTGGCTTGTATAAGAGGTATTTTGCTTGAAGGGTGCATCGTTGGGTTTTCTGGCTCATTGTTTGAATTATTTGATGCCCTAGATGAGTTCGTGGCATGCCTGGATGCTAGTTTGATATTGATTTAAAAATTTCTTGGCTAATTTCCACGTTGAGAATATTTGGGATTTTACAGTATCCCAACTTCTCGGGCTTATCAGCAAATATACACTACAGGTTGGTGACAAAAGGGAGATGACCATCCATTTGTTCGAGAAGGGAGGATTTTTTATTCTTCAATTCTTTTAGCTCAACCCCTTCCTCGATAAGCTCATAAATTTGAGAAGCAAACTTCTCAATGGTCTCCATCATCTCCTTCAGGGAATTCTTCATCAATTCCCAACCTACATGAAATGAAGCTTGCTTTTTAAGCTCAACAAGAGTTGTACTTACAATTTGGAACTCTTTTATTATCTTTCTGTTGGTAGTGAGTTCCTTCTTCAGTCTCTTGACTTCCTGTTTGGCCTCATAGCCTACTTGCCCCATTACTGTTGCGTTCTGGGTGACAATGTGTTTCCTTTCCGATAGGCCCAGGTTGGCGGGCATCTCGAAAGTTTCTATCAAACAATCTTCAAGTCCCTTAGGATGCTTCTCCTTGGAATAGCAGTGGCTAATAGAGATCTCTTTTCTATTCGTAGAAACATAAGTATCTATTCTTCTTACCTTCTCACCATCGAAGAGCTCTTCTTCTTCATCCTCAGACCTCAAATATGGATCAATATCCTCATCATGAGTCATGCCCATGCTCAAAGCTCTTAGGCAAGCGTCCAAGGCAAGCTCAAGATGTTCGATCAAAGTGAGAAGACTATTTCTTTTTGCGATCATTGTGAGCAAAAAGGTCATAATGCCAAAAATTGTTGGGCACTATGGGAAAAGATTAAAGAAAAGAGGGAGCACAATTAAGATAAAGACAACGCAGCCTATGAAGACAATGCTCTTGATTCCTTCAAATTAAGGGGGGAACAATGGGCTTAATCTTTGAGGTCCATATTTTGAGGAAATTGTTTATTTTTGTTGGAGAAGATTGTTCTACACACCTTGAAGCACATCTTTTCTTTATTCATCCCTTTCGGATTAAGAGGGGAATGTTGGAAACCTAATCTTATGGGATTAAGGTTGATTGTAATATTATTAGTTTAGGTATCATAAGTGTGTATGT
>Ga0181474_100060_pt1 | contig 10610 bp, 12 predicted proteins | sample In3P11_FD_119092 | JGI IMG/M metagenome (GOLD analysis project Ga0181474, IMG submission 119092) | Clean room microbial communities from NASA Spacecraft Assembly Facility at Jet Propulsion Laboratory, Pasadena, California, USA -... ... | reverse complement strand
TAGAATGCCATCTCTTGGTTTGACCGATCCAGCTCGTGGCTCTGTCTTTCTTCATCTACCGTAGTCGCGCCCTCAAGACTTTGCTCGATTGAGTCCGCACCTGTCGGTTTAGTCGGCAGATAAAGCACGACAAAAACCACCAGACCCGCCGCGGTAAAGGCCAACAAAGCCCACACACCATAATGGTAGCCTACAAGCAATCCTTGCGGTGTTGTGTCTTTGGTCTTGGCTTTGATGACCACGTTGACAACTGCCAAAAACAATGAGCTACCGAACTGATACATGACGTTCATTAGTGCTGAAGCGGTGCCATGCATCTCCAGGGGGATCTGATTGAGCACGATGGCTTGAGCTCCAACGGCAATAGGCGGCGAGGCGAACAGATACAGCGTCGCGAACACTATCGTATACCAGACCCCGTACTGCGGACCGATAACGCCCCACGGAACTAGAGCGCCGATGCTGATAACGTAACCTCCGATGATGACGAGCTTGGCATAGCCCTTGTTTACGAGCGCGTTACCAATGCCGCCTGCGATCATGGCTGCAAAAGTAGCCGGCTGGAGGAGAACAACGTCAGCGACAGAATCCGTCACGTGAAGCCAAGGGTTGGGGCGCGTCTTACAAGGAAGTATGCAGCTGCCAACACCGTCTTGTATTCGAGAGAGTTGAGAGCGATCTGTGTCGAGATAAAAAACCATGTAACCCTATTCTCTGTGTTAGTCCCGATTGGATCTACTGCATAAGACTGGGACGACTACTCACCATCCCCCACCGATGCACATGAAGACGCTTAGCGGTACTAGTACGTGCCGGCTGCGAAGGATAGTTGAAGGGATAGCAGGGTTTGAGATGCTGCTCTCGACGATTGGGAACGAAGCTAGTGCCAAAGTGCCAAGGATGATGGTCACAATGATGGCGGGCGACTTCCAGCCGCGGTTCTCCGCATCGTTTAGACCGTAAACAAGCAAGGCCGTTCCAGCCGTGAAGGCGCTCAGTCCCAGATAATCTATGTGCGTGGCCCTCTTCTCGGCAGGAATCTCGAAGCGCGGAATAAACAACAGCCCTAGGATGAAGGCGAAGGCGGCGAAGATTAGTGTGACCCAGAAAAGAGATCTCCATCCCGCTGGAGAAGCTGCAAAGGTTTGGAAGTTAGCGAGAAGTCATGGGGCTTTGGAGAAGAGATGGCATTCTACCTGTGAGTAATGCGCCGATAACGACGCCAAGCACTGTACCAATTGGACCACATGAGACGTACGCTGCAAGACCTGAATTGCGACTCTTTCCCTCTGGGAGAACGTGACTGATAACAGATATCCCCGTGGACGTCTGATATGGCACGAGTATTCAGTGTTAATCGTTCAGTACGCAGCGGCGTTGTTCGTTTTACTAACGGTGAATGCAGCACCCACACCCGCCAAAGCACGCCCTGCCAAGAGACCCGACCGGTTCGGCGTCCATGAGCACAGAATGTTTGACCAAACAAGCGTGCCGGTCCCTGTTAAGAATGTCGTTCGGAGGCCGAAACGATCAGCGACTTGACCGGCAATGAGGAGGAAGGTAGCAAAAGTCACGCTGTAGGATACAAGGACCCAGTTGATGTCGAACGCGGTGAAGCCTAGGGTGGCTTTGATCTCTGCCAGCCCAAAGAGAACCATAGAGCTCTGGAACAGGTCGAGGAAGTTGGCAATGCACGCTGTCACTACCACTAGCCAAGCAAAGCTGGGCTTGGAGGTGTCGCCGTATGGTGGGAAAGCGGAAGGCTTGGGCATGGTGCTGGTATGATACAGATTACCAAAGGTGCTAAAGCGAGGAAGACTTCGGAATAGTAACCGATATTAAGACTAGATGTGCCTGGCTTCGGGCTGTGTGTTGGGGTTCGAGGGTTGAAGTTTCGACGAGAACTTCGGTTAGTGCTCCTCTTTAAAGCACTTGAAAAAGACGGAGAGTTTGTAGATTGTGGATGATCTAGACGAGGAGGCTGACGATTGACGAAGGAAACATACTGTGGCAAACTAAAGAGTCTACAGTTGGATTGCTCCGCAAACCACCAACAAAGGGAACTTGCCAGACCGTATCGTCGGCGACTTTACAGCAAGCACAAGTACAACCATATTATAGAAGTCTCCGGCTAACCGGATCTTTACGTCAGAACACGTATGTTCTATAGCCATATGCTTCCAAATTCACACACTAAGTGGACTACCATCTTGTGCTCAGCTTGACAGGTGCCTTGATAAGGAAGCCATGTGAGGCAGCGAGAAATCGGCAAGAATTGACGGTCCACGTCTCTATGGCAGAGCTTGCAAGGCTTCAGGTGCGAAGGCTAGAGCGCGCTATGAACTTCGTGTTAGAACACTCACACCTTACTAGTTGTGGACACGGCGCTGTTGAAATCGGAGGACGTTGGGGAGGACACTCCAAGTCGCTCCGTGATCGGCAGTCGCTAGTTGATTCCTACTTATGGGCAAGTTGGGCAGCCGTAGTGCTAGCCAAGACCGTCCTTGCTAACTTCGTGATCCTCCCAGAAACTGTAGGAACCCTGTGTCACCAAGCATAGAAGCCCAGCACTCAATCTTTGTTAGACGCTCGTCCATCCCTGTCGCGGACTGCGTCGACTTTGCGGGGCATATTCGGCATCAAAGATCAGCATGCCAGTGCCGGATATGCCAGCGGAGACTTTCCGGCCACTTCTTGAATCTGCCACAACAATGCACCATCACTCGACCGGAACTTAAATGCGTATACACAACGCATTCATTCCTCAGAAGTATATCAGGTTCCCTCTTCCTCCCGGCATGAAAACATGCGACAGCCACCGCCATATAGCGCACGATGACTTGTCCTCTCTACGATGCCCTGATTGTTGGCGCCGGTCCTGCCGGCCTCACCGCTGCTCTTGCCCTCGGCCGCGTCCGACGTACGGCTCTTGTCTTTGATAGCAGCAGGTTCCGCAACGAGGGTGTGACAGCCATGCACGCGGTACCATCGCGAGACGGCGCTCACCCGGCCGAGTTCCGCAGGATCACGCGCAATCAGATCGCGGGCAAATATGGCCACGTCATCTCCTTCCGGGAAAGCGACGTCGTTAGCGTGGCGCGCGCTGAGGTGGGTACCGAAGGGTACATTGGGTTCGAGGTACTTGAAAGCGGGGGGCAGAGATTCAATGGGCGGAAGTTGATACTGGCAACGGGTTCGGAGGATCTACTACCGGAGATCAAGGGATACAAGGAGAACTGGCCGGAGCACATGTAAGCCTTAGCTCGTGTTCGAATACCCGCACCGCATGTGACTAAGCAACGAAACCTTGCATAGCTATCAGTGCCTCTTCTGTGACGGCTTCGAGCAATCAGGTCACCCAGTCGGTATCCTCGGCTTCTCCTCGCCTACCTATCTCCATTTAGCCCTCATGGCCTTTCAGTTCGACTCCCGCGTAACGGTCTACAGCAATGGCCCCCTTTCCACCGACGGAGCCGTACGAAACGCACTCGATACTGCTGTGGCGCGCGGTGTCAATCTCGACACCCGGCGCGTGCTGAGACTCATCAATAACGGTGAGGGCGCTGAACACGGTATCACGCTTGAGTTCGTGGAAGGGCCTAGCGTCACGCTCGGAATGCTTGTACACAAACCGCCAACGGTGAATCGCGCGCAGAAGCTGTTCGAGCAGCTGGGACTGAAGGTCAAACTCGCTGTGACGGGCGGTGAGGTTGTTATTGATGAGCTTTTTGGACAGTCGAGCGTTGAAGGATGTTTTGTTGCGGGTGACGCGTCGCAGATGCTAAAGGCCGTGACGATTGCGATGGCGGCTGGTTACCGAGCGGCCGCGGGAGTGTCGTATCAGCTGTGTAATGAAGAGGGAGCCAAAGCAGTTGCGGCACAGCACGGGAAGAATCAAGTGGAGATATCGAACAATTGATCAAACAAACTCAACACGTTTCCGCTGGTGAAGACTACGTACGAGACCTAATATTGTCTCCTTCCTCAGGCGGAGTCCATCTCCTAGGTTGCTGCTACCGCCTGCAAATTCGTCCCATATCTGGCTATTAGTGGAATCTTTAGTACCCCTCACGCGCGCCTTTAGAAGTCTTCTAGGGGTCTTACCCACTTCCTACCTCTAGGCCAGAGAGACGACGCAGAAGCAATCGTTTCGTGGACTGTAGCGGAACAACCGCATTACTATTGGGTAACGGAGATGCGGCAATCTCGCGCTGGGTATTAAATAGTGGCTATAGAAGTATCTAAGGAACGGAAATTCTTAGAGTGTGCTCTATATCGTTTCGATAGATACGCCTAAAGATATTAAGATAGTAGAGTAAAGCTATATAGCTTATAAATAAGGATTAGATATTGTAGAAGCAATCTAAAAAGATTTAGACTTAAAGCGAGGATTTGTAACTATATATATATAAGAAAGGCGGTTAAAATGGATAATAGAAATAAAACCCTATATATAGTGGGTAACAGATCTCTTGATGTTTCATCAGTTCCGGGCAAGCACTAAGGGGCGGGCTTGGAGATTTGGGTGGAACGGGACGCGTTTTAAGAAAGAATACCAGAGTAGAGTAAGAATAGCTCTTTGGATTATCAGCATTTGATCTACCCTAATAAGGCTAGAGGGTAATAGAGTGTACGAGTAAAGACCTAAGAAGGTACTCTTTCACTTATTAGCACCCAGCACAGCTGATGTCACGTGCTAAATGGCAGTTTCAATACTTCTTAGCAAGTTACTGACGCATAAAATCACTGTGTTTTAGCGTCACTGACCCTCGTAATACATACGTTCCTTTTACACAATGTAAGAGAGTATTTGACACTCCAATTACAACCGTCCATATAGTGCAACAGAATGTGGAAAGGACTCGCCTAAGCCAGCACACTGGTCAGACTAAACTCGACAGAGAGATTGTCGAGTGCATATTGCAGCTACGCTATGTCTGTACCCTCTTCTTCTCTGCAATTGCCCCAATGGTAGTATCTAGATCCTCCTCTGGTAGCCCGAGCACCTTGTTCCACACCAACGCCTTCTCTCCAAAGTTGTTTGCATTTCCATACCCGTAGACAGCCGCAGTAACCGTTTCTGCAAGTCCATAGAACTCGTTGCCTTTTCTCAAGTGCTCATGACCAGACGCAGAGATCTCTTTAACGCTACTTCTAGTGACCTCCCACTTCTTGCCCAAGGCTTTTTCGAGCGCTGCTAGGACCTTGTTCTGGGTCAACGTGAAGGAGTGAATATAGATGTACTTGTTCTTGGTCTCTAGAGGATGTAGTAATGTCGAAGCTACAGCCTTGCCTATCTGACGCAGGTTGGTGGCTTCATAGGGTTGGTCACCGGAGTTGAAGATGGTAGCTTTAAGCAGTCGGATGTCCCATCCCATCATTCCACCTCCAAGTTCGAGAACCTACGGTAAGAGGATGTCAGCATCGGGACTAACACCAACTCTTTGCTCTATTCAAGTAGCTCTGGCCGACGGCGACAGGAACTTACCCAGTCAAAGAACGCCCCAACACATATTGCAGTCCAGCTCAGTCCCTCCTGCTCCTTGGTCTTGAGATATGCAACTACTTCCTGTTTCCCTTTTGCGGGAGGCACAAGTTCGGGCACATGTTGCAAGGAGGTGTCGATGCCGTACTCGCTCGGAATGAATCGCTTGACGCCCGCTTTGACGGCTGCATCGATGACCTTCATCTGCTCGGAGGTGCTGAAAGTAGCGATTGCAGAAACAACAGCATCCTGACCTTCGAAAGCTTCTAGTAGGGATGACTCGCTGTAGTCGGCCTTGTGAACCGTGATGTGAGTAGGAAACGTCGATCCGGATGATATCCGGCTCAGGACAGAGACGGTGAACCCCGAACGTGTGAGTTCCTCAACGATGAGAGGACCTACGTTGCCTCCGGCCTACGTAGAACATGAGACGTTCGAAAAGTTGAAAGGGTGAGGGTCCATCTTACACCAATGACAACGACATTTTTAATCTCTTGTATCATGATTGGTCTATCGATACAGGCGGACTTTTCTATTCCAAGGGGAGAATAGACAACTGGTAAGAGAGATGAGAAAGAGTAGAGTTCGATAACTGACAGACGTTGCCAATTGGCATAAAGCTACTGTAGGTGGGTGAAAAGGGCACCGACGCAAAGGGAGGGACATAGAGTATCTTATACTGCTACCTTCTGGTGGTCCTCACATTTGTAAGCTGCGAGCTGGTCGTCCAACACGGGGAGAGTCTCTAGAAAGATGCCGAACTCATTCAAGCGGAGAATAGGCAATTTCTGTACTAGACACCGCCGCTAACCTGGACACCTACCCAAGACGCGATAGATGTAGCAACGGCAAGCACCAAGCCTGAGTATGCATTAGCTCTAATGGTCCACTGCGATCTCTCTATATGACGAGGAGAATTGATGAATGTGCGGGAAAAGCCGAGACGATCATAGGCTGCATTAGGACTAGACTCCACTTGCACGGTTGAGCGCGATGATACATCAATGCTTACTCAGACATGTTCAAAGTCAGCAACCCATGACACACAACTCCTGCTCAGTCCTCTCGGAAACATTGTATACTTCTGTTCATTACATACACCTTGAGTCATATCATCATAAGTGGATAATCGTACCCGTTTGATTTTCAGAAGTCTCTTTATTGGAACCAAGATGCCTGTCACTCTCCGTAGATGCTGCATAGCTTGCGCGAAAGCGAAGAGACGGTGTGACCTTCAGTTGCCACGATGCACTAGGTGCTCAGGCAAGGGACTTCAATGTGGCTACGTTAATGAACCTTCATCACATGAGAGCTCTCAACACCCCAGTGACATGGTTCCGAGCCCAGATCGGCTCCAGCACAGCATAAATTCTCATTCAGGTCTCTGCAGCGTCGCCAACCGACACCCTGTCAGCTTCTCGGTTCGATCAAGTTTGCTGGAAAGCAGCTTATCAGTGGTCCGGCCCTCCGCGCCGGAAGTGGCTTTGACCCTCGACCAAGCGACTGTCAGGTCTCTTTTGACCGGTCTGAGATCCTTCCTAACAATGTTCGTACGGTCCGGTGGAACACCATTCATGCACCCCCGATTGTACGATAGGGGGTTGCCATATGTGATCCGAGACATGCACACAATCTGCACTTCATACCTGAAAAGGACCGATGACAATCATTATGCCTTCTTCTGGCTCCTTGGATGCAGAGTCCATGAGACGATCCGGCACGCCGATGAGACTGGGTCGTTCGAAGAAATCCTCGCATCGGTACAAGCACTCATGCTCGCTCAGATCTTGCGACTCTTTGATGGTAATGCACACCAGCGGACTCTTGCGGAGCTACACCTCGTTCCACTCAGCCAGTTGACCCACCGGTTGTGGCAGGAAGCGCCAATCGAACTCCCAAATTCTATGAGTCCTTGGCAAGCATGGATCTTTGCAGAAAGTGTCAGACGCACGATCCTCGTTTCACACATACTTCGAGGGGCTTACTCCACCATCAAGCGCGGATACTTCATCCACACATCGTTTGTCGAGGCTCTACCATTCGATGTCCGGACTTCGCTTTGGGATGCCCCATCCGCGGATGCTTGGGAGTCGTCCGCTCCTGCACTCCGTCCTGCCTTGGCCTCGTACCGTGAGTATACTGACATGTGGGAGAATGGGCAGATACGTGATACCAGAGCATTCGACAAAATGCTCTTGGTCGCTTGCAAAGGCCAAGAGAATGTGGAAGCCGGCTTATCTGCCGGTCTCAACGAGGTGCGATCTTGAGAAGAACCTGTGACGGAGGAGTATACAGGGAGATGTGAGGTCCATGAAGCGCTTTGCTAGGTACATATTCGGACGTTTCCTGAATGAACCATACTGCAATAGTGAGTTACCGATATCGCTTGCAGTGTTGTGCGCCTCACAGAGAATGTTAGTCACGATCCTCATCTTGAACCAATCGAGCACACCAATACTGCTAAATGAGTCAACCCAAGTGTGCATCTTCGTCTTCGGGGCCGTGTGAAACTAGGGAATCACGATCGCCATTGCTCGCGTCAAGTTCATCCGCACCAGGCTTGAGGTGGACCTCGCGGTCTGTAGTACCTCGTCTTAACGGGTCTGTAGATGCGTTGTACTCGAATCCTGCCGCCTCCTCCGTCATCTCCGTTCCCGCTTCGCAGCATCCGGGAGTTCAACCGAATCGTTAGTCTAGGAGGTGTTGATCAAGTGATGAGATAACGTCATGTAAGCCCTTTCGCCTGATGCAGCCCTTTCGCCTCTTGGCATTGGAATCTTGCGCTAGGTATTAAACAGTGGCTATAAAAGTATCTAAGTAAGGAATAGAAACTTTTAGAGTACACTTTATACTATTTTAATAGATATGCCTAAAGATATTAGGATAGTAGAGTAAAGCCATATAGCTTATAAAGAAGTATCAAATGTTATAGAAGAAATTTGAGAGGATTTAGCCTTGAAATAAGGATTTCTAACTATATTTACACAAGAAAGGTGGTTAAAATGGGTAATAGAAATAAAAACCCTATATATAATGATTTGACGGATCTTCTAGTGTTTCATCGATTATGCATATGTGAAGCTACACTAGTGGTATTGAGTAGTAGTAGTAGTAGTAGTAACAACAGTCGAGAATGACGCGGCGTGGTCTCCGACACGGATCATCCACATCGCGCTCTACCTTTAGGTACTAAGTTGGGTTTAGCGTTGGCGGGGAATGCTCATGCCGACTTGTTCGGGAGCCGATTTGCTGGCCGCATAGTGATGGGGGTCATGAAGAAGCATGGCGTCCGAAAGATTGTGACTGTGTTCGCTCTCGGCGTCACGGACTTTGGGCCATACCCGAACTTCTTCTTTGGTGCAGTTATCCGAAAGTCGAACACGTTGTACCAGTTTGAGGACCATGATGTGGCAGATATGGAGATGAGGGATGGTGGGACGGACTACGTGCTTGAAGTCAAGGCTATGGTTAGATGGCGCGTCCAGTGTTATTGGCGGGGGAGAGTTGAATACCAGTGAAGGGGCAGGAGACGTTAACAAAGGTACTGGCACGAGATCAGGACGTGTGGTCTCTAATTCACGTCGGAGAAGCCGAAATCCACGAGCTAATTGGAGCATTCTTAGCAGCTCGTCCTTCTGACGGGCTGATGCTCCATGACCACTGAGGTCGAGCACTATCACGGGCTGGTCACGTCATATGCGGACGGCTGACCATGTCGTCCAACATCAGGCTCACCACTGTCACACATCTGATACCGGGCAAGGGGCGGAGCAACAAACGCAAGTTCGGTCAGAACTAGCCGAACAATAATAGCTAGCGGCAGCGAAAACTTCGGAGGATGCATCAGCCTTTGTCCAGAAATCATGTCCAGCTCACACTTCCCGGTCTTAGCACCAGCAAACTCAGATTCAGGTGCCCATACCATATACTAAATATCCTAAGGTCTGAGGAGAAGAAGACTATCAGGATGCAGAAACGGCTGACTCTTCTTGACTTCTTGAGGTAAGCACAAGCCCAACGCGCTTGATCCCTCAGCTTTCCCGCCCATACAAACGCCAAGTCTAGCTGCCGATGCGCCAGTTGCGATTCAGACCTCCAATCCTTCTCTACACAACCATGCATTCCACCCGGCCAATATCGCCAGTGTCCCCAAAGTTGTCAGCCCTCCCGCAGTCCTTCCCCATCCAAGACCCCCCTTCCCTTTCGCCAGAAGTCCGAACTCCACATGAACAATCCTCATGATGAAGAAGTTTGCTAGAACGAGATTCAAGTATGTCTTGTTGCCGCCGTTCAGTTCAACACTCGCGGCTAGAATGAAGGCCACAGGTACGTTCTCGGTGAAGTTGGAGTGAGATCGAATGATGAGAAAGAGGGGGTCGGTCTCTGGAGTGGCGGACCTGGAGGAGGAAGGCGTAGAGCGGTCACCGACGGCTTGATTGTGAGTTTGACGGGTCATGGAAACGCGAAGACTGAGCACTATGTGGTAAATTGTGAAAGGGAAGAGCCACAGGCCGACAGTTGCTGCAGGATGCGTCAGTCTAGATAAGGATAGGGACCGGTTGGAAAATCTCACGGAGCAACCTAGAAACACTGCTGTTGCTCAGAATTGAACTCATTGGTAAAGATTGGTAGTGAAGATTGAAGGTTACGTCCAGTAAGTCGCTCCACAGATGAAGCCGCGAGAAGGCTGCGAAGTGCAAGACTTGATGATCAGTCACTTACTGGTCTTTTCAGTTGTTGTTCCTTCGGGCCGGCTAATCTAATTTAGACCTTGCTAGTTCATACGGTAGCGGACTTGGATTCTTCCGATTACTAAGATCCTATCCCCTCGACTTGGCAGCTCGGCTCCCCGCGTATCGGTAAGGGCAAGCTTACTAACAGCTCAGGGAGCCCTGCCAGATGAAGGGATAAGCTTTTCTAGCATTTAAAGAACCTCTACTTCAGATTTTCCAACGTTCGCTCTACTCCACCAATTGTTCCGCCCATTCAGAAGCTTAAGCATGTTTAGCAGGCACTAGATTTATTTCAGTAGTCTTCTAATTTCCTATAATTATTGCATTTTTGTTGCTTTGTAGTCGGAAGGGAGATGCCATGAAGATGTATCACAAACTTATACTATTATCTT
>Ga0181474_100055_pt1 | contig 11010 bp, 11 predicted proteins | sample In3P11_FD_119092 | JGI IMG/M metagenome (GOLD analysis project Ga0181474, IMG submission 119092) | Clean room microbial communities from NASA Spacecraft Assembly Facility at Jet Propulsion Laboratory, Pasadena, California, USA -... ... | reverse complement strand
GAGCAGCCACATGCAGTAACAGTATCCTGACGGATGTGCCCTCCGAGGAATCTGCGACACCCGATGAACCACACGTGATGATCTACAGGTCCGCTCCCTCTAGAGATGGAGATCTACAATTCATGTGATGAACTAACCCATGCAGTCCATACAGTCCGCGGAGTCTAGTTTACGGCTCAAGGGAAGGCGAAGTCTGGGGAGCAACGGCTGACCTGCCTTACGACAGCGGTGTGGCTTTTGGCTAGCAGACCAGATAGCGAAACGTGGGGGATGGTGCGAGACTGATTTGGGTGTTGAGCGCATTATCTAGTGTCAGTGAAGAGTGGTGGGATGGTCTTGGCAGATGCGAAACATGACGATAAGTATCCTATATATTTTTTAGGTGCTCACTCATGACAAACAGCATGAACTGAATGGATTTGAGAGCCTGTCAGTATGATCAAAGTCCGCTGTGATCTTGCAATATTTACATTTTATCGAAAATACGCGTCTTATCGTTGTCAGCGTTACCCCTCCTCATGAACACGGTTCCGGCCATAAGCATGAGGCTCTAGACGCACAGCAAGACCTGTACCACGCGTCTGAAACGGCGTCTGAGGCTGAAATAATGGAGCCCCCCTAGCTATATGTGGGAAAACGGTCGTGAAGCACGACATTGAGCAAGTGTGGCGATCGAGACTTCTATATGTATCAGTACCAGTCTAGAAGGGGACAATTAGATATCAACCTCACCGGTGTGGCTGAGTACTAGGCCCTCGTACGAAGCCTGTCCTCGAGCCGAACTCTGGTCTCTGAAGCTGAAATGCTTTGTCCTCGCCAAATAGTGTCCGCCCTCGAAGTGAAGCTATTAGGGGCTATCCGAGTGGGCTAACCCGAGTAGGCATAATATGGGTCAGACATCGTGATCCAAGAAGACCTTCAGGCACGCTTGCATTGAGGAGGCCCACCGAAATGGGGGACCATGTACGGCGCCAAGTCGTGTTAAAAAAAGGCAAACTCCTTGGTGATTGAACGGTAGAAGCTGGGGCGCGGAACAGTACCGCGATGTCTAACCATAAGGTGTAGCGAGAAGTTGGAGCTGAAGGTCAAAAAGCTTAAGTGCTCAACAGATGCAGCGGATGATGTTATCGTGAAGAGGCTTCGTCGTATGCCATTGACTTCGTCGCTGTGCATCGGAAGATGCATGCTAGTCGAGAGAAGACTAGCGCAGTGGGTCCCAACCATTCCTTGGCCAGCCTTCCTGCACGCATCCACCACCCACATCCCAAAGCCCTTGTTAGCCTCATTGCGCAACGACTACAAACTAAAATTGCAGATTTATAAGGAAAAACCTCAGCACGCAGCGAGCGCCAAGCAGCAGTCTAACTGGAAGTTTCTGAAACCAGCGAAGCAACACAAAGAACCAAGAAAGGGATCCTTCTCGGCCCTTTGCTCGGTCGCATTCCCCGCCTTCCGATTGCACCGGTGGCAGCAGGTCCCTTATGACGACGTAAAAAGTCTAATCGCTATCGTTGCACCTCGCCGCTGCTCATACCCACGTCTCTGTTTTATTCCTTCTTATGTATATGCCTTCTTTCGCCGATTGAGGAACGTTACCTCGCAGGGCTGCGATTCGCGAACCAGAGGTGGAGACCAGGCTAAATGAATCAGACCGGCATGACGACCCCGCGAAGGAAGGCCTGCGTCGAGTGCCGCCAGCAAAAGGTATATCTGCCGCTTCGAGCAGCGTGCTCAACGCTCCATCTGATGGAATCCAATGACTGATTTTGCAGATTCGATGTGATGTGGAGCAGCACAAAACACCACATGAGCCGTGTGGTCGGTGTAAAAAGATGGGCTTGGAATGTCGGATACTTCCCACGTCAACCAGGAATCTGCGCCAGACAAAGGCCGAGATGCGACGAGAGCTTGAGGAATTGCGATGGAATATGAGACACACCAATCCAGGAGATCCCAATCACGTGCAGTCGGCCACAGCATCGCCAAATGTCGACATGCAGAGCTATACCCCACACGAGAACATTTCCGGAACATACTCAGATCCTTCCGCTAGGACCGAGGGATCCAATTCCATGTCACCAGCATTCGAGTCAAGACCGCCAACCAGGAAAGGGTCCGACAACCGTGCTACGCTGCCACGATATCTGGACAGCTACATGCTCGATTCAAAGCGAATTGATGACTGCTTTACCTTGTAGGGCTGCCCAGAAGTGCACATTTGACTGTCTTACTAACCCGTCAACCAGATTCTTTACACAATATCATCCCCTCTTTCCCTTACTGGATCCTTCATTAGCACCGAATGACTACTATGATATGTCGCCTTTTCTATTCTGGGCTATCGTAGTGACGGGATCGCGAAGGTATACCGAAGACCCAATGATCCTCGACAAGACAAGTCAACATATCACTCCGCTAGCTTTCTCTTCCATGGCACTGCGCTCTTCGCCCATACCGGTCATACAAGGCCTTCTCATCCTTTGCACCTGGCGACTACCGACAAACTCCATGTACAAGGACATGACCCATCTTATGTGCGGCTCTGCGGTACATTTGGCAACTCAGATCGGGTTACATATTGCTGGCGTGGGTCAGGATTTTGTGAGAATGCCGCTCAAGAAAGACCAGGATTTGAAGGTCTCTCGTGCCAAGCTATGGCTCTGCTGCGTCATTGTTTCGATAAGGTAAATGATCTGAACCCCAATTCTAACTCTTGTTGCTAACACATATTAGGACGAGTTGTGCTGAGGGTATTCCGCCCCTTGCCGAATCGTTTTTTGATGGCGACGAACGCGACCGAGAAGATATGGTGCCTTACCTACCAGCTGATCTACAGTACTTGCACAAGGTCTACATCATTCTTCTCCGTGCTCTGGTAGCCATGGGTAAAACCAACCTGCAGTCTATCCACTGCGATGTACGCGTGCTACGATCGCTTATCAGCATCTTCGATTCGCAATTACTTAGTTTGGCGCCATCGTCTCCAAGTGAACTGGACACTCTTCAGTTGAATTGCGCGCGTATTCACGTCATGGCCTTCCATTTCTTTGCGCATCCCACCAATCCCGGACCGGATGCAGATGGTCTTTGTCGGTTCTATTCACTTTGTGTGTCAGTCATTCAAACAGCTACCGACATGACTATGACGAATCACGCAGCTTTTGCTTTGGTATCACAGTCCTTCATCGACAGAACGATCGCCCTTGCCGGCTTTACCATCCTTAGACTTGTGCGGAGTCCGCTGGCTCAACATCTAGATCTTGCTACAGGCGAGCGAGCCTTCTCTCAGGCGGTACAATTTCTGAAGAATGTTTCCTTACAGGAAGGAGACATTGGTCTAAGAACTGCCCTCATTATGAGAGATCTGTGGAATAGCGAAAGGACTTTCCGCAGGAAGGATGGCCGCTTAGACTCGCTGGGTCTGAGGCTTCGAACGCGATTGAGCATGAGCGTTAGCTACGATATGTTCTGGTATTGGCGGGAGATATTCGGGAATATGCAAAATCCTTATAATGGAGAAGAACCAGCGGTTCCGTCCAATGAAGCGACTCAGCCTAGCACACCTCGTAAGTATCCTAAACATCAAAGGTGGATCACGACTGACTGACAGGCCAAGCATATGCATCGCAACCGCTCCAAGAGTTGCCCAATCCGACAATGAGACAGCAGAACCCTAATCCCCAGAACCCTGTGACCAAATTTGATCCTATGTTGGTCAACCCTCAGCTGCCGACGGACCCTGCGCTGATGAGTTTCGATGCTTGGGATGGCTCTGATTACAGCGTCCCTCCAGTGCTGGACCAATTTCCAGACTATGACTGGGCAGCGGGTTTTGAGTTTTCTAACAGCAATTTTCCGACCATACCCATGAACCCGATCATGCCAGGACAGACTGCGCCAAACATGGGCTACACCTTCGGTTGATGTGCCGTTGCTTCGATGCACTCATGGGACTAGGATCGAGGTAGCGTGTGTGATCCATGATCCAGTCGGCTGAAAGAAGTTATCGATCTACTACACGGGCGCGATGCGCCTTCACGGAGTCATAATCGCAAATCAAGGCCACTCCTGGATGGCAGTGGAGCCCAGCAGACTTGATCATTTGCTTGGGACATCTAGGGACCGGTCTTAGCGCTCATCGATGTCGTATTGTCTTGTAACCGATCTGGACCTTCGCTGTCGACCACAGGTTTCTGACGGAAGGTTGGAACGATGTTGAATCTTGGTCGGATGAACCCGTGTCTTACGACTTTGCTCGATTTGCGCCCATGAGAGTTATGGGTTGGGACCTATCAATCTATCGGACCCGATGCAGGAGTCTTGCAATGAAAACAATAGGAAAGAAGGGGAGAGTGTCTCCCACGCATTGTCGATCAACAAGAGGCGGAGGGCGATTGAATGCCCATGGTGAAAGACCGTAACACTTATGGGGACTTTTGTGAGGACTGCGAGTCTTCTTATCCAGAGGCGGAATATGTTCTAAGAGGGCTCGACTTGTGCAGAAGACTCTGCCCCACATTGCTTGCGCCGATATGTCGCCGTCAATCCGCCTTCAGAACGGGAGGATTTGGAGGACATGAAGTGGAGGTTTCAAGTATCGAAATGCAAGAGTTTGTGCACAACACTACTTCCTTTTATCGAATCAACGCGAACTTCCCTTGTTGCATAGCCCATCTATTCAGCCACTTGCGTCTCTCTTTCAACTATCTTGCCGCAAGCGCATCCACGACATTAGCATCGGGGAATTTCTCCGCGAATCCTCACCCGCACTTTACGCAAGATGCCGCCACCCGAGCCGGGTTTGCATCGGCAGCACACTTCATTTGTTATACCGGCGGCCGTTTCCTTACTTTTCCCTCTAATTTTGCCAAATCAGAATATTAGCAGCGCTTGTCATCGGTCAAGAGTACGGCGGATATCGGCATCTGGCGCTACGTCACAACCATTGCGGGGTGTACCGCATTCATACTGCTGTAGTATGTACATCTGGTTGGATCGCTGTAGATATCGCTGGATGAGCATCGAGTAAGTAACGAGGTTTCGGTCCCGCTTGACGAGTCGTTTGGCCGAGTATGTCCAAAAATGGTGTCCGTCAAAGGAAAAAGCTTACTACGTCTGTGTAAGGCTATAGGAAATGTCTCCGGTTGGATCGTCCCTGGCGCTACTACGATGAACTCACGGACCCTCTCGCAGCATCGCAGGCCTGGGTCAAGCGCTCTGACGTATTGATCTTGGTGTTAAAGCTAGCACATTGTATGTATCGGAGTCGCCGGTGCTCACATTCCGCACTCGAAGAACAACCCGTTTTCATTATTTTGGTAGTTACCTTTTAGGATTCTGCGACCGAGACACGGAAAGAGTGAGGTGAAGAACCATGGGATCAACAAGATTGGACAATGGCGAGCGGAGGCCAACCGCTGTGGAAAAGCTCAGGAACATGTTGGATGATCCAGCGAAATTCATTGCTTGTCCAGGCGTGTATGATGGGTTCACAGCACGGATAGCACTGAACGAAGGCGTAGACTGTCTGTACATGGTAAGCATAAGACAACATCTTCTACGTTCTCCCTTCTTTGCTGTCACTGTCTCTACAAGCAGGTCCCAATTTCATGATCTTTCGGCCTAACATCGTCAACAGACGGGCGCTGGCACCACAATGTCCCGCCTGGGCATGGCAGACATGGGCATCGCTACACTAAATGACATGCTCACCAACGCCACCATGATCGCCAACATCGACCCCTCTGTACCACTCATCGCAGACGCCGATACAGGCTACGGCAGCGCCATAATGGTCGGCCGCACCGTCACGCAATACATCCGCGCGGGCGTCGCAGGCCTCCATCTCGAAGACCAAGTCGTCAACAAGCGCTGCGGCCACCTACAAGGCAAGCAACTCATCCCCGTCTCTGAGTTCGCCACAAGAATCCGCGCAGCAGTCATGGCCCGCCACCAAACCGGCCACGACATCGTCATCATCGCCCGCACAGACGCCCTGCAATCCTTCGGCTACGACGAAGCGCTCTGCCGCCTCAAAGTCGCCATCAAAGAAGGCGCTGACGTCGCTTTCCTCGAGGGCATCACGTCCCGCGCCGACGCGCAAAGAGCCTGCGCTGAACTCGCGCCTACACCGTGCCTCTTCAATAACGTGCCTGGTGGCGTTAGTCCGGATTTCAGCGTCGAAGAGTGTAGGGATATCGGGTATAAACTCGCCATCTTCCCTTGTCTCGCGTTCGAAATGGTGTATCCGGCTGTAAGGAGGGCGGTGCGGCAGTTGATGCAAACGGGGAATGTGCAGAGTGCCGAGGAAGATGGGAAGAGGTATGGACCTAGGGAGTTGTTTCAGGTTTGTGGGTTGGATGAGCTTATCGAGTTTGATGTTAAGGCGGGGGGAACTTCGTATGCGGATGGGGCTTGAGAGAGGACCAAGGGCGGAGTGGATAGTGGGCGATGGTTCTGATCTGTTTTTGTATTGTTGTTCATTGCGTTGGTGTTGAGGAGTTTTGATGGAGGGGTTTTAGTCTGCATGAGTGTGTACGGGCATATCGACTTGTCACCGCCCATGGATTCATGGCTTTGGTAAACAAATTTTTCTGAGGAAAGGGGTTCCTTTGTCACGCTCCTACTTGTCCTTCTGCTTCCATCTCACAAGCATATAAGCTCAAGCTCAAAATTCATAGTGTTTGAGTTGAGTCCTTCACTCTCCCCATGTCCCCGAATTCGGGGGATTCGACGGCCAAAGCAGAATTACACCAGTCACGGTAAGAGGGCTTGGGATTGCACGTGCACGAATATATAATACTGACAGCTACATAGAATGAGTGGTTGACGGCTGCATTATGGTAACTTTGCTTGCCGATTGTGGCCGGAATGTGTATTGGACATGTGCTTTCAAGCCATCACGATCTAGTAGAGCGTGCATCGTGATTCCCTTTCGTGGACACAATCGCAGAGTATCGTTCTCAGGGGAGCAGTGTTCTTTTCATCATTATGGCCCGTTGCATTTGATTACCGGACTGCATGTATCTACCTACCGGCCGTGAGTCCCCAATGACAAAGTTCCATGGTTCCATATCTCATGCCCATATTCACCGACTATACGCCGTGAACTTTTTTGTGTCGCATTACACCAGTCGTTCGAAGTCCTTGTTCCAGAAGCCATGGACCATGGTAAGTGAACATGACACTAGCCGTCAATATTCGCAAGCAGAGACTCGTACTTGTCCTTCCAGTAGACCGCATCAGTACTAGGACCACCGCCATTAGACGCAGATGTCTTAGCAGCGGACAATTCGAGCTTGAGACCCTGGATAACGACGTCCTTTGCGAGAGCCTCTTTGCGATACTGTTCGGCCTGGTCGAACGTCGGCTTCATCTGCTTGTACTCTTGGTAAGAGCGCTGTAACCACGTTAGCTTACCTTCATGTTGAAAAGGCGGCGATAAACCAGGACTTACTTTGGCCAGATCCAAACATTCCTGCCGGGAAGTCTCGAGATCAGTCTTTTGCCTCTCCAGATCGCTGATGGTCTCCATAAGTGCATTCTTCTCCTCGTCGGACATTAGAAGACCACCGGCAGCAGGCACCGCGCCGTTGGCCGTAAGCTTCAACTTTTCGCTCTTGAGGACCTGAAGCTCTTTTAACACTCTCTGCCATCAATTCGTTCCGAGCCCTGGGCTGCTTGCAGGCGTGCATTTCCGACGCTGAGGATTGGAATCTTTAGTCATGTTTCAATCCGACCGAAGCCCGCTTTTTCCCTGCCTGCTCTCCTTGCTCAAGCCCCTGCATCAGCCTCGAGTTTCACTGGTTCAAAGACCGGCTGGTTGGTGTGAGACCTACAGCCGATATTGTGCCCGCTCGTCTCGCAGCCCAGGCGAGTACAGCATAACGCCCCGGTTTCGTCCGCATCGTGCTCTGCATGATTGCAATCTGCTTTCTGGAAAATTTGTTCACCGATTTGTCTGGCTCTTCCATCAAAGAAAGCTTGTCTGGCTATGTTTCAGGACCAGTCAGGTACCGCCTCGGTACTTTCGGGATTTCCCGTCCTGGACCCACAAAAACGCAACGAGGCGTACCGAACATTGAACGGGTCTTTGTCAACGACTCGTCGTCTGCTGCTTGCGGACGCACGTTATTAAAAGACTGCAGCTCCATCTACGACAACTGCCAGGAAGTACTCATCATCGTATTCCGTCTTCAACCCCAGGCTCTTGTCGGCACCATGATTACGAGGGGATCGTCACTCCGGCATCCGCATGGGCTCACGCTCGAGAAGCCGCATCCTGCACGACTCAGCCTCTCGATTCCAGGACGTCTTGCCACTTCCGCATGCTTTCACAACCGGGGCATGCGGACGAGCTGGGACATTCACACCGAGAGTACAGTTGGATAGTGAGACCTCCTGTCGAATGGGAATGATACCCGCCACCTTGGCTTTGACAGGCTGCGTCCACTACGTTCGCCTTTGCTTTTTATTCGCTTTCCAAACCCCTCAATTCGTGTCCCGTCTTGCCACTTCGGTCAAGTCGTCCCCGGTTTTGCTTTTCCCAAGTACCGGTATTACCCCGAGCGCTGACATGCGTCGAGTCTGGGAAAGTTGTAGTCTGGTCGTCGGTCAACATGATCCGATGTGTCATCACATATCAGGTCGTTGTGATGATTAAGACAACTTTTAGGCCGACCGTCTTGTAGTCACGCGTGCCGCAAGTTACCTTACATTTGCAGTCTCGTCCCAACCTGCTATTGATTGTCTCAAATTCATGCCGAGCTTCAAGAACAATTCGTCAGAGTCCACCGATGTAATCTGTGGTATTCTTCTACAATAGGATGGGATTTCTTCAAAGGTTTGCTCCATTCAGTCAACATCATGTGGTGATGCCGTGTTTTATTGGCTCTAAAACTTTTCCTTCTCGTTATCCAAGTAAGAGTGCATGTAGTGTCTCGCGCACTACGTCTTCGTTTCTCAGTCTGTCTAGCATATCTATCTTTCTCTCATCGATGTGCAAAATGAGCTCCTTTCTTCGCTTTGTGTCTTCATATGTAGCCTCAACTCTCATCTTTGTCAGATTTCGCAATGGGGCCTGGTTGCAACGGCATGCGGGAGCCACCTTCACCTTCACAAACAGAAGTTAAAGATGGCCACACTGCCTCATGCCTTGCAGAGACGGCTGAGTGCTCACTTCCTCATCACTCTCGGTCAGCTACTGCATACATCTGAGAGCGCGTTTGGGTGCGTCTGAGCGGCGGGCGTGCTCGCTGTTGCTCTTGAGCCTAGCGCGACTGCCCTTTTACTCAGAAACAAACCCACCAACTTTATCCCACGACACAACCTCCACCATCACCAGAGTCTCACCTGCATCACCTTGGACAGGCGCTCTCTCGCTGTGAGCAAGCCCGCTTATAGAGCGCCATCTATTAGCATGCTGATTTCACAACCACAGAACCTGTCCGTATTGCCACAACAGCTTGCACGCAACAACCACGCGCACTGAGCGCTCTGTGTATGTCACTCTATGCTGTCTGTGCACGAATAGTTCAGGCTGATCAGCAATCTGTATAGCAGCATCGTCTTCCGCCATGGCGCCTGCCCCATCGTATAGCGGTCCGCATGCTCTGGGCTTCTCAAGATACGCTAGTCCTTCGCCCGCGAGAGTCGCGCCAGTCCCAAGCCTCGCTGTAGTTACTTCGCCGACTCCTGCTGCTGCTGGTAGCGTCATCGCTACGAAACAGCAGATTGCCGCCACGAATAACCATGCTGACCTTGGAACGGCATCTTCCAGCGCGAGTGCGGAGCTCGCTGTCGCTCGTGGCAATGCGTTGAAAGAGGAAGTCGACAAGCACACTGCTAAATTCTCTAGGAACGTGTCTAATGCCATGGCTAATACGCATCGGTTGCTCCACCTTATCCATGAGTCGATGCAGAAGGAGAACGTTAAAGATGTGCACATCTTGGATGAGCTCTTAGCGGAGCTTGACCAACTCTTTGCCGCGATAAACGATAACAAGGCTGCTATGCCGGCGTTCCTGGAAAAGCAGCGCAATAATATGAGTCTGTACCATGCTTCGATGATGAACGAGATATTGCGCGAGACTCAGGAGGAGCTCAATATACAACACAAGAAGGTCAATATTCAGCACAACCTCATCCTCGAGCACCAAGAGGCATTCCAGGAGTACAAAGCGCAAACCGCCGCCAAGCTTGCGCAGGCCGAGAAAACTGGAATTCTCGAAGAGCTTAAGGAGCTCCAGGAGCGATGCTCGCGTCTTACGCTTGAAAAAGGTAAATATCGTCAAGATTTATCCTTAGGATCTTCTCGGTGTGCATGCTTTGATCAGATGGCCTTGCTAACTTACTCTCTACCTGAAGGCAACTTCCGTACTGAGCTTGACAAGTACAAGCAGATGTTGGAGTCGGAGCGATCAAGCAAGAAAGACACCAAGGAAGTGGAAGCCCTGCAGAAGGAGCTCGGCACCGTTAAGGCGAAAGAGCAGCAGCTGCTTGCCAACTCCGACACTTACCAGAAAACTGCCGTGAAACTCCAAGAGCAGATGGACGCTATGGCGGAGAAATACAAACAAGAGAACACAATGCTCACTGAGAAGTACAAGAATCAGGCCGCTGAGCATGCGGGAGCATTCATGGTATGTTCCTTTCTATGTTATACTTCCCCTGCAACGCTGACTGTCCACGCAGAGGCTCACGGAGCTAACGAAGAAGTTCGATGCACTGACAGCCAAAGTTAAGGGCCTCGAGGCAGAGAACGCTAATCTGAAGCAAAATGAGGCTGCGATCGCAGATGTCAAGAACCACAATGCTGAGCTGCTCAAAGCAAAGGCATATCTGGTGCAGCAGGATGGTGCATTGAGGGTTGAGCTAAGTGCAGCAAAGGACGACAGGAAGCGTGCGGAGGCAGAAATCAAAAGTCTGAAGGAGCACCTGGACGAACATGCTGGAATGATCAAAGACTTGGAGTTGCGGAACAGCAATCTACTCTCGGACAGGGCCGATATG
>Ga0181474_100053_pt1 | contig 11197 bp, 9 predicted proteins | sample In3P11_FD_119092 | JGI IMG/M metagenome (GOLD analysis project Ga0181474, IMG submission 119092) | Clean room microbial communities from NASA Spacecraft Assembly Facility at Jet Propulsion Laboratory, Pasadena, California, USA -... ... | reverse complement strand
AACACGCCATCGCACTCACCATCCACGCCGCCGGCGGAGGACCCACCCTCTACCAATCTGCCATCGAGCTCCTCGCCACCATAACCAGCTATTTAATCCCTTACGCTGACGCCCTCGCCCGCTCCCAGGCCGCTGTTAAATACGCTGGGACTTACACCCACAACGACAACGACAACGACAACAACAACAACAACACACTAACCCTCGACGCCACCACCGGCCCCGGTCTCGAAATCACCCACCTACACATTAACAACATCGACGTCATCGCCGCGCTAGCCGCACGCAACAAAGCGCCCCTGGAGAACTTCAGCTTGAGGTTGTATCCTACGGATCCGGATTCTCTGGGTACGCAGAGTGAGAATTGGCGCGTGTTGATTGATAGCAAGGTTAGCGAGGGGGGATTTGCGGAGTTGGGGTGTGCGACGTGGAATGCTGGGGATTGGGGGAGGTATGTGGGGGAAGCGTTGGATACGGTTACGTTTGCGATGGAAGGGGGGAGGGCGGAGAGTGTAGTGTTACAAGGGTGGAGGGTTGGACTTCAAAGGGTAGGGTAGAGAGTGTTGGGGGGTGTAGATAACCCTGTTGCTGTCTTTGTTGGTACTTTGCAATAAGCATGGCTTAGTTTTGGTTTCTATGACTTTTAGCACACCGTCATGTAGGTAGGCCTCGTGATATCGGAACAAGCTTTTAAGAAGTGATGTTGGTATACCAATACAGCTAACGAGAAACGAAAGAGTTTACTAAGCAGCCGCATACGCTGGGCGCCCTGGGTATCGAATATATGCAATGGCAAGTGGAAAGTGTGCAGCGAGGGACCAACAATCGCGTCCTGCCTCATCAAGCTTTTTGAATGAATGAACAGCCCCCTAACGCCACGGCCGTGATCAAGAAAACATCGCTCATCATGCTAGACGACCGTAAATGTTCGTTGCGGGTAGTTGTCCAACTGTGTCATGTCTTGTATCTCCGGGAACCACCGCTCAAACAGAGCTTCCGCATCCTCACTCATTTCTTGATCAGTGCCTTCTGGTGTGCACTCGTAGCATTCGAAGCGGCCAACGCGACGGTGTGTGTTATCGCCTAGGGACTTGAGCACGAGACCGACAATGGATGACCGGTATGTCATGCTGACGAGCACGCAGACGAGAGGTTCGCCATCTTGCAGTACGTCTTCACCACGAGGTGGAACGATATCTGGGGTGAATTCGACGGTCATGCCGTTCTTAGCCAGGGTGTATGTCGGTTGTGAGGAGGAGGATGAGTGGAGAATCACTTCGGCGGCCATCGCAGCGGATAGTTCGACGGGTTCGCCCAGAATTGGTGACCATGCTGAAGCTCGTTTTCCTTTCGGACCAAAAGACGCTCTACACGCAAGATCCATGGCAGATGCATTGTCAAACTGGATTGGTGACCCCTCAACAGATGCCCAGGACCAGCTTGGGATCTGTCCGATTGTCGACTTCGGACGGCGGCATCGCGTGCTATCATTGGCGTACCAGAGCAGGCTTAGCGTGGAGAATGTCCATTGGCCGGCAATGTAGCCTGACTGCAGCGTCGGTGATAGTGCTTTTGCTATGCTAGCTATTGCAATGAGGCGATCGCTGTCATATGTTACGTTGCGGGCTGTGAACTCAGTGACGATGTAGCTCCACAATTGTAGAGCTTCTTCACGTGTACGAGAAAGATCTTGCGAGCCTTTGGTGAGGTTTGTGTTAGCAAGCTGAGACGTCATGCTGTCCATTCGGTTATGTGTGTTTCCATGCCCATTCATCAGAGGGTGGTTATTTGCTGCCGCGATAAGCCGACCAAACTCTTGTTTGATACTATCGGTGGTGCGTGGATCATATGTCTTGTCGTCGATCCGGCCACACTCACACTGATACCCTTCTCGGCACTCGAGTATCATCTCTGACTTCGTGAAGTGGAGTACGCGACGAGACAGCAAACGTTCGACGTATGCCCAGGATCGTTGTAGTAGCGGCGCGTGCGTGTATGTTTCGTCAGAGATAGGGAATGGTAATTCCCAGTCATTCATATGGGCGCCCTCGTCGAAGGGTGCCTTGAAACTGTAATGGCTGGGTTGCTCCCTCACATAAATCTTGAAAAGCGACCCCCGATTGTCGGTTGCTTGAATTTTGAACGGTTGAGTCTTCGTGGGGAACAACGGTTGGCTACTACTGTCGCTGGCTGAAGTCGCCGCGATGGTCAGGAATGCGTTACCAAACACTTCGTCCATGGCGAGCGATTCTTCCAGCTTCTCCTGGGCTTCATCCTGGACTAGGCATAATGAGTCAACCCAGAGGTAGCGAAAGCCTAACGCTCGAACCAATACAACTGCTTCCTGGAAGGCTTTGGGTAGCGTTGACCAGGGAATGCTCCGTTTATGCGATGGCAGAGTCTTGGTGGTGGTTTTGGGAAGGCCCTTGGCTAAGCCCCAAACATGGGATAGGGCCACGTATTCGCCATATTCATATCTCCTTTCTTCCTGAACATATTGTGATTCGTGAAGTCGCAGGCTCTTGGAGTCCTCGCCTGTCAACAAATCGAGAATCCGTTTCGGTAAAGTGGTGGGTTTGCTTTGCCTTGGGCTGCACCTAAGGTGGCTGGACAAACAATTCTTGATCATGTCTCGAGCTGAAGACAGACCGGCATCTTGCAGTGGGTTCTCTGATAGTTTGCGCCCTTGGCCAATCGCCGAGAAGGGAGACTCTCCGTCTGCGGACGTTAGCTACGAGCTATACACGCGCTAAAGAAGGTGACCCGTCCAATATTTCTAGAATTTAGGGAACTCGGTAAAAGAGACTGTTCAAGCAGATTTAGACGTACCTCCATCGGTGAAGAACTCTAGCTTGAGGTCTGGATAGCCGGCTGTGTGCTCATGCTCATGTTCGTCGTCTTGGCATTCATCCTCGTCGCGCTCTTTCCACCGCACTGCGACGGAGAGATGATCTTGCACCGCTTTCCCAGGTTGCGTCTTGAATGAGTCTGCAGTGATCCAGATGTCCTCCTCTTTTCGACTCTTGAACCGGTCGTGGTGCAACAGAATGCCGTTGAGTAGAAGGGCACAAGCGCGACAGCCTGATGAGCTCGTGCGCAAGTTCGGTAATGATGTATTCACCCAGCGCAAAGTGTCTGTGTCTATCTCTTCAACGCCATCAAGACCATGAAGATGCTTCTGCAAGCCTTTGCAACTTGCGCAAACCGAGACCATTGCGTTGTGGATGGTAGAAGAGGTGGCGGGTCGAAGATAGGAAGTCTCGCGAATCGTGGAGGCGTGGAGGGGTAATCGGGGGATATCAACAACAGCGGGGCAGGGAATGTCAAGGGGTTGTCCACCCTCGCAGCAACAATCTGACGTTCGGCGGGTGTCACTACGTGGAAGCAGAGCCCCTTAAGAAAACATCACTAGGAGCCAGGCCGAACACCACAGGCAGCTGACAAGACAAGCGCAGCATCCAGGCCTTTCGTCGGCCTATTGGAGCGTCAGCTATCCTCCACTTCTCTACCCAAAATCCAAGGGCGGGAAACGCCACCATACGCTTCCAGTCCAACCCGCTCCTGTGGAGAACGCCCATCTAGGATGCTTGAGCGTCGTAACGACGCAGTACCAAGACTTCCATAGCACCTTCTGCGACCACAAGGCAAGCACTCGCCGGCATATTGTCCGCCTGAACTTGCCCCTCGTTGGCTCGTTGGAGCCCCTGGCCTGACGTCGGAGCGTTAATGCGCTCTGACGACGTTTCTTTCTGCCGCACCATCTTACACAAGCAAGCGAATCGAAGCTTTGCCGCACACTCGTGTACATCTCCCGCAGCTTGGCCAGGCTGACCGACCTTCCGGGTCTGCCGGTCCAATGTGTTTCCTATCTCCGATCTACCATTTGCTGCAGAAGTGCTTTTTCCGAACGCTGCTACCTGCAGGTATGGCGATATGAAACACACTGTTTTCTTTTCGCCCGAATGCGCTGATCAGAGCTGAGTTGTAGAGCCTAGAATGACGCCAGCCATCGAGACGTGGAAGCATCGAGACAGCTAGTAAGGTATCTTTTAACCTCGAGAGCTTCGGGGTTTCAGTGGGGAGCCAGAGTAACACGAGATCAATATAAGACGCCACAAACCGCGACGCCATCTGATTCGCCGAGAAAGTAATTCGCCTAATAATTCCCCAAACAATTCCCCATCTCACTATGCAAATGTTATATGGAAGATTTCTCATCTGCATCTCTCCAAGGACCCAGTACCAGGGTTCTGACCTCGTGGCCATGTGACCACATTGCTCAGAAACACTTCGAGAAATTGTCAGCACATCACACGCGATTGCCGCTGTTCCTGTCATCTGAACAGTCGTCACGGCGCAACATCTACCGTGAATGGAAGGTTAGATGCTGGCATGGCTACAACAGGCAACAAGCATGAATAGCACTGCCCGACGTCTTGTACCCAACAAGAGTTCAGCCTTGAAGACATTTAGATCGAAGACCTCACGGTCCGCTCGTGTTCGTATTCTGCAAGTCATTGGTTAGTGCCCGCGTCATCGGTGTGACCCAGAACTTTACTAGCCTGTGTCCTCCTGGACGGGCCTACGCCTTTTACCCCGGATTCTACGGACCACAGTAGTGTGCATGCGCGCATTTCTTACAGGAGTGACTGGCTCCGGCTGTCAAGACTAGCAGACGACCAATGCTGATACAATCGACACGTCCTTCGTGGGACTCATGACATGTATCAGTTTGATGACTATGATTTCGGTTTTGCCAAAGGTTGCCCTTCGAACCCACGCAATCCGTCAGCATATGGTGTTAAAGGGAATGGATCAAGAAGTCTGTGAGCGCTCTAGATCCTGAAGAATCTGAATCGACATTCCTTATGCTGCTCAGGTTGCTTCGTTTCGAAGGCTTTCAACACGTCGAACCCTATGGTGGTGAGTAATCCCGCATGTCTTGCTTGGTGCTGACCGATCGTACCAACGCAATGACCCCAGAATCTTGAGTTTCCGTCCATCCGGGCTTCGATTCTGCATGCAACGTATTCCCTGGTCATTAGCGATGACTTTATATAAATTTTGCTCTGCTTGTTCTGAGAAGTTCACAGGAAGCGCGTGCATTGCCCGAAAAGCACTAGCCCCACATGCAATCGATAACGCGATTCCCCACATTCAATGTTGGCCCCCACTCCTAGAAACGAGCCACGGACAACAACGCCAATGTGTTTCCGACCAACACAGGCGAAGCTAACATGAAGGCTGTCATTGAGTCTCTGAAACAACAGATAGCGTCATGCGAGGCCACACTTCAGGACCTACAACAGCAGTTGGCAGAAGCTGAACACAATCATCGTCGGCAAGAGAAGGTTCTACGCCAGAAGAACTCACTAGCCACAGACCCTTTAGATCATGACATGAACTTTGGTATCCCGGATGACTTCCGATCAGAAGTGTTCGCTGTCCTGGACCAAGAGGCGAGAGAGCAGCACGAAGATGCGCAAGAGGTGAAAAAGAAGTGGCCACTTGAGAAGAATGAGTACAGGAGATATGGCAGGCAATTGATCATGCCTGAAATCGGACTGCAGGGTCAGTAAATCTGTGGAACTGTAATCGAAGATGTGCTAAAATGGAAATTGCGCAGGCCAGCTTCGCTTACGGGAGTCCCGAGTACTGATTGTAGGGGTTGGTGGCTTAGGATGTCCAGCGGCGGCATATCTTGTCGGAGCTGGTGTCGGTACAGTGGGCCTGGTCGATGGCGATGTAGTCGAAGAATCAAACCTTCATCGTCAGATCCTACACTCAACAGCAAGAGTTGGCATGACAAAGGTGGAGAGTGCAATGGTGGCTTTAAACTCGTGCGTGAAAATCTATTCACTTTTGGAGTATTGAAGCTCTAGGACTAATACTTGCAAACAGGCTTAATCCCAACGTGAAACTCGTTCCACACGTATCTCGACTCACGCCAGAGACCGCTATCTCTATCTTCAAGAACTATGATCTGGTACTAGACTGCACAGACACACCAGCATCACGTTATCTGATATCCGATACTTGCGTGCTACTGGGCAAAACTCTCGTATCGGCATCAGCACTGCGTATCGATGGCCAGTTGATGGTGCTCAATAATCCACCTTTGCCATCGGGAGATCCTAATGGGGGCCCATGCTATCGCTGTGTATTCCCCAAGCCTCCACCTCCTGAGTCTGTCGTATCATGCGGCGATGGAGGAATCCTCGGACCAGTCGTAGGCGTTATGGGCGTCCTACAAGCTTTGGAAGCCATCAAAGTGATCACACAGAGAACATCTGCGTCACTTTCTATATCAGCAGATTCACCAACCTTACTCATATTCTCGGCGTACTCGAACCCCATGTTCCGCTCCATAAGACTACGTTCGCGGAAGCCTAAATGCGCAGCTTGCTCTGCTCACTCGACTATAAGTCCGCAGGCGCTGGAATCCGGGAGCTTAGATTACGTGCAGTTCTGCGGTAGCATCAACCCAGTGGAAGCACTTACGCCACAAGAACGCATATCAGCGGAAAACTACGCGAAACTGCTTTCTGGAGTGAACCCATACACCGGGACAGTTTCGAACAAGAGCAACCACATATTGCTTGATGTGCGGGAGAAGGTACAATTTGAGCTCTGTCACATAGACGGTAGTGTAAATGTACCGTTCTCGACTGTGTCGGCGATCCCAGCTCCGACTCTGGACAGTCCAAGTTCGAACCTTGGCGACATGGACATGGAGGAGAACGATTGGGTCTCACAACTCAGACAAACCGAGAAACCGATTTTCGTTGTCTGCCGACTAGGCAACGATTCACAGATCACAGTCAAGAAGTTGAAGGAGCTTGGTCTGAGCTCTGGGGGAAAAAGATACATCGGTGATATTAGAGGCGGCTTGCACTCTTGGAGGAAGACTGTAGACCCAGAGTTTCCAGAGTATTGACGGTAGCCAGCATCGACTCCCTCCTAGGTCCTGACTCAAATGATGGCGACGACCGAACAGAGAAAGTCTTAGGTATTGACAAGCATCGAAGCGTGGGTAACCAGCAAACACATTCAAATGGCTTCTAACTCGAGGCACAACATTTATTTCATGATGGAGTCATCCTGTTTATGCAGTCATCTGCTGGACGACATCTATACATTGCTCAAAGACGGAGCCAATCGAGTTAATCCCTTACACCCTCAATCAGATTCTTGACTCCATCTCCTCTCGCCGTCTTGTCCCACGCCTCTGTCGCTTTCTCGAACGGCGTCACACTACTAATCAGCGGCTTCACATCCACAAGTCCCTTCTTCAACAACCCTACTGCCAGTTCATAGTCGCCCGCACCATATCGAAAGCAACCTCTAATCATCAACTCCTTTTGTCCCATGGCCACGATCGGGAACTCAATCTTCGGCTTCCCCAATCCAGTCTGTACATACTTGCCACCGGGACGCAGAATATGTATACCCGTTTCAACCGAAGACGCAGCACCCGAAGCCTCAATAACAGTATCCACCAACCCACCCTCCGTATCCACGCCCTCCTCCTCCAGCCCAAACTCCCTTAACAACCTCCCCGCATTCTCCTCCGCCGACCCCTCCACCTCCGCCCTCCACGTCTCACACCCCAAATACCCCTTCGCGAAATCCAACTTACCCTGCAAAACATCAACAATAATAACCCTCCCCGCGCCAAACACCCCCGCCACAGCCGCACACAACATCCCTATCGTCCCACTCCCCATCACCACCACCGTCTCCCCAACCCGCACATCCCCCAACCTTACCGCATGCACCGCCACAGCCAGCGGCTCCACCAGCACCGCCTCCTTCAACCCCATGTCCTGCGGAATCACATAGACAAAGTCCTCCGCGCTGCGGAAATACTTGGTCAGCGTGCCCTGCGTATCCGGCGGGCCTGGCGCAGCAGCGAATTTCATGCTTCGGCAGAGGTTGTACGACCCGGATTTACATGCTCGACAGAGACGGCAGGGCACACCGGGTTCAATGGCTACGCGGTCTCCCGGCTTAACGCGCGTTACGTGCGTGCCGATGGAGTGGATTGTACCCGAGGCTTCGTGGCCCATTGTTATTCCTGTGGCGGGGTTTACCATCTTCCCGATGCCGCCGTGGTGCCAGAAGTGCACCTAACATAACGTTTTTTTTTAGATGTGGGTTGGCTTAGGGCGTGAAGGTGTGGAAGGGAAAGGGGGGGTTGAACTTACGTCGCTGCCACACACGCCTATGTAGTTTATACGAACGATTACGTCGTGGGGGTCTAGAAGTTGGGGGATGGGTGTGTCTTGCAGACTGGCTTTTTTGGGGCCGTAGAGGACTATGGAGGGGTTTTGCATGGTTTGCATACCCGATGAGGAAGTCATTCTGGGAGTTTTGTGGGGGTTACGTTAGGTTGTTGGGAGGGCAAGTTTTAGATCTTGGGAGGTATGATGTTGGTGGATAAGTTATAAGCATGTTACCATTAGTGATACTTTTCTACGAAACGGATATGCGATCCAACTTATAACGGTAATCAGGCGAGCGTTCCCGCGTGAGATGCAGAGTGGGGAACCCCGATTAGACGCGTGTAAGCCTTTTCCCCACAATTCTTATAAGCATTGGCAGACGATGACTGTTGACTGTTTCTGGGTTAGATATTTGAGCAGTATTGTGCCGAAGATGAGATTAGATTGTCCCAGGAGAAGGATTGCAGATTGTCGTGGTCTTGGAGACGTGGAGTACGTGGAAGCGGTGACGTCATGCTCTGGCTTGACACCACCGACACAGCTGCGCGATTGCTTGCGGCTGGATTCATATGAGCAAGCATGGTAGCTGCTGATACGAACCAATAATCGTTCCCTTTCTTTAGCAGGCTGGAGGCAGAGCGAATTCGCTTCCGCTTCTACATCCTGACAACATGCTCCGTACAGTATAAGAGTCCAAGACTCCATGCTCATCAGCATTCTATATCTTCGCACAGTAAGTCTGCACAGGAACAATCCCACCACTCCTATCCGGCACGTCTCTATAAGCCACTTCTCTTGTCCTAGCCAGGCTCTCTAGCTCATCCAGCCTGTTCAGCGTTGCCTTCAAATGTTCCTCAAATCCCTCCTCCTGCACGATTTCGCGAAACGCGTTCTGCATTGCCACCGAGTCCGCGCGTACCATGCCATGCGCATCGATATGTATAACATTAATGTGGTCGAAAGGATGGACAAAGTCAGCCCGCGTGATGATCTGGCGCGCTTCGTGAAGTGGAATCTCGGGCAGAACGAATTGGGAAGCATCCGTGGCGTCCTTCTCGCGAAGTACGAGCGCACGGGCAAGTAAAATGGCTGCTGCGCAGTACTTCTGTTGCTCTTCCACGTCATCGTCCATCGAGTCTCCCAGGATCCAGCAGTTATTGAGAAACCATGACTTTTCTCGGCGGTTGATTTGCTTGCATGTGTCCAGCATGTCTTTTGACTTTGCGACTTGGTTGAGGAAGATGAGTCGGCCACCAACCTTCGCAAAGACTTCGTCTAAGATGCTCTGAGGTACGTCTTCATTGTAGTACCGGGCGCGATACTGTTTCAGCGCCGCCGTGACGACGTCCTTGCGTACATCTCTGATGTTCATGATGTCCATGTTGGTTGCACGCGGTATGAGTCTTTCTAGCGTCCAGAACTCGTCGGATGTAAAGACGGTTGTTACAAGCTCGTTGCCTGCCCAGATCTCAGCCCGCTGTTGCAGGATCTCCAAGAGATGCTTCCCTGCCTCATCGTCTTTGAAAAGGTGGATATTGTTGATGATCATGAGAAGTGGTTTGCCTCGTCTTTTCCGCATTGACAATGCTACTTTCTCCAGCTGGTTAAGTGCTCGTTCGATGTCCAGTAACGGCGTGCTGTCTCTTGGGCCTCATATACTGAACAAGCCGCCGATATAGTCTTCGTGGAACTCGTAGTCGATGGTCTTGCCAAGTCGGGTCCGGAAGACCTCTAGGTCGTTATGCGCCTCCAACATGGCAATGCCATCTCCATTGACTTTTCTCATAGCCTCTAGCAGCAGCGCTCGCTTCCCTGTTCCTCTCTCACCAATAATAAGATGGTACCTCCCTTTCGTCTTTCCACTCACAATGTCATTAACCTCATCTTGTTCCGCTCTTGGTACCCAGTATTCTCTATCCACAATCTCCTGTATCTTGTCTGGGTCGCTGCCGTACGAGATGCGGCCGAGGGCGACACGTTCCTGCGAGCTGTAGCCGGTTGCAAAGGCGTTTTCTATCTTGTTTCGTACGGTCCTCTTGTAGAATTGGCTGTATGCGTAGCCACCGAGGCCAAGACCAAAAAGCGATATGAGAGCTACGGTGCTGCCCTCAAGAACGCTGCGGGTGAACTTGCCGCGCTCTTGCTTCGTCTCGTCGTGTCTGGGACCTTGCGATGTACGCTTAGACTCGTCATGGTCGCTTAAGATTTTTCGATACCGTGTGGGCGATGTTCGAACGCTGCATCGCTGGCCGAGGGGTAACAGGACCCATCCTACGAAGCATTAACCTTGGTAGTGCTGATGAGCTCAATGCAGGTACACACCTCGTCTAATGCTCTGCAGAGAACGTGGCATTCGATGAATACTTGAACAAGCTCGCGGTGAGCGCCGATGTTTGTTATGGTGATGAGCGCTACATGAGTGTTGTCCGGGTGTATATCATCTTGGCGGAGCGTCTCACTGCTTGCCGTATATCCGAGACTTTGACCTGGCAAAGCGAATATATTTGTCCATATTGTAGACAGTATCTGTGTGCGCAGTACTCAACGTAGAACTCAAGCTGATGACTTCACTGAGGTCGTTTTGTTGGAACACGCTGCACCTCAGCAAGTTGGTGGTAGTGCACGATCGATGTACCAATGGGCCTAGCGTAAGACCGCCTTATCCCCCCGTAATTCGTAAACAGCTAACATAGTAGGTCCGATGCTTTAAATAGACTGACACGATCTTGGTCCACGAGGTGATAGCGTGACGCGTGGTCGTGAGTGGAGGTGTATCTCTCAAGCAAGACCAGATGAGGCTAAATCTGCCGATCAGGGTCCAGGCGAAAGGTTCAGAGGCAACCTTCCGTCGGACGTCTGGGCATTCCGCACTCCATCTGTCTCATGACCATCACGGTCCCTTGACAAATCCACATCTTCAAAATGTGTCCCCACCATATTGAGGCAGTTTTCCACTCTACAATACTATCGCC
>Ga0181474_100051_pt1 | contig 11405 bp, 2 predicted proteins | sample In3P11_FD_119092 | JGI IMG/M metagenome (GOLD analysis project Ga0181474, IMG submission 119092) | Clean room microbial communities from NASA Spacecraft Assembly Facility at Jet Propulsion Laboratory, Pasadena, California, USA -... ... | reverse complement strand
CCTAACTATTCGCATAGAAGCTAACTAATAAGCTAGTAAAAGAGCTGCCTACTACTAGTCTATAAACTAGAACTCTAGAACAAACTAGTAGAACTAATACCTAGCTTAATAGTACAACAGGTACTAGAACACCTATTAGTAATAGGGTAACTAATCCTATAGGGACTAATAATATAATAATAACGCCTAAGGGTATTAGAACTAAGGTCCCCCGTATAATTAAGATAGGAATTAAGCCTAGTCTTTTAACGTATTAATAAACTACTAGGTTTGTAATAAGCCTAACTATCGTAAGAACGATTGCCCTACCTTAAGGGGATTTATAGATAAAGGCTAGGTATACCTTAATAAGCGATCTACGCTCTACTAGGGCACTAAAGACAACTCCTAGGGGAGAATAATCTAACTAGGATAGCGACACTAGGCGGAAAACATTTTAGCTTAAATTAAATATAGGTAGCTTAAGCAAGATATTAATTCTCTTACTGTTACCTTACCCTTTAAGGAAAAGCCTTTAGCAACAACAGTACAGAATAAAGCTATATTAGTCTAGTTACTGCCTAACTTAGTAGGATATCTCTAAGAAGAAGAAGTAAACTAGTTCTAGAAACTATCTAGCATTTTCGCTAAAGACAAATTAAATTTTAAACCCTACCTATCTAGCCTTAGTAAATGTAATAACAACATAATCACGTCCGCTATAATAACACGTATATAGTAGGAACCTAATCTATACTCTAGTTATAACTAGTCTAAGATCTAGAAAACTATTTAAAAAACTATCTTGCGCAGACTAAGTAATAAGCACATTCTATACCTTAAAGGCTATAAGAATAGGTCTAAACACCTGTTAGCCAGCTAAAATATTAATAAAGATAGAATAGTGTAATTCTAAGATAACGCAATAGATTAGGATGTAGATATTAATAGGCTAAGGAAGCTACTACAGGATAAGTAAGAGCTAGCTGTTAACAGGCAACTACAAAAGCGTAAAATAATTAATAAGCTAGAACCTAATTCTAATTTAGTTATAAAAGAAATCCTTAACACTATAGTACTATTGCAAATTAGCACGCTACTAAGCAATATACTAGAAGTACGCAGAATACTCTTTAGTTCTACCTTTACCCTAGAAGAACTAGATAAGTTTAAGATATCCTTAATAACTGTAGAAAGTAGAGATTAGGTAGACGTAAACAAGGACTTCCTACTTACTAGAACGCGTATTAGCGTAATAATATTAACTATAAGTACGCTACTAGATTATGTCTTAGTAGAGGCAGAAGAAGGCAAAGTTACTAATTGCTATAGCCTAAGAGTAGAGCACTAGACAGACCTAGAAATTAACTATATTTAGTAATAGGTTATTACAGAATTAGGTAATAACTATAAAGATAGGGGAGACAATAACTATAACCCCCTAAATAATAATTAGAGAGAATATAACAAGGTAATAGGTATTAAATATCTTAATAGAGATTGCCCTAAGGTACCTATTAATATACAAGGAAGCTCCTTTCTGTTACTCCTTAACTTAGGAGCTAAGCTTAATATAATTTATAAAGGAGTAGTAGAAAGAGCTATACTACTAGTTACTTTACTTCCTAGTAGCATAAAGACTACGCGCATAGTTATAGCTAATAGCAGTATATTAAACTTTATAGAGATAGTATAGGGAGTCCCTATTATAATTAGATAGATTAAGGTTTGTATAAACTTCTTTGTAGTAGAATTAGGGACAAACCTAATTATATTAGGAAATCCCTTTCTAATAGACGCTTAGGCACGTATTAAGTACGCTATAAATAGATTAACCTATTGTCGCATCTTTAGCCTAGATAGACAAGCTAACACTAGGTTTGTATACGCAAGAAGTAATTAATTGTCGAAACTAAGCCTCTACGCCAGACCTGTAAGGGCGGGAAAAGGCAATAGAGTGTAGAAGCTAGCGCTTTACTCTAAACACCTGCTAAAAGGCTAGCAGATAGTGCGGCATTTAGTAAGGTAGGAGTAATAGGGGTAGTAGTAAGTTTAGGGAAGGAGCTAGAAGGACTTTTAGAAAGAATAAAGTCTATAGATAAGTAGAAGCTAAAAAAGAAGAGAGGGAAACTAGAAAACCCGCAATAATACTTCTTATAGGAAAACAGAGACTCTATTAGAAAAGCAGCTAATAGGAGTCTAATTATTAAGGACTAGGAAGGCCTTTATATAGTAGTAATAGAGGGTTATAAAGGATTATTAGACTATATTTTAGAGTTAATATTATAACTAACAAAAGCGGAGACTACTACTAAGGATAAAGAAGAGGTCTTCTAGTAATATAACCTAAGAGAGATAGATTAAGAGAATTCCCTTATAATTAAAGTAATAATAGTCTTACTAAGAGCGGCTAAACTAAGTTATTTAAAAGCGCTAATAGATTTTTAGGTTAATAGGGCTTATAAGAGAAAGGGTGTTAAGATTAAACTAGTTAATAACTTAGGGCAACTAGCCTGCGATATTAAGGGACGTCTAGACTAGAAAGAAAGATCTGCAGCAACTTAAATACCTAACGCGGACAGTGCCTTAGTACTATTTAGCAAATACTTTAAACTGCGCTACGCGCCTTTCCTAAGAGGCACTTAGATTACGCCTAAAAGGCTATTAGAGATAAAAATATCCCCTTACCTTAGGGCTAAGGAGAGGGATATGCTAATTAAAGTTTTATTCTAATAAGAGGCCGCTTTAGCCTAGGATTTCTAAGAATTAGGCTAGGTTAGCAAGGATGTAATACCTCTAGTTGTTATTAATATAATACCCTATTAGGCATAGAGAGCTAACTAGTTTCTAGTACCTAGGAAACTCTAACAAGTTGTTATTAACATAATCTAGGATAGGATAAATAGGGGGACGCTAGAGCTTTATAAGAGCTAATACCGCAATCCCTAGTTCCTCGTAGCTAAGAAGGATAAGGGGTATCGCTTAATTAATAATGTATAAAAGCTAAATAGAGTAATAATTTAAGACGCTAATCCCCTACCTAATCCTAATAAGTTTTTAGAAGAGTTTATAGGCTACGTAGTTATAAGCCTGCTAGACTTCTTCTTAGGATATAACTAAGTAGAACTCTATAAGGACTTAAGGGATATAACTGCCTTTTCTACCCCCTTAGGACTTATTAGATAATGTACTTTGCTAATAGGAACTACTAATTTAGTTGCTAAATTCGTAAGAGTTATAATAAAGATATGCAGGGATTACATCCCTAATCGCTGCATGCCTTACCTAGACAACGTCTGCATTAAGGGACTAAAGACGATATATAACAATAAGGAAATTAAACCTAGTATACGTAAGTTTATAGCTAAACACCTTTTAAATATTAATAAAGTACTAGCAGATATTAAATAGGCTAGGGCAATAATAATAGGACATAAGTTGGACTTCTACTACCCCTCTATGATCGTAGTAGGCTACCGCATTAACTAATAGGGATAGCACCCTAATAAAAAGAAGATTAACAAGATTGTTAACTAGCCTAATTGCTGTAACGCTAAAGAAGTCTATATGTTTATTAGTATCTATGTTTACTATAGAGTATAGATCTTAGGATTTGCTATTATTGCAGCCCCTTTATTTAAGTTACTGCGCAAAAATACCCCTTTTAAGTAGACAAATAAGGAAAAGCAAGCGATAGAGCATCTTAAACAAGCGCTTACTTTAGCACTAGCGCTTATCTTAATTAATTACTTAGAGCTAATTAGACAGATTATCCTTATAGTTAATAGTAGCAAGAAGGGATAGGGAGCTGTTATTATGCAACTTAACCTAAAAGGCTATTAGCACCTAATCTAGTTTAAAAGTAGGGTATAGTCTATAATAGAGCGTAACTAGGACTCTAGTAAATATAAATATAAGGCGTTGCTTCTTACCCTTAAGAAGTTTAGGTTATATATATATAGAGTATAGTTTATTATAGAAATAGACGCAAAGACCCTTATTGCGTAGTTATAGCGTAGTGCGATAGACCTACTAGGAGCCCTTATTACTTATTAGCTAGCCCTCTTAAACATATAGGACTTTAATATAGTCTACGTAGTAGAAAAGAAAAATATTATTGCTAATGCGCTTTTAAGATAGCCTAAAGCAGACAATTAGGTCCTACTAGAAGAACTAGAAGATAACGTAGAGGACTTTATTAACACGTATCTAAATAGAGTACAGCTTGTATTTAATACTACGCTATCGCTCTAGTATAGTCTGTGTAGAGCAGATCTTTCTTTTAATAATAGGCCTTTAGACAGAAATTACAGCAAAGAATTACAGGCTATTACTATATAGATACTATTTTAGCGAAGGCCTAAAGGCTTAATAGGAGCAGACCTATAGAAGTTTAAGAAGCGCGCACTAGGGATAACTGTCTAAGAACACTATCTATTTACTATCCCTAGTAGAGGCAGGCCTCTGCGAAAAGTAGTTAATAATAAGAAGGATTAGCTAAAGATTATTTAGGTACTCTATAACAAGTTAGGTTACTAGGGTAAAGAGGGTACGTAGAGGAAGGTCTAGGCGAGATACTACTAGAAAGGCTAGTATAACTAAGTAAAGAAGTACGTCTAGACGTGTCTAGAGTGCTAGTCGCACGTATCCGCGATAGTACAAGAGGAGCTTTAGCCTATAGAGCTACCTAATATCCTGTTTAGATAGATTACAATTAATGTAGTATATATACCTCCTAGGTGTAATAGAAAGAAGTTTCTTATAGTAGTAAGGGACTACGCCTTATAATAGGTTAAAGCTAAGGCTCTAGTAAAAAACAACTTAAGAAGCGTTCTAAAGTTCCTTTAGTATAAGGTTTTCTACTAATAGGGCCTACTACTTAAAATATTAGCCAACAGAGGCCCTAAGAACAAAGGGCTTATAGAAGATTTGTAAGCTAGATAGGGAATTAATTAGGTTACCTTAAGCGCGTACTACCCGTAGGGACAGGGCCTTATTAAGAGAGGCCACGCACTAATCGTAGCCGCCCTAAAGAAGATTTAGGGAAACTAGGTAGATAATCTTCTAAATGTCCTCTAGGCAGACTATATAATAATAAAAAGAGCAACTAATAAGACACTAGTATACTTAGTTTTAGGCTAGCAACACATCTTACCTATAGAGCTTTTAATCCCTATATAGTAAACCTTACTATAGGTAGAAGTTAAGGATACAGCAACTCTTCTAGCTATAAGAGCTAGGTAGTTTAACCTTAGGGACAAACGTTTTAGGGAGGCTATTAACTACATAATCTAATTACGCTATAAGAATAAAGACTACTTTAATAACTTAAAAGTTATAAGACTAGAGAAGCTTTTAGTTAGGGACCTAGTACTATTACATAATTCTTTCTACAATAGAGACTAATCTACACTTATAAAGTTCCTACCTAAGTAGAAAGGACCTTTTTAGGTTGCAGTTACTAATAAGAAAGGCTAGTATAGACTTGTAGAGTTAGATAGTATAATGTTCTAAAGTTATACTCCTAGAAACTACCTAAAGGCCTTTCGTTAGCGAACTATTACAGACCTAGAAGAAATCGATACGCAAATCTAAAAGGAAGTAAACTAGGTAGACTAGGAACCGCTAGATAATAGCTCCTTAGAGAAGAGTAGCAACCTAGATCCTGTCTACAGCTAAGATATTCTAGTAAGTAATAACAAAACTATAGTATAACATTAGAAAAGTTAGGGAATATAGTATATTACTAAGTCCTAGAAGATTAATTAGGCTAAGCAGGCAGATATAGCAAGAGCAGCAGTAAAAAAGGCCTGCCTAGTAGTAGTTACACTAACTTAACCGCTAGGATTTAACCTAAATAACTATTAGATATACCTTATAGAGTAATCCTAATTACTAGACATATAATAACTTAATAAAGGATAATAGAGGATATACTATAGGAAAAGATAAGTAAGTTATATTTATAGACTATAGAAAATCTACACTTAAAGGACGCTTAGCAGTATCTAGGGAGAGGCCTACCTATAGCGCTTCTTAGAAGGCAAAGGCTTATCTAATTTATCTTCCTTATTATTAAGTATACCTATAAAGGCGTTACTATTAGAATTAGCGTTATTAGCGAAGAATGTCTCTTTAGCGGGAACCTTAGGATTATTAATAAAAGAATCTACCTCTGTAAGAGAAAAGGGGGTAGGGGCAGCCTTATAAAAGCGGCCTAAACAGCGTTTAGATATAAGAGTAGCTTCCTCCTTAGTAGGAGTAGAAGGCAGAATCTTCTTCTTTTTAGGTAATAGCGTCTTACGCTTTAATGTCTTAGGGACACTACTAATAAGAGGACTAGGAGGCGCAGATTTCTAAGGCCTCTTAGTAGGACTATTAGGTAGGTTATATAAGAGACTATTAGCTAGTGCCTAAAGCTCTTTCGCTAGTTCTTGCTAGCAAGTAGCACTTATATCCTTAATGTTAGCACTAAGATTAAGCTTTTAATAACGCTTCTTAGGGTTAAACGCAGAGTCGCTAGCAGCTATATCCTTACTACCTAGAGGACCCTAAGTAGTACTATCCTTATAGAGTAATTAAAGTACTAGGGGAGGTATTAGAAGTAGTTTAGTAGGACGCGCAGCGCGGGGCAGCAGAGTGTAAGATATCTAGGGACTAGGTAGCAAAGAGGGAGCATTTAGAGCAGACACAGTACTATATATACAAGAGCGCCCTAAAGTTAAAAAGTTAGCAAAAAAAAAAAGGAAAGGAAGATATAGTCTAAGAGGCTATTAGCGACTTACTAGTTATAGAACAGGTTACCTTATAACCTATAGCGTAGCAGTTAGTATAAGTACTATTTAGGAACACTAAGTTATTAATAATAGCGGTATAGTAGGTGTAGAATAGGCGTAAGTCTAAACCCTTTTTATAGTTACTATATATCTTATTAGTACTATTAAGCTCTATATTAGAACTAAATACGTAAGTATAACTAGTAATAGTCTCTAGATACTAATAGAGGAGAGTAATAAGACAAGGCTTAAATATACTACGCTTGCGAACGCGTAATAAAAGGAAATACTCGCTAATAGTTATGTCTAACTATAGAAAGTATAGCTAATAACTAATTAGGCAAGGAGTTAGAGTAGTATTATCAAAAGATAGAAATATAGCGCGGGCGAGAACAGGACTAGGCGCACTACTATTTATAACTAGGAGTTAGATATACGCAAACAAGTCACGCAGCTAGTTAAGATCTAAGACTTTATTAGTAGTATACTAAACTATAAGAAACTAAGATATTAGAAGGATGTTTAGTGCAAAAATTAATAGGAACTAGAAACTTACTATACTTATTTATAAGGTAGCTAAATAAACGTGCTAAGGCTAGCTCCTATAGTATAGTAGTAGTATTACTAGTAGGACTAGGAATTAATCTAGAGCGGCGAGAGCTGTCTACAACCTCCCTATAACTAAGGGAAGAAGTAGGCGATAGAGAAGCGGGTGACTAAGCTTAAGTATGCTTATAGGTATTACCCTCTTGCTCGCGCTTATCCTTAGCTATAGCCTTAGTAATAGCCTAGGCATTCGCTTCTAAGACGCCTTTAGCCTTAGGTGCTAGGCGAGGACTAAGCGACATCTTATCGCTATTATCTTAAGGGAACTCTAGAGAATAACTGCTAAACTCTATAGACGCATTAATTCCTTCTAGCTCTTAAGAAGGCGAAGTAGGAGGATCTAAAGGTAAAGCGGGGCGAGATAGATTAATAAGTAAGGGAGAGCCTTTGCTATTATTACCTCTATGCTCTAAAGCTTTCTTAGGTATATTAGTAGTAAGGGTATTAAGTAGAGACTTACTACTATTCTTAGCAGCGTTATTAGGAGCACCGCTAGTAGTATTAGCAGCAGAACTAGAGGCGTTAGATAGAGGAGAGGTGTAGGGATTAGTAAGGCCTATTATATTACTAAGGGCACAATAAATTAGACTAGCACCCTTAATAATAGGAAGCGGCCTAAGCAGCGTTTAGGAGGCATTGTTACTATCCTTAGATAGTAGTTCGCTAGATATTACAAAGTTAAGTAGGTATAATAGATAGAGAGGGGGAGAGTGCAGTAAGACTTTAGATGCGTAATAAGTTAATCGCGATAATATATACAAGTAATAAGAGAAGATATAAAAGAGGAATTTTAAGTTAAAAGCAGGGTGTTATGTATACTAATAGGTAAGGGAGCAGTCTAAAGACCTTTTACACCTATAGTAATAGGCCTACTTTTTTTTAAGACACGCGTTATTAAAACAGGAGCAAACTAAGAAAGCGCTAAGTTCCTAGGATAATAGGAAATGCATTAGGAATATTAGAATCTATAAGGATAAAGAGCAACTAGAAACTAGGAATACCTAACCTAAGATTTAGAGGTAACCTAAAGGGTGCTTAGTTAGAATCTACACCTATAGATCCTATATAGTTAAAGAACTTATTGTATAAGACTAGGCACATATTTCTAGGTCCTAGATAAAGGTAATAGAACTATTGTAGGAATATCCTAAATTAACTAAGGAATTTAAAGAAAGGAATTTAGAGGGACTGCAAAAACAAATAAGAGAGATAGGTATACTAGTTAGAACTTAAGTAGGCCTAAAAGGCTATTAGCCCTAGCTTAGGAAAAAAAAGGGGCCTTTTTACTTCTAAGTAAGGGAGGGGGAATAGTGTATCTAGGTAATTACATTTGCAAAAAAGTATTATAAATAGTAGTATAGAAAGACTAAGGAAACTAAGTTAAGGAGGTATATTAAAAACTAATATTACTAATATATATTATATTAGAAAAGTTATTAAAGCTACAGAACTACAGACCTAATAAATTAAACCCTACCTCTACTAGCAAAAAGCGAAGCACACCTAGAATAGAGATTAGGCCTTATCTTTAGAAGTAGTATAGGAGGATAAAGACTAGGAAGAGATATTAATAGGGGACAAAGGCCTACTAGAAAGCCCTTTAGGCGCGGGAGCAACACCCTTAGAACTAGGAGCCTAAGCAGGAACAGTAGGAGGAACAAGCGATATTGCTAGCTGCTCTAAAGTCTTAAGGCGCTTGCTAATAATAGCCTTTCTAGGCGTAGGCTTCTAAGGAGAGCTTAACTAGAGCAGGCATATTAGACTTAGAGTCTAAAGAGGACTTAGTAGAAGCCTACAGGTGTTTAGGCTAGATATCCTCTTTATTAGAACTAAACACTAGCTTAAACCTACTAGGCTTGCCCTAGTTATTCTTATTAAGATAAAGGCTATAATAGTTACCTATGCAAGTAGTAGTCTAGGCGAAAGATAACTAAGCGTTAGTTAGCTTGCGACTAGGAACTAAGGTCTTGTTAGCCTTAGTCTAGGTATACATAAGTAAGCTAGAAGAGTTAATAATGTTGTAAGAGCAAAGCAGGGAGAGGGCGCTAGTACAGATAGCATTACGGCGTATAGGAAGATTGCCTATAAGATTAAAGTTAGTAATAAAGTAAAAAGAATAAGAGGCTAGAAGAAGTATTAGTAACTTATAATAGAAAGAATAGAACTCTATAGCGTTGCTACGCAGGTAGTTTAGACAAATACTACCCTTATATAGCTTCCTATTAACGTACATAATAGTGCAGTACCTATAAGCTTTCTAATAATACTTATAGGCGTAATAACTATATATAATCTTGTTAGAAGAATTATTAGAAGGAGTATTAATATTACCTAATATAGAAATACCTTTTCTATAAGCACTTCTATCCTAAACGCCCTTCCTTACTTATTATCCTATATTTAATTTATCCTATTCTTCTCGCTATTACTCCTTCTGCGTCTATATTCCTAGCCCGACTTAGATTGTAATATATAGTCTTTACCTAATATTCCTTTAGGCACCTTACGTCTTGCTAAGATAGATGTCTAAACTTTATCTTATACTAATATCTTATCTAGTTCTATTCCTATTATACACCTTAATCTATCCCTCTAGACTAGTTTATTATATAGGATACTTCTAGACTACTCTAGCTAAACTTAGATCCTATATCTAAGTAGCCTTCCGCTAGAATGCTACTAACTTAGTTAGTAAGGTAAGAGCCCTACTATTTTATTATTTAGACCCTAATATTTTAGCTCTACTATAGGTTCCTAACAGCCTTTTAGATAGTAGACAATAATAATACTACCCCTCCTTAAACAACTCTTATCTCTAGCTGTTTTAACTTCTCCTGCTTCGCGCTATTACACCTAATACTCTTACACGTTGCTTAGCTCTACTTACTTTTTTATATACTACTACTATTAACGTCTTACCTCTTCTTTAGCCCTTTATTAACATGTCCTTTACGCCTGTTAATTTGCCTAAGGGCTAGAAACGCTCTTATATACCTATAACTAGTAAGTCTATAAGCTTACTACGCGCCTAAGAGGATACTAATAATGCCCCTTTAGGTGCTGCGCAGCACAGTTATTCTCTTATTAATAGTAAGAACGTAGTTAGGCCTACTACTACTTCCTTACTAGCTTACCCTACAGCCGCCGCTAGTTCTTATAGTAGTTTTCCTAATAATAAAGTACCTACTAGTCTGCCTAAGAGTACTTTAGAGCCTAGTAGTAACACTACTAAGCCTATTACTCTGCGTATTAATACGTCTTATTCCTCTTCGCTTTTAGATCTTCCCGCTTCGCCTTTATAAGAGTAAGGAGGAATTAATAGCGCTATAGATATTAATATTAGCGCTTAAGATTCTACCTAGGGTAATAGTAACTAGATGCTGCCTAGTACTCTCTTAGTACCTAAGGCTAAAGGCGCTTTAGAAGTAGGTGCTACTTAGGGCTTTAGCTCTTCCTAGCTAGATCTTAGGAAGGTTAAGCCTATCTCGCCTAGCAAGAGGGTAGTTATTAGTAGTAGAGGGTTCGCTCTCCTAGTCTATGCATATCCTTCCTCTAGCTTTAGCTGTAGCGAGATTATCGCTTTTTATAAGTTCTATTTTCTAATATTTACTTATCCTAAACATTCTTCTAATATCTTAGGTTCTAGTAGTTAAAGCTAATAGAGACTATAATATTACCTTCTCCTAGCTGCGCGGCTTCTAGCATTTCCTCTAGCAGCTAAAGTCTGCTAGTTTTGCATTAGGGCCTACTATTACAATTCTTGCTCTTAACTCCTCTAATAACTCTTCTACCTTTTCTCTTAATAATAATATTCTGCTAGGCCTCTAATAGGAGTTTAGGACTATTAGTGTATACTTCCGCCTATCTTATAATATAAAGTGTAAGATTATTAACTTTAATATTAAGGCTCTCTTATTAAGCTTCTATATAGGTGCTTCTATATTAGGTAATATTAATACTCCTTCTAATAATTCTTCTAACAAGATTATATATAGTTATTACGCCTATAAGTGTTATTAGAAAGCTTATAGGTACTGCACTATT
>Ga0181474_100050_pt1 | contig 11466 bp, 6 predicted proteins | sample In3P11_FD_119092 | JGI IMG/M metagenome (GOLD analysis project Ga0181474, IMG submission 119092) | Clean room microbial communities from NASA Spacecraft Assembly Facility at Jet Propulsion Laboratory, Pasadena, California, USA -... ... | reverse complement strand
TCCCATCCATCATCTTCATCCACCCAACTCTGCGCCGACCTCATGCACTGAATCTGAACTGCATAGTCGGTCATCGCTTCATCGTTGATGACCATCTTCTCTTGGCCCTCTTCTTCCACAATGACTTCTTGTGGTACACGCATGAGCTGGACGTGCGACACAAATGGGTGCGCATGAGCACCAGTTGTGTTGGTCTTGGCTTGCCAAACCTGCAGTAAGATGTGATGAGCGCGTTGCACAAGCGGATTGTTTGCACCGCATATGAGCACGAAGTTCACAATCTGCAGATCTGAACCCATGGTGAAGCCAGCGAAGTCATATGGCGAGTCTGGATTGACAATGTACCCCTCCCAGAGCTGATGCAGATCTCCGAATTGCATGACACCGACATCGAGATATACACCACCGTACTTCAGCAAGAGTGGGTACCGAATGAGATCTGAGGTGTGTTGCGCGGCATAGTGCCCGTTCAGAGTGCCGTTTGTGAAAGCTTCCGGTACCACTAATGGCGATTTAGTGTCAATGTAGTTGGCTACATTGAGTGCGGAATTCGGCGCGCTATCAAGCACGTAGACGGTCCATCCCAGTGGTGAGAAGCGACGATACCAAGCAATGACGTTACGTAGGAGGTTGGGAGGTAGGCTATGGATACCAGAGTGCCAAAATGCGAAGATGGATTTAGAGCCTGGATAGAGTGGTTTTGGCGAAGTAAGCGCTTCCGGTAGAGGCCCATCTATGGATATGGGACGTAGGATCGTGTGAGCAAGTGCTGAGGTCCTCGGTATCTGTGGATACTCCATGATTTGGCTAAATAGCTAGTAGAAACCTGGGAAATGGTGCAAAATCGTGGCGCGAATACGGGGCTTGCATAGTGAACATGAAAATAGTCGGCTTGATATTGAGATTCAAGATGGTGATGGCTCACTGTTGAAGTCCCAATGATCATTTCGACTCATTCGCGCTAATGATTCGCGTGACGTCACTACGCATGTCAGCCTTACTGTACCGGCCTGCTGAGGTGTGTGGTCCAGCAATATTTTCTGCGATGGTATCCCTAAGTTAAATTGCTCTCGACGAGAAATTATCCCACTTCATCCAAACCAGTCGTAGCGTACAACCTGAAGGAAAGTGACCATCACCACCTGGTCATTGAAATGTATCCCATCAACATGACCAAGACGACCATTCAATATGACAGGATGGATAGAGCCCGAACTCTCAATCCATAAAACATCTAGATTTAGCATTTCAGAGGTCCTTGAGCTATCAAGAATTCTCTTTCTCCACTCTTCTTCATAGGGAAAGTCGCGATGATCATGGAGCAAACAATGGTAATACAACTCCATTGAAGCCACAAACGCGACTCAAAAACCAAGAGAAGGCAGAAAGCATCTGATGCAAGAGAATCGTGTCATGCTTCTCGAGGGATGGGGACCTGTCCGTTTCCACAGTTGTCATCACCCTGGCGGATCGCAGTCCTCGTTTGTCGCCAAGAGCACACGATCAACATATTGAGCCTCCACTATAACGCCTGCTCCTTCACACCACCGCACTTCTCTATCACACTTTCACTATGCAGCAGCAAAGATCCGCTCTCACGCCACTGCCAGACATCGGGCGCGCACCCTCGGCACCGCCACGTCTCCCACGTCCTTCACCACCACCTCCAGCTCCAGAGTTTCTCATCATTGGTTTATTCGCCCTCCGTCTCACAAAGCGGCTGGTTGAGAGCTTAGAGTACTATCCGGGTCGCGATGCTGACATCATCTGGCTCGTCAACTTTCTCTCACCCTATCACAACGACTACGAACTAGCAAAGATCTCAGGTACTCGCAGAGATGACTATCTTGCGATGTACCAGAGCATAGTCTCGCGGATGAAGAAGCAGCCAAAATACCCCATGCGATTCATGCAGCTGAATCCGGATCAGTCAATGCAGCAGGCACGGCGAGGGAGTGAGACGGAGCGACCTCGGGAAATGACCGATAGTGAGTGATATGGCGCAACGGCCGACTTCTAGAGCTAACATCTGTTAGCGGAGAGACTGGAAATCATCAACTTCTGCGATGCGGCGGGCGAGTGGGGGTCGATACTACCGATACCAGCACATGAAGCGAAGAGAATGGTTGAACTAGCGGATCACAGGATAATTGCAGATGTCGACGAACCTCATCGCCAGCCACCGCGCTTCGATGTTGGGGAAGAGTTGCAGGACCGGAGGCAGTCACGTTTTGCAGAGTCGGAAGTTCCGCTGGATCAAAGACACTCCCGTTTCGGCCATGTGGGGGAGTTGCACGATGATAGGCAGCCGCGATTACAGCCAACGTCCTTAACATATCATATGGCAAGGCCACTCCAAGAACTTAGGCAGCCGGAACGTGAGGATAGATATCGACTGCATAACATTGGGGCGTGGCGTGGTGACGAGTACCACCTTCCGCAAGAGAGGCAAGTTCCAGAAGATACGCGGAGGAGACGCCGTGTATCTTTCGCGGATGAGAGACTGTACTTTGATGTAAGAGGTAATTGCGCAGGTGGAGCATGCACGCTTGCTAACGTGAGTAGGAGCGACGCCGTTGAGAAGAAGATATGCTGAAGAGAGCGTTGGAAGATCAATCGATAATGGTTTTGAGTGAGGGATGAGATGCTCGGACTAAGAGCTGTCCAATATATTGAGCATCATGTAATCGTCCCTGGTGTGACCTAGAAGTTACGCTCCTCAAGTTCTAGCGTGGCAATTCCCTGATATACCCCCACAATCTTCAAGAACGGAAGCAAAGATCAATGTAACATATCTCAATGCTTTCCAGCTTGGTCCCTCGTAGAAAGATCGTGATCTAGCCTAGGGTATACACCTGCTTGCGACGTGAACTCAATTCTGCAATGACATTAGTCCGATGAGTACACTGGGGCAGACTCCAGCACCGGTGACGCATGAATGTTTTTCCATCCTTGAATGGGAAGTCGCGACCCTCGTAGCCACTCTATGAGGATACACGAAGAAGCTCGTTTACCAAAGTCGGTTTGGCAACCTGCAACTTCAGCCATCATGTTGATCAGGCAATGTAAGAATCATGCCTGTTTCACTGGATGTCTCGGCCTTTTGCACTCCCTCGGGGAATCAGCTGTGCTTAGTGACCGGGTTTCAGTTTTGGCCACCCCTCGCCTTCAGGGCCGTGGCATAGGCGAAGAATGAAAGTATCTCCTGTACGGTGTATAACCAGTCTATATGCGCGACTGCTCCGCGTGTGTGTGATACGGAATAATCGTCGTCCTCCCAACGCCAAGCCATGCAATCGTCAATCATATCACGCAACCTTTTACTGCGGCGCACATTGAGGACCCTCTGCTTCCTCATCGTCGTCTTCCCACTCGGCGCCTCCTGCGCGTGGATCACCGCTACCAGCGCCGTACTCTTCCATATCAGCATCCCATTCGACGTCTACCTCTTCCTCTTCTTCGTGCTTTTCGTCGCTCTTCTCGTCCTTTGGTAGTGCATCTCGGAGCTTCTGGACTGCGGCGTCGTTCTTCAACCATCCATCCTCTGGGAACTCGACATCGACTACTAGGTAGAGATCGCCCCTCGCGTCGCTGCGCTTCATGGGCATACCCTCGCCTTCGATCTTGAGAATCTGCCCGGGTCGCAAAACGTTGCCGTTCGGTTGTTGTACGTTGAGCTTGAGACCCCGCCCATCGAGATGAGTGATGACTACGCGGTTGATACCTGTTAGAGCCTCTACCAAGCTGACCTTTAGCTCAGCCCTCAGATCCGCTCCAGCGCGCTCGAAGACATCATGTGGTGTCTCGGTAAGCGTGAAGATGATATCGCCTGGCTCCTGGTCGGGTAGTTGGTCTGCCTCTCCTGCGAGAACGATGCGCTCGCCTTGTCGCGCACCGCGGGGAATGTAGAGTTCCAGGACATTCTTGGTCTCGACAACCTTCTTGCCCTTGCACTTCTTACAGCGCTGCTTCTCGGGAATGACCTGGCCGGAACCTTGACAGTTGCCGCAAGGGACGGTTTCCTGAGTGACGAGGCCGGGACCGACCTGGCGGAGGACTTGTTTGGCGCCTGAGAAAGTTAGCATACCCGTAGACTGAAAGGTGGGGAATTGGCGTACCCCGCCCGCCACAAGAAGCACACGAGTTGGCCTTTGCGCCCTTCTTTCCGCCGCTGCCCTCGCACAAGTTGCAGATGATGTTCTTGGTGTTGGAAAACTTGGTCGTCTTGCCCTTGTACAGTTCTTCCAGGCTAACCTCGTACTCCTGCTCTACTGAATGTCCTTTCCGCGGCACGTTTCGTCCGCCGGGCATGCCTCCCATGCCGCCCATTCCTGGCATACCGCCAAATCCGCCCATGCCGCCGCCGAACATTTGCGCGAAGATGTCGTCGATGTCCGGGCCCTCGCCGGCCATGCCGCCCTTGGAGGGGTCAAAGGCAGACATGCCGTGGGTGTCGTATAGGTGTCGCTTGTCATCGTCTGAGAGGATTTCGTAGGCCTGTTTCGCGGCCTTGAAGCGGATCTCAGCCTCTGCGCGGTCGTCTTCTGCGACCTTGTCGGGGTGATGTGCTAGTGCGGCCTATTGGACGTCAGTCATGGGGTCGCCATTAGACTGCTGTTGCCCGCGGACCTTGTGGTATGCCTTCTTGATCTCAATTTTGCTCGCGCTCTTTTCGATCTCGAGGACCTCTGTTTACGTCAGCGCCACTCGCAGTATAAAGACATGGGTCTTTACCGTAAAGGTCGATTTCTTCATCCACTGGCATCGTGTTAGCAGAGGGTGGTGATGTAGTCGATGGGGAATAACTACTTTTGTGCTGCTTTTGGGTCGTGTGTTGGAGAGTAGGACCAAGACAAACTCTTAAAGAATGTACAAGAGATAAGGCGGGCGTAACAAAGTGGAAGGCGTCCTGTGCAGTGGGAGTGAAGGCAACAAACTTTGTCCAGATTTGTCCATGACTTGCCTTGCAATGCAGGCCAAATTCGTGAGGAGCGGCCCCCACTAACGTCGGGCGAATCCCTGCACGTCATTTTCACCCGCGAACTCGAGCCTCTTGCGTCGCATCAACACCGACATGTCGTTTTCACTACTTCTGCGCCCGCGGCCGTCGACGTACACATGTCGCTCATGTCTAGCCCGCCTCTCGCGGGCTTCACGGCGCTCAATCGCATCCAAAGGGAATGCGCAATCCGCACAACAGGGGAAGGGACAAGCTAGCACCGCCGTGCCAACATTTCCCGCACGGACGCGTTTTGCACCGTCGCCGACGGGCTACCTCCATCTTGGGTCGTTACGGACCGCGCTGTTCAACTACCTCGTCGCGAAACGAACGGGCGGCCAATTTCTGCTACGAATAGAAGACACAGACCAGAAGCGCACGATACCCGACGCCGAGCAGCGACTGTTCGCCGACCTGCGGTGGGCGGGACTGCAGTGGGATGAAGGTCCAGAGGTCGGAGGCCCGTGCGGACCGTACAAGCAGTCAGAGAGGAGCGCGATATACAGGGAATACGCGCATAGACTCTTAGAATCCGGGCATGCATACCGCTGCTTCTGTTCCACGGAGCGCCTGAATGCGCTGGCTGAACACAGACACAAGCTGGGTATCGCGACAGACTACGACCGCACGTGCGCTCCACCTGCCATCTCCAAAGAAGAAAGTGACGAAAGAGCATCCCAGGGCGAATCGCATACCGTACGCCTCAGGGTTCCAGACCGGTACCCAACGTACAAAGATCTCATCTATGGCACCTTCCGGCCCCTCAAGCGACGCGGCCATGTCACCGAATCCGCATACGAAGACCCGATTCTGCTCAAGTCCGACGGCCTCCCTACGTACCACCTCGCAAATGTAGTAGACGACCACCTCATGAACATCACCCATGTAATTCGAGGAAGCGAATGGATGCCCAGCACCCCCAAGCACATTGCCATGTACCAAGCATTCGGCTGGACACCCCCCGAGTTTGCCCACGTCGGCCTCCTCGTCGACGAAAACGGCAACAAGCTCAGCAAGCGCAACTTCGACACCGACATCACTGCATTCAAAGACATGGAAATCTTCCCCGAGACCCTCACCAACTTCGCCGCATTGCTAGGGTGGAGCCACAAAGAGAAGAGCGATGTCATGGACCTAAACACGTTGATCGAGAATTTCAGCCTCAAATTCACAAAAGGCAACACGACGGTAACATTTGGTAAAATGCAGTTCCTCCAACGCAAACACGCCCTCCAACGCGCGTCTATCGGCGGACCCAAACTCGAAGAAATGGTCCGCAACGTCTCCAAGCTGCTCACTTCCGAAGACAGCCCCTACCAAGACTGGCAGTCCATGATCGGCACCCCCTTCCCAGAGTCGTACATCCGCTCCATCGTCCTCGTCGACGCAGAAAACTACACAAACGCAAACGAATTCCTGTATCGCAACTCATTCTTCTTCACGCCCATCCGCCCCTTTGATAAGCAGCCGCCCATGTCAACTACATCCGATATACCCATGCGCGCACAGATGCTAGCAGACATCAAAGAGGAAGATTGGAACAAGGGAAACTTGATACAAAAGGTGCGTGAGATTATCGATGGGAGGGCTGAGGGCAAGACGGGGAGTAAAGATGTGTATCATTATTTGAGGAAAACGGTTACGGGACAAGAGCAGGGAATGAGGTTGTATGATGTGTTTACGATTCTCGGGAGGACAGAGACGCTCAAACGGTTGGGGCTGTTGATCGGCAACTAGAAGGAATGTATGATACTGCACATGTGTATAATGGAAACGCGTCTAACGATAGGATAGAGAGAGAAAAACTCATCAGCATACTTGCTATTGCTGTTGCGTTGCGACTCATGATCAGACGAGCTCATATCGATTTCATTGCAGTGTGATATCATCCCATACGCCCGCGCCGTGAACGCCTTGCTATGTCATGCTTTCCGCTCCGCCATATACACTACTGCATGTCTAAGAAGTCTCCATTTCGACCTCCTGGCTCTTGACCTCACCGTTTGCAAGGTTGAAGACGTTATCCTTGACCTTGGCCGCTAGCAGGCCCATATCCTCTTCACGCGCAATCTTGCTTCCAGCCGCACCTAGCTTGGCCAGCTGGTTCTTGCTTTCGCTGTTTGTAGCGTATCCTGCTCCGCCCTTGAAGCGCTTGCTGCTGTTGTTCTCTTGCTGCATTTTGTGGGCGAGGTCTGAGATCTGCTTTGTGCCGTAGTCGCGGTTGGAAATGAGAGGGGATGACGATAGTGTTTGTACCCAGTACTTGTTCCACAGCGCTTCTAGGAGCTTGGCGTCGAGCGAGGACTTGTAGTGTGAGACTTCGAGGGGGTAGTAGTGGCTGGCGTGTGCACCAAAGTCCTCAATCTTGCCGAGCGGGATGGTTTCAAAGCCGTCGCTCTCTGTGCCACTTGTGTTCTTGGAACCGCCGCCTGTCTTTGCCTGGTTCTCGACGTACTCTGTCGAGTATGTGCGGAAGGCGCCGATTTCGACTTTGCCTGCGGAGACGGTTCGGTCGGGGTCGATGACAATGGCGCAGAAGGGATCTTGGAACTGCTGCTGCGTCTTCTGTGTGTTGACGTCGATACCGGACAGCCAGCAGCCGTAGCCAGGATGTGAGTGGTACCAGCCGACGGCGTTTTCCATCTGTCCCTGTTCTCGTGCGCGCTGCAGGAACTCTACCATGTATTCGTTTGCCTCGTCTTGTGCGTTGACTCGTGTCTCTGTACCCTCGACTGGTAACCGGAATGCGTCGGTTACGACGAATGTGTGTGCTTCAATCTTGCCTAGCATCAGGCCCATGACTTCGATTGACCCGCCGGATCGCGCGTGCATGACCATCTTGAGGAGGGCAATAGCGGAAATGCGCACCGAGGTGAAGTAGTTGGGGTCGGTTCGCCATGGGTGCGCGTTGTTGATGGCTTTCTGCTCCGAGGACGAGTAGTTGTAGAGGGCATCTTTCTGAGCATCTACGAGCTTGACGGAGTTCTCCAGCTCTGGCATATTGGTTAGCAATGCAGCTTGGGCAGGCCATCATGTTGTTGTGACGGCTAGGGCATGATCAAAAGCGTGTCCAGACTTACCCCAGGTCTTCAAAGCGGTCCCCATGGTTGAAGACTGCGCCGAGATTGTTCGGGTGGGTTTGGTGTTGTTTGGTGGGGAGGCAAGGCGCGAGCTGTACGGTATGCTTGTTGCGGGGAGCTCTAGCGCCAAGCTTACAAGGCATCAGCGAGCAAGTGGGCAGTCCCTAGTAGGGTGACGTAAAATGGAACTGATATATCATGATAAACGCTGAGACACTGCAAATTCAAGTTGTCACATACTCTCGACGGCCCAGAACTCGGGTGGGATGGAGACAGTCCCTCACATCTCTACTTCTTCCTCCGCGACTGATCCTCCCACCCCGAACGTTCGTTCATCTTACGTGCCTCCTCCTCCATCCTCTGCACCCACCTCTTCGTCAGCTCCTCATTCTCTTTGCGCAGTTTCTCCTTCTCCTGCTCAGCCATATTCAGTTGCAGGTTCAGCGCAACCATTTCATCGTGCACCTCCTCCACAAGTCTCCCTTTGCCCTTGAGTTCCTCCGTTCTGTCTTTGCTGCGCCGTTCTAGCTGTGTCCGAACCTTCTCGAGCTGTTCTATGCGCTGCTTTTGTTGCGCGTCTGAGGCTTTGAGGGTGCTGAGCTCGGTGGTGAGGGTGCTTAGTTGACTTTCTAGATCACCACGCGTGCGCTGGGTGATGGCTAGTTCGGATCGCAGTTGCGCGACAGTCGAGGGAGAGGAGACATCGATGGTCGCTGGCCCTTTGCCCTTTGACGTGATAGCCTTGGTGGATGCGCTGGCTGCGGGGGTTGGCTCTTCCGAAGAGGATCTCTGGTTTGCAAACTTTGCGGTGTTGTCCGCAAGCTTCGTATCTAGATCAATCAGCCTGTTTCCGTGACATCGCACATTCCAGCATGTAACTTGCAGGCGTTGATGTACTCCTCATGCGCTTTCTCCCTTGCATCACGCGCATCCAGTGCAGACAGATACTCCACCAGGGGTTCGCTCATGGCGGCAGGGAGAGTTGCGTAAGGTCAAGGGATACAAAAGCCGTCCCTATCGCTATCATGATGGCTTGCTACATGGAGCAGGCGGAAGATGGTCACCATGGACGATTGCGGAGGTTGTCACTGCTCCGATTCGACTCGACCCCTGCTAGCGTCGATTGGGAAACCTTGATCTCGAATTATCGCATGTTACAACAATTTAAGCTTCTTCACTATCCGTCTGTTCTCGCTATCACGAATTGCACACAATCGCCCAACATGCCACCCACCCACATCTCTGGTACTTCTCGCGCCCTCTACCGCGTTTTCATCGCTCCCAATCTGCGCAACACAACTTCCATCCCACTCCTCTACGCCCCAGCATTTGCGCCGACAGCGTCACCCAACTCCCTCTCCTTGTCAACGCCCAGTCTCACCAGCCGAACCTCAGCCCGCGGGTTGAAATACACAAAAGACACGCGCCGCCATGCAATCTCAGACTACTACGTCATCGACAAGGCCATCGAGGCCGACATGATAAACCTCGTCGACGAAGAAGGCGTCTTCCATAAGAATGTCCCTCTCGACGAGGCGCTGTCAAGTTTCAACAAAGTCACCCACCACCTCGTACAAATGACGCCAGGACAATACGACGAAGATGGATATCTAGATCCAGACAACTTACCGACATGCCGTGTCATTTCTAAAATCGATCTCCGCGCTCAACACCAGAAGAAACTCGAGACGCTGCGACGGCAAGCCAAGGGTCAGGGTGCGGGGTCGGGGCCCCTTCCCAAGTCACTTGAACTGAACTGGGCGATTGCGCCGGGTGATTTGAAGCATAGGCTCGTGGCTATGAAGAAGTTTCTGAAGGAGGGGCGTAAGGTTGAGGTTACGCTCGGGCCAAAGAAGGCTGGTAGGAAGGCGACACCAGAAGAAGCAAGTGCGGTTATGAAGGCAATTGAGGAAGCAGTGGCCGAGTGCAAAGGTGCGAGAGAGGCTAAGAGTGAGGGGCAGGTTGGAGGTATCCTGCAGGTCACGTATGAGGGTAAGAAGGTGGAGAAGGAAAACAAGCCGAAGGAAGAGGTGGAGAAGGAAAACAAGCCGAAGGAAGAGGTGGAGAAGGAAAACAAGCCGAAGGAACAGGTGGAGAAGGAAAACAAGCCGAAGGAACAGGTGGAGAAGGAAAACAAGCCGAAGGAACAGGCGGAGAAGGAAAACAAGCCGAAGGAACAGGTGGAGTGAGGGCGACTCGACACGACCTGGATAAAAGCAACTCTCAAAAGCCTCCACCGTAGGTGCATGGGCAAAATATCGAGCCGCGGACAGCTGGAATCAGGAGAGAAGAAGCGATGACCGAGGACGAAGAAGGCACGTGAGCAATTTCCGTGCATGTAGTGTAGTGTACAACATACAACATCACACGTCATGTAACGATTCATGAACATTTACAGATACATTGTACAATATCACATAACAAAAATCTCATAATCTCTTCTCCTCCTTGACCGGCTCAGGCTTTGTCTCAGCCACAGTCGCAACATCCAACTCCTGCACCTCCTCATCCTCAATTCTCTCAAGCTCCGCAGTCTCAGCCGCAATCTCCGCCCTCTTCATCTCAAGCTTCTCCGTGCAAAGCCTAACCTCTTCCCTTATCTTCTGTTGGCCAGCAAAATGGCTCTTGAGCGTGGCAACAACATTTTTCTGCTTGGCAAGTTCGAGCCTGGTTTCCAAAAGCAGTACTTCCGCGTGGTCGACGTTGGTCCTCTCGCCGCTAGCCAATTCCAACTGCTCTTCCGCGCTCGCTTCGTCGCCGGTGAGACGGAGGGCTTCGGAGCGGTGCTCGTGGATCTGTGCTGCGAGTAATGCGGCTTCGTACTCCACTTCTTGCTTCTGTACTTGAAGTTGCCAGACCTCGACCATGATTTCCTCAGACTCCAGTCTCTCCGTGTTCAGAGCCTTGGCGGCGAGATCATGTTTCGTGTTGAGCTGGTAGGCTAGAGTCTGGATACGAGGCCACTCGTCAGTTTTCGAGGAGGCCAGGTAGTCGGTGAAGGAACAGCCGGTCTTTTCAGCGAACTGCAATTCCTTGGCTTCAGCGAGGAGGTTGTATGCGGACACTGTTAGTTCAGAGCGTTTGGGTCCTTGGGGCAGGGATTCGGCGTAGCCGTAACGGGTTCCAGCTACATTCTCGTAGACTCCAGCGCGGATGGCGTCCTTTTCCTTGGGGTGTGAGAGGGAGAGTTCGCGGAATTCTTCCCAGCCAATGGTTGATTCGAGCTCCGTGGGAGGCAATGATCGGATGAGGCTCTTGTGCCAGGGCGTGATGGCCTTGTGTGTGATGTCCTCCTCGTGAGACAGGAGAATGTTGTGCAGTGCGTCACGCTCGATGATAACGCGCGACAATTCGAGGCAAACGAATACATGGTAGAGTTCCTGCAGC
>Ga0181474_100048_pt1 | contig 11694 bp, 13 predicted proteins | sample In3P11_FD_119092 | JGI IMG/M metagenome (GOLD analysis project Ga0181474, IMG submission 119092) | Clean room microbial communities from NASA Spacecraft Assembly Facility at Jet Propulsion Laboratory, Pasadena, California, USA -... ... | reverse complement strand
GAGAAACTCTATTATCATCTAACTTATCAAAAATATCATCCAAAAGAAGAAAGTTTCTAGATGTGATGATTTCTCAGACCGATTCTGATTATCTTTTTGCGTTGATTCAATATCAAAAAACGCTTCAACAAAGAAATGCTTTGCTCAAATATTTTGCTAAAAACAGAACTTTCGACCTTGATTCGCTTGAAATATACAATGACCCTTTGAACAAATTTGGAACTCAAATTTTTGAAAAAAGACAGCGATTTGTAGCCTCTATTTTGCCTACAATTCAACATTTCTATGAGATTATTTCAAAAGGAAATGAAAAAGTAACCGTAATCTATGAAAGTAATTTGAATGAACAAAATTTCGAAGAAATCTTAAGCGAAAACCTCGAAAAAGACAGGGTTCTTACTTATACTTCACGAGGAATTCATAAGGATGATTTGCGCTTCGAAATGAACGGAAATTTGATTAAAAAATTCGGAAGTCAAGGTCAACAAAAATCTTTCCTCATCGCTCTGAAATTGGCTCAAATCAAAAGAATTAAAGACATCACGAATAAAAATCCTATTCTTCTTTTGGATGATATTTTTGATAAGTTAGATGATAATAGAGTTTCTCAGTTGATAGAATTGGTAAACCAACAGAATTTCGGACAGATTTTCATAACAGATACAAATAGAGAACGTACAGAGTCTGTGGTGAAAAGGATTAATGAAGAAAGTAAGATTTTTCAGATTTAAGAAGTGACTCAAAAATGAAAAAGAAAAGAGAATATCAAAGTTCTGAATTGGTGAAAAGTTTTGCCAAGTTGTATGGTTTTGAGGATAAATTGTTGGCTTTGCAGGTCAAAGATTTTTTGAAAAGCTATTTAGACGAGGCTTTTTTCAAAGAAATAGAAAGTGTAAATCTGAATGAAAAAATTCTAGAAATCAGAATAAAATCTCCACTTTTCAGAAATGATTTTAGAATGAAAAAGTCATTTTTCCTAAAGAAATTTCAAGAAGAATTTGGCGCAGACCAATTTATGGATGTGTATGTTTTGTAGTATCCGAAATTAATTTTTTGGCTCTTTCGTCTAACACAGAACGAATTGGGAAAAAGAAAATCAGCGGATTTTTGAAGAAATATTTAATGATGCTTCGGTTAAGATTTCTCACCTCACCAAAGTTCACTTTTCTAGAACGGAATGCTAAAACCATCGACAATCCAAAGCTTACTATAAAGTTTAAGAAACCAATCAAAAATACCGTTACAAAAGCAATAATAAACGTTTGGGTATCAATGGAAAATTCTTTTCCGTATAATCCTAATGCAAAATTTCCAGCCGCGAAAGTAATGTGACGAATATCTAAATCCAGCCCAAAAAACTTACCGATCGTAGCTGTAGAACCTAAGAAAATCCCCAACCAAAGGTTAGACATAATTCCCGCCCAATTTTTAGAATAATATTGTGAAAGATTTTCGGCAAAATTTCTTCCGAAAAGGTAATGAATATAAGGATTTTTGGCAATTCGTTCTGGAATTTTATAAAAAACAGAGGTGTTTCCTACATTTCCTGCAATAATCCCCGAAATGAAAAGATAAACTCCCGCTAAAGCGGCATGTAATAAGGCTTTAGAATGAAATGGGTCTAAATCTTTGAGTAAGGTAGAAGATTTTTCAATGGCAAAATTCTGTCCGAAAAGAATTTCTAAACCATAAATAATGGCCAAAGCAATCGGGAAACTCAGCAATACATTTCCTACAAACGCAATGAACTGACTCCTGAATAATTTGGAAACCAAATGGGCAAAATCTAGATAATTTTTAGAATTATTTTTTCCTTCAGAAAGCACTTTTGCCATCGTTGCAGCAGTCATGGCCGGTTGTTTTGTAGCCAACGTGAAATTCATTAAATAAATCATAATGAAACCCATCGCATAATTAAAAGAGTATAAAAATGCATGGTAAAATTCACTGCCTGGAACATAAGCATATAGCATTTTTATGACACAAAGCGCACCTACGATAATTCCACCACCACTTGCTTTTTTGAACATTTTAAAATATTCTTTTGGCGAAGTCGTAATGTAATTGGTTCCTGTTTCTGCGGTATGTGTAGTAATGAGATGCGAAAGCAATGTGGTGCTATCATTGAATAAATCTCGGATGTTATTACGGTGAGATTTATAATCTAAAATATTGATAACCAAATTTTTAGACTTTCTTATCACATCTTTTTCATCATCTATGACGAGAAGTTCTAAAATTTCTGAAATGCGCTGTAATTGTTGACGAATTTTCAATAAAGATTGATTGGTTTTACCTGAAATGCCGTATTTAGAAGCATTTTTGAACGCTTTGCTGATGAAAGCAAAACATTGTTGAAGATAAATTTTAATTTGCTTATAATGACTGTCTTTAGAGGTAAGAACGATGGCTTGATTCTTTTTGAAATCGCTGATAAGAATGTCTAGCTCATCTTGTAATGCCAAAAATGGATTGTCGAAATTTTTATATTCTGGAGCCATTTTTAGCACATCTACATCTAAGGCGTTTCCAATAGCTCTCCACGCCAAAATATTCATCGAAAAAAGAAGTTCTTTTTTCACTTTTGGCTGTAGAATCATGCGGTCGATTTCTAACATTCTGAAAAGTTCGTCAGATTCTTGTCTAGAAACTTTTTTGATGAATTTAAAATCAGCATTATCTCTAAAAAAGACGTTTGAAATAATGTTAGAAATAGTATTATCATCTTCTACTGGTGGTAGAAATTTTGACAAAATTCTTTTTCTTAATTCCGGAAAAAAAGCGTCTTCTGAAAGAATATTGGCTTCGGTAAGAGAAAGGTTAAAAGCTCTTCCCATGAAGACGGTATTGATGTAATACACCAAGTTTTGTCTTATTTCTTCGTGTTCTTTAAGAAAAGTTAAAAAATCAGAGAAATTTTCTTTTTGTAAAGAATGAAAAAGATCTGTAAGAGGTTTTAAATCACGCGTTTCGTTCTTGATAGAAAAATATTTATCAAGAATCTCTGTTGAACTTTGCGATGTATTGAATTGAAACCTCACGAATTGTCTTTATTTACTCCAAATTTACGTAATTCATTTGTCTCATCACCCAAGAATGTTTTCTAGAAAGATAAGAACTCGGATTTTTCGGGTCATATTTTTTAGGATTTGGGAGACAAACTGCAATCCAAGCTGCTTCTGACTTGGTTAAATCTGCTGCAGATTTCCCAAAATAGTAGTGACTTGCTGCTTCTACCCCGAAAACACCTTGTCCCATTTCTATGGAATTCAGGTAGCGTTCTAAAATAATGTCTTTGCTCCAAACTTTTTCTATGATAAATGTGAAAATAGCTTCCAGACCTTTTCTTACATAACTTCTACCGTTCCAAAGGAAAATATTTTTAGCGGTTTGTTGAGAAATGGTACTTCCTCCTTTTAATTTTTTTCCTTTTTGATTATCTGCAAATGCTTTTTGGATGGCTTGAAAATCAAAACCATTATGTTTGTAAAAATTCTGGTCTTCGCTAGCAATGACAGCCTTTTTTACGTTTCTTCCCATTTCATCAAAGCTGATGTAATCTCTGTCTAGTTTTTGATATTTCACCAAACCTTCTATTTGCGTAATGGTAATAATAGGATTAAAAAATCTTCCCCAAATAATAGAAAAAATGCTGATGATGGCAATGGTATAAAATAGTTTTTTAATAAATTTCCACATAAAAATGTAATCTATAATAGTTGATTTAAGTTGCAAAAATAACGACTAATTCAGTTTTTTCATATACAATAATGAATCTTTTGGAAAAATCTCTGGATGAAAAATTTTAATATAGTCTTTCAAAACTAAATCTGCTCTCACCACTCCACTTTCGAAATAATCATTGGCAGAACCTTTTTCTCTTCCTGCAATGGTGTAAATATCGCCTTTTTGGTAGACTTTCATCTTCGCATAATTAGGATTGATTTGAAGTAAATCTTTCTTGTTTTTATGATTTCCTACATTTACCCAAAATTCTGCGTTTTCGGCTCTAGAAAAGACTTCTTCGAAACTTTTCGGGGTAGATTTAGATTCTGAATTGTCTCCAAAAATATATTGGGCATTTGCATCTTTTATAATATTTGCGATTTGAGAGTTTCCACCTGCTACAAACCATTGATTTCCGTAGATTTCATTGGTTAAAACTTGCGGTTTATTCATAGATTTTGCTGCTAAATTCTTATACGAATTATAATTTTTTTCAATTTCTGAATATTTTTCTAATGCTTCTTTTTCTTTACCAAGAAGTTTACCGAAAACCTCTATTATTTTTGCTTTTTCTAAAGGTTTCTCTTCTAAATATTCATCAATAAAGATAATTTCTATTCCGTTTTTCTTTAAAACTTCATAAGTATTCTCGAAACTGGCAACGTAATTGGTGAAAATAGCATCTGGTTGATACGCAATGATTTTTTCTACATTGTATTTTTGTTCGTTTCCGATGTTTTGAATTTTATTTTCTTGAATACTTTTCTGTATTTTCTCTGAAAAAATATATTCTGGACTGGAAACGCCAATGATTTTTTCTTCTGCGCCTAATTCTGTAATGTACCCCACTAAACTTGCGTTGAGCAACATAATTTTTTGGTACGGCAATTTAGAATGAGGAATTTTATACTGAAGTTTTCCTGATTTTAAGAGTAAAAAATCGCCATTTTCTTTGAACTGAATGTTTTTAGAAATAACAATCCAATCTGTGGATGATTGATAAGTTTCTTTTTTACAAGAAATTACCACCAATAACGAAAAAAAAGCAAAAAAATATGATTTCATTCTTCAAAGAAAGCAAAAAAGCATTATATTTGCAAACCGAATTTCGGCCTCGTGGCGCAACTGAATAGCGCATCTGATTACGGCTCAGAAGGTTACAGGTTTGAATCCTGTCGAGGTCACAAAAATCCCAAGAAATTTCTTGGGATTTTTTTATATTTACAATAAAAATTTATATACCATGAAAAATTTAATCTTAATTTTCTTATTAATTACACAAAATTTTTTTAGCCAAACTAAACCAGATAGTATAATAATTCAGAAAGAAAAAATAGAAAAAAGTTACGAAAAATCGTTAAATGAGTATGAAAAAATCGTTAAACATGATGATGAAGTAGAAAGGTATATTTCTGCTGAAAAAGAATTCTATGTAACATTTAACAAATTAAAACATTTAGACAATCTTTCAAATAAGCAATTACAAAAAGCATTAATACAAGACTATGTAAATGAATATTATGATTTATTTCAATTTGTAAATAATGGAAAAAAAGTTAACTTTCTAATGTATGGCTTTGAAAATAAAGATGATTTAGATGAATACATAGACAATGCATATTATTTTTTATTAACTAAGACAAGTATATTAATTAGTGATAAAATTATAGCTCAATTAGAAAAGGAAGTTAAGGAAGAGGACATATACATTAATAAAAACTTAAAACGATTAGGTATTAAAAGATCTGAATGGGATAATATGTCTGAAAATGACAAAGATATTTTATGGAAAACATTTAAAAAATAAAAAGATGATTCACAAAAAATCAATTACTGTTGCTAAAAATAAAGATAAATTTTTAAGCATGTTAGTAAAAGAAAGTCATTATGGATATTTGAGAATTGGTCAAGTCATGGAAGAGTTGAACCTTTCTAAAGAAGAAGTGATGGAAATGTTTTTTTTCTTTAACAATAATTGGATAAAAAATTCAATTAACATGAATAATGACTATGAATTCTGGGTTACAATGGAATTTATCCCTCAAATAAATTATTTTTTAGAAAAAGGAGGTTTTTCACATGAATCAAAGAGACTAAAATACGATTATCGAAATATAAAATATAGTATTTACATATCTATTTTAGCATTAATAATATCAATAATAAGTTTGTTTGTATCAATATTTAATTAGAATATTATCTCTATTTTTGCGTTAACAAATTACAATTTCTTATTACGGATTACTTATGTCTTTAGAAATCAAAAATCTTACAAAAAAATTTGGCGAACAAACTGCGCTTCACAACATCAATTTAGATATTCACAAAAATGAAATCATAGGACTTCTAGGACCGAATGGTGCAGGAAAGTCTACCTTGATGAAATCTATTGTGGGTGCTCTAAAAATAGAGGAAGGAGAAATTATTTTTGATGGAAAAAACATTACCGAAAACGAAACGGAAGTAAAGAAAAACATCGGTTTTTTGCCAGAAAATAATCCACTTTATTTGGAAATGTATGTGAAAGAATATTTGCAATTCGTGGCATATATTCACCAGATTTCTAAAGAAAAAGTAGATGAAATCATAGATTTAGTAGGTATTACTCCCGAAAAATCAAAGAAAATTTCTCAATTATCGAAAGGTTACAAACAGAGAGTTGGCCTAGCTCAAGCGATTCTTCATGCTCCAGATTTATTGATTCTAGATGAACCTACCAATGGTCTTGACCCGAATCAAATTCTAGAAATTAGAAATGTCATCAAAGAAATTGGCAAAGAAAAAACCGTAATTCTCTCTACTCACATTATGCAAGAAGTAGAAGCACTCTGTACTAGAGTGATTTTGATTCATCAAGGAAACATTATTCAAGATGCTGATATTGCAGATTTCAAAGGGAAATTCAATAATTTAGAAGAAGCTTTTGCCCATTATACCAGCGTAAAAATAGAAGACTAATCGTTTTCTATTTTTCTTTTGTGGGCAAATTTCAGCATTTTCACACTCGATTGTCTGAAAAGCAATACACTGATGGAAATTCCGACTGCCAAACAAAACAATAAAGAAGCAGTAAGAACCAAATTGTGAAAAGTATTGTCTAAATCTTGAGGATTTCTGACTAATCCGCTTTCGTCTGTCAATCGAATGAAGCCCAACATGGTTTTGTAGGCGTACATTCCGGGAATCATGGTAATGCAAGCTGGCATGGTAAAAACAATAGGCGGAGTGTGAACTCTATGCGCCAAAACAATTCCCAATAAACCAATAAGAACAGTTCCGGAAAGTGTAGAAGTTATTAATCCTAAACCAACTCCTTCGTACAAAGTAAAACGCAAAGCGTGACCTAAACCACCTAATAATCCTGCGATTAATAAAACTCTGTTTGGCGTGTTAAACAAACTTCCAAAACCAATGGCTACACAAAATGCGAAGCTAAAATCTTTTATGATCAGTAGAAAAAAATCCATTTTAGTAAAAATTATTAATTCCAAAAATTAGAATACTCAAAGCCATTCCCGCAGCAATACACAATAAGAGAAATCCTGAGTAAAAACCTCTTGCAATAGCTGTAGCGACATATCCTTCGATTAAATCTATGACGGCATTCACCAATTGAACTCCCGGAACCAAATACAGCACTGAAGTAGCCAATGCTTTTTCGGGGAGTGCTCCTATTCCATAAAAAACATTGATGGAAGCAATAAAACTGGTGACAAATGCTCCTCCACTAATTGCTAACATCACATTAAATTTTCGTTTTGAAATTTCTTGTCTCGCAAGTATTCCTAGCATAGAAGCAAAAAACGCAAAAGTGGCATCTATAAAATCTCCTTTAGCTAAAATACAAAGAGAAGCACAAGCAATTCCTACTCCTAGAACAATTTGAATACGTTTATGATGAGAAAGTTTTTTAATTTTTTCAAACTCTCTTTTCACATGTGGATAATCTAGATGATCGCTCACTACCTTCCAAGAAAGCAAACTTATTTCATTGAGAATCCCGAAATGAACACCATGACTTGGTAATCTTTTATAATGAGTGGCGGTTTCCGAAGGGTTGTTTCTCATTTTAGTGGTGAGAATAATTCCATTGAAAGAATAAAAGATTTCTATATCTACCCCGAAAACATCTGCAATACGCTTTATATTTCGGTCTATTCTACCACAATGCGCACCTGCAACCATCAATGTAGAGCCTATATCTAAGAGTAAATCATTATATTTTTCGATTAAAGGTTTCTCTTGCAACATTTCTGATTTCATCTTTAAGTTTTTACTGCGCAAAGTTAGGAATTCCTAAAACGAAAAGATTAAAATTTAAACCTATTTTATATCATAAAAAAACAGTTGCAATTTTCATTGCAACTATTTTGCTAAATCAATAGCGTATTCAAAGAGTTGTTTTTTTTTATTATAATGATTTTTATAATGTAATATTAACTACACCATAATCTATGGTAAGAACTGGTTCATAAAAACTTATTGAAGATGTATCTCCACTTCCTAAATATAGCTTTATACCATTATTTATTATTTCTTGAGTAATTATGATTGGTGATAACACCAATTCGTCTCTTACAGTGGTAAAACCGCTTGTTTTAGTCTTTTTAAACATAAGGTCTTTTATTTTAGTACCTCGGTACATGGCTGCTTTTTTCAGACAGGTTAAAATTGGAGTATTAACTTTAACTTTGGAAAAAAAGCAATGAAAAAATCAAGATTTACGGAGCCTCAGATTATCAGGATGCTCCAGAGCCAGCAGGAAGGCAAGAAAGTGGCGGAGATCTGCCGGGAATACGGTATCTCCGAACAAACATTTTACAACTGGAAGAGCAAGTATGGAGGAATGAGTCTTTCGGAACTCCAGCGTGTCAAGGAACTTGAAGCGGAGAATGCCCGTCTCAAGCGCATTGTGGCGGACCAGCAGATTTCCATCGATATTTTAAAGGAGGTCAACTCAAAAAAGTGGTAACACCTTATCAGAAGGAGCGTTGTATTGCTTATATTCGGGAGAAAAGACCGGAGATAAGTTATGCTAAGGTGTGCCGCGTAATGGGACGCTCAAGAACCTCAAAATATTATAAAAAACGGATGCCCGAAAAAGATGAAAAACTTCGAGAAGCCATCACCTCGATATTGGGAACCAGCAGGCTGGGACGCAAGAAAGTCATCGTGAAGGTTCGTAAAAAGTACCCGGGGTACGGTTCTTCGCAAATCCGAAGGGTCTATCAGAAGTATGGTTTTTCGCTTTACAAAAGAATGAAAAGGAAACGGTTTGACAATCCTGCCAATCCCATCGCTGTACCTTTGGAGCGTAATGAGGAATGGGCAATGGACTTTATGAGTGACGCACTGGCGAGGGGATCCCGATTTCGAACGCTGAATATTGTTGATCAGTACAACAGAAAATGTCTTGGGATTGATGCGCGTACATCCATGCCGTCCAGAGCGGTCATCCATTTTTTTGGAGCGCATGATTGAGAAGCACGGCAAGCCCAAGGGAATACGCACGGACAACGGCCCGGAGTTTACCTCGGGCCTTTTCCAGGATTGGCTGGATAAAAACAACATTGAATGGGTTAAAATCCAAAAAGGAAAGCCACAGCAGAATGCCATTATCGAGCGTTTCAACAAAACCTACAGAGAAGATGTGCTGGACGCCAACCTGTTTTTCTCCCTTCAGGATGTAAAAGACCTTACGGAACGCTGGATAGAAGACTACAATTATGAACGTCCGCACGAAGCACTGGACTTTAAAACCCCATCGGAATATGAGGCAGCATAAGGTTTTTTTAAGGCATGAACTTCTGAAATATAATTCAGAAAAAAGCACCGCAAAAAGCAGTGCCCTTGAAAACTATATTTCGTCGGCCAACCTATCCCTCTCAGGTTGCTCCTCAGCAGAGCCTAATTCCGTTTCGGTTGGCAGGTGCAAATTTCAATTGAAAAAACTATATTTACAAACTGTCAAAAAAGTAGACCACTTACCCCTCCAGTTACAGTTCCAGCACTTGCACTATATACTGCATTACCTGTATAAGCAACAAAACGAGAAGCATCAGAATTAGAAGTTGTTTCTTGATATTTCAAAGAAATATTGATTGTAATTGTTTGTCCTAATAATTGCTGAGGAACATTAATTTTCTTGTTAACATTATCCCAGATTACAAAATTATTAGGCGCTGCAGATAGGGGATTATTGAGAATTATGTCATCTCCACTACCATAGTCACAATCAAATAATTTCAATTTTGGAGAACCAGGAGCACTAAATGGAGTAGAATTGTAAACGTAAGTATTTACATCATTTAAAAGCGCATTCATTGGTTTAATAACACTATTATAAATATTGGTGAAATTGACTTGACCTAAACAAGACCATTTGGCACCATCCCAATAATAAATTCCCTTTCCTGTAGTTGTATTGGTATTATAAGCAAGTAAACCCTCTGCAATAGTTGGGGAAATTACGGGTGACTTAAGATTCAAATCTGTAATATTAAAGTAAGGTAAAAGAAAACCTTTATCACTAGAATTGAGATGAAGTACTGAAGATTCATGAGGCTCTGTAGTGTTAATTCCTACCTGTGAGAATGTGAGAATAATGGAAAACACTCCCATTATAAACATGTAGAGTTTTGTTTTCATCTTTGTGTTTTTTGTACCTTAAAGTTACCCTCATTTACTAACAATTAAAATACTACATTCTACGTATTTTAAAAAAAATTCCCACCAAATAAATTGGAGGGAATTCTCAAAATAAACTATTAAAACAAAACTATGAAATAGAGAATTTCGCAATAATTGCTAGATTCTGATTTCCAAAAATTTGATTTTTTTTTAATCTAAGTGTTTCGGAGTATAACCGTCTTCACTTAGTTCTTTGTGTACGTAATCTGCTTTCATTTCAGCTTCATAATCTACTTTTTCATCTTTGCCCATTTTTACTAAAACAGAGTCAAACAATGAATAAACAATTGGTACAATAATTAATGTAAGGAATAATGATGACGTTAAACCACCAATAATTACCCAAGCAAGACCTTTGTTCATCTCAGCTCCTGCTCCGTTTGCTAAAGCAATTGGCAACATCCCGAAAATCATGGCAATTGTAGTCATCAAAATAGGACGAAGACGAGCATGATTTGCTTGTATTAAAGCATCGTGAGTATTAACTCCTGCTGCTTTTCTGGCATTGGTAAAGTCAACAATCAAAATTGCATTTTTCGCTACCAAACCAATCAACATAATCATCCCCAACATGGTGAAAATATTCAATGAATTACCTGTAAGTGCTAAAATGAGCATTACCCCAATCATCGCCAACGGAATTGAAAACAATACTACAAATGGCGTCTTTGGGCTTAAATCTTTCGAGTGTAGGGCAAGCAATGCAAACAGCATTCAACGGTAATACAGACGGAAAATTTAAAGCTGGAGAATATGAATATGACATTAATATTCGTTTTGCTGATAATAGCAGAAAATCTATTGAAGATGTTAAGAATTTAATTTTTACTAATTCTCAAGGACAGCAAATTCGTTTGAGCCAGTTTGCTGATGTTAAAATGGGTTCGGGGCCTAGTTTACTAGAACGTAGAGACAAATCTCCGTCTGTAAAAGTGAAAGCTAAAGCGGTAGGAAGACCTGTAGGAGATGTTGCAAACGAATGGGCAGATCAATTTATGGATGGTAAAGATAAACCCGCAGGAGTAGATTACATCTGGAGTGGTGATATGGAAAACCAACAAGAAGGTTTCGGTACATTAGGTATTGCTTTGTTAGCAGCTATTATCTTAGTTTATTTGGTAATGGTATCGTTGTACGACTCTTTTGTATATCCATTTGTAGTATTGTTTTCAATTCCGTTGGCGATGATTGGGGTAATGCTCATTTTAGCACTTACAGGTAATTCATTGAATATTTTCACCATGTTGGGGATGATTATGTTGATTGGTTTGGTAGCGA
>Ga0181474_100047_pt1 | contig 11770 bp, 15 predicted proteins | sample In3P11_FD_119092 | JGI IMG/M metagenome (GOLD analysis project Ga0181474, IMG submission 119092) | Clean room microbial communities from NASA Spacecraft Assembly Facility at Jet Propulsion Laboratory, Pasadena, California, USA -... ... | reverse complement strand
TATATTTAATTTAGTCTAGGCACTTCTTCTTATTAATGCTATATTCTATTTAGTCTAGATACTTTTTCTTATTAATACTATATTCTATTTAGTCTAGGCGCTCTTTCTTATTAATACTATATTCTATTTAGTCTAGGCGCTTCTTCTTATTAATACTATATTCTATTTAGTCTAGACACTTCTTCTTATTAATACTATATTCTATTTAGTCTAGGCGCTTTTTCTTATTAATACTATATTCTATTTAGTCTAGGTGCTTCTTCTTATTAATGCTATATTCTATTTAGTCTAGGCGCTTCTTCTTATTAATGCTATATTTAATTTAGTCTAGGTACTTCTTCTTATTAATACTATATTCTATTTAGTCTAGGCGCTCTTTCTTATTAATACTATATTTAATTTAGTCTAGGCGCTCCTTCTTATTAATGCTATATTTAATTTAGTCTAGGCGCTCCTTCTTATTAATGCTATATTTAATTTAGTCTAAGCACTCTTTTTTATTAATGCTATATTCTATTTAGTCTAGGTGCTCCTTCTTGTTAATGCTATGTTCAATTTAGTCTAGGCGCTCCTTCTCGTCAATGCCATGTTAGTGCGGTTCGCCTCTGGGCCTTGCAGACCGCGCGCGCCCCACCGCAGGATTGTTGGCCTTCTACCAACCCCGAAAGCACGTCCTCGGTTGCTCCATGCCGGTTGCTCCATGCCCCACCGCATGATTGTTGGGCACCTACTAACCCTAAAGGCACGTCCTCGCTCGCGTCATGCCTTATCGCAGGATTCTTGAGCTTCTGCATGTCCGAAGGCACGTCCTCGCGGTCGCGCCATGCCTTATCGCAAGATTTTTGGCTTCTACCAACCCCAAAGGACACGTCCCTAGTCGCTCCATGCCCCACGCAGGATTCTTGGGCTTCTGCATGCCCGAAGGCACGTCCTCGCTCGCTCCATGCTCCACCTCAGGATTCTTGATCTTCTTCCTGCCTAAAGGCACGTCCTCGCTCGCTCCATGCTCCACCTCAGGGATGTTGATCTTCTTCCTGCCCGAAGGCACGTCCTCGCTCGCTCCAAGCCCCACCTCAGGATTGTTGATCTTCTTCCTGCCCAAAGGCACGTCCTCGCTCGCCCCATGCCCCACCTTAGGATTGTTGATCCTCTTCCTGCCTGAAGGCACGTCCTTGGTCGCGCCATGCCTCATCGCAGGATTGCTTGGCGTCGACCAACCCCGAAGGCACGTCCTCGGCTATGTCCGAGCCACCAATGAGCCTGTATAAACGTGCAATCATGAGTGCAGGGTCGTGCTCACCCGCCCTCTACAGTGACGACAGCTATCCGCTCGCCACCGCGTGCTCTGGCGCCAGCCACGCACTACGGGCCTTGTCCTTTCTGCTTTTGATGCGGGGGATTAATGATTTGGAATCAATCTCGCAGATGGGGACGCCATTCGACGTTGCTTTAGTCACATCTGGATGATGGTCTCTCCGGCTGCAGCGTGATGTTGGCGTCGACGCCCGCAGGAAGACCGACGCGCTTCCACAAGTGGCTAAGGAGCTTCAGCACGGATCCACGGCATTTTGCAATGGAACGGCCGTCGACCACCATGGGTATATCTCGTCCGAGCAATCGCCCCTCTGTCGTGTGCAGGTGATGGAGAGATCCGTAACGACCATGTGGCTCCCCTTGACTGAATCACTATAAAAGGTGTGCATGCCGCCGGATCCTACGGTATCATGACATCTCACCTTGCTTGAGGTCCTTTACTTTTCGCTCTATTACGCCCGTGTTAGTGTGAACGTCTCTGCTCGCACCATGTTCTGTGGGCTTAGGGATGCACATGTGGTGCTGCTGGTGTGCTTTCTCGGCATCGTCGTGGGGTTGCCTTCTCAATGTGAGTCTAATTGTGGTACCCTCGCCGTCGTCCAATTCCATCTGTCGTTCCTCATTGTGCCCTCGTGATGGTTGGTCAGTCTCGAACGCACCAGCTGTGCGCAGTATCAAACGTTGAGTGCTAACGTCACATCGCTCAGCTGCTGTCCCAAATGCCGCTGGCGACACGTTTAGCTCGAACTCGAATTCTCGAACCCCTCATCATGAGCTTCTGAAGCGTATGGCAACTCGCCCTCCACAGGACAACGCTCTGGGGCCGCAGGACCCTCACGCTAGGACTCCAGATACTGTAGCTAGCGGAACCCATACACTGCCACTGCCACTAAAGCCGATAATCAGGGCTGACGCAATTGACGCAAAAGAACTCGCATTTTTGAAAACTTTGACCACTGAAAATCTCCTGAACGACCTACTGGGCAAGGTGGAAGCTCCGATGTACGCCAGCAAAAAAAAAAAAAGTTTCTTGCAGTCTTCGCCTGGATGAGGAGTAACATGGATAAGAATATACCCGCTGAAGAGGAGCTGAAACCCCTCCTGAATGGACGGTTAAATCAGCTTCGTTCATCAGCGGTCGAAATCCTGAACAACATGGGCTGTGCGTCTTCCTTACTGCGGCACACACAGGCAGCTGCTTATTTATGCGTTTCACTAACAAGAAACAGTCAAGCCTGGTAAGGGTGTTATCCCTCCAGAAAAGGCAGATATCAGCGGGACTCTTGGTGTGGACATCTCTGACAACGACATCAAGCCGTATCTGGAAGCCGATCTAGACTTAGCTGTCTTGGAAAAAGCCTGTAAGACACCTTGAAGCACCTTCTGCACATCCTTGACGTCGGTTACTGACATGGGAAAAGTTAAGGACCAAGCAACACACAAGTTTAACAACAAGGTGGCCGCACTCGGAGAAAAGACCCCTAATAATTACGCAAAGATACTTGACGAACAAGCGGAAATAATATGGGACAAGCATCGCATACAAGAACTGGGAATAGGGAAATCTACCTGCCAAATTCTGTTGGACATGAAAGAACAGGTGGAGGGGGCGCATACTTTGGAGGGGATAGACCCAAGAGTTGCAGAAGACACCGCAAGAGACGCGTTCGGCTACAGGGATTCGCAAGTCAAGTTGATGTTGAGACAGGCATTGAGGTACGAGGCCGAGCAGAGCAAAGGCGGTGGTCGTCTATAAGTATATTGAGTACAGGGGAACTGTCGGATACTGCGAAGAAGGCTCAGGCCAGGGAATCAGGTAAGAGGTCCTATTTCATTTCACAAACTCATCGTGTCTCACCACCCAGCATGCACAGACACTTCCTCTCTGTTTCACTAGAGTGTCACGCATCTACTGCTCATAGACATTTCCTTCTCATTTCACCCAGTTGTTATACATCTACTGTACATAGTCCCAATCACGTCGCATCAAACTCTGCTTTCCCATGCCTGACAGTGGCATACCGCACTCTTATCCGGTCCGAGCCTGCCGAGGCCGCCGGTGTGGGTGCGGCATCTGCGATGTCCTTTATCTCGGCGTCAATCTTCCTGGTGACTGCATCTCGAACAGCGCCGGGGGGGCTCGCGGCGATTTCGTCGACTTCCTTGAGCGTCAACACGTCGCTGATGCGCGAGGCGCGGGACTGGATGAGCATGGTGGCGGGGCCTTCGAAGCGAAGGAAGAGCTGTGCATGTTAGCTGTGCCGGCCTCCCTTGTGTGATAAAGGAAGTTATAGGTAGGACGTACACGATCACCCCAGATGGAGCGCCGTAGCCAGGTTCGAAGCGAGTGGTGGGCGCTCGCTAGCGTCCTCCATGTCGCCGTCTCGCTCATGACCCTGAAGAATTTGACGCGCTGCAGCAGCGTGCCAAAGCCCAAGTTGGGGACCTGAAAGCGGAGATTGCTCGACTTGAAGCGGAACGGCAGCGGGGGCGTTGCGGACATGGTGTATGCAACGACGTTGGCCGGATGCGCTACGTACGTCTCGCCTGCCTGGAGTTGGATCTGATAGATTTGGCCGCGGCCAGCCAGGGCGAGGAGGCCACGGCCGGTCACGTAGGTGTTGCCCCAGTGGGCGACGCCGAGCTTGGCATTGTACTGCGGCTTGAGCGACAGCGTCTGGCCGGTCCAGGCGAGCAGGGCCTGACGCTGGGCGATGAGCCAGTCTTTGCGGCCGTCGAGGTGGACAGTGACAAGGGACGAGATTGGTGATTTCGGAGAGACGAGGGCAGTGATGGGTGTGGTGGAGGAGACTTTCTGGTAGAGGAAGGGAATGCCCACGGGGGCGCGGCGGAGCGGGCCGAGGAAGGAGAGGGTGGAGAGGGTGTTGTTGGCATTGCCGCTGATGCCCACGAGCGTGCCACGGCGGGTGTGGAGCGTCTGCGAAGCGGCCAGCGAGACGGAGAGGAGGGAGAAGGGCGAGCCGACGACTTCGAAGCGGGCGTCTGGGCACGAGTCAGTAGGTTGGAGAGCCATTGAGGGGCTCTAGGGCGGGCAGACGTGCCTGGAGAGGGAACAGGCGTTGCTGTCGCGGGGGCGGGCGCGAGAGGATGCTGGTCGAGCGCGGGCTCGGAGGAGCTGTGTGTCGCGCTGATGTTGATGCAGCGCGCAGGCGTCCGTCTTGTGTGCGCGCGCGCAGCTGTGCGGACGGCGCATCGCCAGGGCGGGGCGACGGCCAGACGGAGCATGGCGGGTGGAGGAGCGGCGACGTGCGACGAAGGAAGGTTCGGTCGAGCTGTCGAACAATGGCACGTCCCGCGGCAGCGCTTCTGGTGTTTTCGAAGATGCTGGGCTGCGGCTGCAAACACGACAAACTCACTCATCCGCCAAGAATGACGCGTGGGGTGGCCGCTGTCCATGCACAATCCGCCAGCAATTTCACCTCCTCCTCCTCCTCCTCCTCCACTCCTCCACTCCTCACCTTGCTGCCGTCCCTTCGCACTGTCGCATACCGCCCATCGCCGTGCTCCGACATGTGACTCCCTTGACACGCCATGCTGCTGCCTCCGCTTGCCCGCGCATGCCGGCCAGGCCTCTGCGCCGCCCTCGGCCCCCGCCCGCTCCAGCTCACCCGCGTGTTCACCTCGTCTCCGCTGCACAGAAAAGACGTACATGGCCAGCGGCCTGCGTCTGCACCCACGCCGGTTCCGCCCGCCTCCGCGGCAGCCTCGGTCCCTCCCACCGCTGAGCGCAATGCGACGCCCTCGCCCGCCCCGAAGCGGGACAGTCTGCTCGCCGAGCAGGCCCTCTCCAACAAGGAGCAACGCAAGGCCGACTGGGCCATCATCCGCGAAATGTCGCACTACCTGTGGCCAAAGGACAACATGGGCACCCGTATGCGGGTGGGCGTGAGCGTCGCGCTGCTGGTCGGCGCAAAGCTGCTCAACGTGCAGGTGCCCTTCTACTTCAAGAGTATCATCGACTCGATGAACATTGACTTCGCCGCCCTGGGCGGCACCGCCTGGACCGTGGCCGGGTCCATGATCGTAGCTTGTAAGCCGACCTATCCTTTGGACTGCGCCTTTGCTGTTGCCCACGAACGCGAGCTTGACTGAAACCCTGCCTAGACGGCGTGACGCGCATCGGCGCAACCGTCTTCCAGGAAGTTCGCAACGCCGTCTTTGCCAGCGTCGCGCAGAAAGCCATCCGCCGCGTTGCCTGCAGCGTCTATGAGCATCTGCTGCGACTCGACCTTGGCTTCCACCTTTCGCGCCAAACCGGCGGGCTGACGCGCGCCATCGACCGTGGAACCAAGGGTATCAGCTTCCTTTTGACATCCATGGTCTTCCACGTTCTGCCCACTGCCCTCGAGATCGCCCTCGTCTGCGGCATCCTGACCTACCAGTACGGCTTCAAGTTCGCCATCATCACGGGCACCACCATGGCTGCCTACACCGCCTTCACCATTCTCACCACGTCGTGGCGCACAAAGTTCCGCAAGCAGGCCAATGCCGCTGACAACAAGGCCGCCTCTGTCGCAGTGGACTCGCTTATCAATTACGAAGCAGTGAAGGTGATCTTGTCGTGTCCACTGCCGTCCTCTCGCTAACAGCGTTCAGTACTTCAACAACGAAAAGTTCGAGGTCGGCCGCTACGACAAGGCTCTGCAGTCCTACGAAAAGGCATCCATCAAGATTGCCACCTCTCTTGCATTTCTCAATTCTGGCCAGAACCTCATCTTCTCCAGCGCGCTGACCGCCATGATGTATCTTGCTGCGGACGGGGTAGCAACCGGGCAACTTACCGTCGGTGATCTGGTCATGGTCAATCAGCTGCTCTTCCAGCTCTCTGTGCCGCTCAACTTCCTCGGCTCGGTGTACCGCGAGCTACGTCAGAGTCTGCTCGACATGGAAACACTCTTCAACCTACAGAAGGTGAATGTCGCCGTCAAGGACAAGCCTGACGCGAAACCACTGCTGTTGACCAAGGGCGAGCTCAGATTCGAAAACGTGACGTTCGGGTACCGCCCGGATCGACCAATCTTAAAGAACCTGACCCTCACCATTCCTGCCGGCAAAAAGGTCGCCATTGTGGGGCCTAGTGGTTGCGGAAAGTCTACCATCCTACGTCTGCTGTTCCGTTTCTACGATGCCCAAGAGGGACGCATCCTCATCGACGGGCAGGACATTCGAGACGTAAGCCTCGAAAGCCTGCGCAAGGCCATCGGCGTGGTCCCGCAAGACACGCCTCTCTTCAACAACACCATCGAGCACAACATTCAATACGGCAACATGTCCGCGTCGCCCCAACAGGTCATCCAAGCCGCCAAGCGCGCGCGCATCCACGACACCATCAGCAACTTCCCCGACGGCTACAAGACCATGGTCGGAGAACGCGGCATGATGATCTCGGGCGGCGAGAAGCAGCGGCTCGCGGTGGCGCGCTGCGTACTCAAGGACCCGCCGCTGCTCTTCTTCGACGAGGCGACGTCGGCGCTAGACACGCATACGGAGCAGGCGCTGCTATCGCACATCAACTCGATCCTGAAGGAGAAGCAGCGTACGTCAGTGTTCGTGGCGCATCGGTTGCGCACAATCTACGACTCGGATCTCATTATTGTGCTGCGGGCTGGCAGCGTTGCCGAGAGCGGGACGCACGAGCAGCTCGTGGATCGGGCGGGCCTATACTCGGAGCTGTGGAGCACGCAGGAGACGATGTTCACAGGCGACGGTGAAAAGGAAAAAGAGGGTGCCAAGGACGCGCAGAAATAGCGCAGATGGAGAGAAAGACGGTGGCGCTCGGCGCACCCTGTTGACGATTGACGCGGGCGCTACTTGTGTATATACTCGAGGATTCTTAGACGGATGAAGACGGCGATCGCACCGCGAAGCGCAGACCACGGCTACCCGCTTTGCAGACGTGACATATTGTCAGATTTGCGAGCAATGTGGCCCTTTGTGCACAGGAAATGTGCACGCCGTCTCGCCGTTGCAGCGGGCCTCTTTGGGTGCGATGTTACCCATACCGTCGCACGCACGTGGACACTGTGCGCATACTGTACTTCCTGATAACTCTCATTGATTCCACACGAGCACCTAGCCATGCCCTGCGAGACGAAAGCGCACGAAATTGCAGGTTTCGGTTCGTTCTGTTTTGCATTCGTTACTTTGGTTCCATTCGGTTCGATTGCGAAACCAGACTCGCAGCGCGCGCAGACGTGGCTCGGCCCGCGTCCAGACCGGTGGATTGGAGCGCGGGAGTGACGTCACTGAGGCTGGATAACTTCCCGGGTTCTTGGGAAGCGCATGCGCCGGCTTGCTTGGTTGATGCTGGTTGCTCATGTAGGTATATGTCGGGGCGGGTGTCCTGCTTGAGACTTCGGATACGCATTCGCACGACTACAGCTTTTGATTCTGCTTTCGCAACGATTGGACGGAGTGGACGACTGTAGACACGACATTTCGCAGCACAACGCACGCAACACAACGCAACGCAACACAACGTAACGCAACACAACGCAACGCGCAGCAGCACCACCACCACGGGCGACCGCCTCGGCATACCTAGCCACGAATCACACCCCCAAATCGCGTTCCAACCCGCGCCCCTAGAGCCAACGCGCCCACGGAACCAAGATACGAAAAGAAAAAAGTCGCGACCCACCATCATGTGCCTCATCTCCACGAAGCCGACGCGCAGTGCGCGCAACGCCGTCCTCGACCCGCCGCCCCACCGCTCCTCGTACTCGGCGCACCCGCACGCCCCCAACGTCGTGCGCCTCCCGCGCGGCTCCACGACGAGCTACCACCGGCGGTCGTCGACGTCGTTTGCGGAGCGCGACTCGTACCGCGCGAGCGAGCCACGGGCGATTGCGTACGCGGAGGGCGACAGGAGTCGCAGGCGGAGTGTGAGTCGGGTTCGGGAGGGGGAGTATGGGGGTGGGGGTGGAGGGAGGGGGAGCTTCGTGGAGGAGAGGAGGAGGAGTGTGAGTCGGGTTAGGTATTAGGGGTGTGGCAGGAATGGGGGGTTGTTTCGTTTTGGTCGGGGAGATGGAGGCTTGGAAAGGGAGGGGTGCGTATTGGTGCAAGGTCGCTCGAGTAATGAGTCAATATGGCATGATGGGCTCGATGGGTGTGGGGTGTATATGACATGCAGAGATGCGACGTGATTGGGACTATGTACAGTAGATGTATAACAACTGGGTGAAATGAGAAGGAAATGTCTATGAGCAGTAGATGCGTGACACTCTAGTGAAACAGAGAGGAAGTGTCTGTGCATGCTGGGTGGTGAGACACGATGAGTTTGTGAAATGAAATAGGACCTCTTACCTGATTCCCTGGCCTGAGCCTTCTTCGCAGTATCCGACAGTTCCCCTGTACTCAATATACTTATAGACGACCACCGCCTTTGCTCTGCTCGGCCTCGTACCTCAATGCCTGTCTCAACATCAACTTGACTTGCGAATCCCTGTAGCCGAACGCGTCTCTTGCGGTGTCTTCTGCAACTCTTGGGTCTATCCCCTCCAAAGTATGCGCCCCCTCCACCTGTTCTTTCATGTCCAACAGAATTTGGCAGGTAGATTTCCCTATTCCCAGTTCTTGTATGCGATGCTTGTCCCATATTATTTCCGCTTGTTCGTCAAGTATCTTTGCGTAATTATTAGGGGTCTTTTCTCCGAGTGCGGCCACCTTGTTGTTAAACTTGTGTGTTGCTTGGTCCTTAACTTTTCCCATGTCAGTAACCGACGTCAAGGATGTGCAGAAGGTGCTTCAAGGTGTCTTACAGGCTTTTTCCAAGACAGCTAAGTCTAGATCGGCTTCCAGATACGGCTTGATGTCGTTGTCAGAGATGTCCACACCAAGAGTCCCGCTGATATCTGCCTTTTCTGGAGGGATAACACCCTTACCAGGCTTGACTGTTTCTTGTTAGTGAAACGCATAAATAAGCAGCTGCCTGTGTGTGCCGCAGTAAGGAAGACGCACAGCCCATGTTGTTCAGGATTTCGACCGCTGATGAACGAAGCTGATTTAACCGTCCATTCAGGAGGGGTTTCAGCTCCTCTTCAGCGGGTATATTCTTATCCATGTTACTCCTCATCCAGGCGAAGACTGCAAGAAACTTTTTTTTTTTTTGCTGGCGTACATCGGAGCTTCCACCTTGCCCAGTAGGTCGTTCAGGAGATTTTCAGTGGTCAAAGTTTTCAAAAATGCGAGTTCTTTTGCGTCAATTGCGTCAGCCCTGATTATCGGCTTTAGTGGCAGTGGCAGTGTATGGGTTCCGCTAGCTACAGTATCTGGAGTCCTAGCGTGAGGGTCCTGCGGCCCCAGAGCGTTGTCCTGTGGAGGGCGAGTTGCCATACGCTTCAGAAGCTCATGATGAGGGGTTCGAGAATTCGAGTTCGAGCTAAACGTGTCGCCAGCGGCATTTGGGACAGCAGCTGAGCGATGTGACGTTAGCACTCAACGTTTGATACTGCGCACAGCTGGTGCGTTCGAGACTGACCAACCATCACGAGGGCACAATGAGGAACGACAGATGGAATTGGACGACGGCGAGGGTACCACAATTAGACTCACATTGAGAAGGCAACCCCACGACGATGCCGAGAAAGCACACCAGCAGCACCACATGTGCATCCCTAAGCCCACAGAACATGGTGCGAGCAGAGACGTTCACACTAACACGGGCGTAATAGAGCGAAAAGTAAAGGACCTCAAGCAAGGTGAGATGTCATGATACCGTAGGATCCGGCGGCATGCACACCTTTTATAGTGATTCAGTCAAGGGGAGCCACATGGTCGTTACGGATCTCTCCATCACCTGCACACGACAGAGGGGCGATTGCTCGGACGAGATATACCCATGGTGGTCGACGGCCGTTCCATTGCAAAATGCCGTGGATCCGTGCTGAAGCTCCTTAGCCACTTGTGGAAGCGCGTCGGTCTTCCTGCGGGCGTCGACGCCAACATCACGCTGCAGCCGGAGAGACCATCATCCAGATGTGACTAAAGCAACGTCGAATGGCGTCCCCATCTGCGAGATTGATTCCAAATCATTAATCCCCCGCATCAAAAGCAGAAAGGACAAGGCCCGTAGTGCGTGGCTGGCGCCAGAGCACGCGGTGGCGAGCGGATAGCTGTCGTCACTGTAGAGGGCGGGTGAGCACGACCCTGCACTCATGATTGCACGTTTATACAGGCTCATTGGTGGCTCGGACATAGCCGAGGACGTGCCTTCGGGGTTGGTCGACGCCAAGCAATCCTGCGATGAGGCATGGCGCGACCAAGGACGTGCCTTCAGGCAGGAAGAGGATCAACAATCCTAAGGTGGGGCATGGGGCGAGCGAGGACGTGCCTTTGGGCAGGAAGAAGATCAACAATCCTGAGGTGGGGCTTGGAGCGAGCGAGGACGTGCCTTCGGGCAGGAAGAAGATCAACATCCCTGAGGTGGAGCATGGAGCGAGCGAGGACGTGCCTTTAGGCAGGAAGAAGATCAAGAATCCTGAGGTGGAGCATGGAGCGAGCGAGGACGTGCCTTCGGGCATGCAGAAGCCCAAGAATCCTGCGTGGGGCATGGAGCGACTAGGGACGTGTCCTTTGGGGTTGGTAGAAGCCAAAAATCTTGCGATAAGGCATGGCGCGACCGCGAGGACGTGCCTTCGGACATGCAGAAGCTCAAGAATCCTGCGATAAGGCATGACGCGAGCGAGGACGTGCCTTTAGGGTTAGTAGGTGCCCAACAATCATGCGGTGGGGCATGGAGCAACCGGCATGGAGCAACCGAGGACGTGCTTTCGGGGTTGGTAGAAGGCCAACAATCCTGCGGTGGGGCGCGCGCGGTCTGCAAGGCCCAGAGGCGAACCGCACTAACATGGCATTGACGAGAAGGAGCGCCTAGACTAAATTGAACATAGCATTAACAAGAAGGAGCACCTAGACTAAATAGAATATAGCATTAATAAAAAAGAGTGCTTAGACTAAATTAAATATAGCATTAATAAGAAGGAGCGCCTAGACTAAATTAAATATAGCATTAATAAGAAGGAGCGCCTAGACTAAATTAAATATAGTATTAATAAGAAAGAGCGCCTAGACTAAATAGAATATAGTATTAATAAGAAGAAGTACCTAGACTAAATTAAATATAGCATTAATAAGAAGAAGCGCCTAGACTAAATAGAATATAGCATTAATAAGAAGAAGCACCTAGACTAAATAGAATATAGTATTAATAAGAAAAAGCGCCTAGACTAAATAGAATATAGTATTAATAAGAAGAAGTGTCTAGACTAAATAGAATATAGTATTAATAAGAAGAAGCGCCTAGACTAAATAGAATATAGTATTAATAAGAAAGAGCGCCTAGACTAAATAGAATATAGTATTAATAAGAAAAAGTATCTAGACTAAATAGAATATAGCATTAATAAGAAGAAGTGCCTAGACTAAATTAAATATA
>Ga0181474_100046_pt1 | contig 11968 bp, 11 predicted proteins | sample In3P11_FD_119092 | JGI IMG/M metagenome (GOLD analysis project Ga0181474, IMG submission 119092) | Clean room microbial communities from NASA Spacecraft Assembly Facility at Jet Propulsion Laboratory, Pasadena, California, USA -... ... | reverse complement strand
AGGTGTAACAAGGCGCTCAGCATCGGAAATATCGACTGGGTCCGTAGGTCTTGGTTCAGGAGCAATAGCGCTTTCTGTGACTTTGGTAGGAACTGGTTTGGCTAGTTGTTCCTCCACGTGTTGAGGACTTGAGGTGGCTTTCGAAGGGTTACTCAGCGACCCTCTCTTAGAGTCAGACCCTGATTCAGATTTGGCAGCACGCGACAGTGACAGTCGTACACGACCTGAAAGGTCCGACAACCTATTTCTCTCTTTGTCCTCGTTCTTGGCAGATAGCACGGGTACTGAAGCCACACTTTTCAGGGCTTGCTGTCTGATCTCCTTCTCGCGCAAATTTGCGGTGCTTTCAGCTTTCGAGATCGTCGATGATCGTTGAGCTTCCGTAAGTGCATGAGGTGGCTTCGACGGCTCTGGCGGCTCGATGATCGGGGTAGCCTCTGTCGTGCCGAAATCGGTTTTCGCAGCAGCAGGTCCAGGTCCATCCTTCGAAGCTTCGGCATCTCTTTCTCTCTCTTTCTTCTTCTTTTTCTTTTGATTCGATCTCATCCGAATCTTAGTCTTCACAAGGTTGGGCTTCTCTTTCTCCTCCTGCTCTGCAGCACCGGAGCCTGTCGCGCCCTTCACTAGCATGTCTGAGAACTCCTTGTCTGTGGGTTCGGGTATAGTCTCAGCGATCGGCCCTGCCGTTGGCTCGTTGGCCGAACTATTCGTCTTCCGGCTCTCTGCGACTGAGACTAGAGACAGTGTTCTTGGTTTTCCGCTGAGTACCTTCGTAGGTGATCGTGGATTCGAGGTACGAGAAACAGGTCGTGCCTCGTCATTCAATGACATCTTGCCTACCAAAGCTTCTATGGGTTTGTCGTTAGCCTTGGAGCCTTGCCTCGAGCCATTGGGCGAGGCAGATTGTCTCGGTGGACTTGCTGGGAGCTCTTTAGCCATAACGTCCAAGCTTTTCACCAAGTATGCGTCAAAAAAGTCCTCCATACGCTTCAATGCCAGATCATGCCGCGATTGCTTACGGTAGCCCAAGCAATCCTCTACGACGTTAATCTTAATGCCGTGTCGTGCTGCATCGATGACAGTTGCTAGTACGGAAATGTTCGTGACGCAGCCGCAGATGTAAAGCTCCGTAACAAGCCTCGCACGCAGGGTCATAAGTAGCGACGTACCCTGGAAGGCGGAGTAGTTGGTCGTCCGGATCACTACATCTGCTGGCAGTTCAAATTGCCTTGCAATTACGTCTGCGAACTCAGCTCCGTACGTGTTTGGCACGCAAGCCGGGGTCTTCTTCTCGCTCTTGAGCAAGAACAGCTCGTCATCTTCTTCAGCAGTTGCTTTTGCCACCTCTTGAGGTATTTGTTTTCTGCGCGCCGAAACTCGCTTAAGGAGGTCGAGCGCTCTTTGTTTGTGTTTTGAAGATCTTGACTGGGTTGGTGGCAGATCTTTTGCGTCTTTGGTCAGCTCCTCATCGCCTCCCTCCGTGCTGCTCTCATCTCCGTCAATGAGTCCGCCGACCACCAGCGCGTCTCCTTCGCCAGTGTTCGCATCAGTTGCGATCCGATCTGCTTCGTACAGTGTCTGGACCCAGATGACATTGCCGTTTAGTGCGCGAAATTTGGGTATTAGGGCCTGAATGCGCTCGAGAAAACCTTTCTTGGTGTTAACCGGCAGTCGTCCGTCCGGTAGCACAAAGTCGTTTTGCAAGCCAATAACCAGCAATGCTTGATGTGTCTGGAAATGTGGTTGGTTTTGAGACACCAGGTCCATCAAGGACGACATTTTGGAAACCATGTCGGCTAAATGCTGCTTTGTCGCTGCGTACAGGCGTCGTTGAGCCACGTACAATCGTTACGTATGGATCTGTAATCGTTGAACATCAAGGAAACGTATTCATCCGGAGTGGAGTCAACTCGGATAATGCGAGTGAAGAGGTAGCTCAAAAGTTCAAATAAATTGTATTTGTCCTGGCGTTGGTCGTTACATGGTCGACAGGACGGATAGCAGATCAGTCTGCGGATTCGCGAAAGCCAAGAACAACCTCAATTGGGGAAAGGCCGAGCACCAGTCACATCTGCAGGGCTGGCCATATTAAAATAGATCTGCCGTAGGATGCGTTGCGCAGGGCGTCCGAGGTCTTGCGCTGTCGCGGATCCGTCCATGATTTCGAACGGTCCGACCTCTGCCGGGTATCCCCGCCATTAGCGCGGGCAAACGCCGCAATATCTATCGCGCCAAAACTACATACATTCATCTGCGCCGCCTCTCGTCTGCATGGCGCCTCCAACTAGTTGCCCCCAACCAGAGTCCCTGTAGAAGCTGTGCGGGGTCGTTGCTGCTAATGTTTCGAGTGTGCCTTGACAGACTCCCCCAACTCCCACCTTAGCGCTATAAGCATGTCATTATGGCGCACCAAGCAGCAAGCCTACAGGAATTCTTTCTTCACCGCCAGATAGTCTGTTTCCGCATCCCATGTACCAACTGACCCCTCAGCATCGTCCTGTGGGCTGCGGTGATATCGCTTTGGCCCGGTCCGTTGTTCTGGGAACAATGTCGCGAGCTCACTTGTGACTGAAAAAGGACGTAATCTTCTTGGAACCATCAGCCTTGGAAGGTGTTTTCGCTGCACTACCGTTACTCGTGGCGCTCCTGGTGCCTTGCTTCTTTGCAGGCGTTGACGTCTTCTTTGCAGGACTCTTCGTCGGAGACGCAGATGCGGCAAGCTTACTGCGTTTGTGGTCTGGCTCGGCAGCTGCTGTGTCACCGTCTACGTCCTCACTACTGCGCTCCCGCTTTATGCCTGTTGGTCCGTCGTCAACCTGCGGGTTTGATGTTGCCGGAACAGGCAGTGGCGCATTGTCTTCGGATCCTTCCACGCGGTCGGTTGTCGCACGAGTCTCATTGACGTCGTGTTCAATTTTACTCTCGCCCTTCTCGTTCGTTGACTTCTCTAGGTCATGTTCCGCTTTGCTTATCGGTTCTCTCTCAACCGCGGATTTGGCGGCTTTCTTCTGATTGCCGAAGAAGTTGGCAATATTGTTCTTGTTGGCAGCGCTATTAATGGGTATCAGGAACGAGGGCGAGTTGTTGCCGACCTTGCCCACATCTTTGCTCACAGGGTAGCACTCGAGCTCACCCTGGTATGGTTGCAAGAGTGACTGCAGGTCTTTACTCCATTCGGTGCGTTTCGGATCCAGCCAGGTGCGTATGGCGTCGGAGCCGTTCTCGAGTATAACAGGCATGCGATCGTGTAGGAAGTTCAACTGCTTGTTCGAGTCGGTGGTGATGATGGAGTACGTGTAGAGCTTCTCGCTAGAGTCTAGTCGGCTGTCAGTACGCCCATCCTAGGTGCACAAGGCAAGGAAAACGTGGCACGCGAGCTCAGAACCTGGATTTGCGCGCTCTGCGGCATGCGTAGGTTGCAGTGAAGCGTCGGGGGGCTACAATGCAACGTGACAGTATGCCATTTTCGACGGCTGCTTGCAAGGAGATCCCGAATACACTGTTCTCTGTGCTTTGCGTACGGAGGGGGCCGCTTACCTTCGAACTGAACACAGTCCCAAAGTCCAGCGAAGCACATCAGCTGGCCATCCTTGCGCTTGGTGAAGTGTGGTATCTTCTCCTTGCCGTTGTTCTTCTTTAGCCATTCGTAGAAGCCTTGCGCGACAATGATACACCGCTTTTTCTTCTTCATGGTTGTCCACATGCCACGGTCTTCGATGAGGGAGTCGTCACGGCAGTTGATTGTCTTCATTTTGGAGCCGTAGTCAGGATTGCGCTTCGTCCAGAATGGCACCAGGCCTGGGGATTCCGTCAGCAGAATACTACGGCCTGCAATGCTCATCCTTACCCCATTGCATCGACTGCAGTTTGTACTTTGTGTCTCCAGGCGCAGTTTCCTGCTTGACATGTTCTTCGTGCCCCTCTTTAGCATCCTGCTGAGCCCCAAATTCAGGCCCATCTGCTCGGTACACGAGACCATGATAGCCTGGGGCGAAGTTGTAGCTCTGGCGAACGTCGTCATCGTTGGGCGCCTCTTCTACGGGCATGTGCGCTTGCTCGAGCTGGTGGCGCACTTCCGATGGCCGCTGGTGAATTTGTTAGCAGTGATGGACTGTCCTAGAATTTTGTATACTCACCAAAGCCAGCGCATAGCGACCGCACATGTTGCTATGTCTCAGCGCATCGCTTGTGGGTAAGTGGTCGTTGAAGGGAAGTTCGAGGGCGACGCGACCATGATTGGCTACGTCATGCCGCGGCCTCAGCCCTACGCGGAGCTGCACGCGACGGGCACTAAAATTGTAGTCCTGGTCCCGTCATGCATCGCTCCACCATTTCTCCATTCTCGACGTCGACAACACCTGAACTGCCTTTGCCCGGCGCATCATGTTCACCAAGACAATCCCCCGCGCTGCTCCGCGAATAGCCTCGGTCGCCCGCTGCGACGCGCAAGCCTCGAACCTTCAATTCACAAAGCTCTCGACCAGAAGATGGCAGCCCGTGCAGCAGCAATTGGGACGGCGGTATCGCTCCGCTATGCGGGACCAATTCAGAGAGCAATTCCATAGAAGCCCAATATTGTTTCCCTTTGCCATCGGAGCGTAGGTATATCCTTCTCCCGGCGCATATTCCTTGCTGACCGTCCATAGCATTGTCGTCGTGTCTGGCATCATCGTCCTCTACATCCCATGGTACTATAGAAACATCATTATAAAACCCTATCACAACTTCCCCGAACCTGTCGCAAAGAAACTTCGTCGAGCCCTCTTCTACAGCCGCGGCAAACACCTCGATATTCGCGAAGCGAACAAGCACTTCCGGCAAGCGCTGGGACTTGCTGACGAGCTAGGCATGGATCCCTTCAGTGACGAGATCATGGGTGTGAAATATACCATTGCCGCCCTGTTCGAAGAGGCAGGATATTACAGCTTGGCCATCGATGTGCTAGAAATCATGCGCGCGGATACTCAAAAATGGATCGATGACTTCTCCGACAGACACTGGAACAATGGCAACAGGAGTAGGGTGAAGAAAAATATGGTGCAGATTCTCCTCAAGCTTGGCCAGTTATACGATACAAGATATGTCAATGAGCCGGAGAACGGGGAGAAGAGGCTTGTCGAGGCCGTGGAGAGCGCGTTGAGCGAGAAGCAGCGGAGAGAACGAGACGGCGTAAAGACTGGAGAGGGGCCATGGCTGAGCGACGATGAGATGGGTGGCTTGCTAGAAGGTGTGCAATCGCTCCATCACAGCACGCACTCGAGACATGTACTAACTTGATGCAGGATTGGGCACACACTACGAGCAATTCGACTCGCACTACCTAGCAACACCCCTCTTTGTCAAGGCACTAGAGCTGTGTCCACCAAAGTCCTGCCACAGCGTCGTTCTCAGTCAGTTATCATGCCCGATTGCGTGCTGTGCCAGCTAACCTCACACAGTGAACAATATCTCTACCTGCCTCGTCCAACAAACCTCCCCATCTTCCACCAACGCCATTACCATGTCCCCCGAACCCACCGACTTCCCCATCACCAACACCGCCCCACGCGCACTTCTCATAGACCAAGCACGACAGTGGGCTACAAAAGCACTAGCTCAAGCCGCAACAATACAATCCCAAGACCGCAACGAAGAGTGCGACATGGGCTGCGCAGTAGCCACGCACAATCTAGGAGAATTCTTCGAAATGGAGGGTAACATCAAAGAGGCGAGACAAAAATACGAAGAGGCTGCCAAATTTGCCAAGGCCGCGGGTTTCGCTGAGGGGCAAACGAATGCGAAAGCTGGCCTGAAGAGGTTAAAGGAGTTGGAGAAGAAGGTGTGAGTGAAGATAAATATCGTAGTGTTAATGTTGATGTTGATGATAAGATGTGAATACCGTCTCAGCTCAGGATTATGTTAAAAGGAGACTTTTCGACATAGTCGCCGCATTTTCATTCCATCGTCGTGAACATCTCTGCTGAATGCACGTTGGACATGGGAACTCGGTCAATTGTCCTGTCATCTATCTACACATGCATGTGCACACTCCTCTGCACTTCAACACTTCAAGATACCCCACTACTACTGACGATCAAACTTCGATTCAAAATATACCATGAGAGAGTATACCTCAACAACTCGCGCCACTAGGGCTCGCAAACGCTCACTTCCATAGCATAGATATAAGTACCCTTCAATGCCGGTCTTCGTCGTGTCTTCACACCAACACACTGCGTAAAATTTCCAAAAATAATGCTAAAGACATTCAATGACGGAGGATTTCTTCCACAAAGCAAAACATATATCTTTTGAGAAATCGTTTTTCTCGGTTTTTGGTTTCGAAAATTCTGGTCTGGCTTGTCCATGACATGAGCAGTCTTTCCTCCAGAAGATTACACATAGCGTACTCGTACTGCCTTTCCAAGGGTTCGCTGAGCAGCACAAAATAGCATGCTCCTTAATCTACTCGTTTTTTAAACCCGCGCTTTGACGACTCGAGTCGGGTCCATGAGGTAGACTTGCTTACCTCGGGGGGTTTTTTGGCTCCACGCTGGCTGGCGGTAGATACGCTGTGGGTCTAGCGAAGTATGGTATGTAAACAACGTCCTTTCCGCTCACCTCCAAGTATCAAATTCACTCTCAATTCGATTTTTTTTTTCAAAAGTACAACAACTAATTTGCATGACGAGGTCTGTCGCGAAGGACTGAAAACGACGGTGATGTGCTGTGTCGCCGGTCAAAAATACATGAATCATGGAGCTCATGAGGTTTTACGAAAAACATCCATGCTTGGTTAGAGTTTGATGGTGGAGAGGGGGATGCGGAGCTTCACACTATGAATGGATTCGTCATATAGGGAGGGCATCGCGGGGGAAATATGAGGACATGGGCAGGTTGCTCTGGCGGTATGTAGGCCTACCCATCCACTTCGACTCTGTCCTGCACTCCATAAAGAAATTTTCGTTGAGTTATAATCAAAAAGTGGTTGAGTTATAATCAAAAAGTGGTTGAGTTATAATCAAAAAGTGGTTGAGTTATAATCAAAAAGTGGCTGCACAACGTGCCATGGGCTCTGCCGCCCTGCTGCGAAATTGAAAAACAACGACGCCCATGGTGTTTCCTCCGAGAGAAAGACTGACAGATCTCATTTACCACAGCTTCACCTCTTTTCGACCTGCATGCTAGGCAGTATAAAAGCCTCTCCATCTTCCCACGCTCCGTATTCCTTACATCTCTACTTTACTGTATCCTTCAAAAATAAGAAACCTTTCGCGTGATGAACAGTGCTGCACTCGCCGAAAACCATATAATACCCAACAAATGCTCCTGGACTCTGTTTCTCACCAAAAGGCAGACTGGCCTCTTTGATGAAACAGCCCTTCTCAACCCAGTATAAAACCTTTACCCAGGAGATTCCATGTGAAGCGCCTATTTAATGGAAGGCTACAGTGTACCGCTACCGACAGTAATCACCACCTGAACCGTCCGTACACCTCTCTGTCAACTCCAACCAATGTTTCTTAAATTTTCGGATCTACAAGCGCTGATCACGCCGCGCATGCTTCGAACCACTTTAGAATTCTTCAGTCTGTGCCCTCGCGTGTTCGAAAAACCACAAAGCTGTTCTATAAGACGGGAGTCCGTGCTACTACAACACACCTATATAAGAACTACACAGCGTTTTTCTGCTTCCTGGTCTCCTGAATCCATCTTACACCGTAAACTTTCAAAATTCGAACTGCAAAGCGCCATGACTGGTTCCTGCAGCTTCCAAGTAAGAGGGAGACCCAAATATGTCTGTGTCCTTCGGCACTTTCAAGAACATGCGGGGAAGCGTTGCTATACTTGCGGGAAGAATGTCTGCTCGTGGTTGACCACTCATACATTTACGATCTGAAAACATAATCAATGCAAATACATGTTTGAAGAAAAGCATACGCGGAAGATTCAAAAGTACAGCACTATATATGAAGTTATAATGCTCGGTTCTGAAAAACCTGCCAAGAACGGCGGACAACTTATAAAACTCCCTCTTCCCCCCAAAGGTTTCCTTCAGTCCCTTTCTCCACACTTCTCTCTGAATCTTCGGGGAGTTCTAGTCAGGTGTTAAAGGCATCGGTCATGCACTACATCAATGGTTTTCTAGTGTTGAGTTGATACGAACTACATCCAACATGGTGGATGGTGATCCCATTCCCAACACACTACGTTTTATTGGATAAGTGACCCCACTTCCAGTTCAGTATGAAGAATCACACATACTCAGCGGTACGCTCACATCTCCGGCTCCCATGCCGCCTGACTCAAGTATAAATACTCCCTCTTACAACTGAATGCACAACTTCCTCTCACCACGCACTCGCGTCTACTTCCTTCCAAAATTCTAGTCCGTCAGCTTGCATGCGAGTCCTTGTAAAATGCACCTACAACACCCAACAAATCTTTGTCGTCTCTTTTCTCTGCTAGTGTTCACAAGAATTGAAACCTGGAATTCCCCGATGTGCCCGCCAAACCCTTGTCGGCAACCCATTACTACATGTATGCAGGATTATGCACAGTGCAGTTTTCTTAAAGTAGATGTACTGAAAACACGAAATGACGAAAAACCTCAAAACACGAAAATATAAAAACCTCACAAACATGGCGTTGCACTGTAACCCAGTATTGTGAGAAATAATCGCCAAGATAGGTATTAAAATGCACTACTCTCGCGCTCGATTCACCGACTTCCCTCTTACAACAAAACTTCCAGGTGTGAAAATCTGCACAATCTCAAAATAAAGATCCTACCAAAGAAATGGAGACGTTGTCCTGCATCTTCCTTAAAAAGTATGTCATGGACTCGCCTTACCTGGTTTTACCTACCTACCATTATTTCGCAACCCTTGCACCGTATGTAAACCTACTCCAAATCCGTGGTCACACAAACGTCAGAATAAAGGGAACGATGGACAAATTTGTTATTAAAAGTTATGAATTTATGGGGTTTTATGGACTCTCTGCGTAATTAAGCGTCACCTCAACGTTATCAGTTATACTCTCCCATGTTCGAGGGCAGTGTCATGTACTTCCCCAGCAGCACTGTCATTAAGACGCAACACACAATACTAAACACCGAAACATCAAAACATCGAACATCAAAACACCGAAACATCAAAACAAACACGTACTTTCTTTCCTCTTCTTTTTTGGGAATTCTAGAAGGAATTAGAATAGCCATAAAAACAGCAGTAACCTGCAGCGAAGAACCTATCTCATACTACCTTGTGCAAACACTACTATAAACCCGATATCACAACTTGCCCAGGTACAAGAAAAATGCTGACCTTCCAACAAAATCCCGTGATTACGTCTTGCTAAACCAAGTCATTTACTGTAGCGAAAACACACATATCACATACCACATACCACATACATGCAACATACTTGATAGCCACAACCAACAACTTGTGCCATTAAACCATGTATATCTGGACACATACACCGCCCTAACACCCCCTACCACGCGTGGGCGGGGCTCAGCAGAACTTATACTCATAAACATCTCACCATATACATCTTTATGTGCAAAACCCCCCCGTTCCCTCCTCCCTCCTCCAGAAATATACACATCACATACCCCCATCTACTGCATTCTCATTCCCAACGGCAAAAACCCCAACAATGTCCCTTCCTACGAGACACCAACATTATTCGAGCTAACCGTCCTCTTCCAACCCCCCCATCCCCAACCAGCCCCAGACGCACCTTCCCTGGGCAACGGACTAGTCGTCACAGCGGGCGGGCTAGACACGGGGCTCTGCCCACTCATAACGCGCTTCATGCCATCGAACCTGGCGCGGAGTTCCTCGAGTTCCTGCTTCGCGACTGCTTCCGCCGTTTTGGCATTGACGAGTTCCAGCAAGAGGGCTTCGTTGTCGGCGGGGGAGTTGTTTTCCGTGGCGAGCACGGATTGTGTGGCGAGCGAGGAGGAGCGCTTGGAGAAGTACGAGGGGGGAGGGGCTTGGCGCTCGGATTTCTGGCTCGGGGTGCGGCCCAGGCGCAGCTCGCGGAGGCCGCCGGAGACGCTGTCTGCGGTTGTGGAGCGGGAGAGCGAGGGGGGTGTGTCCGGGATGGATGTGTCGACGGACGTCCATGATGCTGCTGCGGATTGTTTTCGCGCGCTCTGCCGTAGGTCCTGGATCGTCTTCTCGTGCTTCTGGTTTTGGTTGTAGGACTCTTGGAGTCGATGCCGTGTGTCTCGCAGAGCATCTCGGGCGCTCTGCAGCTCTGCATCGCGGTCATTGAGATCACGGGCTAGAGCGTGAGCGCGCAGGGATTCAGAGTTGAGCTGCTCTTTTGTGCGCGCCAAGTTCTCACGCAGGCTTTCTTTCGTTTCAAATTGTGATGATAATCGTTGGCGCGTTTGCAGGAGCGGGAACTGTTTCTCCAAAGCGTCCGCAATCTCAGAAGCGTCCTCAAGCACGACGGCAGGTGGAAAGTCATCAGCCCCAGGCATAGTGGTTGCAGCCGTGATTGTGGTTCTCCGCCGAGACTGTCGTGTCGATGGTGCTGTATGTGCAGGGGATTTGATGCGGATCTGTTCGATGACAGTCCGTACCACACGATAGTCATCCTTCCGATCCTCACGCTGCTTTTGCAACGCTGCCTCGAGCTCGCTGTTTTGCCGCTGTAGTTGACTCACAGACATGAGAAGCTGCTCAATCTGGTAGTGCAGGTCTCGATCCTTCGCAGAGAGCCCCATAGCGACGGAGCCGTGTCCTGATTTCAGTGATAGCGCGTCTCCGTTGGAACCGCGGGACAAGTCGGTCATAGCAGTGCTTTGAGTGGCAGCTGAAGCGTCGGACTCCGCAGTGGAGTTGAGTGTGGAAGCGAGACTCTGTTTCGAAGCCGATCGTCTTAGGAAGCTGACTGGGCGTGACGGCGCGGACAGGCCCGGGCTCAGTGAGACTGACTTTGTCGATGAGTTGGAGGGACCCCACAAGCGGCCAAGGAAGGATATCGCCGATTTCTGCACTTGTTGCTTGGAAGAGTCCTTTTCTTGCGCTTCCTTGTATTGTTGCTCTAATCCTTGCAGCTTTTCCCGCGTCACGTCGTTTGTAAAGCCGACAAAGTCATTCACTAGCTCATCTGCTGACCCTGCATTTCTGCCGTATGGGTCCCACAATTGGCGGCCTAGCAGTAACTGCATCACGTCTTCGAATTCGCTGAGTGACAACAGCTTCTGTTCATTTCTCTTCATCAAAGCGAGCGCAACGCGCATGATGGTCTCGGATGCGCCCTCGGCGAAGAGTACGTCATAAATTCGGAGGAGCATCGGGAGCGGACATGTGACGGCGAAGAAGGAGAGGAACCATTGTGACAGGTAGGCAGACTCAACACCGAGTGTGTCGAGATGTTGCGCAAGTTGTGGCATGTGCTGGTGAAGTAGCTTCTGGAACTGAAAGATGCGCAGATGGAGGCCGGAGAGATCGGGAAGAAAGCATGAACGAAGGTCGTAGTCTTCCATGAGCCTAGGCGTTGTCAGCGTCTGTGGTAGCATAGTTGGTACCTCACAACATACCTGACGAGCACACAAAAGGCTTCCTTGTCGCCCATCTGCATCAGCAGCGGGCCAACGAGGAAGCCAAGACCCTGACAGTAGCCAATCTTGTGATCATACAAGCTGAAGCACTTCAGGACACGGCCCAGCATCTTTTGCCCCTCGCCTTCAGGATCCTTGAACATTTCCACGCCTGGAAAGCTCCTGCCCAGGTCTTTGTTGATGATGTTCTCGTACGGACTTGACTCGCCGCAAAGTGTATCATATTGATCCTCAATGAGCTTGTCTCTTGCGCCTGATGCGCTCTGCCATACAACCCGTGCTCGCCACGGAAAACAACTCCCCCGCCGACAACGAAGCCCTCTTGCTGGAACTCGTCAATGCCAAAACGGCGGAAGCAGTCGCGAAGCAGGAACTCGAGGAACTCCGCGCCAGGTTCGATGG
>Ga0181474_100045_pt1 | contig 11987 bp, 8 predicted proteins | sample In3P11_FD_119092 | JGI IMG/M metagenome (GOLD analysis project Ga0181474, IMG submission 119092) | Clean room microbial communities from NASA Spacecraft Assembly Facility at Jet Propulsion Laboratory, Pasadena, California, USA -... ... | reverse complement strand
CACCGAGAAATGGACGATATGGGGGCGAAACGAGATGAGTGTGTCGAGTACATCGGTTGATGTCGCCGCTGGAAGGTGTTCGATGCTGACCAGGTCCCTGTGGGTCGAAGCCTTCACTGCGGCCTTCACCCGGCGGATCTCCTGGTCAACGCGGAGCGGGTCCTTCTTGTCCGCTGCTGCTGTCGCATACAGGATTCTCAACTGCTCGGCCTTGGGCTCGCGCAGGACCGCGATTTCGGCGGAAAGCCGATCCTCGGTCTCGCTGATCTGAGCACTCGTGGCTGCATGGTCAGCGATGCGCCGTTGCTCGTCTTCAAGTCGCTCCTGCTGGCGACGACGTTCGCCGGCCCTGCGTTCGTCGGCGTCCTTCCGCCGCTGCATCTCATGGGCGCGTCTGTCCTTATCCGACTCGCTCTTAGCAGTTGCGTCCTCAGACTTCTTGGTTACGTTCAAGGCCTTTTGTTGCGTCCCGATGTCGGTCGCGATCTTGGCTAAGTCCTTACTGAGCGAGCCGATCTTGTTGCTCTCACGCAACGCTTCGCTGCGAGCCGACTGAGCTTGGCGCTCGTACTGGCGCCGCATGGTGTCGGAGGACGCCTTATTCGCCGAGGTCATCTTGGTGTCGGCCGCAGCATCTTTCTTCGCCTTCTTGGCCTGCGCCTCGCCCATCTTTTTCTCGATGCCAGCACGCTTGGTGTAGAGCTCTGCCAACTTGGCCTGGATTTGGATTGTGGTTGCCATCTTGCTCTACCTCTTATCGCGTAGCGGGTACGGATCGTTGCCCGGCTTTGACGTGTGGGAGCCGGGCAACGATCCGGCGCGGCCGTGTGAATAGTGACCTCGCTGACGGCTACTGCAGGTCTGACTCCCATTCGCGTCCCCCGTAGTAGACACCGAGAACGTACACGCGGTGCTCATCAAAGAAATAGGCAACGATAACGCGCCTTTCGAACCCGAACGTGCGAAGGCCGGGGCGAACATCGTCACGTTGCGAACCGATAGTAGGGAACACGGTGACCACATCGAGGTTGTCCAGGATGCGGCTCACGTACTTCGACGCTCGCTCGGGTGAGGTCTGCTCGGCAATGTACTGCTGGATATCGACGAGGTGCAGCTCCGCGTTCTCCGAGAAGACGAGCTCTCGGCTCACTCCCCGTCCATCACGCGGAGAGCAAGGCGAGCCCGCACTTCAGCGAGGGATCGTGTACGGCTCGGATCGGCTTTGACAGAGTCATAGGCCTGAGCAACTTCTTCATTCAACCATCGCTCAACGGCGTGATCCCGGGCGAGCAGACTTCGGAGACCCTCCCGGACCATCTCGCTCTCACTGGCATACTCCCCTGCCTCCACTCGTTGCTTGATCGAGTCGGCCATGGCGTTAGGCAAGGTGATGCTCATCTGACGGGTAGTTCGGGGCATGTCACTCCTCAAGTTGAGTAGGACTAAATCCTACTGCAGAATCCTGGTAGTCGGGCTTCGAAGCCGCAACACACTTGGTCCACACAGGCGGGTTGACCATCTCAACGACCCTGCTTGCTAAGTTGTGCACCCATCTCGGATCGAGTGACCTTCCTTCTACAGCGAACGTCCCCTGCTTCGATCTGCGGCTTCCGCGGCCCGGCGGGCTGCGGAGGCCGCTTCGTCTTGTGCGGTCTTCCCGACAGGCTTGTCCGGCGTATTCTCCTTCCTCTGAACAGCTTCCTCAGTCTTCTGACCCCACCACGAACTACGGCCATCGGAACGGGGGGCGTCCTTGTTCTGGCTCACGACGGGCTCCTTCTTCTGCTGCTTCGTTGATTCCTGGGTTGCCTGAGTACCGGATCGGGAAGCGTTCGAGGGCGTCGTTTTTGCGGCTTTTTCCGCAACCTCCCGATGCCGTGCGATCGCGCGTGCTATCGCGGCCTCTTCCATCGCGGAACGTGTCGGCTGCACCTCAGGCGTCGCCACGGGCTGTACGGCAGCCGGGGCGGTTTCAGTGGACTGTAGGGCGTCGACGATCCGTACTTCGCGCTGCTGAGGTGCCGGCAGCGGGTCGCTGGCGGCGGCACGCTCGGCCTGGAGACGTTCGATAGCCCTGCGCGCTGCGGCCTGATTCGCCATCATGCGGTCAGTGATCGTTGCTTCATCGGCTGTCTGCTGCACCTGGGCGGTGCTGCGCGGCGGGACCTGTGTGAGGGCACTGTGCTTGTGTAGGGCCGTGGCACGCTGGACCAACCTTTGCGCGGCAGGGTCGTCCTGGTACTGCTTCGGGATCATCGTCGTCTCATGAGTACCGATGTTGTACCGGTTCCGATACGCCTCGGTCTCGGCCGCGATGCCATGCCACTCGGCGGCCTTGGACTGCTTCGCTGGCACCGGTCCGAGCGCGGCCGCCCACGCCGGTTGTTCCTCGGCGAGCTGCGCGCCGCGGACGGCGACCCGCTGGCCGAGGTGTGCCCGGAGCCGGTCAAGTTCATCCCGGTACTCGACCGGTACCCCTGCGTCCTGCAGGAGCACGGACGGTGCGATGTCCTCGCTGATGGTGGACCGGCCAAACCCTGCCGTGCTCGTGTCGGTGGTGGTTCTTATGCGGTCGGTGGACGCGGTCGTGCTGGTGGTGGGGATACCGGCCTCGCGTAGCTGTCGTTCTTGGCGGATTGCCTCGGCGATCGTGACCTGGTGGGCGCTGCGGGGATCCTCGCCACGGGCGGTGCGTTCGATAGCGGTCTGCGTCGGGGAGAGATCCTGGCGGCGCTCGAGCTCGAAGGTCATGGTCTTCACCATCCACTGCTCTTTCCTCGTCGCAGCACTGAGTAAGGCGGTCGGGTCGAGGGACCGCAACCGCTCTACAGCGGTGTCGCGTGTCTCGGTAAGCCTGTTGGTGTGCAGGAGCGCGAACGGCCGGGCAGCCCATTCGGTGTCCTTGGGAGCCTCACCGGGCGTCCGGCGGAACTGATCGGCGGCAGCGCCCTCCGCGTGCTTCTCGGCCTGCTGAGCCAGGCGGTCGAGATGATCGTCGGTGAGGGCGCCGAGCGGTCGCTGTCCGGTGTTCGCCCGGATCTGCTGCGCGGTGTCGATCCGATTCTCTACCCGGAAAGCGAGGACGGCAATTGCATCGTCGGCGCCTGCGAACCCGCGTTCCCGGTACGCCTGAGCGAGGACCGCGGACGCGTCCAGGCCCTCGTTCTCAGCCCGCCGCAGGTGCTTTGCCACGGCTCCCCATGACTCGTGCGAGGTGAACGCAGCGGCGGCTTCCGGCCCCATGACGTCCTGCGCGATGCCCCGGGTCTTCACGGTCCATGCTGCTGACTCGACCTCGTTGTAGACGCCGGCGAGGGTGGCGACGTCACCGGTGCGGACGGCTTCGGCGCGGACTGTTTCGTGGGCGGACAGAGTCCGGTCGTGGTTCGCGGTAATTGACGCGAGGACGCTGTCACGGGTGACGGTCTGGTCCATGACATCACGGTCGTCGCCGAGGGCGACGTAGAGCTTGTTCGTCTCGCGTCCGCGGGTGGCGGCGACGTAGGCGCCGGCCCGGTCCGTCCGCTCGTCGAGGATCGCGTGCGCGGTGTCCACGGTGGCGCCCTGGGCGCGGTGCACGGTCGCGGCGTAGCCGAGCTGTCCGTGCTCGTTCAGGTAGTCGGCGTCGACGGTGATACGTCCCCGGTGGCCGGAGTGCCGAAGGGTCACCCGCTGTCGGTCCTGGGTCTCCGTCTGTGCTGTGTGGTCGGTGGTGGGGTTGGCGGTGACCTGTTCCACGGTCCAGACGTCGTTGTTCTTGACGAAGTCCTTGCCCTGGTTGAGCTGCAACGTCCGGTCGTTCCTGCGGGTGACGACGGTATCGCCGGGGTAGGCGCGGAGCCCGTCCCGCAGGACCACGGACGGCGTCGCCTCCGTGATCGGGCCTGCCCCGTCAGTAAGGTCACCGGTGGCGATGCGAGCGGCCTGGGCGCGGGCGTTGAGCTCGGTGACGGTGGCGTTGTCGGTGGCAATCATCAGCGACGTCTTACCTGCTGCGGTGTCGGTCATCCACGCGGTGAAAGCATCCTGGGTCATGGCTTCGGTGGTGCCGGCGGCGACACGCTGGTTGTCCACGTACCACTGGAAGGGAGTGTCAGCTCCGACGGTTGCCGGTTCCCGGAGGGCCAGGGAAGCGTCCGCTTCGCCTTCGGTGTGGAAACGGTGGACCTCCTCGAGGCGGACTGCTCCGACCTCGTTGTTGAGCAGGCGCAGCGCGCCGCCGGAGCCGATGGCTCCGAGCTGCCGGTCGTCCCCAATCGCACGCACCACGGCACCGTTGCGCGCAGCGACCGCGACGACCTCGGCGAGTTTCGGCGTGGTGACCATCCCTGCCTCATCGACGATGATCACGTCCCCGGCACCGAGAGCGAAGGCGGACCCGCCGTTGTCATGGCCGTCCTTGGCCGTGATGTTTTGCTGGCCCTGCTGCTTCTGGTGGGAGATGAGGAACGCGTCGATCGTTGTCACGTCCGCCCCGATGTCCTTGGACATCACCGCTGCGGCCGCCGCTGTTGGTGCGAGTCCGATGACCTTCCCGCCGCTGTTACGGACCGCATCAGCGGCCAGGGACAGGCTCGTGGTCTTGCCCGCCCCGGCGGGCCCTATGCCCAGGGTCAGCAGCTTCTCGTCGGTCGCAAAGGCGCGTGCGAGGTCGATCTGACCCTGCGACAACACCGGCCCCCCACTGGCAGCGGCGGCCTCGACGTGCTGTGTCAACAGAGTGTCGAAGCGTTCAGCGGACACGGCGGGGATGACGATCTTCTGTCCCGCGGCCAGGACCCGGTGCTCGGCGTTCAACACCTCCTGGGAAGTGAACAGGGTGACGTCGGCCTGCTGGAACTGACTGGTGCCGTCGGCGCGGAGGAATTCGGCCAGCTTTGGTGTGATCGTGTCCGGGGTGACTTGGAGGCTGTGCGTCCCGGTGGCTTCCCGGGTGACGTTCTCCACGGTCTGGTCGGTGATGGTCTGTCCGGGGAAGGCTTCTTTGAGGTGCCTGCGGGTCTGGGCGATGACGTGGTTCCGTCCCCACACGGCACGCTTCGCGGCCAGCTCGTGGACGACCAGGCGTGCGTGTTCGTGGACGTCGAGGTCGTTGACCAGTGAACCTACGGGCGTTCCTGTGCTCGCGTTGCGGACGTGCTCGAGCAGGTCAGGTCCGACCGGCATGTTCGTGCTCGAGCTGTAGTCCTGTTGCCATTCCTCGACCAGCTCCGATAGCCGGCGGGCACTCTTCTTCTCCGGTCTTGTCTCCAGGGTGGCTTGCTGCGCGAGGGTGATTTTCTGCTTGTCGCTGGGTGCGTACCCGTGCGTGTCAGCGAACTCGGCTTCGAGTCTGCCGATGGTTTCGGTGATGTTTGACCGTCGTGAGGATGCCCGGTGGATGGTGTCCAGGTCGATGCCGGCGACTTCGTAGATGGGCTCTCCGCCACCGGCTGCGCGGGCCACTGTGCTGACGCCGAGAGACGCGCAGACCTTCTCGATGACCTTTGCGTTGTAGGTCTCGGACGCGGCGACGTTCATCTTGTAGAGGGTCCGTCCGTCGAGGGAGGACCACTTCCCGTCGACGCCTCGTACCTTGTTGGCGATGACGACGTGGTCGTGCAGCTGGGGGTCTCCGGCGCGGGAGTCGTAGTGCCGGAACTGCGTGGCAACCAGCCCACCGTCGACGTCGATCTGTCGGACCCCGTTCTTCCCCCGCCGCGTGTAGGTGGCGTTCTTCTCGAGGAAGGTGATCGTCTCGGCAATGGCTTCGTTGTGCGCGGTTTCAATGGCTTTGCGGGCTTCGTCGCCGCCGAGCGCCCAGAGGAGGGATACCGATTTTGCGGGTGAGAATACCAGGTCATACCCGGCGACGGTCTGCTTCGACGGCGTCGTTTGCGCGGTGATGTAACGGGCGAGTTCCTCGTTGCTGCGGGCGTTCCTGCCGTGACTTTCACGGAACAGCTCGCCTCCCACCCGTGAGCGGATCTCGTGCATGACTTCCGTCGGCAGAACCTTCTCGGCGTTCTCTGGGCTGCTCCACGCGGGTCCGTTGGTGCGCCGGAACCGGGCTACTTCCTCGTCGATCCTGCGGGTCATCTCCGTGTTGGCAGCGCCGTACTGGTGGTACTTCTGACCCAGTTTGATCTGCGCGGTCGTACCGCCAGCGGCAAGAATGCTCGCGGCCTCGGGGTGCAGGCCCTCGCCGAAAAGGGCTTTCATTTGCGCTTCGGTGACCTCGCCGCTCACGCCCAGTAGCTGTTCGGGAGTGTCCGACCACTGGCCCGGCGGCATGCCCTCGACGGTGTAGTAGTCCCCCAGCTCACGGCCGCCTGCGCGGAGCTCGTCGGCGCTGGCGACCTCGGAAGTGTAGTAGGCGTAGCCGTCCCCAGCGCTGAGCTTATGGACGGTCATCACCCACCCATCCTCACCCACTCCCCCACCCCATTTGGCGCGGCACGCCGTGACGGAATGACCTCATTCATCGGGATGCATGAGGTGTGACAGATTGTGGTGGGTGGAACGGGGTGGAATCGTGAGGTGACGACGGAGGAGGAAACGCGATGGAGCCACGTGGAAGCCACTACGATTGGTCCATCGCGAAAGTGATGCGGTTGTGCACATGAGAATGGGCTGTGGGTAACACGATTCACCGTTATCCACAGTTCGTTCGATTGTGTGGAACCGCAAACGGACGTTATCCACCCGGTGGGCAGCGGAGAGACGCAAGGGTTATCTCGGAGCTGTCCACGTGTGGTCAACGTCCGTTAGATCCAGTCCGAGCGTCAGCGAGGTCCGCATGAGTCGTTGTGGGTGCCGGCCTCAAGGTTGAACGGTGTCCGTGAGCGGCTGGTTCTCGGTTGGGGTCGGCCCGTGGTGGTCGGGTGCTAACCGTTAGGTTTGAGATGGAATACGCGCCGGATTGCAAGCGGCGGCCGGGGCAGGATCAGGCACAGGTCTTGAACGCAGGATGAGTGAAGGGGACGAGTCATCATGGCAGCACCGAGGAAGTCAGCGCAGCAGGTAGCGGCACGGGAAAAGGCGAGGGCGAAAGCTCAGGAACTGACCGAGCGGCACGAGCGGTTGATTGACCTGGCGGCGGAGTTCTTCGAGCAGGAGCAACAGGCCGAGAAGATCCGCGCCGAGGCGCAGGAGCGTGCGGACGCGATCCTGGCGAAAGCCGAGCAGGACGCCGAGGCGGCCGCGAAGGAAGCTGGCGCGAAGGTGCAGCAGATGCTCGACACCGGCGAGAGCCGCGCATTGGTCGCCGCCCGACTCGGGCTCAGCACCGCCGAGATGAAGCGGGCACTCGACGGTTCCGGCACCAGCTCACCGTCCGGCGAAGCGCGGACCGAGCCGGCGCTGGCGGCAACAGCGGACGACCCCGTAGAGCAGGTCGCCGCCGAGACGAAGGCCGCCTAAACGGGCGATGCTCTGACGGGCAGCACGAAGTGAGGGGGCCGACTGTGTCGGCCCCCTCTTCTGTTGGCAACGCAGCTGCGTGGCTCTTGCTTCTGGTTGTGTCGGTGTGCAGCGCGGCCGCGGTACTCGTGTTTGGTGCGCGGCACCGGAGCCTCAGTGAGCGTGAGTGCGAGGACGGCGGTTCGGCGCCGGCGACCAGAGCTCGAGGTTCCCGTAGCGGCGGCGAACCGCCCCGGCACCTGGGCGACGATGCCGCCCTTTGCTCTGGCCGCTGGGCCTGCCGTGCAGGGCGGGTGGTGTCCCGCCCTGCACAGCCGGTGTCCTACTCGGCGTCGGCCATCTCTTGCGCGATCTCTTCGGCGATCATTTCCTTCTCCATCATCCGGATGTCCGCGAAGGCTTCGGCTTCCCCCGCTTCGTCGGCGGTATCGGCATCCTCGGGGTCGGCCTGCTCGATGTCTACCTCGTCCTCAGCAACGTCCTCGGGAGCCTGCGTCTCCGGCGCGGATTCTGCTGCGGGTACCGGTGCTGGCTTCGGGGCTGGTGCGGGGTGGGTGATGAGCCGTTCCACATCACTGAGGTCGTATCCCCATCCGGCGAGGGCCGTGAGGTAGTGCTTCGCGTCGGGGTCGAAACCGCGCCATGACTGGCGGGTCATGCGCTTCTCGAAACCGGCGAAGATCATGGCGAGGGCGTTGACCTCGTGTCGGGCGTTCGGACGGCTAGCGATCTTCACCAGTTCCCGGTTCGCTCCGAACCCGCTCCCGGTGCTCTCCTTCCCGGTGAGCAGTTCGGCGGCGAAATCGCTCTCCTCGTTTAATCCTTTCCCTACTGTGTAGGAGTGGGAGGCCATGGCCTGCACGATGAACCGGAGTGCGTTCTTCGGCGCGGTCTTGCCTTTGAGCAGTCCCTTCACGAACTCGATGCGGACCACCTCAGCGGCGTCCCATGCCTAGTTGTTCTCGATCACGGTCCGGCGCTCGGCTTTCTCCTCCTCGGTCATCTTCCCGGCGCGGGGTGCGCCGGGCTTCACGAAGCCTGCGGCCTTCCAATCGGTGTTGACGTAGGCCGTCGCAACTCCTGAGTAGGTCCACCGGACGTAGGCGGCGTTCGCGTCCTCCACCGTCAGCCGCTCGCCCGTGGCGGTGCGAAGATCGGTAATGTCAGCAATCGGACCCTTGTAGTCGTAGTGCGTGAACGCTGAATCCTCGATGATCGCCAGACCTGCGGCTTCGGCTTCGGCCTTGGCTGCCGCGACTGCAGCTTCCCGCTTCCGGTCGTCCCGGATGCGCTGCGCGGTGTGGTCGAAGCTCTGCGGGGCCTGCTTCGCAGTGGTTTCCAGCTTCTCGATTGCTTCGGTGTCTCCGGCGAATTCTTCGATCACTGCGGCCATGTCCAGCGTCATGCCTGCGGCGAGGAACGCGGTCGCGGTGTCGTCGGAGCGGACTTTCAGGGCCGCGTCCACGGTGGCCTTCTTCGCCCCGGTCTTACGGGCGATCTGCGTCGCTGACACACCGAGCAGGGACAGCTGGTGGAAGGCTTCGGCCCGGTCGTTGTCCGTCAGTTCGCGGCGCTGGTCGTTCTCCACGATCTGCTTGGCGAGCCGGTCGGCTTCGGTGAGGGAACCGACCACGTACACCGGGATGGTGTCGAGGTTGTTCTCCACGGCGGCGAGGGTGCGCCGCTGCCCGTACAGGACGTGCACGGTGCCGTCCTCGATGCGGTGAGCAACGACCGGCTGCAGGACGCCGTGCTCCTTGATGGAGGACAGGAACGCCTTGTCGAGGCTCGCTTCGGCGCGCACGTTCGCGTCAATGGTCAGGGTGGCGGGGTTGATCTGTTCCAGAACGGACATATCGGTGTTGCTCCTTCGTTGCGGTGGTGAGGTCGGGAGGCCTTGGTGACCAGCAGTGGCCTCTCTCCCCCGACGCTTCTATGTCTGTCAAGCGGCTGGCAAAGGGGTCGGGCGCGGACCGGCGGCTTTGATGACCGGCCAGCTTCCCCTCTTCCCCGTTGTTATGGCTGCTGGCGGAGCTTGCGGAGCTGTGGCCGACGGAGGCTTGTCTGCCCGTGAGGGCAAGGGGCGGGGAATTCTCGGAGGAAATCAGCGACGAAGGAGCGCCGCAGGGACATTTTCTGCACCGCAGGCCCCGACGAAGGAGGGGCTAGACAGGTCGGAGCGGACACGTACGATCCGTCAGGACAGCAGCAAAACAGAAAGATGGCTTCTACAGCCCGAGCGAAGCGAGGCCCGTGCAGTAAGCCTGGGCGCCTGCTGGGCGAGGCCGGAACCCAGAGTCTTCAGGCTACCGGCGGGTGTCAGCAGCCCGAAGAAGTGTTGCTGGTCAGCATGCTTAGTGTTCACTATGGTGGTTTGTGAACCGTTGAGCCGGGCGGAGGAGTCACGATCTTAGGACCAGCAGGAGGTAGGACGGTCACCACCTTACGACTGGTGGTGCGGGTACTGCTGGGTTTTTCGCTGCTGGTGTCGTTCACAACGTCGGCGGCTGCCGCACTGTGCCTTCAGATGGAACATCGCGATTCTGCTGGGATGATGGCTGCGATGGTCGGCATGGATTCCCCGGGCCAGACCACCACTAACTCTGACGACATGACCCCTGCTTCCGGCGCGCAGGAGTCATCCTCCGTCCATGCGTGCTGTCATCAGCAGGTCAGCACCGCGCCAGCAACAGTCGCATCCCAGCGGGCCCTGCCTGACGGGCAGACGGATGCGTTGCCTGCGGGAGCTGCACCAACACGGACTGACGATGGCCGTCTGCCTCCCTGGTTGTTCGATCCGGCGCTGGAAAAACGCGACCACCTCAAGCCGTCGCTGACGGCCCTTTCGATTAGTCGCACATAAATTTCTCCTTCGGTGTGCGCCCTGGCTTTTTCTGGGCGTGCCATCGCGTTGCTTCCTGCCGACTTGGTCGGCATCCGGGCTTCCGGAACGTGCCCGGGCATGCCAGTGATAAGCGATCCAACCAGCGGCTGACGTGGATCAGTCGCACCCTGAATCAGGAGAACCAAATGACACACCATGTGAAGTCGATGCTCGACACCTACCCCAAGGACCTGGGCGGAGTGGATAAGGACAAACTGGCGGAGTGTATCAAGGCCTGCTTTGAATGCGCGCAGACGTGCACTGCCTGTGCTGATGCCTGCCTGAGCGAGGACATGGTCGCGGAGCTGACAACGTGCATCCGCACCAACCTGGACTGTGCTGATATTTGCGCGACCACCGGCAAGGCCCTGTCCCGCCACACCGGGTACGACGCGAACCTCACCCGCGCAGTCCTGGAGGCCTGCCGTACAGCGTGCAAGGCCTGCGGTGATGAGTGTGAACGGCACGCCGAAATGCACGATCACTGCCGGGTCTGCGCCGAAGCATGCCGCCGCTGCGAAAAGGCCTGCGACGAGCTGCTGGCCACACTGGGCTAACCCATCCTTCCCCCGCGACTTCGAGGAGCACTTCGTGAACTCAGCAGAGAACACGTCCGGCCACCGCGCAGGAGCCTCCGGACGCAAGCAGAAGCACACCGAACCCCATCACCAGGAACGACCCACCGGTAGGGGCGAAGCTGCCAGTGGAGAAAAGGACCACACCGGTCACGGGTCTGCCCGGATGTATGTGAAGTTCGGGATCATCTTGTTAGTCAGTCTCGGGCTGATGTGGACGCTGTCGATGTCCATGGTCCGGTCAATCGATCACTTCTACTTCAACCTGAGTAACTTCTGGATGGCGTTGCTCATGGTGGGGGCGATGGCGATCGTTATGGTCGTGGGCATGTGGTCAATGTTCAAGAACACCAAAGCAAACATCGCCATGCTGGTCGGATTCGCTGTGCTCTTCGTCGGGGTGTTCGCCCTCGGGCGGACAGAAACCTTCGTCGGGAACGAACAGTTCCTGAAGTCGATGATCCCGCACCACTCCCGCGCGATCCTGGTGTGCCAGGAATCCAACATCACGGACCCGGAAATCACGGAGTTGTGTGAGGCGATCGTGGAAACACAGCAGGAAGAAATCGCCCAGATGCAGTCGATCCTGGACCGATACGCATCGGAGTGAATGGCCTCCTGCCAATGGTCGGGGTGCCCCTGCGGGGGTGCCCCGCCCACTACGAAGGCAGTTCCGCCGGGTTCCGCTTGTTCGACCAAGCCGAGCTGACCGTAGGCCGAGGCCGCCAGAGCCGCGCCGACGCCGCTGGGGGCAACCGATGACGGCGGGGGAGCCGCAGGGGCGCTCCCAGAGCGCCTCCTGTGCTGCGAAACCTTCTTTCCACGCGCCCAGAATCCCTCGCTGACAGGCGCCTTGAGTGTGAAGTACTACACCTTGACCAATACCCCCCGGGGGTATAAGTTCAATAGCACCTCAGAAGGTTGTCTCCCCTCCCCGGGACGTACGCCGTACAGGTCAACTGCACCGCTCGATGGAACCGGGGCCTCACCGAAGGTTCCCCCGTTCCTCGCTGCGGCTACCTCAACACTTCGCTGTTCACCAATTGCAGGAGATCACCATGACTGACACTGTCAGGACCCCGATGAACCTCACCGACATCAGCGGGAGTGGTGCGGGATCATCGACT
>Ga0181474_100044_pt1 | contig 12069 bp, 10 predicted proteins | sample In3P11_FD_119092 | JGI IMG/M metagenome (GOLD analysis project Ga0181474, IMG submission 119092) | Clean room microbial communities from NASA Spacecraft Assembly Facility at Jet Propulsion Laboratory, Pasadena, California, USA -... ... | reverse complement strand
CACTAGAACTGAGCAAGAAGACAATATGTCGTCCAATAAGCCCCTCACCATAGCCATTGGCTGCGACGACGCCGGCTGCGGCTACAAGAACAAGATCAAGGAAGACTTGGAGAAAGACCCCCGCGTCGAAAAGGTCATTGATGTCGGCGTCAATAGCAGTGACGACAAGACCGCATACCCGCACCCTGCCGTCGACGCTTCAAAGCTCGTGGCAGAAGGCAAGGCCGACCGCGCACTCCTGATCTGCGGCACTGGTCTCGGTGTCGCCATCTCAGCCAACAAGGTCCCTGGCATTCGTGCCGTCACAGCCCATGACAGCTTCTCGGTCGAGAGGGCTGTGTTGAGTAACAATGCACAAGTCTTATGTATGGGCGAGAGAGTGGTTGGTGTCGAGGTTGCAAGGAGGTTGGCCAAGGAGTGGCTGGGCTACAAGTTCGATGAGAAGAGTGCAAGTGCAAAGAAGGTTGATGCCATCATGGAGCACGAGAGGAAGAACTACCAGGATGTGCAACACGTCGAGAACATTGCTCTTGCCAAAGCTGCCTAAGCGATTTGTGCATGTTGATAGATGATTTGTGCACGTTGATAGATGATTTATGCGCCTTGATAGATGATTTATGCAGCCTTGGACGAACAACTTTTCAAGCAACTGCTCGTCAAGAGCTACTCTCCCTCTTCTCGAAACGGAGTTCAGTGCTGTAGTTGCACCAGGATCAACTTGATCACAGAAAAGGAATCCTTGTGAGTGTGACGACTGTCGGCGCGCACAGACACCGACCAAGGGCAGGAAGTTGGAACCCACACTGGACTTCATCCTTCCTCTTTCCCTTTCGAATTTTAGCATCTCTGGCGTTCAAGACTGGGAATAGCCAGTTCTGCCTTCCTTGAAACCCACAACGATGCTGTATCTCAGTCTTTACATGTGGGGACGTAACGCTCGAACTATCATGTCACCACGCGAATGAGGTGGTTACTTAACCTACGCTTTCCATACGCCTTGGTCAGCCAACCACAATGCTGCTCGCCTTATCTGGATCCATCCCATTTACATTATACCTTTCGCAAAAGAAACATGTCTCTCGTTGTATCCACTCTCTAACCTCAGGAGGCTTTGGAAGACAACAACCACCTAACTCTTTGATGCCTGTCTTCCATCTCCAACCTTGTTGCCGTGCAACGGAAAACAATTTCGCCGTCATGATTCGATCACAGAATGTGTAGTCCGACTCTGATGAACCACTGAATAGCTTCCGCGCGTTTATGGTTCTTTTCTCTCAGCTGCATCTCATCCTTCTCACGAACCTGTACAGAACAATTGATCACATATGATCGCCCTCTCACATCGACCATCAATATGGCTGCATTACCGACACTTATGCAGGCTTCGCTCTCTTCTAGCATGAACGCGCTTGGCATGGGCGGAGAATACGCTGCCATGCAAGCCGACAAAGCCTTGTTGGAAAGACACCTCGAATATCTCAAGGACAGCCCGGGAAAGACAATGATCGAGTCCATGGCAAGGTTCTTGGTTCTCCATCATCCATCCGCCCCAAGAACCTCACCCTCAGCCCAAGGAGACTGGCTACGCTTTCCTGGAGGTCATGTGTTTTCGGCCAAAGACGACATCACTGTGGGCTCATATCTTGCAGAGGGGGTCAATGAAGTTATGGGCCTGTCTTTTGGCTCCGAAGCCGTGTTACTATGGTATGGTAGCCGTTCTAGAGTCGGTTCATGAGCTTGCTGATTGGTGTTGTATTGGTAGCATCCTCACACCCAATACCAAGATCACTCCACAATCGCTAAAGTTCCACCACAAAACTTTCGAGCTAGTCCAGAAGTCTCTGCCTGACTTATATCTGGCACCTGCTAGAATGATTGCACTTCAAGTCGCATTAGCTTGGAGTGTTGTGAAGCCCATCATACCCTATCACCACACTCATATCCCGTTCCAGCTCCCCTCCCACATAGCGCCCATTGACGACACACTTTTGTTCAACCCCGATGGTGAGAGGTTCACAGTCAGATGGCAGAAAGAGGTCATGCACCCCAGAGACGATTTGCACATCTATGTTTGGCAGCCTCATCTCCAAAAGAGGCCTTGCATATACTATTCAGCGACTATTATCTTGCCGCAAACCACTGGCAAGTCATCAATACATCGCCGATTAATGATGCTAGTCGAACCAACGTCGTTGCTGGACCGGCTCGCCACTCATGGCAGACATGCTTCTGGGGCCAGTCTCAATACTTCACACTGCTGGAACGCCACTCATGAAGTGTTCGAGCTAGTCATAGATCTGTTCTCCACAATGATTCTGGATCTTAGTGAGTTCACAGTTGACCTAAGAGATAAGATTACAAACACTGTATGAATACACCCGTCGCCTTGTCTGTCTCTGCTAATGACCCATATTAGCTATTTACTGGTAGAAACTGGCCAACCAGGAGTAAGATACAATATCTTTTACACATTGACGACTGTCGTATTCGAGCCATCGAGGATATCATAGCCAGCGAGACCATCTTGTTTCGGTTGCTGAACGCCACCGATAATGCGCGCTTTTGTTGTCAATCACAGCTTGACAACCAGAACGTAAAAGATGCCGTCCGCAGAGCACAAATGGACCTTCGAGCCTCGAGAGAAGAACTATACATGCATGAGAAAACAGTATATACTGCAAAAGGACAAATCATCGAGCAGATGAGTCTCGCTCAAGGACAGAGAGTCCTGATACTAAATGCGGCGGCTGCCCTTTTCATTCCCATGTCGTTCGTTGCGGTAAGACAACCTCTCTCCAAAGTTATGGAATGAAGGCCTAATACGTGGTAGGCAATCTTTGGCATGAATGTGACCACACCTTTGTTCCCTGACAACAACACGCCAGGACCAACTATCTCACCATCACTCGATATTTCAAGCAGCCCATCCTCAAATTCGGCTTCGATCGCTGCACGTCATGAGTCATCAAGCATAGCTGCAGGCGTCACGCCCGACATGGATCAGTATCTATGGACCATGACTACATACTTTGAGATTGCACTGCCCTTGACCGCCGGCACGATTCTGATTCCAATCCTCATTGGACCCATCATCCGGCTGCTGGTTCAGACCTCCGCGCACTACCGACCTTACTGGCGTATCTGGCTGATCATGATCATACCTATGTATCTGGCCGGTATCGCAACTCTACCGTTGCTTCAAAAGCCCGCGACATGTAAAGAGATATACCACGATCCGGACGTTCCTATCGGCTATAGTGATGGAACACACATCACAGTGCCTTATAAGTATGCGCAGATAGTTTACTGGTCTGTTGGGTACGGAGTCATCTTCTTACTTTCAGTCTACCTCGTAGTAGTGGGATACTCACGCAAACGACACCGTATACGATGGACCGGCCTAATCCTGGTCGTCTTGGCGTGTGCGATTGTTGACCCAATGGTATTCTTCATGTCATCATACTACTCGGTTTTCAGGACTAATGCTCCGTGGGCTCTGATACCGTACCTTTACGCTGTCATATCTTGGCTGTCGCTCACCACTAGAGGTCTCAACTTTGGACGCCGATTGGGGCGTCTTTGGAGAAAGCTACGACGAGGCAAGGAGCGACCGACTAATCGGTTACGCGGTAATCGGGGTGGTCTACCACTCAACTTGGCAGGCAATGGAGACTATGTGTAGTCGTGATCTGGGACGACACGAAAAGCTGATTGTCTTCACAAGCTGTCTGTTCCATTGACCACAAGACTCGAGACAAAGTCAAATTCAAGGACCTTTTGCTTTTCGTGGTTCACGGGCATGCATGTCGGCCTTTTCAATCGGGGTGGCTGCAGGAGCACGGCTCCAGGGTCCAATCCAATTGGCCAGCCATATCACAGATGCAACAGGTGCATCGACCAGTCATCAGCGTTTCCATATCTTCCACACGCCTGGTGCCACAACATTCGTTTTTTCGAGGCGCAGACTATGCAGACCGCAACCCGATTTAAATGCAAACCCAAGTCAATAAGGTTGTCGACTTACTGCGCCTTGTGCACAGCCCGTTGATTTCCTTTTCAGCTGGCTTGACGCACGATACGCTGCGCATCATGAGGTCGTGTGCGGTCTGATATACCTGTGCCATCTCGTCGCCTTCAGCAACTTTCTTGTGCTCAATACCAAGACCAACTGAAATCTCGATCGACCATGGAATTTCTTCATCAATACAATGGATTCGACGAGGCCATCTTGCAAAGACAGTACAAGTATTTCAAACAGAAGCCTGGAAAGTCTGTTGTTGAGACCAGAGTAAAGCTCATGACACTGATGCCCAGTCATGTTCAATCGAACTCCAACCACGAGCAGGGAGATTGGGATGCGCTCAACGCACCCGATGACATCTCAACCGAGCGCTACCTAGACGAACTTCTCGCCAAAGCACTGCATCCCATCACTACGGAAAACTACCTCCAGATCTGGTAAAGACCGCTTCATCCGTCTGCCAGTCTCCCTGACTCACACTCTCCGTTTTTTGACCATGAATACCGGAACAGCCCGTCATCATTTCTCAATCTGGCAAAGTGCAATTGAATCTTTCAGAGGATGCCAACCAGACATGCACCTGGCGCCAGCTAGATTTATCGCTCATTGCCTTGTGAAAGAATGGGATCTAAAGAGTATCGGTAAGCCTGACGTGCACCTGGCCAGCAGCCAATTGCCGTCACGAAAAACATACCGCGACGTCGACCTTTTGTTTGACAAGACTGACACCAAGTATGATATGCGGTGGCAGAGTGGCCTCCTGGCGTATACCAACGACGTAAACGTGTACGTCTGGCAGCCTCACTTGAACACGATACCGAGCGAACACTACAACTCGATCACCATTATTTTTCCAACCAATATCGCTCTCTCCGTACCAGCAGTATCCCCCTCACATCGCATGCTCATCGTTGCGAATCCGCCAGCTCTGATGCCTCGGTTTCTTGATACTCAGGACGCCTTTATAAAAAGCACTGACACAACACATGCGTGGGACGCAGGTCATGAGAGACTTCGCATTTTCGTCGTGTTCCTCGTATGGATCGTCGAAGATTCCTCTGATGTTGTTGATCAGATGGATTCCAGAATCAGCGAAATGGTAACGCTTTTCCGAAGCTCTTGCTGCCTACCAAATACCTATTCAAATACTAATAGCAACGTGCAGATGTATAAAGGCCGTCGTAGGCCCACAAGAAGCAAGATTCAATACCTTGTCCACTTGGACGATTGCCGGCGCCTTGCGATCAAGAATCTGTGGCATGCCAAAACTATGGCCGACAAAGCAAAATCCGCAGTGAAAGCAAACACCTTCTGCTGCAACAGAGCAGGCAGCCAAGACAAAGCGAAAGCGCTTGAAGTGCTTTCAGGCTTCCAAGACGACATCATCTTCTTGATCGGCAAATTCGAAGTTTTGGAAAAGGCCCTGCTGATAGCACGAGAGCAGATCAAAGAGCAGATGGAACTCGCCCAAGGGCAGAGAGCTTTGATTCTTACCATCGCTGCCGCTCTGTTCATACCTCTGGGATTCGTTGCAGTGAGCTTGACATACTTCAACATAACGACCAGCCTGCTGATGAATGATTTACTAGTCAATCTTTGGCATGAATGTCAAGGATCCACTGTTTCAGAAGTCGCCAAGAAGCTCAGCTGCTTCGACAACACTATCGGCTTCGAGTACAACTTTGACACCCACTGCTACTGCTGGGTCATCTGAGCCGATGCAGCATTACTGGACCATGTCATCGTACCTCGAAATTTCTTTGCCTCTGACGACAGCGGTCATCGTGCTTCCTCTAATCGCACCGCCATGTTTCAGGTTCGTCTTGCAGAAGTACGAGCAGCACCACCGCCATTGGCATGCTCTCGTCGTAATAAGCATTATATGGTATTTCATTGCCATAATTGTCGTGTTTTATGCAGTAATACCCACACCGTATCTCATGGTGTACTTCAGGCCTCTATACTTTTCCATAAGCTATTCTGTTATTGGCATGGTCGGACTCATACGAATGGTACAGGCATACAAGGGTGGCACCGGCCGTCTAAGATGGTCTCTGCAGATGGTTGTTATGATACTTTGTCTGTTGGCAGATCTCTTTGTTCCTTACATACCTTGGGCACTTCTAACATATCTGCACATGTTCTTGACATCGAGTACGGGTGTTAGATGGTTGAAGCAAGCATGGTTTTGGTTGAGCAAGAAGGTACGAAGTCAGGTGGTGGTTCAAAAGTTGTCAGGTACGACCGTCTAGGCATGTATGGTCACGCTTTGGTACGCCGATGTCCCCGGATGAGAAGACGAGAAGGCGATATGTAATTCAGAAATTTGAATATGGCGATTTTGTCGAGTATACACGTCTTTGCGTTCCAATCTTCGTGCCGTGCATGATCAAAGAGACATATAAAAATGCCCGTGCTCCGTGCCAATTTCGCTCTTTTACGAGAAAGCTCCACACGTGACTCACGCCAAAGAGCTCTCTCCAGGTTTCTCGCAAGCTCCTTCCACCAAAAAAAGCCTCGGCCCCTTCCGACCTTCCATTTCAGGAAGAACACGCGACTTCTTTCCAGTCAGGCCGACCGCAAAACTTCCATCTTCTTTCATAAAGACAGATGAACAAGGCCTTTTCTTCCCTGTTCAACTTCTTTGCCAGATCATCGATTTCTGGAACTCCGAAGCTTGCAAGCTCGAGAACTTTCGCGACAATGCATAAATCCCCCGCGGCGATGCTGAACCGTCCTATCCCGGATGATGTCGACACCAGCATTCATCAACCCAGAGATCCCAACACCTTGAGCAACTACAATGTCTGGAGAACCAAGCATGTGACTGCTGACTTGGAGCTGGAGTTTGCCAAGAACAGATGCGTTGGTACCATCAAGCTGGAGCTGGAGAGACTGGAGAAGGGCCAAGGAAGCGGAAAGGTTGTTCTGGATACCAGCTTCCTTGATATTCAGGAAGTCAAGCTCGCTGGAAAGAAGGCCAAGTGGAACCTCGGAGAGAGGTTTGAGCCCTACGGCAGCCCCCTCACCATTGAGATTCCTGACGACCACTCTGGAGATGCCGAGATTGAGGTTACCATGGCCACCACGGACAAGTGTACTGCTGTGCAGTGGATGACCCCTGAGCAAACCTCCAACAAGAGGCACCCTTACATGTTCTCTCAATGCCAAGCCATTCACGCTCGTTCGCTTCTGCCTTGCCAGGATACCCCTGATGTCAAGTCAACCTTCACCTTCAACATCCGCTCTCCTCTTCCAGTCCTTGCCAGTGGTCTGCCTACTGGCAACAAGGACTTCCGCCAAGGCGAGGGCTATGCTCCCGGTACTCTTCTTTACACATTCGACCAGAAGATCCCCATGCCCGTCTACCTTTTCGCCCTCGCAAGTGGTGATCTTGCTTCTGCGCAGATTGGTCCTCGTAGTTGTGTCCACACTGGTCCTGAGGAGCTGTTGGCTTCGCAGTGGGAGTTTGAGCCTACTGAGAAGTTTATTCAGGCTGCTGAGAAGATTGTCTTCCCTTATGCTTGGACTCAGTACAATGTTCTTGTCCTGCCTCCCAGTTTCCCTTACGGTGAGTGGATATGTGTTTGAGGTGGAACAATATGCCCTAGATACTGACTTTCAACAACCTAGGTGGAATGGAGAACCCAATCTTCACTTTCGCAACGCCGACCCTCGTTTCGGGCGACCGCGAGAACGTCGACGTCATCGCACACGAGTTGGCGCATTCATGGTCTGGAAACCTCGTCACCAACTGCAGTTGGGAGCACTTCTGGCTGAACGAGGGCTGGACCGTCTATCTCGAACGTAGAATCCAGGCTGCTATCCACGGCGAACCCCACAGAGATTTCAGTGCCATCATTGGCTGGAAGGCCCTGACTGACAGCATTGAAGGCTATGGCGCCGACCACGAGTACACAAAACTCATTCCCGACCTTAAGGGCAAGGATCCCGATGATGCTTTCTCCAGCATTCCTTACGAGAAGGGTTTCACTTTCCTCTATCATCTCGAGAAGCTCATCGGCAAGGACAAGTGGGACCCCTTCATCCCCCACTACTTTACAAAGTTCGCTCAAAAGTCACTTGACTCGTACGAGTTCAAGGCCACTCTGCTCGACTTCTTCGCCAAGGATGAGAAGGCAACCGACAAGTTGAACTCTGTCGATTGGGACACCTGGTTCTACAAGCCCGGCTACCCTCCAAAGCCCGACTTTGACACCAGCATGGTAGATGTCTGCTATGATCTCGCCAACAAGTGGGAGGACCTCAACAGGGGTAACTCTGACTTCACACCCTCAGCTTCCGACATTTCATCCTTCTCCGCCAATCAGTCTGTCGTCTTCCTCGAGAAGATCCAAACATGGGAGAAACCCCTCTCACCCAGCCTCGTCGAGAAGATGGGTGAAATTTACTCTTACGCTTCTTCCAAGAACGTCGAGGTCGTCAGCAGATATATGATTGTCGGTCTCAAGGCTAGATGTGAGAGCGTGTATATCCCTACCACCGAGTTGTTGGGCAGAGTCGGTCGCATGAAGTTTGTGCGCCCGCTCTACCGCAACCTCAGAGAGTGTGATGAGAAGCTTGCACAGCAGACTTTTGAGAAGTACAAGGAGTTTTACCATCCAATCTGCAAGGATATGGCTAGCAAGGATGTTTACGGCAAGGCTCGTGGTGGTTAGAGGATTAGTCAACATATGTCAACTCAAGTCATTTCAAGAATAATATGTATCGAAGTTTCGTCTACACCAATGTATCGCAGCATAGTTTTTGAACAACCAAGCCGTAGATCTGGAAGTCGTGATATTCGGCGTTGTTTGCATGTAGTCTGTCTCGAAAGGCACCAACGCGACTTTCAACATTGATATGACAATTTCGAATCGAGGATCCATCTTTACCATTTAGCCGATTAGCTCTTCTTGACCCGAAACTACCAGAAGCTGTCGTCTTTAGATGAACCGAGTAATTTTACACTCTACACCCTCAATCTCTATAGATACGAACTGATTACAATTTAGACCGATGCAAGCTCGGGTATGAAGAGACGCAGCAAGTCCTGGATCCAGTCATGTGTCTACTAAGATAGCGCAGGCGTCTCGCGAAAGAAGAAAACCCCTATAGCCTTTGCTTCTTGTACCAAAGCTTCTGCCCTGTAAAGCTTTGCAACGAACATGTCTCTATGGGTGGGTAAACGGCAAGGCTTGACTTTTGCAGTGTTGTTAGACGAATCGGACGATTCTTAGAGGCTGCATCTAGATACTAAGCTATTAGATGTGTGAATCCGCAGTTTGGCAAACATGTAGAAGAGTTTCTCTTTCTTGACCAGCCGAGTGGTTTTGTAAGAGTTGGCATTGACTGGTTTTTTGTTTTTGTTCGGCGTGGGGATGGAGTTTTGATAGCCCAAGGAAGGACACAATAAGCAAGGATGGACGGATGGATGGATGGGGGTTATTGTTTCTTATAGGACCACCGTCCCTTGAGCGAAGACACTTCAACTCTGCAAGATACATCAAATAAGCGGTTAGAAGCTTGAGCAAGGCTATTACGTCTTTCTTTCCTCGTAGGAGGTAAGTAACCAAGTATACATCTTCACACAATAGACCAATCAACATAAAGAGCGTCAAGGTTTGATCTAAGGGATTCTCTTGATGTCTGCAATTTCATATGAGTTCTCAATGGATGACTATGATATCCCTCTCAACAACCAAAAGGATCAACAGAGTGCATTAAGACATTTATCCTGGAAAAGTTTTACAACAGAGGCGAAATGGCGAGAAAAAGGTGCAGCGATTTATATAGACTTGGCATGTCGCTATTGGGAATAAAGAAGAAAGGGATGTTCGCGGTACATGAGGTTTCCGAAATCCAACAGCCCAAGTAGAGGCATGAGTGCACTATGAGGGGCATGAGTAGGAATGATGAGTGCGTAGGAAAAGCGTTTAAGAGTCAGACTTGCCGACTTGTCCGATGTAAACATGAGAGATAAAAGAGAGATGGAAAAGAGAAAACAGGAAAAAGGGTAACAGATGAGGTAAAGAGCAGATCTCCCCTTTACATGGTCCTCCCTCGACGCCAAAGAGAAAGCTATACATCACGATGCGTCAGCAACCTCTGCATGCTCTGTCGATCATATTGTTGAGCAGGTGGACTCGCAGGCCCCAAGTCATGTAGCTCGATCGTATCCTCGACGCAGCCATCCAACTTTACGACACCCGGAAGCATTGGTGTACTAGTTTCAGCCTCATCGACCTTTTTCCTCGACAAGCAGTCGTCGCAGACGTTGGACTCGGGATGACGAGATTTAACAAAGTAGCCGACTATGATGTTGTAAAGTGACCAAGCAGCGCGCAAGAGGACGAGGTCGGCGACCAGAATGGAGATGAAAATCCTAAAAGGCTGTTTGAGGGTATAAATCTGGCAGATGTAGGTGCTCGCAAATACTGCGGAAAAACTTTTCGAAAGTGTGACCTCTATGTCGGAGAGTAGGTCTTGGCTGGAGAACACTCGTAGCTCTAAAAGTATTTCTGAGTAGTTACCAAATTGGATGGTACCACGATCGAATATTGTGGAAAGGTTGGCCGTCCAGGATTCGGCAACTCCAGGACTCGAGATTATACGCGATCGGTTTGCTTGTCCAAAATCAACGTAGACTGCCATCATCATAGCTTCTCCGAGTCGAACAAGGGGTGATGAAATTTCCGGCCAGCTATTGTTGCCGGCTGTAGGCCAGGTGGTGCAGTTCGTGTAACGTCGGGTATGATCGTTGTTATACCAGACATAGTCGCCCACAAAAAGATCATCATCATCATTCTTTGTGTAAGCCACAGTGCCCTTTGACAGGTTATATCGTGGCATGATACTTGCGGGGTCCTCATACATGCCAATTTCCGCCAATTTGGGCTTCTGCGGAGTCTGAATAGTCTGGGATGTGATTGCGGTGAGGGTTTCCAACCAAGATGCCAATAAGAGCAAGTTCACCCAAGTCAATCCATCCACATAACGGGGATCAAGTGTTGCGCGACCCTTGCCTCTGTCAACCATGCGATATGGAGATGTATCTGTGCGTTGACCATATCGAGTCTCCAAAGTTACGCGAGCATTCCCATCATAGATAATCTCCACCAAGCACTCAACGAGACAAACGACGGTGACCGTCCAGTCGGATATTTCCTCCTGGAATGTATCGAATTCAGTGCGCATTGAGATGATCTCACAGTCGCGGATCTTCCCGCCCCGATAATATGACAGCTCGCTGTTCAGCAGCTTGTATGATAAAATCGACGGGTCGGTGCGAAGATTCGTCCCAACCGGAATATTGATAGCCTGACAGGAAGGTTGATTCTTGCTCGCAGAGAAATTCGCAAGAAGCCCCGGAAGTCCTGAGAGCCTGTAGTTCTCAAAGTAATCAAGCTCCTTTGTCGTGATAGTAAGTGGCGTGACGGCATTAGAGTAAAAATTCAGAGCGGTGAAGAGTATAGTCAACAAGATGCCGCCGACAATCGCTACAGGCGTGAACCATTTGTAGGGATACGGTCGGGTGATGTTGTATGTGAAAACCGGCAGCTGTATTCCAGGATGAACGATACTGCGTCCGAACTCTGGCGCTTTCTTCCTAAGCCAGTCCATAATGTCGAAAGAGTCCGGGAAAGGAAGGAAACACAGTGAAGACCTGCAAGATGTGGAACTCGTATCGCGCAATATGGGGCTTACTCACGGCTTTCAAGCCCACGAGCACTATCGTATGCATCAGGCTCTATATAAGTGCCCTCGATTTAGCCGGTGGATATCTAAGCTCGTACCCAACAATTTGACGTAGCAGGATTCAGTCGCTGCACGAAAAACGCCACTCGTCATTTTCGGGCCTAGAAATGTTACCAAGGTTAACAAAAATTATAACAGGGCAGGCTTGATTGCTGGCAAGAAGTACCGCGAAATCAGATCTTGGAAGCGCCATGGGATTTCGGGGAAAGATTTAGGCCGGGCGCCTAAGCGCGGATTTGGATGTAGAGGTATAGCCTGGGTCCTGACATGTTGTAAGACATCAATATCTG
>Ga0181474_100043_pt1 | contig 12099 bp, 9 predicted proteins | sample In3P11_FD_119092 | JGI IMG/M metagenome (GOLD analysis project Ga0181474, IMG submission 119092) | Clean room microbial communities from NASA Spacecraft Assembly Facility at Jet Propulsion Laboratory, Pasadena, California, USA -... ... | reverse complement strand
GAGGGGTTGATGGGGTGAGGTGATGTTGCTGAGATGGACTGATCGCTGGGGTGAGCAAGGTAGAGGTAGAGGTGGGGGTGGGAGTGTAGGATTAGCACGTACATCAAATGGGCGTTGGGCACGAAACAAAGCGGGAGCTCGACTTCATAGTCGTATTGAACTGGGAAATTACAGATTTCGCCGTGTGTAGGCCCAGTATGCTTTCGCAGGCAGCTTCCAGTCGTTCTTCCTCAGGTTAGGATCGAGCAGATCAAAGTCGGCCTTCTGCAGGCGGTCCAGCCACGACTGCGTGATGACGCTCGACATGAAGACGCCAAAGGCCTGCTCGACCTCTTTCAGCTGCTGCTCTTTCCCTGCACTCATCTGGTCTGAGCTATACTGGTGCTCCTCCTCATTCTGGTGCTCGAAGTCGTGCCCAAGCGTGCCTTCAGATCTCAGCTTGGACAACATCTCTCGCGCGGTGATGAGATGGTCGTTTGCGCGCGTTGCAACAGCGAAGACGGCGTCTTTGAGGCCCGGTGCCTCGCCGCCCATGCGGAATACGTCTTCCTCTCTGACATTGGCCTCGGCCATGATGTCCAGCGGCAGCAGTACTGCACCCTGTGTCGGCCCCGACTGGCCTGTGATGTGCCCGGCGGTGCCACCTGGCTGCGGCTGGGGGAACGCAACGAGAGGCACGCCGCGCAGGACGGCAGCGATGCCGGTTGCCTTGCCAATATGTGAGGCGATGTGGTCAGTGGTGATGCTTGCTTGTGGAAGACTGCTCAGCGTCAAGTACAGCAGTGTCGAGTAGGTGTTCTCGGCGTAGCTCTCCAGCGACTGCAGGGTCGGGTACGGTGGATTCCCCAGGTACTGCTCGCGGGTGTTGATGATGCGGTGAAACCAATTCTTGCTCAGCCGGCCTTTCCCACCCGTGCGATTGTGGAGGTCCTCAGCAGCGTGGGCAAGCAGGATGGCGACGGGCTCTTTCGGCGGCGAGCCAGCGAGGGCCTTGGTGACAGCGTCGCGCCAGAACTGCATGCGCATCATGCCCACGGTCGGGGTACTGGTCGTGTCGGCGATGCGGGCGACATCGACGTTGAAGGCGCGAATGGCGAGGTATGCATCGCGCGAGGTCTGGGGTATGAAGGACTGGAGGATGTGCGAGGGCGCGTCGTATTTGCGGACGAGGTTGGCGCAGTAGGCTCTTGCGCTGTCCACTTCAGCCTGGGAGGGACGAGGGGCGTCGGTGAAGCATTGCGATGTTTGGATGCGCCGTCGCTGTCGCTGTCGCTGGGGGGCGGTGGTTGTGTGTATGTGTACGTGTATGCGCCGGACGGGAGCTGTGTGGAGCTTTGCAGTTTGCATTGAAGGGAGGTAGTGTACAAGTGGGAATTGAATACGAGAGAACCTAAGAGGAACACGGCACTTTGGCTCGAGAGGTGCGACGGTATACTGCTATTGCGTACTAATATTGCAGGCAATTGACGATTGACGATTGGCGAAATAATATAATATCAATGCGGTAAGCCACAAAGCGTCCCCGTCGACTGGCCGATGACGCCGTCATGCAGATCGCTTTAGCGCGAAGACGCGTCGCGTGTGGCAAGTCGCGTAGAGTGCGAGTGCGACTGCATTAGGGTCGCTTGTTTGTCGCTGCGCTCACGCTGGGAATCTCCAGCACTGCCCCTTGCAATGCCAATGGAGAGCCCACACCCAGACGAGCGGCCACCAAAGAAGCGTCGTTTCTTCGCCGACAACTCGTCTCCGGTCCAAGTTCGATCGAAGCCCTCAGATCAAGCGCCACAAGCCCTGTCCAGTCCAACTATTGTGCCTGTGTCTGATCAGAAGAGGACTACTGGCCATGACGCTGGTGCGCTGGATGGCTTCGACGTTGGCATGCTGCAGGCCGTCGTGGGCGAGCTGCCCGTCTCAACGCTACAAACGCTGAAGCATGTTAGTAGCAGCAATGTAGAGCGAGGTATGCAGTGATAATATGCGGACGATAGTTGAATGCTGACACCCCGCAGCAATCAATTTGTATCTCGATGGCTCCTGGGCCTCTGCGTCTGTGTCTGCTCCTGCACCGACACCTGCCTCTGCCTCTGCCCCTGCCCCTGCCCCGATCTTCCAACCGCGCTCCCAGGCCGTTCAGACAACACTAGCAAGCACCCTCAAGCGTACCGAATCCGATGGTTTCTCGCCTTCGCCGGACTCAGGTGCCTCGACTCCCATGGCCCGTATACTCAGGGACATGCCTCCCAAGAGGTATATTGGCTCCTTCGGAGTCGTTGGCTGGGCCACAACGAGCGGGACTGGACTCCTGAAGCATGACGAGAAGGTCGCCATAGAGCGCTGCAAGATACAGCCAAAGGGGAAGAAGAGAGTGGTCAACCTTAAGAAGCAAGATGTTGTTGTGAGGTTCACCAATCAAAAAGGACAAGAAGTGGGAAGGCTGGAGAACGACTCAGCAGCCTGGGTTTCGGCTTTGATCGACCAGAAGGTGTGCTCGTTCGAAGGCAGTTGCGTATACGTGCCAGACCGGATACGAACAAGTGATACAATCTACTTGCAACTGCATGTCTTCTTCCTGCGCAGTGCTTTCGACAAGAGGAAGTTCACCAAACCAGAAGACAATCGAGAAGTGAGCATCTTTGAAGAAAAGGAGTCTTCAGATGAGCGTGACTTGAGGATGCGTCAGGTTGGACTCGTGAAGCTTTTTGATTCGATCAATCTGCATCCCTCACGGCAGAACGAGGACACAGAGAAGCACAAGAGACAAGGACTGCTTCAGGCAGCAGAGAGCGCCGAGAAGGAAGAAAAGCCAAGGACCAAAAATGGAACACCTGCAGATGGAACGACCACACCCCCAGGCGAAGAAGCTGAGGAAGGCACGGAGCTCGAACAAGACCAACTCGATTCCCTGTATAAGAAAGCACAGTCATTTGATTTCGATACACCCACCATGGAGTCTGCCGAAACTTTTGTCATGGATCTACGGAAGTACCAAAAGCAGGCGCTGCACTGGATGGTTGGCAAAGAGAAGGATGAATTTCTTGCCGGCAAAGAAATGTCCATGCACCCGTTGTGGGAAGAATACCAGTGGCCAGACAAAGACGTGGACAACAAAGCCCTACCCATAATCGAAGACCAGGCCATGTTCTACGTGAATCCGTACTCTGGCGAGCTTTCGCTCGAGTTCCCGAAGCAGGAGCAGAATTGCCTCGGTGGCATCTTAGCTGATGAAATGGGCCTAGGTAAGACCATTGAGATGATGAGTCTGATTCATACACATCGAAACCACCCAGACCAATATGGGCAAGCAGCTATGCCAAAAGCTCTTCCACGCCTGCAGAAGGCTAGTGCCGTGGTCGAGCCGGCTCCGTATACCACGCTTGTTGTTGCACCCATGTCGTTACTTGCCCAATGGCACAGTGAAGCTGAGAAGGCTTCCAAGGACGGTACCTTGAAGGCTATGGTCTATTACGGCTCTGAAAAAGCCGTCAACCTGCAAAAACTATGCTGTGCATCTAACGCAGCCAATGCACCGAACGTCATCATTACCAGTTACGGCACAGTGCTATCTGAATACAACAAGGTGGCCGCCCAGGATGGTAACAGAGGTTCCCATGGCGGCATATTTTCGCTTGAGTACTTCCGAATCATTCTAGACGAAGCACATTACGTCAAAAATAGGCAGTCCAAGACAGCAAAGGCTTGCTACGAGCTCAGTGCGAGACATCGGTGGGTCCTCACTGGTACACCAATTGTCAACCGACTGGAAGATCTCTTCAGTCTGGTGCGCTTCCTTAAGGTGGAACCCTGGAGTAATTTCTCGTTCTGGAAGACATTCATCACAGTACCTTTCGAAGCAGGTGAGTTCATCCGAGCACTGGACGTTGTGCAAACGGTACTTGAGCCACTTGTTCTGCGCCGGACAAAGGATATGAAGACGCCGGATGGAGAGGCATTGGTACCTTTGCCGCCTAAGGTCATCCATGTCGAGCGTATCGTCCTATCACAGCACGAGCGAGATGTGTATGATCACATATACCTACGCGCAAAGAGCGTGTTCACGCAGAATGCCGAATCAGGCATGCTGCTCAAGAACTATACCACCATCTTTGCTCAAATCCTTCGCCTTCGGCAGTCATGCTGCCACCCTGTTTTGACTCGCAAATCCAACCTCGTCGCCGACGAGCTGGAAGGGAACATGGCGTCTGATCTTGCGAATGGCTTAGCTGACGACATGGATCTTTCGAGTCTGATCGAGCGCTTCACTGCCGACAGTGATGAGGACGTCAACAAATTCGGTGCGCACGTCCTCAAGCAGATCCAAGACGAAGCTGATGCCGAGTGCCCTCTTTGTTTCGAAGAGCCCATGAATGAGCAGGCTGTCACGGGCTGCTGGCACTCGGCCTGTAAAGAATGCTTGCTCAACTACATCAACCACCAACGCGATAAAGGTGAAATCCCGCGCTGCTTCAACTGCCGCGAACCCATCAACGCACGCGACGTCTTTGAAGTTGTGCGCCACGATCATCTCCTTGAACAACCACTGCATAAATTCACGAGCGAGGCCGCAGCGTCCGCAACCCAGACACCGCGCATCAGTCTGCGGCGCATTGGCCTCAGCGGCAGTGCGAAAACTCAGGCTTTACTTACCCACCTCAAAAAAAACTTGAAAAACGATCCAAAAGGGAAGACAGTTGTCTTCTCGCAATTCACGTCCTTCCTTGACCTCATCGAGCCCGCTCTTACACGTGACCACATCCCTTTTCTCCGCTTCGACGGCTCCATGTCACAGAAGGCTCGCGCGGCGGTGCTCACGGATTTCACCTCTTCGCCGCGGCCTTTCGTCCTGCTACTGTCGCTGCGCGCCGGCGGCGTAGGCCTCAACCTGACGTGCGCACGCGACGTCTTCATGATGGATCCGTGGTGGAGCTTTGCGGTGGAGGCACAGGCTATCGACCGCGTGCATCGCATGGGGCAGGAGGGAAGCGTGCGGGTCGTTCGATTTGTGGTCGAGGGCAGTATCGAGGAGAAGATGTTGCGGATTCAGGAGAGGAAGAAGTTCATGTAAGTGAGCAAGCGCAGTCAATTGTTTTCGGTTGAGGAGGTTGATTGGAGATGTTGGCTAACAGTGATAGTGCGAGTTCGTTGGGGATGATGAGTGAGGACGAGAAGAGAGTGCAAAGGATTGAGGATATCAAAGAGTTGCTTAGCTAGGTGGGCTAAGGGAGGGGTTGGCTGCGCAATATGTGACCGCGCGCTTGAGGTGTGAGACGTGGGCGCAGGGGACCTTGGCTAGTTTCGAGACGGCGGCGACGATACGCCTGAAGTGCAGAGAGAGTCGCGCGTGAGTTCGCACCGTCGAAGCTATATAAGGCGTGTGACTCCGAGTTTCTTGGTCTATACGAAAGGAGCACACCCTGCGAACGAGATTGACGGACGATCAAGCGAGGAAGCGAAGGCATGCGCATTGGAATTGAGGCTGAGGCCAGCCCATCTGCCCAGTAGGACCACTCTTGCGCAGCGAAAAGCGTCGTGTTCGCGTATACTACGATGGAAGGAAAGCGATATGGCTATTGAGTAGTCACATATCTGCGTATGTGTTACTCAGATACGTAGGACTTGTTAGTGCTACGATAACGTGCTTGTACTCATGCAGTGCAAAACTCAACGTCTCTTTGAGAAGACGTGTGTACGAGATATAGTAGGTGAAAGATGGGTATTTGCAAAGTAAGGGATTCATGTACAGGGATTGAGGGCACTTACAAACCAGCTGCTGACTACTGTTGTGGGTTGGGTTCGTCGCTGGAGTGAGAACGGTCGCGCAGAGAGTCTGCTTGTCCACTGTCAAAGCCACGTTCAGTGCTTTGATTGTGACGTCTCCATCCGAATCTACGCAACGCACCGCTACAAGCTCGTCTGTTGCTTGACCGCTTCTGCTCGTAGTTGCGATGGATCGCAACTGCTCCTCTGACTCCTCAAATTTCTGAGGTGGAGAGTCGAGTGAGCAGGGTGGGTCTCAATTCGATTCTTGTCAACGTGGTATTTGATTAGGTAGGATTAGATACACTATTTGCAACATAACATCTCTATTACACTATTCATAGGGTAGCTGAAGAGCAATAAAACTCTTCCCAAGACATTGTGCCTCCTTCAGCCTTAGTCAGACTCAGTCACCCTGACCAGACACTGTTTCGGTGCTGTGACAAGGGAATCATATGTATCCCACGAAACAAACTCTTCCGGCAGATCAAACTCGAAAGACCAGATCAGCAAAGAAAGTATCATCCTCAGCTCCAGGTAACCTAGCCGCTTTCCCCAACAACCTCTATTGCCCGCACTAAAGGCAAGTGTCGGACCACTCGAACTGTTGAAGACAAGACGACCATTCTTGTCCGCGGTCAACCAGCGCCCGGTATCGAACGAGTCTGGGTCTTGACCATCCCAGTTCTGCCTTAGAGGTTTATGTAACCTAGCGGTCTCGCTGCGGTCTCGCTCATCGATATCTACTGACGGCATGTTCAGGGATGGGCCAGTGAGATTAAGGAACACCTGTGTATCACCTGGGATAGGATGACCAAGCACTACGGTATCCCTGCGCGTCATCACCATGATAGTGACCACGGGGCTGTTGAACCGTAGCGGCGTTATTACAGAAGAAGCTTCCTCCGAAGAGGAGAAGACAAGTGCGGGAGACCTCTGTAGAGGGGACGCTGATGGTGTTTGCGGCGTGTATCACGCCGAATAAGTGAGGGAAGAATATGAGGAACAAAGCCGCCGGTGGGCTCAGTCGCGAAAGCTGCACATAGGCGATCCAGGAGGATGGGAGGCGGCTGACCCATCCCTCCGGGTGAAGTCCACCGTATTGTTTGGAAAGACCATCTTTCGATTCTTGTCTAACAATACCCTTAGGTATGTTACGGGTGCCCTTGGGTCTGTTACGGGCGATATTACCCATGATTTCTTGGTCGGGTTCTTTGCCTGTGATGGGCTATGTATATGATCAGTAAATCGCTCCGGAACACTGGTATGTACCTGTTCGTGAGCTGGACTTACACTTGGTCAGAGAAAACGTGGACTTATTTGAGAATCTTATGAGCTGGTATAAAATTCTGGATTGAAAGATGAATGATGGAAGAGGAACCATAAGCCTTTGAGCATCCTGGGTAATGTGTATTCATAGCAAGCAGCCGACTAGCGGTTGGCTCCCGGAAACGAGGTAGCGTCGAATCTGTGAGAATGCCATGCAGCGTAGCTTAGACTACAAGGGTAGGGTCTCGTACGGCCATGGCATAGAAGGAGGTTCAATAGGGAGGTAGTAAGATGGAGTTGTCTGGAAAGATTATCCAATGATAGCCAAAATAATCTCTATAAACACGACGGAGTTGAGGATAAATCACCACAATGATGCCCTGTGGCTCACGTATCTCATCGCCGCGAATTTAGATTTGGTTTAACTCCAGTTGATTCAGTGAGCGTCAGTGAGTGTAGATGGGATGAGACCCGAAATTGGTCACGTGAGCTTACATGGCCTTTTAACAGTATAGTCATCCTACACCTGCCGTCGCATAGTCTATCACCTGCATCTAAGGCGCTCCCTCAACGACCGCTGCTGCAATCTATAACTCAGACTCATCCACCGACTCAATCGTTGCCTGCGGCGTGTGGCTTGCTGACTCGTGCAGGATGTTCGGCATCGCTGTGTATCGGTGGCCCCTATAAGTCTGGGGACCCCCCCTGTCAAAAAAACGCTTCGGCAGATCAGAACCAGCCAGAAGTATTAGGGCTTGCCAGAAAAGGATTAATTAGCCCTAAAAGAGACTTAGCTTAGGCATAACAAGCTGGCGACGATTCGGGATAGCAACGCCGTCAGCCGTCAGCCGTCAGGTGTCAGCAGCGTCTAAGGCGTTGGCGCAGGAGTATATAAGGTAGTGTCGCGCACAGTATAGGACCAGACTATAACTAAACTGTACTTTTAATGAAGAGTACTCCTATAGATAAGCTGATTTTAGTGCTGGCGTGTACTACATCCGCATAAGGCAAGGCGGGGAATCTAGTAAGCATTACAGTAGGCTTATACAGGCGTTGCCTACCTAATCTAGGCTTCTATTCTACTCTAATTCCTCTAACCCATCGCCAGCATGGCCTCTCAGGCAGGCAAACGCACAATTAAGCTCACTGAGTGAGGCTCACAGTTCTCTAAATTACTTCTTGGTCAGAGTTAAAATACTAATAACAGCAGCCAGAGTACGCAAAGCTCCTCTAGTAATTGCAGGAGCACTTAGAGCTACAGGAGCACTCAGAGCTGCAGAAGCACTAATCGCAGCAGCTCCAACCTATCTTCTGCTCACCCCTCCCGGCACTAGGGCAGCTCTGTTGTACCTGAGACCCCTCGCTGTGATGGCAACGTTCATCGCTCTGGAACGAGCATTGAGCGTAAGCTGGATAAGATCTTGGCCAACGCCAACCCCGACGACAACCCTGACGATGATGAGTACGTCGACGATAACGACGCCAACGACCACGCCAGCGATGACCACGCCGAAGATGTGGACGGAGCTGAGCCTAAATCTGAAGACAGCAACGTTCCTAATAACCTTAGCATCTTTAACGCCCCACAGGTTAAATTCACTGCCAAGTTTAGGGCTCTCCTTAGTGGTAGACCTATCTACACCAGCCTTTTAACCTGGGAGCATACTAGCCGGAATCTACACTGGCTAGAGCTGTTTCGTTAGGCTAATTAAGAGGTAGAGAGACAGTTACTAGTGCTAGTAACGTACACGTCAGTTACTGCATTTGTGTATCTAGTTAGTGACGCGAAGAAAGACTATATTATAGAGAATATATTCAAAGATAATCCTGCAGCCTAGCGTTAGTTTCTAGTATCCTTACAGCAGAAGAAGAAAGAGCAGAGGGCGTTAAGGAACTGCAGGGCTATTATAGTCGATTTTGATCTCTACCTAGAGATCTCACATTAGGCCTGGCACTAAATTTGCAGTCAGCCTTCGCAGCAGGACTCTTAACTAACCTAGCTAAATCAGCACTATGAACCAGCGCCTCGACAAAGCGCTACACAGCAGCAGCTGAACGAGGTGGACAAAGGGATTAGTTAACTGCAGGTTATAGCTAGTTACAACCTGTTCCCAGTTAGTTAACACTAGCGCTGTATACTACCTAGATGTTTTAACTTAGGCTTTGTCTGCTAGGTAGCTCTACGCGATAGTAAGAGTCTGCCTAGCAGAGTTAAGCATTATTATCCCGTATACAATCGTGTCATAACAATGTAGCTCGCCGAGATCGAAGCAGGCTAATCTACCGTAGTAGAACTATCAGAGCAGGTCGTAGCAAGCCTACGGCAAACGAGGGAGCGCTCAGTTAACTCTAGGACTACCTAAGGCATGCAGCATTGCAAGATTGTAGATTAGCTACACTAATAGAGCACTGCTTTAGAGCATCTTTACACTGTAGTAGACTCTCTAACTCAGCTTCTAGCTGCAGATATAGCCTAGACAGAGTATAAGAAGGCAAGGCAAACGCTGCTTAACTGCAACTACAAGGACTAGATACTTATGCAAGCATTCTTCTAGTATTAGTACGACTTAGACAGCTGTAAGCCCCTATACTCGCAGTACCTTGTAACAATTGCAGTTAAGGTAACTACAGAGTGGCTTACTTTTAACTAACTTTGTAATCTATAAGTAGTTACACTATTTAAATAGAAGGAGTTATAGCAATTCCTGCTTATTACGCTTAACAGGATAAGGTAGACACTCTTAAAGTTTATTAACGATAAAGGCTAGGAGAACTAGGTAGGGTTGCTAAATAGCTAGGATGTTAAGACCTTTAAGCAACGCCCCTATAAGTATATAGCAGCAAGTAGTTTAGACTTAATATCTCCTTCTAATAACTAAAGTAGCTATAATAGTCTGTCTTAATTAAAAGTTCTAATTTTTTTAATATTTCCTTTAACTCTAAGCTTCGTCCTTGCTAGTGTTCTGTGTAATATAGAGGAACTAAAAAGTAGAGAGTTTATTAGTAATCCTTATATTATAACATTAAATGCTGTAACGTTACAGGGTAAGAACTATTTTAAAGTGTAGGATACTAAACATTATAGTATCTTAACGCCGTTCTCTCCTTTAGTCAAAAAAACTGGTATAGTTGCGTCTGCTCTCCTTTGGTCTAAGAAATTAGTATAGTTGCGTCTCCTTTGGCCCAAGAAATCAGCATAGCTGCGTCTCCTTTGGCCTAAGAAACTGGCATAGCTGCGCCTCCTCTTGCTATGTGTGATAACCTTCTTACCCCTGTCGCTAGTGGTAAATGTGGACGCCGTGTAGACGCCGTGTGTGATGCTATGGTTAAGGCGTGGAAGTGGTATTTTGTGCCCCTAGGGGACGTTTGCAGAGGTCTGCGTAACCTTCTCTTCTGCCCTGCGTCCTGCCAGTAACACGGTCGAAGTTACTGCATGTTTGTGCAGTCGTTCGGGCGAAGGCGTATTGTTGTAGAGGAGTATCGTAGTAGAGGAGTATTGTTGTAGAGGAGGCTGGGCCGTAGCAGCGGGAGGCGCGAGAGCTTGCCATATATAACCTTCTTGCGTCTGTCACTAGTAGTAAACGTAGGCGCCGTGTGATGCTATAGTTAGGGCGTGGAAGTAGTGTTTTGTGCCAGAAGATGACCCCTCCTTACGCCTGTTGCTAGTAGGCTTCCTATATATAATAGCCTTCTTGCTGCTAGCGGTAAACAAAGGTATCCTATATAGGAGCGCGTATTATAATGCGAGGGATAAGATAGGAGATAGGGCCTAGCTGCCTAGGATTGTACATATTTTAAGGATATCAGAATAACAATAGCGCAGATATCTGAGTTCTTTAGACAAAAGGAGGCGCAGGTATGCAAGTTTTGTAGACAATAGGAGGCGCAGATATTAAGGTTTCGTAGACGATAAGAGACAGTCGCTCCCTTTGTACTCTAGCATCCTCTACGCGTGTCTCTAGCAGCAGCAAATTCAGTGTTAATATTAGTGTTAATAATAATTGCACGCAATTAGTAGTGTTAGGTTCTAGTACTAATAACTAAGCGTGCACACGGAGACAACTCTGCATACTGCACGACTTTAGTAATCCTAACATAACGTTACACAACCTATTGCACTTAATTTAACACTTAGATCTATTGCTCTAGTAGATATCTATTCTACCTTACGCATCTAATTTGCTGTTATTCTGCCCTTAGCGTGATCGAGACTCTGGCAATGCAGCTTTTTTTAACTGTCTTAATTACACTACACTAAGTGCCTCTGCCTTATAGCCACACCTTGCGTATATGCCCCTGCAGTCTTTGCCTACTATACAGGCCTGGACTGCGATGTGCAGGAACTGTCCTAGGTTATTGAATTCCTCTATCAATGTCCAGTGCCTCCGGATCCAGGCTTTGATCACCCTAAAGGATAGCTTAATTAGGTTAAGCTTAGGAGAGTATAGGGGCAGCTCCTCTACGTAAACACCGTACCTACTGCAGATAGCACAAAGACAAGGGATATCGTGCTGTAAGGCATTGTCTATAAGGAGGATGCTTCTTAGACCTAGATATAGGTTACAGTAAGGTAGTACCTACCTAATTATAAAGGCCTTAAAAAGCTCTTTTATATAGCTGCTACTTATAATCTCCTAGGCAAAGTACCTATACATGTCTATTGCTAGAAGGATACTCTATTGAGGCGTCCGATCAAAGATGTACGCACCCGTGCATAGCAAATTAGCTAGCGCCCAGCCTCTTCTCCTTTCTGCCGTGCGCTCGTTAGCAGCAGACTCGTCAATCGCTACAATCTGATCTATCCGGAACGTCTAGGATCTTGTATAAAAGTGGTCCCAGAGCAGCTGGTTATAGTGCTGATTATGCTTAGTAACGACCTTGTGTAAGAGCGTTGCCTTATAGAGTATGCAAGCCACAGTACTTTCTCTAACGTCTAGGCTAAACGTGTTGCTCACCTACTAGACGCACTTATCTAAGTATGCAGTATTGTGATCCGTGACCTAATTGCAAAGTTCCTGCACACGTTATCACTAGCATCGCACAGTCTTGTACTTACACACTCACCTTTTCTTGCAT
>Ga0181474_100038_pt2 | contig 12184 bp, 7 predicted proteins | sample In3P11_FD_119092 | JGI IMG/M metagenome (GOLD analysis project Ga0181474, IMG submission 119092) | Clean room microbial communities from NASA Spacecraft Assembly Facility at Jet Propulsion Laboratory, Pasadena, California, USA -... ... | reverse complement strand
TTTTTTGTTTTTTTTTTTAAGAGAAAAAAAACTAAATTATATACCTAAGAAATGGATGACAATTAAGGACGGTTGAAGCTTACGTTAATATAAACTTCTAAACCGTATTAAATAAATACTCTAGAATATTTATAAACAATAGCTCACGATATAACTTGAATATACATTATACCGAAGAAATTGATAAAAGAGAAAACCATAAATATAGAATGGAAAAAAAACGTGTAAAATCTAAAATCATAATTATGATTTTGCTAACAGTAAGACCACAAACTATTAAACTTTTAAATATAGATATTATTTAGATATCAAAAGATATCTAAATTAAAAACTTTATAACAAAATATATTTCTTACCTATATGAAAAAAGCTTAAAAGTCATCATAATGGTCGGATGGATCAAAGTCTGTCTGTGTAACGTCAGAGCTATCTTGAGCAAAGTTATTTGAGGAACTATTTCCCTCTGGCTTGGAAGTGTTTGGGTTTACAGTGTTATTGTTCCCAACATTCTCATTTTCCCTATCTGTAATACTTGACTCCGGATCAGTGTATACACCCATGTCATAAACCTCGCTTTTTTGACTAGGTAGTGAAGCAAAAATAAAACTACGATGTTCGCATGTGTAAGCACTTCGCACTGAATTTTCCTTAGTAGTGAAGTAGTTTTCGACTTCTCTGGAATTTTTACAGTATTTTACTAGATCTATAGTTCTGTCTAGATCCGAGCCATCCTGAGGATTTACTCGTGAAGCGTCCCCTGAACCATTCGACGAAGTGTCAGACATCTCAGAGTCTGAATTATCAGATTCTGAAGTGTCAGACATATCAGTATCAGACGGATGGGAAGAAAGCACCCTAGAAGTAGAATAAGGTTTTTTATAAACCTTAACCAAAATGAAACTATTGTTAAAACGAAAAACTTTTATTATCATGTGTTTATATATATATTAATAGGATTTCACTAACGTAGCCCTCTCGTCATTTCCACTGTGTAATTAACCTCTATAAAATAAAGAGTTAATAGACCTAGCTCCATGACCACGACACATTACCCCTGGCTGGGGACTTATAGTTGAGGACGGATCAAGTAGTGTGTTATCGACCTCCAGTCAGTACAAAGAAATTTGACTGACCCTTTATCACTAAAAAGTATCACTAGTGTAAAGGTATTTAACCTGTCGAATAAAACACCTTTGTATTAAAATTACAAATACAAAAGTTTATATCAACAGTGACTCTCTGGCCTAATCCTACTATCACCCTGTACTACCTAGTCCACCACAATAAATGTGTCTGTTATGTAAAACCCATACTTGTATGAGGTTTCCTTACCATAACAAATTATCGATTACCTTTCTGAAAAAGTTGTCGGTGATCCGTTACATCCATTTTCTCGTGCTTAATACTGTTAAGGTATTAGATAGTTAGTCAGTCTCAAGTATTCATATCCAGCAAGCCAAAGCAACCAGCATTTCCAGTAATCGACAGGTATATTACTTTATCTACTGGTTTATTAAGGTTTTTCATTTCATTTATCATGAAACAAAGGGAGTAGTCCGAAACAAACCAACCCCTAGGAAGGATAACCAGCCCTTCACTAGTACAATGGAAAGAAACCTGAAAAAGCAAAACACCGATAAAAACAGGTTATCCTTCTATAGAGACAAAAAAGTACGATCTGGGAAGGGTTTTTTTTTTTTTTACAGTAAAAAGCATAAAATAAGAACCTCAGTAATATACACTTAAAGATGGTCATCATACATTTAGGAAACGTAAGCATAATATTCCAGCTTCAATTGCAGGATGGTGATTTTCTGTTAAGTGGTATGCTAACAGAGGTCACAATCCTACTGCTAAAAACATGGTAGCTATGAATACAAGTAAGGGGTATAAATGCTAAAAACCTAAGAAAGAAAACTAAATTAATGTTACTTAAACGAAGCAAGAGCCAAAAATAAAGTTAAAGAATAATTCTACATGTAACAACTATTATTCTGGTTAATTTTCATCCTTTATAAGTTTAGCTTTATACCTAGCATGTGCATGCCGTGCCCGTTGAACAGGGGTTGTTACATCTCGAGGTGGTAATGTTACTCCCATATTTCGTAAAGCGTTTTCCGCGTTTACATTCGAATGGTAGGCTTGCATCATTCTGTCTAGAGCTCTCATTATAGAGACGTCCCAGCCAGCCAAAAGGTCCCTTATTTGTTCAACTCGCTCAGGCGTGGTATTAATAGGAGTTGACATATCTAACTGCTCAAGAGCAGTTACATGCACAGTCAAACCATTCTCTTCAATCAGTGTTATCAATCGATTTGCAATACTTTGTACGGTACGAGACGCAGTGTAAACAGCTTCAGCCGTCATATGTCTAGTCCGCGCTAAAGCCACTATTTGAGGATTCTGACTTTGTAAAGGGGTTAATAATGGACGTGCTGGGAAAATTTGAAAATTTCTTAAGTGTTCCGGTACAAAATTAAAGTTAATCTTTCTTTTAAACATATCTTTGGCATAATTAAACGTATTTTTTGCTTTTAGCGGTATATCTAGGGCTAATAAAGACTTAAATTTAGAATTTTTCACAAAATATACGAAATTATATGATAGGTTTATAGTTAAATTATATAAAAGGTTTTTAATGTAAATACCTAATATAACAAAAGGTCCTATAAAAAGCGAAATATTATTTAATATGTAAACATGATAAGAAAAGATAAAATTATTTGGTCTACGACCAATATTGTTTACAATATCTTGATAACTTTCATAAAAAGCTCTCAAATGATAAAAGTTTTCACCATTTGTGAAGCCGGTTAATGTTTTAGGTGGATGAAAGTTACCTAAGTTTGGAGCTTCAATATATGAAGAACTAGAATTATAGATGCAATTTAATAGTGTATCTGGATTAAAGTGAAAGATATCCTTAGATTGTAGAGAGATATCAACCAAATTAATACAAATATTACCATCAAAGATCGTAATAGTCGCTAAACTAGTGGTTAGAATTATATATTTTATAATCATGATTTTCATTATATATCTCATTCTATATTAAACTATATCTATATTACGAACCTCAGTAATAAACTGATAAGAATAAGAATAATCATACAACATCTACAAAGTGCCAGTATAATATTCCGGCTTCAAAACCTAAGTGGTGGTTTTCTGTTAAATGGTATGCTAAGATACGTCAGAATCCTACTGCTAAAAAGATAGTACCTATAATTACGTGTATTCCATGAAACCCGGTTCCAAAATAAAAACATGAACCATAAGCACCATCTGATATAGTAAATGAAGAAACTGAATATTCTACTCCTTGGAAAGCAGTAAATATCATAGCTAAAAATACAGTAAAGATTGCACCTAATAATGCACCATTTCTATTTCCTTGTATTAAACAGTGGTGTGAGTATGTTATAGTAACACCTGATCCTAATAATAACACTGTGTTTAATAAAGGTAATTCAAAGGCATTAATGGCTTCTATACCTAATGGAGGTCATTGTGCACCCAATTCTACTGTTGGTGATAAAGCACTATGGAAATAAGCTCAGAATATAGCTAAAAAAAATAAAGCTTCACTTACTATAAATAAAGCTACTCCCATATTTAAACCTCTTTGTACTGCCATAGTGTGGTTACCTAAATAAGTACCCTCTGCTATTACATCTCTAAATCATAAAGACATACTTGAAACTAAACAAATAAATCCACAAGCTAATCAGTATCCTGCGTTAGCAAAAGCATGCATTGTTAGAACCCCTGCTGTAGTAAGAGTTAATAAGCTAGTACAAGTGAAAAAGGGTCAAGGAGATGGAGATACTAAATGAAATGGATGACCTTGAAAATTACTTCTTTGTAAATTAGACATAATAAATCTAAATAGTAACATAATACCAAAAAAAACCGTTTTTTTGTCTAGACAAAAGGATTTTCTTTAAGGGCTAGCCCCTTGTTTTACTTTTATTTTTCATCTTTTGAGTGGTTGGGGATTTTTTCTTGGGTTTTATTTTGGTTTTTTTTTTTGGATACATATAAGCCGGATTCTGTTTTTAAATATAATTCTTACAAAAATGCTTAATAGAGGATTTATATTTCACAGTTATAAATACTTTTTTATTTTTAGCAGGATTTTTGGTTTTTTTCTTACTAAAGTTATATAACTTTTATTTTCTGTTCAAAACCAAAATTTTAACTTTTAAATAGCATTCTATATATAAAGCACTGGACTTTCCTATGTTATTATATAATATTAACACTTTTAATGTATGTATCACAAATAAATAAAAAACCAAAATAAATAAGATGAAGATTTATAACTTAAAAAATAAAAATTAAATTTTTATTTATTGTTATTGTGTTTTTTAAAAAAGGCTTTCTATAATAATACATTTATTTAATGTAATTCTAGAGCATCTTTAACGTAACTACATGATAAGATTACAAAAACTTGTGCCTGGATAAACGCTATAGCAAGCTCTAACCCTGAAAAGGCTATAATGAAAGCAATAGGGAATAAACCTAGGAAAAAGAATATAAAGCCTGAAGTCATAATGTTGTAAGTGAAACCACTTAATATAGCTAAAAGTAGGTGACCTGAAAGTCGTTGCACAACTTTATCCTTTAACTTACTATGTAAACGAACAATAAAAAAAAAACGCTATAAAAAAGAACATTGTTAAAAAAGGAAAGGCTGTTGTGATAACTTTAATCTTAGCTTACTTAATTTCTTCCAAGAACCAGTTTCCTGGCGACTAGAGTATACCTTATCACTAAACTAAATATAATGTTTTATCATTATATTTAATATAATGAAAGAACCGTCTACTCGTTGCTCTTTTACAGTAATCCACTAAATTTCTAGCGTATCTGCTTACATCTAGGTATTACTGATTTAGATCCGCGATCACCCATTTCTATTGCTAGAATCTCTAATGATATTACTATACTTCCAGGCATTAATGGAACCGGATAAAAAGTTTCCTTAATATCTTTAGTTATTAGAGCTTTAGGGCTTTTCCGGAGTTTGGCTCTTTTACGCATGAAAAATAATAAGCCCACAATTATTTTTATACGTTTGCAGCTAATCTTAAACCAAGTGAAATATTACGAGCTAGGTAGGAGATAAATTCTATTAGAACCAGTAAAGGTAATAATGCCAGAGGTGTCCCCGCAGGAACGAATAAAGAAAAAAATTCTAATCCGTGTTTATTTAAACCTAGTAGTGTAGCACCTAAAACTAATGTAAAACTAAGTGAAAATGTAAGTACGAAATGACTTGTTGAAGCAAAACTGTATGGAACCATTCCAATTAAATTGTTAAATAAGATAAATACGAATAATGTATACATTAAAGGAAAGTAAACTTGACCGTTTTTTGCATTTATTTGGCTTACAACTATACCATGCACAGTTGCATATATAGTTTCTTGGCTTATTGATCAGCTATTTGATACAACTTTATTATTATTAGTAGCCATTAAGTTTAAAATTAACACTAGATATCCACCTATTGTTAAATATAAACCAATGTTAGTTAAAGAAAATGATAAATTACCTAATACAGGTACGTTTAAGCTTAATAAATTTCTAATTTCAAATTGATCTAAAGGGCTTGTTATGTTTATAAATGAATTCATGTAATTAAAAATAAATTAGTATATATTTAAATAAGAAATGTGTAAATATGAAGAAATAAAGCTTTATAGTGCGCTAGTAAAAAAACTCTTTATTTCTACGTAGCTAACTTTATTTAATTAAGATAAAAAGCAAATACCTGGCCTTTGCCGTCTTTGGCGGGGGAAAAATCATTAAAGTTTACTTATAAATAAACGTGTAGTGAATAAACGAAGAAATCTTGGTAATACATATTTTGAAAAGATGTATATAAGAGTTACAAGTATTGCAAATGCAAATGTAACTTCGTTAATAAAATAAAATGGTACTAATTGAGGCATAGTTTATATTACATATATTTGTCATTAGAGTTTACATGACAAGAATTTCGACCTAAGGTCGATGATTTAGGATTTATAGAAGCATACATCCACCCCCCTTGACCAACCTGTAGACATGTGTACAGTTACTACACTACTAATATAGTTTTTTCATGGAGGTTTGGTTTTTTTTTTGGTTTTTTTTTAGGTGTTTTCATTGGAAAATAAACTTTTATATTTTTCTATTAGTAAATCAAAATCACGAGATAATGAATCAGACCTATCTCAAATAACCGAGGTAGAATTTACATTACTATAATTATGCAATTGTGCCTCCAGCCTTTGTATTTGTTCTAATAATTCATCTCTTCTGGAATTAGCTCGAGTGATTAATTCATCCTTATTAGCCAAAAATTCTGTGTAATTAGATAGATTATGATCACTAGTTTCTTCACTAGCCTCCACACCTATGTTATAATCATTATCCTGGATTAATACTAAATTGTAATATATAAGGTAACTTTCCACATCTTGAACGTAATCAGTAACTAGCCGTAAAATTGACTCCAGTTCTTGATATAAATGGCTAATTCTTTCTGGTAAATAATTATTAGTATTAATGAAATTCTGTATATAAGGAGTGCTAAAAACTCAAAAATCCTGGTTTAGATTTATACGGTTAAGATCTTTACTAGGTTGGCTCGTTCCAGCTTTCTTAGTAAATTTTAATCTTAAATCCCAAAAATTAGAAAGCTGTGAGCATAAGCTAGTGAAACTTAATTTATTTATCAAAGTTATGTTAATATATCCTATAAATGGTAATATATAACTTAAGTTAATTAAGTAAGGTCCTACATTATTAATATAAAAAAACTTTCTTGACCCTATGTTAGACGTTATGTCTTTAAAACAATCTATACCAGTAGCATGAAACAAACCATCATTAAAACAAACCAATTTTACCGTGTTATTAGGAAAACGGTATATTACTTCCATTACATGATTACTAGGCATAAAGCTGAAGTAATTAGATAAACTTAAAACCAAATCTGATATGTTATATCAAGTATCTGTATAAGTAATACTACCAATACCTATAACTACAAAGCTAAAAGTTACACTAATTTTACTTTCTGCATAAACCAAGTTTCCACCTTTATGCCTAGACTGGGGTTGCAAAGCTGGTGGATTACTAAAAATAAAAACACCATTATTACTTATAAAGTTTAAAATAGGATTTTTTTTTTTTACAGTACTCAATAAAGCAAATATAATTATAATAAATAAATTATTGTCACTTATAGATAAGTAAGGGGTTAATATATAGAATATTAAACCTACTAATATGTATAAAGCATATGATGTAATTACACCTGTATCTAACCTGGCAATGTTTTTACTTAAATTAAGCAAACCTTTTTCTAAACCGTATGGTCCTAATAGTTCCACAGATCCCTTATCTAGAACTTTAGTAGTTTGACCCCCTAATTTTAAGATAAGATCTGTAATGTATCTATTATAAAACAGCTCGATTAAGAAACGTTGATTAAAAAAACTAAAAATATTATAACCTAATCTACTTAATTTAAAGTAAATTAATAACCTAGGTAAAAACTCAGATAATACAATAAAGATTACACTTAATGAAACAGTAAACACTAAAGGTAATAACTTAAATAAAGTAGGTACCGCAAACTCAGTGTCTAGCATAATCTCATGGTTTGGGTGTATAAAGATACTATTATCTGCGAAAAAGCCAGAACCTAATCCTATAAAAATGTCCTTAGTAATGTAACCAAAAAAGATTGAAAACACAGCTAAGATAACTAAAGGTATACTCATATATAAATCACCCTCATGAGCATTTCTATAAGATGTAAGAGGGGCGTTAGGGTTAGTTAAGAAAGTAAGGTATAAAACTTTAACGCTATACAATGTAGTAAACATAGCTCCAATTGTAGCTATAAAGTATACAACTGTACTAGAAAAGTAAAATTGACCATATGCAGACTCTAGTATGAAATCTTTTGAATAGAAACCTGTCATAAAAGGAAATGCTACTAAGCTAAGACTGGCTATTAACATAACTGAATATGTTAAAGGTAAAAATGGTCTTAATCCACCGTATCTTCTAAAATCTTGGTTGTCTCCAACTGCATGTATTACAGCACCTGCACCCAAGAAAAGAAGCCCTTTATAAAAAGCGTGATTAACTAAGTGGAATAAAGCTACATTGTAAGAAGATAAACCTACAGCTATTACCATCATTCCTAATTGACTCATTGTGGAATAAGCTATAACTTTTTTAATATCTTGTTGGAATAATCCTATTAAAGAACTAAACACTGTTGTAATAGCTCCTATTCATAAACATAGTAATAATACTGTTGAACTATATTCTATTAAAGGAGAACTACGCATTAATAAATATACACCCGCTGTAACCATAGTTGCAGCGTGGATTAATGCAGAAACAGGTGTAGGTCCTTCCATCGCCATAGGTAATCAGACGTGAAGACCTATTTGTGAACTTTTAGCCATAGCACCTATTAATAAACATATTCCAACAATAGTAACAAGATCTTCACTCATAAATGGAGCTAATGAAAATACAGTTGAATAGTCTAGATTACCAAAAGATAGTAATATAGCAAACATACCAATGGTTAAAAAACAATCTCCAACTCTGTTAGTTAAAAATGCAGATAGTGAGCTTTGGTTTGCAGCTATTCTAGTAAATCAAAAACTTACTAAAAGATAAGAACAAACACCTACACCCTCTCACCCCACAAACATAAGTAAAAAGTTATTAGCAGTTACAAGAATGATCATCATAAATGTAAATAAACTTAAATAACTAAAAAACCTTTGATTGTGAGGGTCATGACTCATATATCCTATAGAGTATACGTGTACTAAAGAAGAAATTATTAATACAGGTATAAGCATTGAAACTGTTAAACCATCAAAATTAAAACCTCAAGATATATTTAATGATTCTGAATCAATTCAATTAAACAAATGGATTGATACTGGTATGTTGTTTAAACCTACTTCAAAAAAAGCCAGTATTGCGCATATTGTTGTTACTATTACACATAGACATGTTATTAATTGTGCTCCACTAACTCCGACTTTTCTACCCATGAAACCAGATACTATTGAACCTAATAAAGGTAATACTATTAAAGCTAGATACATTATTTGAATTCTATTGCAACACTACCTCTTAATCTGTAGAATGCTACTAAAATTCCTAAACCTATAGCTGATTCAGCACCAGCTATTGCTATTATATATATAGCATAAGTTTGTCCTAAAATATCGTCAAAGCTAAGTGAACTTACTAATATTAAAAATGTAATGGCTAATAACATAATTTCTATACTTATAAGCATTAAAATTATATTTTTTCTGTTTAAAACGAAACCTAATATTCCAATTAAAAAAAGTATCAATGATAAATTCATTTATATATATATATATAATTTAAAGTGAGTACGCCCGGTTTTATTTTTTTGGTATTTTTTTTTATTTATTTTTAGTTATTGTTAGATTCATCAGATGAATAGTCTTGCACACAATTTTTGCACATAATTGCTTGGCAGTCATTACAGAGAAAAGCTATATCCTTTTCACTGTCAAAGGCTTTGTGTTCTAATGAACCACCACTAGATCTAGTTTCTCCGTTGTCAAAATCGCAATAGATGCTTTCTACGTCATTCTTATTACTAGAATAAAACTCACTATACTCCTCATGTGTGCATAGAGCAATTCTTTCTTTGTCTTTTTCTAAATCGGTTTTACTTAAATCCAATGTAAGTTTAGGTTTCTTAGCTGGTTCTTTATCTGGTTCCTTCTGTGATCCCTTTTCACTATCAGTGTTAGTGTCTTGAGAAGTGTTTGGAGATGTTTTACTATTATCGCTGTCTCCTGCACTAGAGTTTAAATAGTTAAAATCCAAACCATTTTCCACTAAAAAAAAGTAGAATAAACCTACAGCATTAGCTAACATTAGAATAAGAGAGAAATAAAAAATTCATGTATTGATTTTATTACTCAATAATACACATCAATAAAAGCCCTGAAGTAAATCTATAATACGCTTAATGTATCTACATGTACGTGCAAATATATTAAGACTACTTTCTACTCTATCTTGAACAGGTTTAACGCTTGGTTCAACCATTAAAAAAGCTGAAGATGAAAATTTTTGATTTAAATACCCTGGTCTTGGCTTAGATATCGAAAGTAAATCTTGACGAATTCGTTTATTAGATAAAACCGAAGGTGAAGGAAGGAGAAACTTTACAGGTTTAACCTGGAAATCTCTTTTCTTATTCGAAAGCCGTGTGGGATAAGACTTAACCTGGCCCAGCGGATAAAACATTCCTCCAGATTTTTTTGTTAAACCAGTTCCTCTGTAGTGCCGTGTCTGATTAAATTTATTATGCCCCAAGCGAGAAGACATCCCGCCAGAATGGTTTCACGCTTTGGAATTAAATTTAAAATCAGAATTAGAATTATGGCTGGTTTGTTTACTATCTATAGTTAGAGCCTTTTGACCTAACTCAAATACAAAACCAAGAGTTAATACTAAAAAGAAGAGAAGCATTACAATTAGTCCTAATACTCCATTAACATAACCGCTCACAACGTAAGGATATACTAAAAGAATTTCAAGATCGAATAGTAAAAACAAAAGTGCAAATATAAAGAAAGAAATACTAAACTCACTTCTATTTTGTCCAAGAAAAGAGTGAAAGCCACATTCGAAAACCGAGTTTTTTTCCTGGTAAGGATTGTGGGGAGCAAATATAATATTAACCGCTAATAAAATAAATGCAAGTATAGGTATAAAAACGAGAAAAAATGTTTGACTTGTCATTTAGGCTTTGAATAATATTAAGCTTAATATATTTGCTATGTTGAATCATTCGTTGGGTATATAGATAAACAGTAATAATATTAAAGTAAGTATTGAAACAACATTGCTTAATGCACAATTTAATACTATTCTATGTGGTTTAAATGGGACTTTTTCGTTATTATTATAACGGTTTTGCATTTTATTTCTCAAAATCAAGATTATTAAACTAGGGTTAATTTTATAGTCATGTTTGAAAAAAAAGAGATTTTTAATAACATTTAAATAATAAACTGCTGAAATTACACTAGTTAATATAGCTAATAATGCCATAAATATATAACCATTATCTAAAGCAGCACTTAAAACCATCTGTTTTGCAAAAAAACCTATTAAAGGAGGTACACCTGCAAATGAAAACAATGTTATAGCTAAACTTAAAGATAAATAGGGGTTTATATAAAAGTATCCTTTTATTTGGCTAATTACTTGTATAGGGGATTGATTTTTATCTAGTAAATCGTCTTTATGATTTTCATCCTTATATACATACCAGTAGAAAGTAAATCCGATTGTAACTAAAATTATAAAAGCATTTAAATTTGAGATTGTATAAGCTAAAATATAAAAAATATACCCTTGGATAGATTCCATACTATTAATACTTAAAGCTAATAAAATAAACCCTACGTGGCTAATTGTACTATAGGCATATAATCTTTTTATTCTAAATTGACTTAATCCTAAAACACTTCCAATTATTAAAGAAAATAAACTACTAATAAGTAAACAATTTGTTCAAGAGAATACTAAAAGAGTTTTTTCTGTGTAATAAACTAATTCTAAGAAAAAAATAAAAATAGATATTTTCGCAACTAGAGCTACAAAAGTGGTTACTATTGTAGGTATTGCATCGTATACATCAGGACTTCAAAAATGAAAAGGAGCCGCACCGATTTTAAATAAAAATCCTACTGATAATATTATTAATGAAAGATGTATATAATAAGGGTTATATCAGGATAGCAAGATAGGATATAAATCTGGATACACTTCAGATATACTACTTATAACATATATGCCTTCAAGGTTTGTTGTACCTGAATTTGCATAAAGTAAACTTGAACCTAGTAAGATAAAACAAGATGATAGACCTCCTAATAAGAAATAGGTTAAACCTCCACTAGTAGCTTGTTCTGAATCTCTATACAATGTACATATTATGTATAAACCATAACTTTGTAGTTCTATAGCTAGAAATATTGATACTAAGTCACTTGCACTCATTAAAAATACTGCACCATTTAAAACAAATACTATAATTAAAGAATATTCCGGTATGGTAAATTGCTCACTATTTGCATTTCTTATTTCT
>Ga0181474_100041_pt1 | contig 12285 bp, 3 predicted proteins | sample In3P11_FD_119092 | JGI IMG/M metagenome (GOLD analysis project Ga0181474, IMG submission 119092) | Clean room microbial communities from NASA Spacecraft Assembly Facility at Jet Propulsion Laboratory, Pasadena, California, USA -... ... | reverse complement strand
ACTAGAACACCTATTAGCAATTAGATAACTTGAAATAGTTAATTAATATTACTAATATAAGAAATAAGATTACAGTTAGGGAATAGGTAATTTAGTTATAAAAGTTAGATTTTAAGAAAGATTATATATCTAACTATTAAACTAACTAGAAGACTATGCTCTACTATCTCTTACAGCCTAGGATTAACACAAGTAACTAGAAGACTAACAAGTTAATTAGCAATAGCTATAGGAAAAATCGCTCTTAGAGTTACGACGCTCCTGCTCTTTAAGCTAGTAAAGCTTATTACTATCCTAAGCAATATAATCGCAGACCTAAGCGATGCGGTTACAGCGCTTAAGTTAATCCTTAAGGTAAGCTTAAGCCTTTCTTTTGTTAGAGACCTGGTTACTAGATCTACGACGAACAAACTCGCGATAGTTCTTAAGGACTTAACAGCGATTAGAGCAATCGCGAGAGCTAAAGCCCTAAGCGCTAAAAGAAGGAATAGGAGGAGGCTAACCCTAACTAAACTAATCTTATAGATGCTAAGGAGAGATCTAAGGCTACTAATAGCCTAGCTAAGTGCTAAACTACTAAGGAGGTAGAATTAGAGGAGTAGGGACTATAGCACTAGCTAGGTTAAATAAGGAGCAACTAGTAATTACTAGAGGTAGACCTTAAGGAGAAGTGTAGATTAGGAGAGAGGTTATCTAGAATAGAGAGATATTAGGATTATCCTTAAGGCGAACGTTAATCTTAGCGACAAGCTCTTTAGCGGCAATCTTATTATCCTTCTTAACTCTACTACGCTGCTGTAAGTTAGTAAGCTATAAAGGATAAGTTAGGATTATTATATACCTACTTAATTGCAACAAACTTATTAAAGAGGTTAGATAGTATTAGATTACAGGAGTAAGTAAGGTAGTAAGTATAGTAAGTACTTAAGCTGCTGTCCTAATTATAGTAGTTACTGCTCTTGTTATTATTCTTAAGCGCTTGCTTATAGTAGCTAATACAGCTAACCTTACACATCTTACTACGCTTAATCTCCTTCTTGCTTAGAGTCTTAGGGGCTCTAGTCTTCTTAGCGGGTGTGTAATTAGCCTCCTTCTACTTATTATAAGCTGCTTACTTACTCTTCTAAGTGTTGCAAGCAGATTGGCGCAGGACTGTAGGACTCTCTTAATACTCGCTATAGACTAACTTACCGCGACAGCTCTAACAGCTGCTAGCTAAGCTATAAGGCAGGCTAATAGGGCAATTAGCTACCTCTCTAAGCTGCTCTTAGAAGGTATTATCCTAGGTAGGGGAAGTAGGCAGCAACTAGAGAAAAGTTAGTTAGTAATTAAGAAAAGGTACTAGAGGTTAAGAAAAATTACTTACTATAATAATACGGATTGTGTCTAGTAGAGTAAGAGAAAAAGAGAGAGGATTAGACTTTATATACCTAAGCAACGCGCTGCGATCGCACGCTTACGTAAGAGGAGATTTCCCGCTTAGGCCTTATTATTAAAAACTTAACATATAGATTACGTAATAGATTAGGCAGCTATTATAATATAATTAGCTTACCTAACTAGTTAAGAGATTAGATTAAGGGAAAGGACATTAAATCCAAAACTTAAAGGCTTAGATTTAGATAGTAATATTATAATAATTACAGGTTGCTTATACAGCCCTATAACGGAGGGCAACACGTAGGCAGATCTAATCTATTTAAACGCTAATTTGCAAATAGGCTAATTGTTTTTATTTAATTAACCTAGGGGGTGTGTTAGAACTAGCGTGTGTAATTGTCCTAATCCTCTAGATTAGTATAGGAGAAACTCTAATCCAAGTCGCTAGCAGGGGCATACCTCGCTACATAAGTATATATTTCGAGCGTTTAGATTGTTAAGACTTCTTCTTAATCTTAAGTAGTTATCTAATTAATACACTTAAGTAACCTACTTTAATTTAGTCTCTTAACTCTAACACTTAGTAATATACTAATTTATAATAGTACTATAGTATTAAAGATATCTTTTATAACTAAATTAGTATTAAGCTCTAGCTTATTAATTATCTTACGCTTTTGTAGTTACCTGTTAACGGCTAGCTCCTACTTATCCTATAGTAGCTTCTTTAGCCTATTAATATCTACATCCTAATCTATTACGTTATCTTAGAATTGCACTATTCTATCTTTGTTAATATTTTAGCTAGCTAATAGGTGTTTAGACCTATTCTTATAGCCCTTAAGGTGTAGAATATGCTTATTACTTAGTCTACGTAAGATAGTTTTTTAAATAGTTTTCTAGATCTTAGACTAGTTATAACTAGAGTGCAGCTTAGGTTCCTACTATATACGCGTTATTATAGCTAAAGTAACTATATTATTATTACATTTACTAAGGCTAGATAGGTAGGGTTTAAAGTCTAATTTATTTTTAGTAAAGATACTAGATAGTTTCTAGAACTAGTTTACTTCTTCTTCTTAGAGATATTCTACTAAGTTAGGTAATAACTAGACTAATATAGCGTTATTCTATACTATTATTACTAAAGGCTTTTCCTTAAAAGGTAAGGTAATAGTAAGAGAATTAATATCTTACTTAAGCTACCTACGCTTAATTTAAAGTAAAATATTTTCCGCCTAGTATTACTGTCCTAGTTAGATTATTCTCCCCTAGGGGTTGTCTTTAGTGCTCTAGTAGAGCGTTAATCGCTTATTAAGGTATACCTAGCCTTTATCTATAAATCCCCTTAAGGTAGGGTAATTGTTCTTATAATAGTTAGGCTTATTATAAACCTAGTAGTTTATTAATATATTAAAAGACTAGGCTTAATTCCTATCTTAATTATATAGGGGACCTTAGTTCTAATACCCTTAGGTATTATTATTATATTATTAGTCCCTATAGGATAAGTTACCTAATTGCTAATAGGTGTTCTAGTAACTATTATACTATTAAGCTAGGTATTAGTTCTGCTAGTTTGTTCTAGAGTTCTAGTTTACAGACTAGTAGTAGACAGCTCTCTTACTAGCTTATTAGTTAGCTTCTATGCAAATAGTTAGGTTATTTATTAGTTTAGTCTTACGTAGGGTCTACTAAAGCTTCTATAGTTTAAGTTCTAAACTAATATAGTTAATCTTTAGGTTAAGTAGTTTATTAGCTAAATTATCTACTTCTAAATAGGTAAGTTCCTTTCCTAGGGGCGACTAGTGTTTCTAGGCATAATCTCTTAGTAGAATATTAAGCTTTAGAGGCTAAAAGACTTTATTTTACGCTATTAGCATAAGGTACACTATAGTAGGGCTAGCCTAAACAGCTTTTAGCTACGTAGGGGTAAAATTAACTTCTAGAGTTATTTCTTTAATTACTTTAAAAAGGTTAAGCATATAAGCTTCTTCCTTAAGCTTAAGGCGGGTAGTTAGGTACGTGCTTATCTTCTTATAGTTAAATGCCCTAGGGTTGTTTATTCTAAGGGAGAACTTTTCTAACACCTTTATTACGTATCTAAGAGGTAATCCTTTAACTAGGTAGAAACTAAAACATTCTTTCTTAATAGTTACTACTTTAATATAGCGTTTACTATAGATCTAAAACTCCTATAAGTATTCTTTAATATTAAGGTTAGACTAGGCCTAGTATTAGATAAGCTAGTATTGAAAGTACTCTACTTTTACTTTTTACTAGCTTCTAGTATTACTTCTAAATAGCTTTCTAAGCGCTATACTAAACTCTTTCTAGGACTTATTAATAAGTACTATTATATAAGCGTTTAAAGATTATATAATTAACTATTACTTAGGTTTAGAGTAGGCTGGAAGCTAATTAGTTATAGCCTTATTAGTAAAGCTATAGTACTTAGATATGTTCTTAAAGCGTTTAAAGAAGATAGTAATATTTATTTTATTAAAGATAGGCACTATCTTAGTAGGGTATAGTAGGAGCTAAGTAGTTACTATTAGTGCTTATCTTGTAATCTATTAGAGGGAGATTACTATTATCTAAAGAATCTTTATTATGTTATTATTCTTTATTTAGCTTAGTAGGACTTCCTTAGAAGTAGAATTCTCTAGGGTATTTCCTATAGTTATTATGTCCTTAGCTTCTATTATACTATAGAGTAACGCGTTTAAGTCTACTTATTAGATTAAAGCGTTCTATTAATTGCTTTTAATAGCTGCTCTTACTATCTAATTAATAGTTAAGTAGTTTCTTTTAACTAGTTTAGACTTTACTTAGTTTTTGCTTATATATGCAATATAAGTAATAAGTATAGTAAGAAATACTACTAAAAGCTTAAGTGTTGTATAAAGTAAAGCTCGCGTTTAACTAGTTATTTATTTTTCTATCTAATAGTTATTCTAGAGAAGGGCTATTACCTCCTTATTTATAAGAGTTAAGATATACTCTATATCTATCTCTTCAAGTCCTTCTTCTTAACTACTAGGTCTTAGCTAAGCTTCCTTTATCTTATTTGTAGAGTTATTCGTCTTATTCTAGTAGATCTATATATACTAGTATAACTATGTACTTCTTATTATATCCTTTACTACCTATATAGCTGCCTAAAGGGTTATTATCTTAATCTATACTCTCTAAATTTTACTAGTAGTAATTTATTACGCTTTTAGTTAAGTTATTATACTAGTATTAGTAGGTCTCTTAGCTTATTAGTTCTAATTATGTATTGCTTTTTAGGGTATCTTATATTCCCCTCTCTTTTTCGCTTTAGTGTCTTCTAGTTGTCTTGTTTTTACTATCTAAAAGGTCTTTAGCCTAAAACTTATATATTATTATTCTTATCTTATTTCTTTTCTTATTTTACCTGTTAATTTCTATTACTCTAATTATAACGCTCCTTACTATCTAAGGCTATAGGATAGGCTGTCCTTTAAAGCCTTAAGAGTAAATTTACGTAATTAGTAGCGCTTAGCCCTCTTAAGAGTGCAGGCTAAATAGGTTAAGTGTTAATTAGTTACTATATATAGTAGAGTTTTTAGGTAGTCTCTATTAGAATATATACTTAATATAGTTTATAAGGTATTAGATATCTAGTTTTATATATTATATTAAGTGTTATGTATATAGTTCGTGTCTAACTACTCTTTAGATAGCGCCTACGCCTTATGTTCTACGCTATATCCCTTAGGCCTAACGGTCTTTTATCTCTACCTCGGTTATCTCCTAGTTTCTCCACCACACTACTAAGTAAGAATAACTTAGACTTATCTAATAGAAGTCTATACTACTTACTAAAAGATAAGAGATACTCTATTAATATCTTTTCTAAAAAGTAGCTTTTAGAAAAAAATAAGGCTAAAAATAAACTTTTCTACGCTAAGAAGACGCTAGAGTAGATATAGGATATAAACTTTAGTAAAGTTATATTCTTAAATAAGTCTACTATATAGTATAGATATAGTATAAGGGCAGAATACTATAAAGAAAGGGAAAAAACTAAGTTAGAAAGGAATTAGTCTCTATAGGTAATAGAGGTACCTTTAAAAAAATTCTATTAGGCTAAAAGAATCTTCTAGTTTCTCTTTATATTTCTACTATTTTAAAATATTTTTAGTGTAATTACTAATATAGTTATAAGTAGAGATATTACTATATAAGTTTAGGGAGCTATCTAGATAGGTAGGAGATCTAAACTAGTAGTTCTAAGGTTCTTTCTAGACACTACTACTATCTTTATTAATCTTTAATATATTAATAAGGTACTAGATCCTATAGTAGATCCCTTACTTAAAAGAGGTAAGTTTAACCTCTTTTTTTTTAAGCTTTACTACTTTAGAACTTTTATTTCTATAGATAGATTTTAGAAATTTTAAAAGATTTAGAAAGCTTATACTTTACTATATCTAGGGTAGAAATTTTAGTAAGATAATAAAAGGATTTATACTATACTAGCTATTAATAAGTAGTTTTCTAGGAACTACGTAGCTCTCTATAAGCATCCTCCCTATAGCCTAGACCTAAATCCTATAGAAAACATATAGAGTATACTTAAAGATAGGGTAAATAAGAAATCTCGGGCATAGCTTAGGTTTAGTACTAGTAGAAAGAGTATAAAAGCTTTTATAAAGGCTATAAAAAAGGAGTAGGCCTTATTACTATAGCAGGCTATAGATAACTATATTCTTTCTTTACCTAAGCGTTATTTAGACTATAGAGACGCTAAAAGGTAGTATATAAAGTATAAGTAAGTGTTATAAACTAGGCTTCGCCTAGGCTTTACCTAAGAATACAGGGAAGAGGATAAGCAAAAGGATATAAATAAGAGAGGAAGTTACCTTCTGTTCTTTCTCCCCTTAAGTAATACAATACTATTCGACACCTTCTATATACGTATATAAGGGCTAGTCCTTAACTATACGCTCTTATAGCTTATAAATATAAAAAACTAAGAAAATAACCCTTTTCTTATATCTTTTTATCTATTAGCTATAAAAATCTAAGAAATTAAGATCTTCTGCTTATAACTATATATAAAAGGATAAAAGAATAAAAGTAGTAGAAATAACTTTTCCTAAAGAGTTATTTAGTCTTAAACCTTTTATTTTTTTATACCTCTACTTTACTACCTTTTATCCCTTTACACGTGCTTACTAAGTAGATACCTTTGCTAACTAAGCTATAGAGCTAGTTCTTAGCTTTTTTAAACTTTAAATTTTTTTTATAGCTCTTCTAGTTCTTAAGATATACTATTTCTAAAAGTAGAACTTTTAAAGTAGTTTTTTTTATTACCCTATTATAAGTAACTATAAAATAGTAATAGATAGCTAGAAGTAAAGCGTATATATAAAAGAATAAATTACTATATATAAAGTATCCTAGTTACTTTAATAAGATATTAGTAACGCGTTTAAAAGAGTATTAATAAGGTAAAAAGTAGTTAGTTATAGCTAGTTTAGAAGTTTAGCAACTAGACGCTCCTTAGAGAAATAGTCCTATTACGTGTGTGCGAAGTAAGGGCTACTATCTTAGAAGCGAGCGGCTAGTAAAAGCTAGACTAAAAGTAAAGGATATTTGCCGTAGTGGACGCTTAAAGTTGCTGTATGTAGCACGTGTGCAGTGCTAAGGCTTAAAACGACGCTACGCATCTAATCCGGGGGGGGACTGTACAGTCCCCCCCCGGATTAGATGCGTAGCGTCGTTTCTTGAGAATCCTCCCCTTTCATTCGCTGTACACCCCTACTAGGTCGCGCACGTGACTGACTTTACCCCTACTAGCGGCTTTTATACCCTGTAAAAGAAGACAGCTAAGAAATACCCCCCTGTTTAAAGTCTTTTATCCCCTGTAAAGGCTTTATCTACGCCTTCCTATTTGCTTAGAAGAGGTGAAAACCGCGCTACGCATCTTATCAGGGGGGGGGGGACTGTAAAGCGAAAGGAGTCGGAGATTATTTAGCGCAGGTTGCCCAGCTGGACTCGCGTATCGTGCGGCAAGATGTTGACCTCGTCCTTCAAGGAGTGCTCTTGCTCTGACGTTGTATCCCCCTTCAGGTATGATACACTGTACCGGCATATTTGCAGCCAGATTCCGTCTCTAAAAGCTCGTCTATTTTTAGTTGCGCTGTGTTGAGGACGCAACAGGGAACCCGCGGAAGCCATGAAATTATCGCTCTGGGCTTATTTGGTTCGGACGTCTTGGGCACGCGTTAGATATTCTACCGTGGATGCGCCGGATAGCGCACAGGCACGTAAGTCCCAAAGAGTACTAAATCATGCGCTACAGCATCTTCAGATCCACCCCTAGCGTCAGCGATCATCTTAAACAGCCTCTCATGATGCTCAGCCCTGCATCTCGGACCGGTAGTTGCACGAGGAACAAAGTTCGTCTTGTAGGGCATGAGTGGTGTCCTTGGGTTACCTTGATGGCAACGGCTTCGACCCCTTTTGTCGCCGCATCTCGATCGGTGATGATGCATGGTTGACGACAATTGCGGCATCTTCTTTCCTTAATTTTTTTTTACGAGACTGTAGCTGGGACCTGCCTGCTAACTAATCGAACCCTTGCTCTTTCTTGACTCAGCCACGCCTCTTACGATTGACTTGCCTACCGACTTTATTCGTTCTTTCCTGGCCATTTCGTCAGGTTCACAAACATGCCAGGTCCTATCATGTCGTTCAACAAGCTGGCGATTATCAGCGGCGTTTTTATCATTATATGCGTACTCATAATCTCAACAACAGCCGGGCTGCACGAAAGTGGTTCGAAAGTGGTCGAGAAGATTAAGGAGTCGGCAAAGGAGGCAGCCAACGACGTATGCAACAACGACCGTCCAGTTTTTGGCAAGCCCACGATCAGCGACTCCTTTCTCAGGCTCTACGAGTCGATACGGCACCCCATAGACGACCCATCGTATACCGACGCGTCAGGAAAAGTACATGAGGTGAAAGAGGATGCGCCATGGTGGAGAGGACCGCTTAGGAGCGAGATACTGATTGTGGACATCGATACCAGGGTACCTGACAAGAAGAATGAGCTTTGGAACAAGGACCGTTTGAACTGGGAGACGATGGAGTCGGAGGGTGATGGTGGTATGGTCAGCGCGGCTTTCATGAACCACTTCTTCTATGGTCGGTACAAACTTGCCACTTTCACATATCCACTGGAGTGCTAATGTTTTCCAGCGCAAATACACGGCTACGACTACCGCTTCATCAACGCGCACGATATGGAGGGAATGCACAACACATGGGTCAAGCCGCACGTCCTCCACGCCCTCCTCCAGAAGTACAAATTCGTAATCTTCATAGACGCCGACGCCACAATTCAACACCTCGAAGTCCCGGTGGAATGGCTCTTCAACCGCTGGGGTATCACACCCGAAACTAGCATTGCCATGCCATTGGATACACGGCAGACGCTCAACGGTGACGAACACGCGTCTGAAGATAGCCGCGGAAAGCTCGTGCTCAACACTGGCGTCGTGGTTGCGCAGTCGCTCCCACACACGTTCGAGATGCTGGACGCATGGAAAGAGTGTCCGACTGGTGTGCGCTACCCAGACTGCAAACGGTGGGCTGAGGAGTGGTCCCACGAGCAGAAGGCTTTCTCGGAATACATACGATACGACTTCAACCCGAACGGGACTAATATCGTCGAGATAGCGTGCAACGATGCGATGGGGTACCCTGGCATCTCGGAACACACATGGATTACGAGCAAGTGTACAGGCCAGTTCATCAGGCATCACACCATCGATAAACAGCGCACGAAGCAGAGCACCGAGGCGGCTATGATGCAGAGCTTGACTGACCTTCTGCACCAGGAGCTGCACGGGAAGCGGGATAGGTATTTTGTCAAGGAGAATGCTGGCGGAAACGAGCCTGATCTCATAACTCTGACGACTAGTAGATGAGATGTGTATAGAAATGTAGAATCATGGAAGCCCAGTCACGGCGGTTCGAGGCAGTCCGTCCTGCCAGGCACGACATGGGAGACGGGGCGGTTCGCGCTAGGACTAGCCGGAGCTAGTGCAGGCCCCACTCCGGAACCCGTCCAGACGGGGACCGAGGCACGACTGTGATGCATCAACTCTGGTGTCTACTCCAGGACTCGTACCGTGACCCCAACGACCCCACGACCCCACGACCCCACGACTCCACGACTCCACGACTCCACGACTCCACGACGGCCACCACGACGCAGCCCACAATGGCGGACCTAGCACCTTTCGAGCACACGCCCATGGACGACATCGCGCCCACGTGCGCCAGAGCACGCGCCAGCTTCCTCTCGCACAAGACCAAGCCGCTCGAGTACCGCATCCAGCAGCTGCGGAAGCTCTACTGGGGGTTCAAGGACAACCAGGAGCTCATCAATGAGGCTTGCAAGCGCGACCTCGGCAAGCCGTCGTTTGAGACATACCTGACGGAGATCTCATGGTGCATGAACGACTGCATATGGATGGCCAACAACGTCCCGCGCTTCGCAAAGGACGAGAAGGCAGCCGACATGCCGTGGACCAACATGCCGCTTCGCCCGCGCATCAAGAAGGACCCGCTGGGCACGGTGCTGATCATCGGGTGCGTCATCCGGCCGTCTTGACATGTGCGTTGGACTGACAGAGGCAGCGCCTACAACTTCCCCATCCAGCTCACGCTCGGCCCACTCATCGGTGCCATCGCAGCAGGATGCACTGCCATCGTCAAGCCCTCGGAATCCGCCCCCAACGCCGCCGTCGTCATCGAGAAGATCATGCGCGAGTCCCTCGACCCCGAATGCTACACGTGCATCCAGGGCGCCATCCCCGAGACAACCGCCCTGCTCGACCAGAAGTGGGACAAGATCTTCTATACTGGTGGAGAGGTCGTCGCCAAGATCATCGCCAAGAAGGCAGCCGAGACCCTCACGCCCCTGACGCTGGAGCTGGGAGGCCGCAACCCCGCCATTGTCACAAAGCATGCAGACCCAAAGCTCGCCGCGAGGAGGCTGCTATGGGCAAAGACACTGAACGCAGGCCAGGTCTGCCTCAGCCAGAACTGCACCTTTGTTGACCGCGAGATTGTGCCGGCTTTCATCGAGGAGATGAAGAAGCAGCTCAAAGAGTTCTACCCCGACGGTGCTCGAAACTCACCCGACTATGGCCGCATTGTCAACGAGCGCCAGTTCCAGCGCATGAAGAAGATGCTCGACGCCAGCAACGGCAAGATCGTCATCGGCGGCACAATGGACGAATCCGACCTCTTCATCGAACCCACTGTCGTCCAAGTCGACGACATGAACGACAGCATGATCACCTCCGAATCCTTCGGCCCCCTCCTACCCATCCTTCCCGTCGCCAACCTCGACGAAGCCATCAGAATCGCGAACCAAGTCCACGACACACCCCTCGGCACCTACGCTTTCGGAAACAAGGCCGAGCTGGAACAGATCATGACACAAACGCGGAGTGGAGGTGCCTCCCTCAATGACGGTTTCTTCCATGGCTCAATACCCACCATGCCTTTTGGTGGAGTCGGAACAAGTGGCCAGGGCGCCTACAGGGGCAAGGCGAGTTTCGATACCTTTACACACCGCAGGAGCGTAACCACCACACCAGCGTGGATCGAGGGTCTGATGGACGTCAGGTATCCGCCGTACACACTCGCAAAACAAAAGAAGTTTAGCGGTATGAACGACATGAAGCCCAATTTTGATCGTCAAGGTAGACCAATTGGATGGGGTGCGTGGTTCATCGGGCTCATAGGCTTGAAGAGCATGGCTGCTGTCGTTGGTAAGTGACGGGTCAAAGGAGAGGTGTAGAGACTGTTCAGCAAGCTTACAAATGCAGCGGCTGTTGTCGTTAGGCTTTATCTACAGCGGAGGGCGAAGTTGTAGGGGACGGGTTGCGGGACGATGAATCCGGAAGCCGGATATGTGTTTATACTTGGTAGTGTATCCTTGTCACTCCATAATCCTTGACTTTTATGCAGAAAGAACTATTTTCTTTGACCCATACATCCTATCTCACATCTTGGAAGCTGTGCTATGGACATAGCGAAACTACAAGTACGCAGTTTTTAGCCATCTGAGACATTCTTCTGCTCCCCACATTGTTTCCAGACCACCAGAAACGCCAGGACATTACGAGTTCAACAAGCAAACCACCCAGTCTCACGTCCATTGACAAACTTTCTAGCGTGCTAGTTGTATATTACGCCTGCGCAAGTGGATATGAGAGTAAGACCAATCAGTATCTCGCGTTCGATAGACGTCCTCACAGTGACCTACAATAATGACACCATTTTTCCTTCACGGGAAGGGTTCAAGCACTATGCGAGGAGAATTGTCCACTCACGGCTACCACGATCGGGAATATTACCAACGACACACGAGTATACTGCCGGCTCCAACAGAACTAGGGCGCCCAACACGGATCGTGCAGCCATCACCATTCGGATATAGAAGGGAACCCTTAAGCTTTGACAAACCCTACCCATCTGGTTTGCACAGCGAACGACTCCCACCATGGTTCACACCGCGTAGCTCTCGATACCCGTACGGGCTCAATATCCCTTCTACTTCCGTGTCCGCTGCTGAAATTGCGCACAGGAGTCTTGCTCGCGATCTCCACACCCCTCACAACTATCAATCTAAGGCCTTCACTCGTGAAGCGGAGAGATACGACGATCGCTTTACCACGTACTATCCAAGCTGTGGACCTGGTTACTCACTCATACAAAAGAAGAAGAAGAAGAAGAAGAAGAATAGGAAGGCCGACGATGTACACGTGCAGCGGAGGGGCGACGAGTTATTGTTTATACGTAACAAGGGGAGGACAAAGGAGAAGGGTGGATGGAGGAAGACAGAGAAGG
>Ga0181474_100040_pt1 | contig 12286 bp, 11 predicted proteins | sample In3P11_FD_119092 | JGI IMG/M metagenome (GOLD analysis project Ga0181474, IMG submission 119092) | Clean room microbial communities from NASA Spacecraft Assembly Facility at Jet Propulsion Laboratory, Pasadena, California, USA -... ... | reverse complement strand
GGCTCTATCTTTAAGGCCTTATTACACTACAACGCAATAACATTTTAGATAAGTAATATATATAAGAAATGTACTACTTTACGCCCTCTTTCTTTATACGTTTTAATTTTTGTGCTATAATGTCTAAGCTCTAGATTATATAACTAGGTTACCCTATAGTTACGTAATAATAGAGCATTAGTTTAAATCTATAATAGCCTTCTTACTAGCTACTTATTAATAAACCTAGGCTTGCTTTTATCCTATAGTAGCCCCTTTAGTATAAGCTTAAATAGACTTAGCCTACTAACTATACTATCTACTAGAGAGAAGCGCATTAAGATATATAAGTAGCTATACTAAGAGGGCCTTATAAGCCCTATTAAGTTTTGTATTAAAAAACTAGAATAATTATTAGAGCTAGTTAATATAGAGTTGCTACTTAATAAGTACTAACTTTTAAAGTATAAGGCCTATAAATAGGATAAGACTTATAGTAGGCACTTATAAGCCTATAGGCAAGTATTTATAGTAGAGGATACTACTAAATTACTAGTAGAAAGCGTAAAAAAGGCTTAATAGGAGGCTACTAAGTATAAGCGCTAAGTATATAAAGATAGAACTTTTTAGCCTAAGTTTAAGGTTACTTTATAGGATATAGCTATAGTTAATCTAGGTAAGGCTAAGTAGCCTTATTATAAGTTTTGCTATATATTTTAGGCTTATTAGTAGCCTTAAAAGGCCTTAGAGGGTATTATTTAGGATACTTAGTTAGAGTTATGCAGAGGTAGCAAATACTGCTTTAATACTTTTCTTATAGACATTATAGCACAAAAATTAAAACGTATAAAGAAAGAGGGCGTAAAGTAGTACATTTCTTATATATATTACTTATCTAAAATGTTATTGCGTTGTAGTGTAATAAGGCCTTAAAGATAGAGCCTGCATCGGAGTTAACTATCCTCAGTTGGGGGGGACCCTCGCTTCCCGGTGGATTAGTCTAGGAGCTATTGCTAGTGCGCAGTGTAGCAGCTTTGGTGAATTTTCCAAACCTTCCTACAAAGGGGATCTGTCCCAGAGATGTGCCAACCTTTCAAAATTCTTTCTCAAGGCCGTCGCGGCTACACGCAAGGTACAACTAAAGTCGAAGTAGCTTGCCCAAAAGTATTGCAAAACTTGGTCTAATGCAGTACACCACAAGCTAGCCGTTCGTCCGTACCCTGCGGACTAACAGTATGATTCCCAGGACTTCCTAGCCTGACCGGCGATGTTGCATGGGCAAAGGAGTTAGTGCACATGGATTGAGATAAAACTGTCGCATTTCCACATACCTTGAGTCACTCATATCTAGTATAACATGCGGTAAGGAATCCCAAGAGTATCATTCTGAGGTTTTGTAGCCGTCGCCTGGAACATCATGTGGCATAAGCCCGACAAAACTCCTTCTTGTCTGCCCATGCATCGCGAGGACATGAACGTAATCAAACAATGAAGGCCACACGAGAACCCACCGCTCAGAAGTACTCAATCCACAAACCCCCCACACATCCTTCTCCCTCCTCCGCATCAAGCCTCTCCATCGTCCCTCCCGTCTTATCCCCTCTCGCTTCCGCCGACAACACCACATCTCCAAACCAATACCCCCTCTCCTCCACCCTCTGCACCTCCTCCCCCGTTCTAGGCAGCCTCAAAACTACCCTCGCGCCCCGACAGCCCTCCACCCTCTCCACCTGCCCAACCTCAAACCACACCTCCTCACCACTGCCCCCCACCACGCCTTCCTCTCCAAAAACCCCTTGATACACCCCCCTCGTCCCCTCCAACATCTCCTTGTCTTTAACAATAACCGTAAACCGCCGCACGCCCACCGCACCACACGCATGCCTCGTCTTCGCCTCGTCAATCGGCACCCTAACCCCCCTTTCCGTAACATCATGGCAGAAAAACGGGACTCTGCCTCTTTTTCCCTGGCCGCCGAGTTCGCCCCGGGGGAACGTAACGGCCCATTTTACTTGTACGCCGTCGGGTCGCGTTCTTCCGCCTCTGATGGGCTTATCATATTCACCAACACCCCCATCCCCATCCCCATCTCCGTCAACACCATCATCACTCGCATTGCGGCCCTTCACCAGCGCCTCATAGTTCCCCTCCGCATCCAACCCATTCGTCAAACACCAATCCCGCCACCCCACAAAAGCAGGTGAAGGGCCCCACCAGTGTCCTGCAGCCGCGGCAGGCGAGAGGAAACAGATTAACTCGATGTAGCAGCCGTCGGAGAGGAGGATTAAAGTGTTGCTGGTGAGGCCGTCGGCGTGGTGGCCGCCGGGGTTAGGGTGAAGTTGCGGGTTAGGAAGGCGGGGAGGTGCGGGAGGGTGGTGGTGGAGGAGAGGGGGAGGAAGAGAATTAGGTGGTCGAGGGATTGGGGGGGCATGGCGTGTTGTGGGAGGGGTGTAGATGAGAAGGTGGGTTGGGATGGAGGGTTTGGTGCTGGGGTTTGAGGTGCTGGATGGTTGGTGATGGAGTTATGTTAATATGGAGCTGGGCGTGGTGATGTTGTGTTTTTTGGTTTAATGTCGTCTCGTTCAATGTTGGCTTGTTGGTAGTCGTTTTGTTGGTAGTCGTTTTGTTGGTAGTCGTTTTGTTGGTAGTCGTTTTGTTGGTAGTCGTTTTGTTGGTAGTCGTTTTGTTGGAAGTCGTCTTTTTGGGAGTCGCCTTGTTCAAGTACCTTTTGTCCAATACAGCCTATGATTCTTTTCTCTTTGGGCTGCTAGACCTTCGGTTATGCTCTCTGGTTCAATATCTTCTGGTCCAATCTCGTCTTGTCCAATCTTGTCTTGTTCAGAACTTTGACGTCGCGTGGTTCGATGGTGGTCTAGTTCAATCCTCTGGCCTTGAACAGCGTAGTATTCCTTGCTCAAAATATTATCCAGAGGAGCTCGCAGAATTGGGTTGTATGAGATCTTGTCGATGACTAGACGACAGATGTAGAGTCATTCGTGTACCTTTCCAAAATAGGCAAGCCGGCCCGACAAGGCTGGGGGTGGGGGAGCAGGTGGGGCAATCTCAATTAATCACGTGACTAGGGCATTCACGGAATCTGCTCCATGAAAACTGTTGGCAACCTTCGCACGTTCATCATCGATGTCAAAAATTTCTAATCGAAACCTGCCAGCGATGAGAGACTTGAATTGGTGCAAACACCACCCACTCTGTATACGCTTCCCTGCTCCGAATCAGAATGCAGCGGCGACCACCTTCGCTTCGTTCAACAAATCCTAGCCTGTCTCTCGTCCCTCCTGCATGCAGTATGCACATTCGATGTACACCCCGCAGGTTCGGCGACCATCGTCCTTGTAACAGGCGGTACTACATGTCGTGCGAACCGGTCAGCCGCACCGGAGCCCATTGGCTGGCCCGGAGATGCGAACATGTTGTCGCACTCAGTCTGTGTCCATCAGGCTGAGCGCTATCGCATTCACGCGCAAACTTTATCTTTCGCTTGCGCATTGTGAGCAGCATCAATGGCGGCTCCTGAGAGTATGGAGAAGATCCATGACACGGCTGATTCAAGCATCGAAGACGAAAATCGACACGAAGACAATGCGACTGCGACAGCAGCTGCGCCAGACGTATCTACTCTTTCTACTCGTCCGGCTGGTAGCGCATCAAGCAAAAATGTGTCTACTGATGTCTCTCAGCTTCAAACGGGAAGCGCAATGAGTACAGGACTTTCCCACCACCACGATCCGTTAGGGATGTCTGTTACGAGGGTACCAGAGCCCCAACAACCCTTTATCAGCGCAGATACCAAAGATGTCCATGATCCTTCCCGCCAAACTTCGTCCGATTTAGGCGCACAATCGTCCTTAGCCGAGCAGCAGCCTGGATTCTTACCACTCCCTCCATCAGGAACCGATTATGACGAAACTATCGGGACAGGAATCAATGAACCCGCATTCATGCTGCCGTGGCAAGGAGACCAGTCACAACCAAAGACATCTGAAAGTATCCACGGCGGTCTAAACTACCAGCCCGATGCGCAGGGTTCCGGCTTGTACTCCAGTCACTATCCACAGTATCCATACTTGGCGCAGCCATATTGGTACCCATACTATTATGGCTATTCGAATTCTTATCCAGCATCCTACGCACTGCCGTACCGCGACCACGGTTCGGAACAGCTATCGACCGGTTATTTTGCTAGACCTGTTGACCCAGCGTCCCGTGCGGATGCTGGGAGCCGTGTGGCAAGTTCAGAGGGTGCAGAACCAGGGAAATTGGCGCATTCGCAAAGCAGCAAATTCCTTGCGCCAACAGTCGAAGAGTATCACAGTACTGAAGGTGAAGAACACACAGTCAATCCCTTCAAGGATTTAACAACAAAACGTAAAAAGCACATCTTCCAGGGCTCAAGTAGGTCAACGCCTACAGTGGAAACAGCCAGGTCGATAGAAACCGAGATGAAGAAGAAGTGGAAGTCCCATGCCTCACAGGCTTCTTACTGTTCCCCAGTGCAAGGAGATGCTTCACCACCAGCCTTCGCGTCAACCCCGCCACTATGGGCACCTGCGGTGCCTCGCGAAACGCCACCATCTGTTCATGGACCGACAGTCACTGCAAACAGGGGTTACAATAATGCTAGCTTAGAAGAATTTGCTGAATCGGAGGCGAGAGAGCCTGTGAGAGGAAGTACAACGAATGTTACTCCTGGGATTCATGCTACCCGCGCAGCTGGAAAAGGCACATCACCATTGAGGAAGGCTCAAGCTCTAGACGCTACATCCGAGGCTCTTATCATCCCCGTATCAGTGCAATGCAGTCATGCCACGCTCCATTCGCTATTCTCAACTTTCCTGCATTCGAATTGGCCAGAACGTGCGGAGCGACTGGATGACGGATATATTACCGTCCGTAAAGCAACAAGCGCGAAGAGGTCTAAAAAGAGAGACGGCTCGATTTCAATTGAGCTGGTTTGTGATACTGGACCATCTCCAATCGAGTCCAAGAATACTCATCAGGTACAATGGCTGTGAGTGAACGAAAATCGGCGTCTACGCGCACCATCTGACAACAATGCTCATAGACATATGCAAAGACGGCACATGAATCTCACCGATTTTGAGGTAAGTTGCAACAACGACTGATTGTTTCCGCAAGCAAAAGTTCACGACCAAACAGAACATGTGCTTGAACTCGCCTGGTATCAGTGGTGAGCTACGATTTGTTGTGTTGAGACTATTCAAAGAAGTCCAGGATAACTTCCGCACACAATTGTTTGACGGCTATTCCATAGAACCGGGAACTGTCCTGCGTTGTGACGGACTCTCTCCCAGAACCGCCGATGATATTGGACTATCAGTGACCTTTGTCTGCTTCCCGTATCTGTTTATGAGGGAGCGCGAAGAAGAACACCTTTCGCCAGAATCGTATCCTACTAGGAGTATTCTCCAGATCCTCTATCCGTACGAATCGACATCAGATCGAGAAACTGCCCCTCCTTTTGCTGTAAATGCAAACCAAGGCTTATACGTGCCCCAACTATGGGCCGTGATTGTTGGCTCCAGTATGTCCGCATCTTCTACAGCTTTATTTTCTGGGATGACGTTGACAAGAACGCAGAATATTTAATAACCTGTGCTGAGTTGGAAGGTGATGACCTGCTGGGTCATGCTATAACCGTCGTACACGCGACGAGGCCTGGCGAACATGTTCCAGAGGTTTCGATTGATGAACTACATAGATCGAAGCAGCCCGGGAAACCACTTACTGCATCTTTGAGCGAAAACACATTCCAGGATAGTGTTGATGTCAACATAAAGCCGCGGATTTCATCTCCACCCGAGGATAACCATGCCGGTGTGGTCAAAGGGGACAGTGCCGAATCCAATACGCTATTGGATGGCAGACCGATCACAAATTCCATGGTCAAAGACGAACCCGTTAGTCAAGTGGTACCAATCATAGAGTTCCCTGTCTTCGACATCGACAAAGAAGAAGGGATTGCGAATAGTGAAGAACAGGCAAAAACCTCTCAAAATCCAGATGCACCAGGCGCAATCGACAACCTGAAATTGACATCTTGCAAGGAAGATGGCATCCAACCTTCGAGCTCACATGACTCCAGTCCTGCATCACCTGAACGAGCTGCACTCCATTATAAGGCTCAACGTTCCTTTTCTAAAAGAGAAGACGAAGAGAAAAGAATCAACATATTGAACATGCTGGATAAGTTGCGACATCCCCGTTTTGAGGTGGGGTACCTCGATTCCATCCTAACCTGTTTCACTTACGTGTTGCATACATGGACGAACAAGCAGTCTGGAAGCCGGATGGAGCAGCCTGAGGTTCTTTCAAAATTGGAACGGAGCATATCCTCTGCCACGAAGCTTCGAAGCGTATGCGAACTAGAGGCACAAAGCTCTATGTTCGTTCAAGATCTTGCTTATAGGGAGGCCATGATGATAGGCATCGGCATAACGGATTCATCAATTCAGAATGAACTAGAAAGTTTAGGCACCGCTGTTCTTGATGCTATAGAGCTGCTTCATCTTGTCTCTGGAAGCATCGCATTTGGACCGAAAACCAGGATTACAAGCTCAAAGGCCCGAGGCAAGGCCGAGGTCGCAACCGATGGCGACAATCTGACTGGTGAACATAAGCATACAACTGAGGATATCGCAACACCGCCGTTCCTCACTTGGACATGGCTCAGCTCTGAATTTGATGGAAGTGTTCACCCAGAAAAACTGGCGGCTGAGAACTTGCTTGCAGCTCTTCAAGAGATCGACGGTAACCTTACGCATCGCAAAGAAACATCCTACACTCATGCTACAGAGATCAGCCTGACTGAGTTGGAGCGACGATTAATGAGAGTCAAGCTTCAGCCGTCTAGCCCGTCACGCTCTCCTGGTGGCTTTCCAGTTGTCAGCGCACTCATTACCCCAACGCGATCACGCGCTCAGCTACTGGGTGACGTTTCGTCCCCATTCCGACAGCCTCTCGGTCATCTCCTTGATGAAGATGCCATTCTTCGCAGGCAGAAAGACGCAATACTCGAAACAGGTGCAGAGCTAGCCAGTACCACGAAGATGTTTGTTTCTTTGTTCATACCGTGCACCAAGCAGCATCGTTTGGCTAGGAGGATATGGGGTTCTCTTTCATCGCTGTTAGAGGTCAGTACTTTTCTTCTTCGCTCGTTTTCAGGCAAAGCAGCCTCATATACATTAAACCTTGGACTTTCGTCTGAGCTGAGCGCTCTGTCAGAGCTTTCGATTATTTGCAGGCACATCGAAACATCCTGACAGGTCACGTGGTAGATACAAACTGACGAATTCTTAGAGCGCAATGTCTACAATTGACGACGATGATCGCTCAAAACAGAACCACCTGGTTCGCGCTCTCGAGCCTGACTTTATGGCAAAGCATAATATCGAGCCCCCAGTGGTGGCCTTACACAAATGCGCTCCATGTAGCCATGGCCATGTGTACAAAGGACCGCAGGATGCAGTAACTCACTTGAAACGCGTGCACTTTCGTTACAATTCGTCTTTAAGCCAACTTGCACATCTCCAGACGACGTATCATTACTGGATCCGCTCGGAACATGAGGTTCGCAACGAGATCGCGACCAGACAGTACCTACACCTACTCCAAATCTGTCTCAAGTATCTCAAGATTCTGTTCGCGCGTGCGGAGAAGATCCACATGGGCATAACACACGAAAAGCAGACCGACATCGCCAGCTACCAACTGGCTAAGAATTTAGTTGACTGCTTCGAAGCTACGGTATTGTTCATCATGCAGAGTGCACCATCCATCCTCGCGATCGAAAGTGAAATGCGACAATGGCAGCATGTCTCTGGATCTGCTTTCGACAGAGCCACGACGCCAGCCATACAATATGCATTGGAGCGATTGGGCGAGTTGGGTCAAGCTGCGCAATCCTCAATGACTCGAGCTGAAAAGACATTGGCGCTCTTTGATCCAGAAACAACATCAGTAGGTCGAGGTTTTGCAGGACCGGAGTTGCTGGCATTAGTAATCTGTCAGAACCTCAGGAATAAGCAATTGCTAGATGGCAATGCCTCCGACGTCAATCGACTGTATCAAGAATCCACCTCCAAGTTGGTAGGTTTTACTCGCACTAGACTATCTTCAAGTGTTCAATTCAACTTTTCCTCCGCCCAGTACGGCTGACTCTTGAATCTCAGCAATACCAGATCAACCAGTTCCCGCGGAAGCGGCTGCTCCGGAACATACAGGCTCTTCAACAAGAGCTCTCGGTTGTTCGACTAGTCAACACTCGACAACAACACAGCTTCGACAGCTTGTCGATTGTAGTCAACCCGCAGTCCTTTGAGACGCCGACTTCCGACCGGGCTAGCTTGTTCCCGGGTGAGTTGGAATGTTTAACAGACGAACTTAAAGTCCTCCGGGCCAAAGAGGCTGAGCTCGACGCTCCGGAAAACCGTACACATCATCTCCGGGAGCAACTCAAGCAAAGTGTCGAGATCCTAGAGGAAGATCATGGCAAAGCAATCTTAGTCTTCACAATGATCACAACCATATTCCTTCCTCTGTAAGTAGCTCTGCAAAGTAAGCGAACTCAGTTGACGTTGTGCAGTTCCTTCGTTACCGGTTTTTTTGGCATGAACACCTCCGACATACGCAACACGAGCAGGAGTCAAGGCTTCTTCTGGGCCATCGCCGTGCCGGTCACAGCTGGAATAGTGTTCGCGGCTGTCTTGCTTGCTTATCACGGCGATAAACTATATGACGGTGTCACACAGGCAGTCCACCAGCTGAAAGAACGGCACACAAGGCTACCTGCAATGATGGAGACGAACTCGCTGCCGCCGGAGCCTGAGAAGTTACGCAGCGGCTCATCACTACCACAACCCGGCTCGTGGCACTCCAGACGTCGCCATGGAGCCTCAAGAGTCTGGAACGTCAACGGGCGCTCGCACTAAACGCAGGGTTTCACAGATGAGCCATACGTGTTCCTGCTCCAACTGTGCGCTATGTGAACGCACCTAAAGATTCAACCGATTGGCGATTGTAATCACGGGTTGCTCCCCACAAAAAGTCCTCGGTTGCCAAGGCCACTGTCCATGAGGTCGGGAGAACGAGTATCTGGCTACTTGCCGCCTGAATCTACGTCTTCATTCTTCCACTATTAATGCCATTGCTGGACTCTTCATTGTACAGTCAGATGGGGTCTTCGAGAGATCACTCTGTCGCAATGCAGAATGACGACCGTCATGCCATCCCGTATCAATCGGATATATATACCTATTCAACAAACCTTCATGATCGAAACAGGGAGGTTAGATAATTTCTGACTAGGCTCTCTTCCTCACTTATGGCTGAATCCTCGCACAGATTCAAAATATAGCAATTAACGTGCTTCGAAGGTGTTGGCTTGCCGGAGACAAATACATAGACAATCATGAGCAAATGTCTGTTCGGGCACTACGTGAGTGAGCCGTTATGCCCTCATGTAGGGTATCTATCTACGAGGCCTTATAACTTGCCTCGCTCGCCATATCATATATATACCCTTTCAATACTCTTTACTGGCATCGCCGCCTCTTCCGGTTGTGTGCCTGCACAGGATGAGGATGACAGATTTTCGTTATCCGAATACAATACGCATCCAATTTCGACACCGTTCTACAACTTCAACATTACTAGTGAGCAATCCATCATCTTGATACCGATCACATACTTGTTGTTGCATGTTCCATCGTAAGGCACAGTAAACTAGCACAATGACTCACCATTGTCAAAGTGACAATTATCAAACGACACTGTGCTGTGCCCAGCTTTGTGATTCCATTCAAGGACATCGGCTTCATTTCACAATGTCTACAGAATAGCATTGTTACGGGCTAGAGTGAAAGGGGCTCAGTACATATGATGAGGTGAATTTTCACTAGGAGTGTGAGTGCCTTCCCGCTATTTGAACCTCGAGCTCGCCCCCGATTCCACAACAACCTGATCATTTATACCACTCTCAACTTCACGCTTCTTACTACACACGATCAACTTCTCAATCACAATGCCTCCCAAGCGAAAGGGCGGCCCCAAAAAGGCTACGAAAGCTACCAAGAAGCCGAAGCTGACCCCCGCAACGTCCAACCCTCCCCCAAGCCCCTCGAAGATCTCGGAGGAGGATCCAACAAGACCTCGCTCAATCTTATCGATGGTGACACTCGGATCCAAGGGGAAGTCTCCAGCCGTCAGTCCATCCGGATCTGCAGTCAAACCCCCGTCTCCCGCACCAGCAGCCCCCACGGGAGTGCGTCTTGAAAACCCCACAGCGCTTGAAACGAACATACCAAAGCCCGCACCCATATCCGGAAAGAGATTTGCGCATCTTAAGCTGCCGGAGACTGCAGTCGAACCCACTTCGCCTACAGAAATCAAGCGCATGGAAGCTGATGGATGGATATTCCCATCTATTCCCGAGGACGACGACGAAGCGATCCGGTTGCATCGAGAGACCATGAACTCAAAGAAGTCCACACCTACCTGGGTACTTCAGGCTGTCGAAGACCTTGACCGCAGAAATGCTGAGTGCAATGGCAAATGCCCTTCAGACAATATTGATGCGCGGGAGGCATGGTACAAGGACGACGTTAGCGTGAGAGAGGGAAAAGCCATCCGAAAGAGAGAGAACTTCCACAAGGAGTCAGCACGTAATCCCGGAGCAGCATCGGCCAACGGTCTCATCACTATGGCTATTGTTCCTCCACTAGGGTACAGTGGCTCAATCAGAGATCTTCATACAAACCGACTACTGCCTGACGACGAATTGGAAGCATTGGACGCAAATTCAACGGCTCTCAAGGAAATGAGTCGTTGGCATGATGCGTACTTTGCGAGTGCAGCTACCAAGAAATTGGTTCATCCACAGCGAGAAGTGGACGATGAGTCAGATATGACTGGTGACGAGTCCGATGGTAACAAGGAGACTTAGGCTAGATTGTATATGGGCAAGTCGTGTGGTATGCACTCAAGGGTTCAATTCAATGTGGACTCCCTCTTCTTGTTTGTCCTGTCACCTTACCTTGTCTTTCCCATGTAGGATACATGCCTTTAGACTAGGCGCATACTATGAATACTAAGCACTAGTTATTTATATCTTATTGTGTACTGATATTCCTTGCTGTCTTGCCCTTACTTGCGCTACTGCTAATGTTTTACTTCTTTTAGAAACATGCTCTCTCTGAATGTGCTCGCTATGCTTAAAGGCACGTCTGCCTTCTACTACCAGTAGGCCCCCGATATGGGTTTGTTGAAACGGCTGTACAACGTGACAGACACAATAACAACTGTTGAAACAAAAAGAACTGGCAACGTCTGTACAAATGTTATAGGGTAGTTATATATTTTGGCTGTGTTGATACTGTGTTAACACATGTTAACGTGTTAGGGTAGATTACGTAATTACAGAAAAAAAATCCTTGAACGTTACTTAAACAGAGGGAACAGAGGGGAACATTACCATTATGCAGGAGGCGAAGGTACGGGCTAATTAATAGGCTGAACTTTTTGTGCTGCACACGATACAGATGCATACAGCAGGATAGAGTTAGTACTTAGCAGGTGAGTCCTTATCTAAGGGTTGCTAAGCCTGATAAACATTCACCCTCTAGCCACACAGGGCTCTAGCACAGCTATAGCTTGTATTAAGCTTGTGTTGAGCTTGTATTAAGCTTGTGTCGAGCTTGTGTCCGTAGCCAACACGTGTCTAAGCTGTGTTAAACATTAATATAGGTTAGCACTTAATGCAATAATCTATGTAGATACAGTAATAATTAACATACATGTCTGACATATATTAATTACGTACAACACGTCTCCAACACGTGATAGCTGCTCACACGATTGTATCACTGTTTTAACCTACCCCTATTGGCGCGCTACGGTATCGTAGCTTCCTCCATTGCTATAACGGTTGGATGTTACTTCTTCGAAGGCGCCTTTACTTGAGTCTATTCGACAAAGAGCGACCTACGGAAGATGTATGGTTATATTTCCATGCGACCATGGCGGCACGTGGGCGTGTGCTAATGCCCACCTCTGGCGGCTACATGGGTCTTGTACCTTATGGGACTAAACAAGGCGATACGATCGGGAAACTTCTCGGAGGTGGAGCTCCAGTAGTGCTGCGACAGGCTGGTTGTAAGTACTAACTCTATCCTGCTGTATGCATCTGTATCGTGTGCAGCACAAAAAGTTCAGCCTATTAATTAGCCCGTACCTTCGCCTCCTGCATAATGGTAATGTTCCCCTCTGTTCC
>Ga0181474_100033_pt1 | contig 13116 bp, 10 predicted proteins | sample In3P11_FD_119092 | JGI IMG/M metagenome (GOLD analysis project Ga0181474, IMG submission 119092) | Clean room microbial communities from NASA Spacecraft Assembly Facility at Jet Propulsion Laboratory, Pasadena, California, USA -... ... | reverse complement strand
CTCAACTGTGATTCGTAATCCTTTACCATATCACATAAAGCTTTATGCACCTTCCTGTCAAATCCCTCTAGTTCCTTCTGGTGTGTCGTATCATCGATTCTCGCTATCGGCACAGCTAATGCTCCCATAGATTTAAGTAACTCTGCAGCTTTGTCTTGGTTGCCAGCTCGTCCACTATGCCTTGCCACAATAGCCTCTCGCTGCACCCACCATTCCTGTTCATGCTTGTGCTGCTGAGATATAAGGTGCTTAATCTGGAAGGTGACCTTATCGTCGTTATTGATATACCTGGCAACATGTTTAACAGCAGCTGGCCATGTTGTAATCGTCGAAGCATTAGATGTTGCTTGAACAGAAGGTGTAGATGATCGTGAGCGAAGCTCCCCTTGTTTTGACACCGAAACAGACTGGACGGATTGTCCTCTCAAAGGAAACCCATTATGTTGGCTTTCCTGAAATGGGAGACTGCTGTGGCTAGAATTACTGGGATAGGAAGCATCGGACGGGTTATGTGAAGGCAAAGGTGATTGCTGCGTACCATGGACTGGCATTTGCCATGGCTGTGCATCATTAGATATTGTTGAGCTATCATTGAGGCTCGCCAGAAGGCGCTGAAGCTCGGGGTGTCGAGAGTTCATGGTATGCCTGGATCTATTTCACAATTGCACGGAGTAATTGCCTGGTACATGTCTTGAGGACAATATGCAAAGGCTGTAGATCCGCTTGATAAGCTGCTTGATCTGCCAGCAAAGACGCAGTGAGGACAATGAAAGGACAAGAAGTCAAGCCAACGTTGCCCAGGTGTCAACACCTGATCACGTGAAGTCGTGTTTTTTATACAGGTATGTTTGTTTACACTCAATACCTATTTACATGCACATATAGGTAACATCACGTATGTATGATATCAATCAGCAGGGCTGCGTATAGTCGAGACGGACAATACATGTATGTTTGACAACAGGAAGATGGTCAAATCTGCAGAAGAGGTAGCAGTGAGTAGTTAAACAACTTCAATATACGAGCTTCCCTAGCTATCCCCATCACGGAAGTAATCTAATGTACCATGCTGAACGCCATGCTGTCATCTCAGAATGTCACGTAGTCAGTCAATCCGAGCTCCATGTCCCCAACAAAGATCTGCTAAGTGTGAGTAGTGGAGTGCACCGGCTTCTTGACTAGATAAGTCATCTACGTCTTGTGGCTGTGTCCTGAGATAATGTAGCGCCACTTTCGCGGCTGAGGGCACAATCTTCACGGTAGCTAAGCCTTCCGTTCATAGAAATAGCAAGCTTGTCTGGGCCTGACATGAGGAGAGTTCTCTGGGCCAGGCTGGGAAACCCAACTCCTGCAGAGAGCGCACAGGAGGGCATGATTTGCACTTGCTTGTCAGTACACCTAGATGTTAGACCCATCGTCTCCGTTCAGTTGAGCAGAATTTGTTGATACTTGAAGCCTCAAGTCCCAGAAACTTGCCACGAAAAGCCCACACAAACGTACTACTTTGAACTGCTTGTGACCTACCCGTAACACTCAGCTCAAACAGAACTGCCCTTCTCTTAGGTAGCCTAACACTTGACACACCTGGCCCAGATGCAGCTGACATAAAAAAACCCCTGTTGTACACGACTTCTTAAAGACTGGCTGGTGATCCGATGAGGGCCTCAACAGGGTTGAGGAAGAAATGGCCATTCTGGCTTCGGTAGGAGGGGAACGATTCCGCTCGTGGCTAGGGACATTCGTTGTCATGCCCAGGAGTGCATCAGCCCGGTACTCGACAACAGGTATATCTCGTATTTGCCACGGCCAGGCACATTGACCATAGACCGAATGAATGGGATAGTAGAGGTAACAACTGTCGATAACAGTTCGTTCGAGTAAAAGTTGAACGAGGTCTCTAGATGTCAGTCAATTCTTGCAAGTGCATAGGAAACACAAGCTTCGCAAAAACGGGTGAAGAACGCATCCGAAGTCGGAAGCACAAGATAGCAACATGCTAGACATATGTGTGGTAGCCAACCAAATGAAATTTCACCAACATTGTGGTGATCGAACTGCGAAGGAGTTACCAAGCACGAGCGATCTGAGCTTGGCAAGTCTTGATGCTCGGTACATACAGTCTACTTGGGTTAGGCTTTGGCACTACCTTAAGCTCCGGGTGTCAGCATTGACAAGCACCAACAAGCATCAACGGCGGGAGGTCGAGAAAGGAGTGACTGCGTATTGTCATCCGTCATTGAGTTCAAAATGGCGGGCGAATCATTGGGTTAAAATCTCCCAGCCTTAACTATACTGAGTGTTGCTGAGACGTCATCCATTTCGAACGCGCAGGCCACTCCACTGCAAAGAATCTGGATGGATGACGAGGCACGTTTGGGGTTGTCTCGGTTCCTTCCCAACCAGCTCGCCTGCTCCATCCTATTCGCAGTGGCCCTAATGCAAGATCAGGTCGCCTCCGTCGGCGCCAGCCATGCGTTTGCTTTTTGTTACTTCCTCCTAAGTCACTTCCATCCACTATCCTCCCTTTCACGATATGCACACTTGACGACAACAACATCTCATCCTACCTACACACCATGAAGTCGCTCGTTCCTCTTTTCGCCACCGGCGCCGTTGCGCTGACGCTAAATGTCCAAAGTACAGACAACATTAAATCGGTCGCCGGAACCATCGCGTATGATATGATGACTGTATATACTGGTAATCAGAGTGGTCAAGTACCTGGCTTACTACCGGGTGGCTTGAGCTGCAACCCGAATGCTCTCGGAACATACTGTTGGTGGGAAGCGGGTGCCATGTTCGGTGCCCTGATAAATTACTGGCAATACACGGGTGATACAACCTACAACAGTGTGGTTTCGCAAGCCATACAGTTTCAAAGAGGCGCAGATTCCAACTTTAACCCTGCTAATCAGTCGAAAAGTATGGGTATAGACGATCAAGCTTTTTGGGCATTTACCGCAATGGACGCAGTTGAAGCGAACTTTCCCGAAGCAGGCAATGGCCAGCCTTCATGGCTTTCCCTTGCTCAAGCAGTATTCAATTTTCAGCATGGCTTATGGGATAATGCAACATGTGGAGGTGGCTACCGGTGGCAGGTCTTTCAAGTCGAAGCTGGATACAACTTGAAGAACTCAGTTTCGAACGGAGGCAATTTTCAATTGTCAGCACGATTAGCATATGTGACTGGAAATTCTTCCTACGCTGATTGGGCTGACAAAGTTTATGACTGGATGGCTAGCAGCAAGCTCATGCAGATGGACAACTCCGCAAACCTACTATACATCTGGGATAACACAGACACCAGTAACGGATGTACTGACCAGACCAACTATGTCTGGAGCTACAACTATGGTATCATGCTTGCTGGTGCAGCATACATGTACAACTACACTGGTGGCAACCAAACTTGGCTCAACCGCGTAAATTTAATTCTCGAAAGCACCCTTCAATTGTTCTTTCTCAACAGTACTACCATCATGTACGAACTTCAATGCGAGGAAAACCTAGTTTGTGACCAAGATCAGAAGAGTTTCAAGGCATACCTAGCAAGGTGGATGGCTGTCACAGCATTGCTAGTGCCAAGCACGGCTGCCACAATCAACCCAAAACTGAGTACCAGCGCGCAAGCTGCTGCTCAGCAGTGTATCGGTGGGTCGACTGGTCGGGAATGCGGAGAGCAGTGGTATTCATCTAAGTGGGACGGGACCACGGGGGTGGGTCAACAGGTAAGTAATTCGTGTCACATTGCACAGTTTCTTCTAACGAGTATAGATGGCCGCACTATCTGTCATAGGATCTACCCTCAATCGACAAGATATCGCACCCTTGTCACAAAAAACCGGAGCAACCTCTGCAAGCAATCCCAACGCTGGTTCTACTGCAGCCTACGACCCAACCACCGAAAACACTCCGGCCACCACAGCTGATAAGGCGGGTGCTGGAATTCTCACAGTATTGGTGGTGGCAATTGTAGTCGGAGGAGCAGTATTTCTTGTGATATAGTAACGGCATGCACGATCGTTAAGGACATGACGAACATCAACATTAGCGAATGGCTTCGAAATCGGCATCAATCAATTAACAGGACACAAGTTGCTAGGAACCACAACCCCTCCATCATCAGGGTTTGTCCGAAGGTTGGGGAAGATGCACGACAGCTTTGTCGTCAATTTTTATGGCAGAGCAGGTGCATCAAGTTTCGACCAGAGACGTGCCTCTCCAGCAGCAGTTGAAGTTAATAGCTTCTCCGCGTTGCTTCCGAATTCGAATTTCAATCAACCAAAGAACTATCAGAGGCGTTGGACGATTCATTGGACCAGGGGGCGCAACAACGAGGTTCTTATGAATTTTAGATATGTCGGCATGCGACTTCGAGCGCAGTAGGGTGTGTACATTTTGGAGAGGTAAACTTATAGTGAACTTATGTAGTGCTGGTGCAGTAGGTTGGATGAACTTAGAAGTAAGAAGTATATAGCAACCATTCAACGATATGTACAATGTACATCATGCTTGTATGGCCAGAAGTGCCATTCTGCAAAAGGTAACAGCAACATTGTTTCCCCAAGACTCACCACCACCTGTTATGTCTCATCGGGTATCGCATACAGAGAGACTTTTTATAATGCGCATCCTTTACTACTACGTACTATACTGTAGTAGTAATCGTAACTACTTGATGAGATTCACCACTTATTACAATTGGCGAGAGTTTCCTTTTAAAAAAAACTTAACCTCCGTTCACTGCATGCTTCTACTCGTAATCCTACCAGTCAACACTTACTTACAGCTTTCAAAGTGAAACAGCTCATATATACGAACCCTTCTCGTACTTTACAATTTTTGAATCATGCTGCAGGTCGAAGAGGTACTAGATAGATATAGTGGATGTGGTTGCTCACATAAAATTAGTAATGGTGTTCGCATCCCGAGAGTGTGGAGTTTGTGAAGTACAGTACCGTGGTTGTGGGAAGTACTGTATATTACCCTGTAAAGGCAATGCCTTCTTTTCATCGGATGATACAATAAATGTAGATAGTATCTACCTACCTACCTATGCACATGTAGGTATAATGAACTTATCTTAATATCCTGGATACATAGCCTGATTTATTTTGTGAGCTGCTGAAAGAGATATCTGAGACCGGACTTTCTGGTCGTCTGCTCTTGCTCTCGCTTTGGCTTTCGCTCTCGCTCTTGCCATGGCCGGTGAGCTCTCGGCTGCAGGTCTCGCTCTTGCTCTTGCGGCTCTCGCCGTTGCGGAACTTTCGGCTCCAGTCCTTTCAGAACTCGTCCCCGCTCTTGCAGCTCTCGCCTTTTCTCCTGGGTCTCTTGCCTTGCTTTCGACTCCAGCTCTCGCCGCTTTCGCATTTGCTCTTCCTGGTCTTTCGCCCTGTGCGGCTTGACGCGATCTTGTTGCGCTTGCAGATACTGAATCACCCCTAAGTGCCCCTCTTCTTTAGCACAATTAATGGCGGAATTGATGTTTTCGTGCTTCCCAAGACCATGTTCCCACAGCCACTTGACCATGCCTAGGTGCCCGGCCTCCGCCGCATACCACAAAGCAGTGTCACCACAATCATCCTTCGAATTTATGCTGACACCCTGCCCTAGTAGCCACTTAGTGACCTCTAGGTGCCCTCCCCATACGGCATGGTGGAGAGCAATCCTGCCAGCATGGTCCTTCTCAAATAGGTCGGCACCTTGCTCTTGCAACCACTTGATTGTCTCTAGATATCCCTCCCACCCGACCAAGTGCATTATAGTCATACCGACTTTGTCCTTGCTAAGCAGGAGGTTACCTCCCTCCTCTCGTAGCCATTTAACTATCTCTAGGTGTCCTTGTGACGCCGCGACATGTAAAGCAGTCCTACCTAAATTATTCTGCTTATTTAAATCAGCACCATGCTCTCGCAGGTATTCCACCACCTTCAGCTCTCCCCGCGACGCGGCAAGATGGAAAGGGGTGTCACCCATACTATCCGGCTCATTTATATTGGCACCATGCTCTCGCAGGTACTTGACCACCTCTAAATGCCCGTTCTCGGCAGCAACATGCATCGTAGTCCTACCATGTTCATCTTTCTTCACTCCATGTACACTGAAACCCTGCTCTTGCAACCACTTGATCACCTTCAGCTGTCCTCTCTGCACGGCCAAACGCAGGGCAATGATCCCGTCGTCCTTTCCACGAATATTGACACCTTGCTCTCTTAGCCACACGATTGGCTTCAGATGTTCGTCCGAGGTCATTATCTGGGGAGCAGTATGGTCTTTCGTGTCTTGCTGAGGAACCTCGCTTTCTTTGGTTGTCCCATGTGATTCACTTTGTAACGTTTCCTGTCCGGTCTTGTAAGAAGCGCGGAGTCCTGGCACGGTCTTGCTGGCTACAGACTCGGTTCTTGCAGATATAACTGTGTCTGGCCCAGCTTCAAGCACCGCTGTTGTGGGCAAACTCGACACTTCATCTGATCCGTGTATCGTCTCTGTAGGGATCAACGCAATTGGAAGTGGTTGAGCTTCGTGATTTGTCACTGTAGAAGTGTCCTCGGAGCTGACCCGTGTATTGATCGAGATGCCTTGGCTAGCATTCCTGACTTCTGATACTACTTCGACCGGTGGAGTAGTCACAGAAGACATGGTTGAACCTGTTTTGTCGGTGTCTAGAGAGGGACTTATAGACAGTGTAGAGTTCAGAAACGAATTGAAATTCTGCTGTTCAATTTGATAGGACTCTGCTGGCAACGCCGGAGTGTTATTCGACGCTACAACACCCGTCATTGTGAACCAAGGATGTCGTAGTGCTTCGGTCGCTGTCGGTCGCTGTTCCGGCTCGACTTTCAATAGAGTCTTGACAAACGATTGGCCGTTGACGCTTAGGCGAATTGGCGTTTTCCTTGGATTGAAAGGAATCAGCCCATCACAGTACCTCACCAGGTCGGATTCGGAGAAAGGTATCTGTCCCTGACTGCTAACGTTGAACAATACACATCCAAGAGACCACATGTCAACCTTGTTGCTGTAAACAGATGTCTCTTCAAATTGTTTTATGTGACCCAAGATCTCTGGCGCGCAATACGACCGGGTGCCCACAGTTGTGTGAAGGGCACTTTCAGATTCTTCGAGGATCCGTTTGCTGATTCCAAAGTCTGCAATCTTTACCCACCAGCGGGGAGATTCTGGTCTTTTTTGAACCACAAGGATATTCTGGATATATTAGCACAGTCTAAATGCTCTAGATTCCCTACCTCTGGTTTTATGTCACGATGTGTAAACCCCTCTTTATGCATGACTTTAAGTCCTTGTAAAGTGTCCTCTGCGATTTCCTTTATTGAAATTTCCAGTAATGCGCTCGTGGTGTATTTGGATAAGGCTCCGTAGGGGAGGTATTCCATAGCAACGAAAATGTTTCCTGATTGCATCCACCATCCTTGTAAGTGAACGAACCAACTAGAGTACTATAAGTCGTTATTTTGGCGAGCAGGACGAAAGGGTGTTACTCACCGCTGATTTCGAGAACGCTGCTAGCGCTGACAATTCTCTCTTGTAGTCGATTTGTGCTGCTTGCATCTTTCGTTCCGAGCAGACCTTCACAGCTCGATAATGCCAGTCACCATACTGATCCTCTGTGCCCTCTTGCCAGACTTCGCCGAACGCTCCCTGACCAAGGTGTCTCTTCCGCCTCCATGTCCGCCACGTATCGATGCCAGTTGTCGCGTCAGGAATAAGTTGAAGCGTAGACTCATCCCGGACCTGGACTGTCAGTCTGTATTTCTCGAAGTCGTCTTTGGCATTGTTTATGCTCATCCTTTACTCTAGGAAAACCAGAAGGAAGAGCAAGGTCACGGTTGTCGTTGTGATGAGGCGGTAGATCTCGCAATATTCAGTCATGAACTAATGGTGTAGTCCAGCCACGATTGCACCTTCAGAAGTCCAATGCTCCAGCATAGGCAGGCTGCTTGTACGCCATCAACCGCTTCGGTACCTACCTTTGGAGAAGGCTCATCACTTCAGGGAGAACTCTTGTGTGAGCAAGAGGCGGGATTAATCATGGGCGCAGTGGGGGCCATTTCTGGGCAAGTGCGACCAGTGCCAGTCTACGAACACAATTGGTACTTTTGATGTAGCAGGAAACGGTGAATATCCTAGTCTATTCCCCGCAGAGCTGCTGGACCAATCATATTCTCAGCTCGAAGATAGCCTGTGGGTTTACCAATCTTCCACGATAGTTTTCACATTTGCATTTCACCAAGTACGTATACAAAACCCATAGTAGCTCGTGGTACAGTGGCATATGCATGGTTGATGCATCCCTCAATTGTGATCACAACTACCTACCTAGGTAGGTGGGTCATCTATCAAGAAAGCAATCTGTGACCCTGGACTGAGAGAGGGTCGATTTGGTTTAGTGCCAGGTAACTTCACTTCAGTGTTAGTTTACTGTATGGTAGAACGACGCTACATGTAACTACGGCTTTGTTCGGCGTCACAGTTTTTCGCCTCCTGTACCTAGACGACGATTTCTTGAAGTCTGAGTAGCACATTCTCGATGAACTCAACCCCTATGTCGATTTCTGCCGCCCCTTTATCGTCCACTTGATACCATGTACTATCATCATCCAAACAAGTCAGACACATCTCGACAACGTCCTTGAACCTTTCCCCAGTATGCTGAGAGAGCTGTTCATTCGCTGCGACCAGTATTTGCCTTTTAATTGCGAACGCTCTTTTCCTACTATCTTTGGTGGAGACGGGTGGGTCAAATTCCGTGATTGTTTTACCTTCATCCACATTCACGAAAGATTTCCATACTCCAATCTCAAGCAGGCAAACTCCAAGGCTGTATATGTCGTGTTGCATCACGTACTGTTGTTCGGGGTGGTTGCCTTGTCGCAGTGGATGTCGATAGAGCTCCCGCTCTAGTAGACTGTCCCCAATTTTCAATGTGCCGTCCTTTGCGGCACGAAAGTTCTCGAAGCCAACAAGAAACGAGGACTTAGCCTCCCCATAGTCAAAGACGAGAATTGTTTCTGGACGAATGTTCTTGTGCACGAAGCCTGTTGTGTGCAAATAGAGCACGGAGTTAGCGAGTTGTTTTGCAATGTCCAATTTCACATTTAATGATGGTGGTGAATGCAGAAGCAAATCTCGGAGGCTTCGTGGCGTTTGTAGTCCCTGCGGTATCTCGAACACAAAGTCGTAACTGTCCAGCTTGTTGATGACACCACAGCAGCGTAATAATCCAAACGCGAACGGTTCCATTCTCGACAGTGCTTTGGAAAGTGCAATGACACTGCGAGTCGTCCCTGCTGCATCCATACCGGGGTTCACTAACATCGTATCAACAACCGCATATTGTACTTTGCCCTCCAGCTGGGCGATAGCAGAACAAGAGGCTGTAATTGGCAGTCGCGGTCCAAGGAAGTCGTTGGAAGAGATTGGCCTTAACGGCGTACCTGTATCTGAGTTAAGATCTTTAACGGACTTGCGTAGTTTGGCCAATGTCTTGAGCGCCTCATCCTTCGAGCTTGCTGCCAAGTTACGGTCAATTTCATCACTTGGAACCCTGGCCAGGGGATACCATGATGGATCGAACAGGTTACGCCACTCCACAAGCTCGGACAGAGTTCTGTCCAAGCTATCTTTGACACGTAACACATACTTACTCCTCCTCAAAGTGCCTGTCTTCTTAAGAATCTGGTCAAGACTGCTGAGCTGCGAATCCTTCCCAACGATACTATTGAGAAGGTGAATAGCTTCTTGAAGCTTATGCTGGAGAATGCTTAAGAGTAAGTGTTCATTTCTTTGGAAGTTCTGATCGAGGGTATGCCAGATCTTCTTCAGAAACTCCATCTGCGTCTCGGTCTGGTACCATATAGATGTGAGCTTAAGAAGCGTCTCTGAGACCTTAATTTCTGCCGAGCGATAGTCATTATATAATTTCAGCAAGACTTTACCATACCTGTCGGTGATTAAAAAAGTTTTGCCAAGTACGTGGTACTCACTTCAAGCATTCGTCTAAGATTGTTAACGCTCCGAGACTGAGAGAAAATGGATCCATGATTAGAGTCTGCCGCTGGACAAAGTCGTATTTAGCGTGTCCTTAGGTACTTAGGTAGGCTCGGGTGAACTTTATCTGACTGTATTGAATCAGCCTCGATTCAGGGTCGCAGCATCTGCTCAATGCTGTTACATGCTAACGCGTGCTACCAACAAGCAAGGGTGAGTGTGGGAGTATAAGGTCGGAATCGCTTTGTTACCTTGGTGTGTACTTGGTACTATACCAAAGTATAGTAAAGACATGTATTTTAGTTTTGGCGGAGGTTTCCCCACCAACGTGGGGAACTTCGTGATGGTGCATAAGTACAAATCCTATATAGTACTTTTGATGTTCATTACTTGCCAATAGATCTTCATCTCACAGGCAACAACTCCAATCATCTATACATTGTCAGTATTGAGTTGGTGGTAGAATCACTTCGCTCATACTTCTGATACCTTTTACCAACACAGGGTGCTTGGCAACTTCGTTGGTCCTCCTCACAGTGATTTATACTGTACCTTAACCGCTCATCTCAATACTCGGTATTACTCGACTTTCTTTGCAGATTTGCGTTCGACAAACAGCGATATTAGATAGCACCACTCAACCTACCGTAGGTTGACCTCGAAAGATTGAATATCAATCATTCTCCTAAGACATATCTTAGCAACTCTAAGGAAACTTCACTGTCAAGCCTCTAGCTAAATCAAGAGTCTGTACTGATATGCTATCACCATTTCCCTGCCCTGGGGTTCTTTACCCTCTCAGAATACCACATCGAACCAGAACACCTGGTAGACCCATGCAAATCCTTGCGCTGGGTTTATCTCGGACAGGTACAGATTCTCTCCGATCTGCGCTTGAACAGCTCGGATATGATAAAGTGTATCATGGCTTTACGGTTGTCGAACAGGAGGTATGGACAGATGCCCGTGCTTGGTTTAATTTACTAGACCGTAAAAACAAGAAAAGCGACAAAGCCATCAACCGAGAGACGTTCGATAATGTCCTCGGCGATTATGTTGCAGTCAGCGATCTTCCGGCTGTCCTTTTCGCGACCGAGCTGCTTAACGCTTATCCTGATGCCAAAGTCATTTTGAACAAACGATCCAACGTGAAGGATTGGAAAGAGAGCTTTCGTAAGACATTGTTAGCGGGAGAACAAAGCTTGACAATGCGCATATTGTCTTATTTTAACATTGAGCTTTTCTGGCTACAGAGGAATTTTGAGCTTGTTATCTTTGCTCTGTTCCGTGGCCGGTTCGAGTCAAATGCTGAAGAAGTCTATACTAGACATTATACAGAGATCGAGGGGAAGCTTCAAGAAGACAGAAGACCGTACCTCGAGTGGCGAGTACAGGACGGCTGGGGACCGCTATGCGCTTTCCTTGAGAAGGATGTGCCGGATATCGAGTTTCCTAGCGGGAATGCCAAGCAAGCTTTCGATGAGAGGACTGAAAAACTGGTTGGCCGGAGAGTATTGGCAGCGATGCAAATGGTTGCTATCCTTGTGCTTGGACTTTTGGGTATTGCATCTGCTTTGTGGTGGGGCATACTACAGAAGATTGCCTTGAGATTCTAGCACTAAGGTAAAGAAATTAATGTTTGTATCGTGAACGAAAGTATAACTGTTCAACGTGCTGAGTTGGAGAAGCACGACACACAGGAGGAAGAAGTAGGATGAAGTAGTTCACAAATGTTATCAATGTCTCGAATGTGTAGTGTCAAAAGTAAGGGGGCTCCTTACCGGGTGCCTCGGGCTAGCAAGGCTGGACGCCGGAATATATTCCGGGGCGCTTTTGAACTTGGCGCAATGGAGGAGACCATGCTCTTCTCCTTAAAAGGGTCGTTCACTGGGTTCTTTCGACCCAGACACTCATTAATCTTTCACTGTCGGCAGCCTGCTACACATCCAGTGGCCCAGCAGCTCTCGCATCACCTAAAGGATGGTGTTTCACGAGCTAGTCAGGCTCCCTTGGCTCCGAGCATCGAAGTGCGGGAAGCGAAATCTCCCTAAAAGACGGTCACTGGAATAGTGACACGCGACGGCGAGTCATCTCCCAAGACTGAAGCAGCCGCAACGATGCAACTCAAATCGAACGCCAAAGGTGGTCTCGTAGCACGTTTTCGCTGTCGTCCCGGGACACGTTTTCCGTCTGAACGATCTTTCCTTGCATTCGACGACTTTCATTAACCAAGGTCATATGAAGACTCATGACCAGACACTGGGAAGACGGGACTGAGCACATTGCCCGCAGACTAGTGAGTGATCAGTTACGGACTGACCGAAACATCTACCTCAGGGGTTTTAGCAGCTGTTACGTGCTTCATGAATAACATCCATTCCTCAATATTGCTACAAAGAGATACGTCGTTGATGCTCACAGCACATTTATGCTCACAATCAGGGCAGGTCTCAAGCATGTCACATACTACTGTGTCGTCAGGTCATTCAGAGGGAAGAAGCCCTTCCCTCCCAGATGTTACGTCACTCGTCATGATATATGATATTGCATCGCATCGAAGTTCGCAGCACCTCGTTCTCTCCACGGCTGTTGTGCCCACGACTTCAACAATAACAAAACATGAGAGTTTCAGCAACTTGAAGCATATGGCGTGCTTGGAGATGGCTATGTGCAAGAACACGTCAAAAATCCATCTCCAACTGTCCCAAACTCCGCACCATCTATCATGGATATTTCCTAAAGAAGTATTTTGCCTCCAGAGAACGTTGCTACAGATTGCCTCGGCAACCCGTTATGCTTATTGCAGTGCTTTTGTCTTCTACGACCGAACTTGTCGACACTTTCACTTGGCATCTTACGTGTTACTAACCGTGATCAGAGCCCTTTTACCGCGTGGTGTTCTCAAAGACCGAACGAAATGGAAACCAACTCGATGCCTAACGGCACACACCCTAACGATGGCGTTGAAGAAGTAGTGACCAATGGCGACGTCCCTACCACCACTAACGGCACATCGCCACAACCAAACGATCCAGTTTCTCCAGGAATATTCAGAGAGGTCCCAGGCTATAAGCACTGCAATAAGCATAACGGGTTGCCGAGGCAATC
>Ga0181474_100032_pt1 | contig 13178 bp, 12 predicted proteins | sample In3P11_FD_119092 | JGI IMG/M metagenome (GOLD analysis project Ga0181474, IMG submission 119092) | Clean room microbial communities from NASA Spacecraft Assembly Facility at Jet Propulsion Laboratory, Pasadena, California, USA -... ... | reverse complement strand
CGCGCCACATCGCCCTAGGCTCCTGCAAGCTTTTGAGTATTCCTCCCCCTGCTTTGGTTTTCCTGGACCAACCCCGCTACGGGGCACATCACCGCCGGCCACCTAGTCCGGATCACGACCTAGCAATGTGCAAGTCCAACACAGACAGATGCTCACATCTCACATGGCTCCGCTATGATTATTTTTTCTAGGAATTATTTGATTCTTTGGGGGGGGGGGGGGGGGGTCATCCGTGCTAGTCACGTCACGTCACGTATAGGGAACATAGGCCGAGATAGACCGAGGTCCTGTCTAACAAACGTCATGTACCAGTTGCATCCCTCACCATACCGCGCAATACCGTGATGACTGCGCCAGCGAAATCGCGCTTAGGCAGAGAGACAGCTCGCAGCTCAACGGCCAGGACCGCCAGGGTAGCCCTGGGGGGCGCCGTACTGCTGCTGACCGGGGTAGCCGCCAGGGCCGCCCTGAGGGGGACGCTGCTGGCCGGGAGGAGCGCCGTACGGCTGCTGGCCCTGTGGCGGGTAGCCGCCGGGCTGCTGGCCGTAGCCCTGCTGAGGAGGCGCGCCGTACTGGCCCTGAGGGGGAGGAGCGCCGTACTGGCCACCCTGAGGTGGGGGACCGCCGTAGCCCTGCTGGGGAGGCGCTCCGTAGCCGCCAGGAGCAGGGTTAGTCTTCTCGTCCTTGGAATCGTAGGAGCGGTCGATGGCGCCAAGGAGGAGCTTGATGATCCACAGATCGGGGGTGAGGTCAACAGGGGGGTTGGCGCGCATCATCTCCTCCTGCTCGTTCTCGAAGTCTGTTGATAAGTTAGCATCGAGTGCGACCAAGCTATCAAGGTAAACATACTGGATGTGCAGTCGACCATGGGGCCGATTTGCGGGTCCTCGTCAAGCTTTCCGAGGAACTTCTTCGCCATCTCGTCGTTACCAACCTGGGCGAACTCGAACGCAACACCGCCACGGCCGTACTGAGGGAACCTCTGCTGCAGAGTGTCGAATGCGTAGCGAATCGTGTCGAAAACAGCATTCTGGGGCTCACCGGCGGGCTGGCCGTCTGTGATGGCAATGACGAGCACAGGCTTCCTGAGCTGACCCTGCTGTGCCTTGTTGAGAACAATCTCATCGATAACCTTCTTGCGGAGCGAGGTGCCCATGGGGGTGAGGCCCTTGAATTGAACACCACTCATAATCTGCTTAACCTGCTCCTCGGTGGCAACGCCATCCTGGAGAGGACGGCCCTGCTGATCGCGCATGCCGGAGAGATCGGTGTTCATGAAGCGGATCGAGATACCATCAGAGTCGAAGAGAGTGGCTGCAAACGAGACACGGTCCAAAATAAGGCGCAGATCCTGAATACGCGAGCCCTCCTCCTCGAATTGCATGGATCCACTGTCGTCGACGTACAGAACGATGTCGTACAGGGCCAGCTTCACGATATCGTTGGCGATCTCCTTCTGCACACGCCAGCGCTGAATCACCTGGTTGATCTTGCCTGCCGCTTGCTGTGCAATCTGGTCAAGGACGGGTGAGCCCGGAGGGTAAAATGTCTGAAGACCCTTCTCGTTGATACAGGCCTGCAGCAGCTGCTTGTAGCCTTGGACCTCGGCGGGGCTGTTCTGCACCTGCTGTAGCGGAGGAGGGCCGCCCTGGGGACCTCCGAATCCTCCCTGAGGTGGTGGTGGGCCGCCATACTGCTGACCTTGAGGTGGGGCCTGTAGCGGTGGGTCAGCGTATGTTCGGTCTACAAACAATAAATGCAATTCGGCTCTGCATCGTCTGGTCCAAGGTGCTACAGAGACATGACGAGATCACGTGTGGGATTACGAACATATTGGCCGTAGGGTTGAGGCTGTTGTCCATACTGCTGAGGGGGTTGGCCGTATTGGGGTTGTTGCGGTTGTCCCCATTGGTTCTGTTGCTGATATGGCTGTTGCGGTTGCTGACCATAACCCTGCGGGGGTGGCGGCTGGTTCCATTGTTGCTGTGGTGGTGCCTGGCCTGGATAAGAAGGTGACATTGGTGACTGTGGGTAGGCTGGTGAATGAGGCGGTTGACCTGGGGGCGGCGGAGGAGGTCTGTTATATCCTGTTTGTCCTTGTGGATAAGGAGAAGAGGGCGCGCCGTATGGCGCCGGAACAGGTGGTTGGGTGTAAGGTGACTGAGGCGGGGCTTGTGACCCAGGGCGCAGAGGGAGTGGTGGTTGTCCAGGCTGCCCATAGGGTGCGGGTTGCTGTCCCGGGTATTGCGATGGCTGCGGCTGGTAGGCGTTATAGCCAGCAGCAGAGGACGATGCTATCTTGCCGGAGAGCGGCATGGTGTTGTGGCTGAAGGGTGTGGCTTCAGACCGGTAGGGTGTTCAGGCGGTTGCTTTTCAAGCAGTGGGGTTGGTCCAGGAAAACCAAAGCAGGGGGAGGAATACTCAAAAGCTTGCAGGAGCCTAGGGCGATGTGGCGCGCGTGATAAAGAATGATGACGATGCAGAGCCCGCGAGAATTAGTTAGAAAGAAGAGCTTACCTGGCCGGGAGGAGCGGCACCTTGCTGCCCTGGATACGCTTGGTACTGCTGCTGTCCAGGCTAGGTATTCAATTAGCTGTGCTTCCAAAAACTCTTCGCATCGTCTTGCGACTCACATAGCCACCCTGTCCGCCTTGAGGAGCGCCGCCTTGAGGGGGGTACCCTGATGCAGCATTTGCTGCCGCCATCTTCGATGCCACTGCGTACCGCGTCAGCCCCTCCATGCCCCGCAGTCGTCATTGTTGGGCTTCAAGCCAAGAAGCTCTGGCGAACACTTACAACCCATGATGTGCTTTGTTTTTGGATGTGCGAGTCGCGAGTAAGTCTTTTCAGAGCTGCAGCGCAGATGCAATTGCAAACTTGAGAGAGACTGGAGTGGTGGTGGGTAATACAACTGGTGAGCCTTGCCTCAGTAAGTATAAGGCAGGCGAGCTGGAAAGATGACAACATGCATCATAGCCCGGGCAACCACGACTCAGCCTCTGCACCGCCTTCTCACCCCTCTCACTCGCAACACGTCCCACTCTGATTGGCCGATCGATCTTAGTAAAGGTGGGCAATGTGGACACCAGCTGTCAGGTTTGGACAGCTTGCGCCACGTCTTGCAGCAAGGTGATGCGCGATTCGAGGAACGCGCGGGGCACCATCGGGCAGCAGGCCATCACCAACGCCCTGCAGCAGCGTGCATATGACTGACTGCAGTAGCGGCAGACGATCGACAGGTTCACAGCGAAGGCTGTGTTTTTCGAGTGAAATGCTCTTGAAAGGTGTGTGATTTGAGTTCTAAAGGATATTATACTTGTACAACAAACATTCACTCAATATGTTGGTAAATTGTTTGAGGATGTTTGCAAACCACGCAGCCTTGGAGAAGCGTGGTTTGAGCAGACTATTGTTACTTTGCCGACTATCTTCACACCTTCGCCGTCTCCAGCTGCACCGGCTTCTCCAACTTCTCATCGTCGACTGCAGCTTCTGCCTCAGCGAGTCCCAGACTCGTTGCAATGGTATACAACCTCACCTTCTCCTCGTGCGCTGTGGTGTCTCCAAAGACAGCGTCCATTTCTTCGAGCGACTTGCCCTTGGTCTCCGGAATGATGAACCATGTGAACACAAACGCAATCAGTGCAAACGCTGCGAAGAAGAGGTACGTGCCGTAGCCAAGCGACTCGATCATATCCGGTGTGACGAGTCCGATGATGAAGTTACACATCCAGGTCGAAGACGTGGTCAGTGACATAGCCTTCGACCTATTGCCGAGATTGTAGATCTCCGACGGCAGTACCCATCCGATGGGCGCCCAGGAGTAGGAGAAATTGACGTCGTAGATGTAGACGAAGGCAATGCCAGTCCAACCTGCTGTTGGATGATCGCGGAGAGTATCGCCGTATCCACCAATGATTCCACCCACAATGACCAGAGAGATGAAGGTCCCGGCAGCGCCGCAAAGTAGGAGAGGCTTGCGTCCGACTCTGTCAATGAGGAAGAGGGCGGGCAGTGTAGACAGCGTGTTGACAATTCCGTAGACGCCGGTAGCCAAGAGACCACCTGTTTTGCCAGTAAGACCCAGTTGGCCGAAGATCGTTGGTGCATAGTATATGATTGCTGCAAAGCCTGGTCAGGATTTGTCATTGTATATTCTGGGTGTAAGGTGACTTACCGTTACATCCGATGAACTGTTGGAAGAACATGACACAGCAACCGATAGCTGTGCGCTTGAATGAAGGCCACGTCGAGAAGAGTGTAGTGTAGCCGGCAAGATAGAGTGATACGCCAGTCTTGCCTGGGAACTTTTCGCGGTTGTAGGACTGCTCGAACATGACTTCAGCCTTGATAGAGAGGTACTCTTTCTGGAGTGTTTCATCATCAGGGTTAGCTTGACGCACGCGTGCGAGGGCAGCAATGCCACCCGCATCATTGTCCCGCATACAGTAGAATCTTGGGCTTTCTGGAAAGAAGAACATTCCGATCCCAAGGATGAGACCTGGCACGATTTGGATGGCGAAAGGAACTCGCCAGGCTGCGTCTGATTGACCAGTACAACCATTGGGACCGACATCGTTACGGGGGTCGAATGTCCGCGCCGAAGAAGTACCACCAGTATATGGGATATCTGGTGCGCAACGCGTACCACCGATATATTGAGTGCCATACTCAAGCCAGTAGCTGACGAGAATACCAAGTGTGATTGAGAGTTGCTGCAGGACAACCAACGTTCCCCTGACGCCGGCAGTCGACACTTCAGACATGTACATCTATGTTTGTATTAGCAGTCGTCTGGTCTGCATCCGATGAGCGCCACTTACAGGTACAATCATAGTCAGCATACCGACGGCAAACCCAGCAATGGCACGTCCTGTCCCATTAGCTGTGGCCACTTGAAGGTATTGAGCACCACGACCTACCCACGAACGCCATGGCAATGCTCACAGCGGCAGCCTGAAGTACCGATCCGATGGTGAAGACAACGACAGCGATGAGTATCGACCCCTTGCGACCAAATTTGTCGGCCACAGGACCATTTACAAGAGATCCAGCCCAGGCGAACAGCAGTAAAGTCGATACGAACCAGCCCTTGAAGCTACTGTCAAGTGCAACCCTAGGGAAGTACGCAGCGAACGACTCCATGGTCAATACGCCTGATACGACACCTGTGAGGGCTTAGCGAATAGATCAAGCTGGTTAGAAGCGCAACTCACCTTGGTCGTAACCGAAGAGAAATCCTCCTAGAGATGCAAACTAAACACGAGGTTAACAATTTGCACAGGTAATGCTCAGTGGAGTCTTTACAGTCGATAAACCAAGTAAGTATGGGTTTGCGCGCAGCTGTTTATACACGCCATCCTTCCTGATGGTCTCGTGTCCAGCACCTTCGAGATGGACTTCGTTCGACATCTTGATGAGAGATTGTACTGATTTTTCAGGACCCTCAAGCGATGAGATCAATATTCCTTTAGAAGCAAAACAGCGTTGTCTTATGTAGTCCCATTGCGGCATACCACAACATCATGCGTATAGTCGCGAGTCAGATCATTCGGACTACAGTAGTCCGATGCAATCAGACGACAGAGTTTTTGTTTTGCGCGCCAAATTCAACAATATTCCCCTGTTTCCCCCGCAAGGTAGGTGGTCTCGCTCCGATTCTCACGTTAGTGTGTGGAGAAAGACCGGGGCATGGACGAAATGTATGGTCGGACTTCTGTCGCCCGAACCCCACGAGTCGACAATCCTGCTGCCCAGACGATTAATGTATTCACTTCACATTGATACTTGACTGAAAGAACGGTCCACGTTTTCCGCGATCAAATTACTCGACTTTCTGTTTTCCTACCAGCTCCAAAAATGACGAAAGATCTTTCGGGAAATAAGAAGACCGCCACGACGCTCGATTTAGTTAGCCGTGTAGAAGAGCTACTTCGATGCCAAGCTCTTGATCCTCGTCAACGCCTGCTTGTATGCCTGGCTGGGGTTCCAGGAAGTGGAAAATCGACTGTGTCGCATGCGTTGATCCAAGAGCTCGTCAGACGAGGCATCAGTGATGTGTCGATCGCACCAATGGTAAGTTCAAGGATCATTGCACCAAACTTCTCGAGACTGATAAGTACAATAGGATGGTTTCCATCACCCAAAAGAGGTTCTTGCGAAGTTTGAGAATCCAGAAAATGCCTTTTTGCGGCGAGGTGCTCCGTTTACTTTTGACGCAGAAGCCTTCATCAGTCTTGTGAAGAAATTGAAGGCAGCACCCGTCACTACAGGTGGAGAACCAGAGCAACCCATATATGCGCCTAGTTTCGATCACGCAGTTCAAGACCCCGTCGTTAATGATATAGCTATCTCTTCTCGCAATCGTGTGATCATCGTTGAAGGTAATTACACCCTATTGAACCAGAAGCCATGGAACGAGATCACAAAGCTCTGCGATGAGAAGTCAGTACCACGAACTCAGGCATGCATATAGCAAAGACTAACAAACCTCAGATGGTTCGTAGATGTTCCTCCAGAGACTGTGAGAGATCGTTTGGCAGCACGTCATCTCGCTGCAGGAATCGAGACTTCCTACGAAGCAGCTGTCCAGCGAGCGGAGACCAACGACATACCTAATGGCGAGATGATACGGTCACTGCTGATCGAACCGGATGTCACCATCCACAACCCATAGACATCCAAAGAGGTAGATACATGGCTAGAAACCATTCGAAGTTAGATCCCAGTCAAATGAGTTGAAGAGTTCATTTGACTCCACGGACCAGGGAAAATTGCTCAAAGCGTCACGGTCGAGCTGCGGGGCGCCCTGAAAGACGCCGGCATCTATATCGTCAATTGTGACAACTTGGTCGAGGATGGCAACGCAGCGAGCAGAGAGCGAATCTTCAACAAGGTGGTCTCGAAATGTACTCCTCGCTAAACGGACAGCTTGGTGCCAGACTGGTAGCTCTTGGGACTGTGGGAAACTGATGATGCACAAGCTCATCACTAGTGCAGCATGAAAGAGGAAATACCTGTAGCTACGTCTTAGAATGATAGTGGCGATAGTAAGCGGCGGATACATACGTGGCATACCAACCCTCCAATCTTGTTAGGCCCTGTATGGCATATTGATGTATAGACGTCACTGTAGCGTTCGCGGCATCAATACACAGCCGTGTACATTCCTCTTGTTTGGCTTGAGCTACTAAATCGGGAATCTGACCTCTCTCGGAGATTGCGCGGCGAAGTAGGATGTGGCGAAAGACAATGATCTTCAGATTCCAGAATCTCCACCACGATCGTGATTTGGCAAAGGTATACCATCGATGTTGGCAGTTCGATTGTTGATCCAGTTGGAAATAAGAAGGCATAGTATGTGACCATGCGTCCATTGAAGCGCTGATGGCGAGCGCTTCCTCTGCAGATAACCCAGGATCTGCAAGAAGTCGGTTCGATATACGGTTCGTGTGGATATGTAGGTCACTTTGAGTCTTCAACGCAGAGTAAAGCGTCGGCTCTGTTGATTCCACAGGTAGCTCTGTCGTTTGAGGAGTGAGTGCCTGATAATAATTAGTACACACCCATGCACAGCTTAGCCTTTAAGTCATACCTCATCGCTGACATTCAGGACAGCATGAACGTTCATGGAATCTTGATCAGGAAGCATCACTGTTCTCCCAAAGGTTGTTGAAGCTCCACTGTCGAAGATGTACACTCCCCACCAGACTCTACGGCGGATCTCGCGTTCCATGAGGCTGATGTTCCAGTGGGGTAGCTCCCTATGTAGAGCTATGCTTAGAGCGTTGCGAACTGCCAATCCCAGAAGATTCCATCCGGTATTCGGGGCATTGCGCTTTTGACTCAAGTTACTCAGAAGAACCAATGCTTGGATGGATGTTAAGTTCGCCGTCTCAAATACCGACTCATGTTGCCCCAGAGTGAGCGCACGACGGTAGAGATAGTCCTCAAGTCCCACTTGATCCTTGTTGAGGCTCCATGCTCCCAGCGCTAAGATGGCGTGGTAGAGCATGTCCCATGATCGCCGTGTCGGACGTGGCACGATCTCGTGGAATTGAGCGCGGAAGGTTGCTTCATGCACGAAGGGATAGACACAATGGTATTCTTGAAAGTAAGCGTCGATCAATGTTGATGCAATCTGACTTGTCAAAGCAGCATGAGAGACCTGAGAAGAGGCGAGCACGCCAGTAAGAAGTGCGGAGCGTCCGGTGCGGCGTTCCTGGGGTTGAGCTTGTGATTGATGTAGGAATCCAGCCCAATCAAGAAGACACCTCAAGAACACTACTCCTGAAGTCGATCCTGCGCTATGTAAGTACTGCCAACAAACAATTAAGGTGGTACGTACCTAGATAGCCAACGCCGGTAGGCTCGACAGAGAGAGCAGCCATGCCATCTGTGAGGCTGTCAAGATTGGCATCTTCTTCTTGCCAGTTGAAGCCATCTGCATTATTTGGCACGGCCTCAGGGAGAACTGGGTCGTTTACAACAGCAGGACTCAAGTCGCTGTGAGGACTGGATATTACAGTAGGTTGAACGACACTAGGCGTCGATGGCGCTGGTGTGAGTGCAGAAGCTTGTACTGGGTCCGGTGAGTTAAGAAGATCATCGATGTTGACTCCGGGAAGCAACTGAGAGACAAGAGACTCCAGTCCTTGTAGTCTTTTCTCCACGTTCGTGAGGTGGCTAGCATCACGTAAGCAAAGGCCGTGGCGAAGATTGAGAATAAGGCATACGCTCTTGTCAATGGCGACCTTATTATCTTCCCGCTATAGTGGCAGGTAGCACCGCTCGAAGCACAATTTCTGCAAGTTGGGTGTTCTTTCGAACACTGTGTATTGTTGGAGGTTAGTTGCGCAGTCTGGATACAAAGAAGGGTTACGAACCTTCAACTTCTTGTGACGGCATCTGTCACACTAAAGCCTCTCATCAGCCATTGCGAAGCTCAAACTCGTCATCAGGACACGCACAGAAAGTGAATCTCTAGCCTTTCTGTGCTCCATCCATACAAAGAGGTAGTAGTCATGTGGTGTGGGGTGCAGAAACGACCGATCGTGAGTGGCATGGGCGGAGGTGGCCCGTAAAAGCCTAGGCTCGTTCGAGTATCGCTCTTGCCTACTACACACCTTGCAACCTTAGAATTGTATGCAGATTCTCTCACGCTTGTCGAGTTAGAGTTGCCGGGTTTTAATTGTGCATCAAAATTTCTACAATGCTACTGACATTCAAAGTCATCTAGTTTGGCTTTATCTTGCATATGTCGGACCGAGTCCAACGCACGCTTCAAAGCTCTTTCAGTAGATCGTTCACTGCCTTCGCAGCAAAGCGCTTGCGCTCGGCTTCTTCCATACCCTCACCCATTTCTGTTGGAATTAGCTTAGCTGTTGCGACGAGGGTACGTGAGCTTACCTTTGATAGCAACCATTTTCCTCATCATCATCTCAAGCTCTTCGACATCCTTTTCGTCAAGCTCACCCTCAGCATCCTCGCCGTGCAGCGCATCTTTCATACCGTACAGCTCCATGTTCATTTCGGCCTCTTCGGCTGCGAAGCTGCCATCGAAGCCTTCGACGTCCCCATCGATGTCCAGATCAGCGCTGCTTTCCCATTCGCCAGCCTCCATTGATTCTCTGATCCTTTGTATGCCCACTGCTTCGCCAAACTCGTTCTTCCCTGTAGCTTCAGAATCGATGTATTCGAACCCATGTTCCATGCACAGTTCGTCCCACTCGTCGCTGGACTTGTCGAGATAAGGTGTCGTGGACTGTGGCAGAGCGACCGCAAGACATACGGTTTCACCCGCATAACCGCATGCACGCTCGATGACTTCAGATATAGCCTTCATTGTGTCTCGTATGACATCGAAATCCTTGGCCTCAACTGGCTTCTTGAAACAGTATATCCAACCCCCAAGTACCGTCACCACCTCACGGGCTTCGGGTTTCGTGAATTCGGTGCGCCACTCGGGAACGTCTGTGATTTCGTCGAGCCATATTGGTAGAGTAGCAGTATAGTATTTTGTCTCAAGGTGCCATTCGTGCGATAACCCTGCGGTGGTTTCCTTGCCTTCGAAGGTGGTAGGTTCTGGCGCAGACCCTGTAAGCTCTAGGCACGCTGTCAGACTTCGATTTGCAATGCGCAGCGATAGGAATCACCTTTGAGGACGTTGAGGACACCAGAGCCAGGCGCGCCGACTATGAGTATACGTCGTGGGTTCTTGATGTCCATAGTGTTCGTGGCTCTTAAAGTTCGAATGCGGAGTTCGGAGTTGGTGTGGGGTTGCATCACCCCCACTCGCTAGCATGTGTAAATGAGTACGATCGTTTTGGATGCTGTAATCACGGTGACTTCGCAATAATGCGGGTGTCTAGGAGTAGTCTCACGATAGCTTCCTGTAGCCGTTGCATGGAGCTAGCATATTCGATCGTAGTATAGCCAATATCTCATTCTTCAACTTGTCCGACGCTTTCGAAGGACTTGCTATTTGTCGTTTCAGCGCATTCGGTGATCAGGTGGAGCAGACCTCGTACCTGTCCCGATCTTTCCCTGCGCACGCGATTCGCGTGGGGTATGTCCACTTGGCATTTTCCTCTGTTCTTCGTCCCAAATAGCTCGGGCCTCTCAAGGCCTTCCACCTCGTCCTCCGGTGGCTCTGGCCCTAATGACAGTCGCGCGACCACGTGCAAGACCAACACCACGGCCTCGTGTGCCTCTCGATCGGAACATGGGTGCGTTCCTGTGTAGAATTAGCGCCCGCTCTGAGTCCTTTACGTGAACATCATTACCTCAACATGTCCGGAACAATGAAGTACCGTACGTGACTGCCTCGAATGTAGACCTGCTCGAGATGCGACACACGGCCATCACGCGAGGTCACGGTTATGTCCTTGAGCTGCACGTTCATGTTGTCCTCAGCTATTCGCTGTTAGCTCAGGAACGTCATCAGCCAGGGTATGAGGAGGCGTACCCTCGATCAGCTTGCCGCGGTACACTTCGCCAGAAGTGATCTCAAGTGTAACGATGTGTCCCTGGACTTTGTCAGCGCAAGCCCTACAGCCCTCAGTATTGCACATACGGCGGCTTCATTAAGAAGCTTGATCGGAATGCCAATTGTGCTCGTCATTTTTGCGGCGTGCTTCGTGCGGTGAACGGCGGGGTTGTGCGAGGTGTGCGAGTTGCGCAGGTGAGCAGGATTGAGGCGTGAGTTCGAGTTCGGTGTGCAGACTTCTGTTGGCGCGACTGTCGTGACGAAATCAATAAATACGGAGTCCCGAGGCTCTTAGTATGTGACTCGTATTAGTGGAACACGGTGAGAGTGTGGACGTATATGCGGCCTGTCGATGCTTCACGAAAGTTGCAGGCGCGAAGCTCCAACTCTTGGCGGGCCACTAGCGTGATTGCCCTCATCTCCAACTAACTTCCATCACCAACATACACTGAACAATGTGGTTAAATCTCTCCGGGACGTTGAACGTCTTCCGCTTAATCAAAGATCCGACACTATGTCTGCCGCAGTATACAGCCTCGACATTCAATCATCTGCCGATACCGTTGTCGAAGGCGTTCCCAAAGAAGACGGGCAAAGATGGAGAAAAGGACGTTGATATTCGAGCTGTAGTGCTCGATAAGGACAATTGCTTTGCTATACCACATACTGACGAAGTCCATAAGCCCTATCAGGTAGGTCTATTTCCGGGAGTCGTGATGTTGTCACGATTGATTCCTTTTTCAACGCACCAACATTGTTCTTGACTTTCCTATTGAACATCAATCGTACATTTTTCTTCACATTCGCTGCTTTGGGCGTTAATTCATAGAATATCTGATTTGCCGGCAGTTTGACACCCTATCCTAACTTTATCATCACTGTAGGAGCACTTCCAACGCCTCCGCGAAGCATATCCTGGGTCGAAACTTCTCATCGTGTCCAACACAGCTGGCACAACCTCGGATCCAGGTCTGAAGCAAGCAGCAGTGTTGGAAGCCAACACTGGGGTGAAAGTGCTCAAGCATCCAACCAAGAAACCTGGCTGCAAAGACGAAGTTATGGCCTACTTCCGGGCGCACCCCGACTCCGGAGTCACTAGGCCAGACCAAATCGCCATTGTCGGTGACAGACTGTCAACCGACATCATGATGGCAAACATGATGGGTAGCTATGGGTTCTGGATCAAAGATGGCGCTGTGAGGCCAGGATTCGTGAGTTGGCATGTCAATATATGTGATCTCAAGGCTGATGACAAGTAGCTTGCAAGGATGGAGGATAGACTGCAGGGCTTTCTGTTTCGGAGGGGTTACTCTGCACCAGACCCATCGCGCAACAATCATTTTGAATGATTACTGAGACCTTCATGGTAGAACCTTTTGTATGCTTATCTGTAAGATCATCGTAGGCTGAGATGACCGGGGACTCCAATTTTGAAGCCGATGTTACTAGCCAGGACTTAAATAGTTAACATTGCATGCATGGTTAATAGGGCACAATGCCCAAATGTAGAATGTATTTGCTGCGGTCCATACACTACCTTGTCACAATCGACTGGACGCCGAGCACACTACAGCTCAGCGTCTGGATCGGAATGCTTCGGGTCTAATTGACAGGTTCAACGCAATTAGAAATGTCTCTTAGATGCTACACTGTTAATTGGCTGCTTGTAACCTCTGCTTTTCCTAAATTAAAGCTTTCAGAGCGCAAAGTGTCCGGTTAGAACGGACAAGGTGCAGTAATGTTGTGCTTTTCTATGGAGTTGGACCTGCTGCTGTGCTCTGCTCTGTCGTATTGAATGCAACCTTAACTAGTGGACGATCTGATCATTATAAAACACATGCATGTGTTTGCCTGCCTCGGGGTGACCCGCGGACAGGGAGGGGAGAAGATTTGGCTGGCGTGGCGCTGCTCTTGAATTTTTGTGACAACTGATATGAAGTACAAGTGGTCAAATATTGGCTCAAAACGGAAAAAAAAAATCAAACAAAAAATCGTACCGTCAAAGTCACAGTCACAGTTCATCGTGGAACCCAATTCTGGTATGCAACCTGAAGAACTCGTTGGTACAGACGTTGCGCTCACGAGAGCGTGATCTACAAGTCGCAACTGATAGTCGACGCAAGCGGCAAGTCCACTAAGTAAGCCACGGCCCGCGCCTCGTCCGGACTCTTGGATATTTAGCACGCCAGTA
>Ga0181474_100030_pt1 | contig 13229 bp, 12 predicted proteins | sample In3P11_FD_119092 | JGI IMG/M metagenome (GOLD analysis project Ga0181474, IMG submission 119092) | Clean room microbial communities from NASA Spacecraft Assembly Facility at Jet Propulsion Laboratory, Pasadena, California, USA -... ... | reverse complement strand
AGATGGTTTCGGAAATAGAAGGACGATGTGATGGTAAGTGTTGCGTTTGCCTCATCAGGATCCTATTTGCATTAGTGACATGGCCATGTAAGCGATCGGTCGCAGACTTACCCATTCCTTGAGCTTCTGCAAAATGTTGACTTCGACCAAAGCTTGCTGATGGAATCGCTTCTTATTGCGAATGATCTTTACAGCACAAAGAGTGCCGAGCTTGTGGTCAATACACCTCACAACTTGACCGAAACTTCCCTTTCCAAGGACATCGATGACTTCATAGCGGTATCCCAAGTGATCGCCCATGACAATGTTGTAGTCACCCCTCTCGTCGTCGTAGCCAAAGTTCGTCGTCCCGGCTGCAGAAATGTCTCCAACATGTTTCTTTGCTTGTTTCGAGCCACAGAACCAGACGCCGTCCTTGTAATCGATAATCTCTCCCTTTTCATAAATGTTCAAAACTCCAGCCGATGATTGTATAGCCTGCGCAGGAGTCATTCTTTCTTTCTGAGTAGCTCGCTTGCGCAGCTCTTCGGTTTCACGAGCAGCAACATCAATGTCGCGCCTCTTTGTAGACAACCTTCTCATCTCGTCGTTTGCAGCAACATCATCCTTATCCAGATGTAGCGCATTGATCGTTCGAGGTTTGGTTTGAGGCGGGGCGTTTCTGGAGCCAAGAGTGCGGTTCATGCTACCAAGGATCGACCACGAGGTAGAGCGTTGGCCCGGTGGTGGTGGTGGTGCTGAGGCCTGTGGAACTGAAGATGTGTTTGATTGAGGCTGGCGGACGGCGATGTTGCTCGGCATCGGAGGCTTCGCAGCGGGAGCAGACTCGAGATGAGACATCTTGTTAGTGGACGAGACAGATGGCTTGCTCCTGTGGCTCTCAAGTTTATTGCTTTCGAAAGATGGACGACCACTGCTGGATCCGGAAATTGGACTGTCGGTGCTCCATGTCGCAGAGGCAGGAATCTTGGGTGGAGGCATATCGTCGTACTTGGTCTGAAGCTTGAGCGGCTCTGCATTCGAAGTGTGTGTCGCTTTCGGCGGCGTCTTACGCCATCCCAAGCTCAACTTACGACGTAGGCCTGTCGCAGCGCTAGGTGGAGGTTGCTCCTGGTCTTCTGTCGAGGACACTGTGTTTATAGAAGCGGTTTCCTTGACTGACTTGGACACGGTTCGCGGTCTGGGACCCATTGGCTTCGAAGCAAGTGGCTCAACATCGTGATTTCCTAGCGTAAACTCGTCTGGTAGCCTTGGAGGCTTGCTGTACTTGGAGCTGGGTTTTGGCAACGAGCCGGAGGTGAAGGGAGTGATTGCTTGGCGCTTTCCTGGGGAAGAGGGTGGTAGAAGCACGCCGTTGTTTGGTTCTTCGTAACGAGGGATGCGGGCCCCGGGCTGGGTGCTGTTGCTACGAGCGTTGATTGGTACAGAGGGTTCATCGTCGTGTCGTCTATAAAAGGTAGCTTTCGAGGCCGTCATAGGAGTGCTTGGTGTTTTGGCAGCATTGCGCTTGAATGAAGGTGTGGTACCCCTTGCGTCAACTTCTTGAGATGGAGCGGGGTAAGAGTTTATTCTAGCAGCTGTCGGAGTCGAGAGCGGTAGGAGATTGAGAGGAGGAAGGCGTAGCGGTTGCAGTGTTTTCTTGTTGACTGCAGGCATGGCCGGAGGAGTTTCCGAATTGGCACCGTTGCCTACTGTGAGCCCTCTACGGTGTTGATGCTGTCTGGAATCTGGTGTTGTCGAGCTTTCTCCACGTCGGGTAGGTATTGGCAATGCGGAGCCCTCGTTGTCAATGCCGCCGGCTAAAGGAGTTTTGAGACCGGAGAAGAATGGTATGTCGACCAGATCCTTTGGCGATTCGTATGCTTTTGGTATGGCAGGAACAGGTGGCACCAGCTCTTCATCATCACGCCTCTCTGCAGCGCTGTAGAGGTTCCGGCTCTTGGGGGTTGGTAGCTTCGAAGCCGAGGAACTTTGTCCAATCTTGCCTTGACCAGCACTAGGGGCCCGGAGAGATTGGTAGCTTGAAGTCCTTGACAAATTGAGATTCGGCGGAGGCGCCATCCTGTTTGATGTTTCTGGTGTCGCCCTGTTCGAAGAAGGCGTCATTGCAGGTCTGCGCGGGGTGGCCGAAGGAGAGCGTGCATGTGTCAATTCCTTGGATGGAGAAGGAGGAGCCTGTTTAGTCGACATTCTGCGAAGCCTGCGAGCATCGGTAGGACTGATGGTCCTGGCGCCGAGACCACTCATTCTACCTGACTTCCTCTTGTCTGACGGCGTATCTGTTCTCGGAGTCTTTGATCTGGTTGTGACTTTGACATTGACAGAGCGGCGCTGCTCTGGTTGCGGGAGGTCGGTCAAGGTGGCAGAGCGAGGCATGGGTTGCAAGGACTTGGCCTTTGATGAACGGGTAGGCGCGGCGAAGGACGTGTCCGAGGATGAAGGCTGAGGCGTCGAGCCCTGTGTTTTGCGAGCATTTGCGTTGAGCGAGGGGGTGCGTGAGAGGTTAGACTGTTGTTTCTTGTCGGGCTGAGGAGCCATCGGCTTGCGAGTTACACGGGCAGTGATCCCTGAGGCGGTGATGGCGGGAGCTCCAGGCCCTGTCTGGCTTCCCCTCCGGGCACGTACTGGCAGCACCGAAGTCGAGGCTGAGGTCTGCAGCTGATTGGGAGGAGCGGCCGAGAGGTGACTGAGATTGGGCACAGAAGATTCTCGCTGTGTGATGGTCATGGGCTGCGGCTTTGAATTTATCGAAGCCTTGATGCTCGGCGGTGGGTTGAGGTGCGATCGTGGTTGTTGTTGCTGCTGCTGCTTGGACTTGGGCGAGTCGTATGTGGAGATTGTTGTTTGGAAGTCGTCGAAATTGATAGGCGGAAGGAAGTCGAACGAGGGCGGCGTGGGCGAGTTTGCATTTTCGGGCTCGCCAAAGCTGAAGCGGCTGTCTTTGGATCGGAGCGGTGGTGCCTGTCGGGCTGAGGCGTGGGCTTGAGCTTGGGCGGAGGATTGAGCGTGGACTTGTGCCTTGTCGAGGTTGGGCTCGCTCGAACTGTTAGGGAGGAAGGTGCGATGGGCAGCTTCCTTGGCCGCGTTGCTATCGCTGGCAATCCTGTTCTGCTTCAGTGCCAAACCTTTCATCATTGGCCAAACGTCAAACCTCTTGCTCTTGTTGGGTGATTCAAAGGGCCGCGGTCCCAGCAGCGGCACTCTGTTCTCCTTCAGCGTCGACTTGCGGCGGTGGGCCAACGAGCCCTGCTTGGACTCTGGCGGGGCGTGTTGTTGTTGGTGTGCACGACTGGCCGAAGCAGGGGCGGTGGGCTTGCGGAATGAGAGCGAGTCATTGTCGGCGGCGAGCGAGGTCCGTTGGTATTTGGTTCGCGCACGACTCTCGGCTTGGAGGGGTTGGGTCAGCGTGTGCCTGCAGCTGCGTCTTGTTATTGGAGAGGCTCACTCTCAGCGCCCGACTCCTCGGAATCCTTGTGACGGCTATCCATGCCGTATCCCTCTCGAGTCTGCATGACGTCCAATTCCAATTCACGATAATTCGTCGAGCATTTCTTTTTCGTCTTCAGATGCCTTTTCTGGTCCTCCTGATTGTTGACACTCGATCAAAAAATCATGGCCCGGGCCGTCGCTTGTCTTGTCGTCAAGGATTGGGAAAGGAGAGGCGGACGACTCTCGCTCTGACGGCGGGATGTCGTGCGTGGTCGAAGGGGCTGCAGACTCTGGCTAGCAGTTCCCGGGATACGAATTGCGACCTTAGATTGTTGTTGCTCCTCGCTGGCCCAAAGCAGAATAGTCTTTCTTGACCTGAGGGTAGCGGTCACTGCGCTGCCCTGCTACTGTTGCCCCTCTGTTATTGGCCAAAGCGGCCTTGCAGCACAATAAGATTGTGAGAAACGATTCATGCTTGCTTATTGCTTTGTACAATTTTAATCTCATCAAGATTTGAATAGGCCAGGTATATGAACATTGTATATCTTGCCAAAGACAAATGCATTTAGCACCGTCTGTTATACCCCTGCCGTGCGGACACAGAATGCATGTCCGGGTGTCCCTGGATACTCGATACCTACTCCGAGTAGACCAGATCGTCGTCCGGCGCGGGAAGGCTCGTGCATGCAGCAGAAGCGCGATCTTCAAACAAGCAGTCGAACTTGTCCGTGACAGCCACACCACGCACAACCTTCGTGCCCACTGACGACATTGTGCCTCTTTTTCTGCAAAAACATCCAGACTTTGCTGTTGATAGTAACCAAAACCTTCTCTCTGCTCTGTAAAGTAATATGCCTCGCGATCCTCTCATCGCCCTCGTCGGCAAGCCGTCGTCTGGCAAGAGTACCACCTTGAACAGTTTGACGGATGCCACGTCCAAAGTAGGTGCGCAATCACTTCTTTCCTATACCCGACTCTCTCTTTTCTATTGTGCATCCCATGTTGACCTCATTGCTCAGGCAACTTCCCGTATGCGATTCTCCCACCCGTAACTCGTCCATCGCAATTCTGATGTCGCTTCAGATTCACTACCATCGACCCCAACAGAGCCGTAGGATATCTTCAGATTCCTTGCGCATGCTCAAGATCCGGTGTACCCAACGTCGGCGAGAAGCCGCTGGTTGAAAGATGCAAACCAAACTATGGCGTGTGTAATAACGGAACCCGTTCCGTACCCATTGAGCTTCTCGACGTAGCCGGTCTGGTGCCGGGCGCGCACATGGGCAAAGGCCTTGGAAACCGCTTCTTGGATGACCTGAGACATGCCGACGCTCTCATCCACGTCGTTGATGTCAGTGGAACAACAGACGCAGAGGGCAAGGCAACAAGAGGCTACGATCCAAGTGTCGATATCGAATGGTTGCGCTCAGAGATTGTTCGCTGGATTCAAGGAAACCTCATGCAAAAATGGTGCGTCAAAGAAGACAGATTCGCCATGGCAGGCGGTTCTGATTAAAGCATAGGGGATCTCTCAAGAGAAGACATATCGCTATCAAGGGCAACGCAGTCGACACGCTCCAAGGCCAGTTCTCTGGTTACGGTTCCACAAAACAGATCATCGCCCGCACTCTGGACAGACTACAATTGAAAGAGCCTCTGGAAGACTGGAGCGATGAGACTGTGGAGAAGGTCGTCAACGCATTTGTGGACGAGAAGTTCCCTACAGTCATTGCACTGAACAAGATTGATCATCCCGACTCGGACAAGAACGTCGCAAAGATCGCCAAACAAAACGACCCAAACACACTCGTCCTCTGCTCGGCAATCAGCGAGGTATTCCTACGACGCTTGGCAAAGCAAGGCTTTGTCAAGTATACAGAAGGCAGTGAATTCGTCGACACGAGAGAGGATCTTGTCGAGAATGGCGAGCCTGATGGTGGTGGCCTGAAAGAGTTGGATGAGAAGCTACAGAAGTGAGTCTATCGAGTCTTGAGGTGATTGAATCCTCGCTAACAAAACATATCAGCCGCATTGAGAACTTGCGTGACCTAGTGCTGTACAGATTTGGAAGCACTGGTGTACATCAGGTGCTCACGCGTGCAGCAGAGCTTCTCGGACTCACGCCTGTCTTCCCAGTCCGAAACATTGCGACATTCTCCTCTGGCGACGGCCGTGAAGGCGGTGTTTTCAGAGACTGCGTTCTAGTCAAAAAGTATGATTTCCTCCGAAACGACATCAAAGCACACTCGCTAACTGCCTGTCAGAAATTCTACGGTCGGAGATGTGTATCGCAAGATCATGGGCGATGCGCCATTGGCGTATGTGGAAACAGTGGGAGGACAGAGAGTCGCCGAAGACGACCCTGTATCGGTTGGCAAGAACGACATCTTGTCATTCAAGGTTGGAAGAGGTTAGAAGAGCACTTGGCATTTGATATGCTACTGGCATCAAGCACTTTTAAACCATCCGATGCCATGAACTCTGCCAAGACTTTGCATGTGAAGGCTTCAGTGACGTCGGCCCAAACAAGACCTCGGCCACGCCCGACAGCTCTCCGTTCTGTGTACTTGACAACAGCAACTGCAAACATGACATTCACGACTTTATGATGAGATACAAAGAAACAGACTAGAACATGGACGACTACTCGAGCGCATCCATCGCCAACCGCGACGAACCCATCCCCGTCATCCAGATCCCATTTAGCACCGAGGACAACACCCCTCCAGAGACGGAACAGCAAAAGCTAGGAAGACGTGAAAGGATAAAGCAAGAAGCCGAGAGATTGAAGGGCAAATTCCAGGATGTCTCGACGCAGTACAAGACGACACAGGGGAGCATGCAGGAGAGGTTGTTCAACACATTGCTAGAACAAGTCTTCCCAGCCGAGGCTGAAGACGATGGCACTCCCAAGAAGGACCGTCGCTCGAGGCAATATGTCGACAAGCCGCAGTTCAGTCTACCTGTCATGTCGGCAAACTTCCGTCGCTTCAACGCGAGGTCAGTACATGAGTCTACATCATACAGCCTACCACGCCCTCTGACATTGTTGCAATCAGAATCGGCATTGTCTTTGTCTTCCAGAACCAAATGATTCGCCTCTTTACCTGGCGTGTTCCGACCCATACCATGTCCTTCCTGGCTGTTTATACCCTCGTGTGCCTGCAGCCCGCACTAGCTCCTGTTGTCCCACTGGCAGCACTTCTTTTCTTCGTCATGATACCCTCCTTCCTCACACGACACCCTCCACCTCCTGTCGCCAACCCTTCTTCTTCGGTCGATGCAGCTGCAGCAGAGCAGTATGCAGCTTACGGCTACTCAGGGCCAGCCGTGGCTCCCCCTCAGCGAGTGAAGCCTGCTCCGGAGATGAGTAAGGATTTCTTCCGGAACATGCGCGACCTTCAGAACTGTATGGAAGATTTCAGTCGGGTTCATGATGGTGCTGTTGCTGTCATTACACCCTACACTGATTTCAGCAACGAGCGACTGTCATCGGCTGTCTTTCTTGTTTTGACTGCCCTCGTGAGCATCGCCTTTCTTGCCGCCCATCTTGTACCCTGGCGTGCAATATTGCTGGTGGCGGGCTGGGGTGCTATAGCTGCTGGTCATCCTCGTGCTCAAGAAATTATCATCAATGCGGGTTCTCTGGCTCAGGTGCAGCTCATCTACGAGCGTATCTGCGTAGCTGGAAGTGAATGGGTCGAATCGGATATTGTGCTGGACGAACCCGCAGAGGTCCGCGAGGTTGAGATCTTCGAGCTACAGAGGTTGCAAAAGCACAGTTTAGGTGGTGATGAAGGCGCAGTTCTAGAAGGAGAATGGGAGCCTTGGTTATTCACACCACAGCCATATGCACCCACCTCTCCTTCCAGGATCGCTGGTGCACGTCCCGTAGGCACACAGTTCTTCGAAGACGTACAACCACCGACGGGTTGGCTATGGCGAGACAAAAAGTGGACCCTCGATCTGGGCTCTCGAGAATGGGTCGAGGAACGATGTGTCTCTGCGGTAGAGATTGAAACAGAAGGCGAACGCTGGGTTTACGATCTCGAGACGCCCGACTCAAAAGCCAAGTCAGCGACTCTCGCCCCACCGAAAAGCTGGGAGGAAGGACCGACGGTCTCGAAAAAGGGCGAGTGGAGACGGAGGAGGTGGGTGCGTCTTGTCGAGCGCAAGATCGTCAAGGTCAGTCCTGAAGATTGAGGTACATTGTTGACGTTTGCTGCCTTGAGTTTGCGACTAAGAAGCTGAATGAATCTCATAGATGGTAGACGGTCCACCAAAGCCAACGCTTCTGAATGCCCTTGATCCCGGAATGCTGAATCCCGGTGCTGTCAATCCCGCTGCTGTATTTTGAAAGCTCGTTTCATCATGCAGCCGACGGTGTTTCTTCGTCGTCAGTGCATCCGCATCAGCTCACTGAAGATGGGACTCCAAAGCGTTGTTGTGGTGTTGGAACTTAAGTATTGGCATGGGTAGATACGAGTATATAGAGTCATGATGATGCATATGCGAATATTTTTCTGTTTCGAGTTGTGCAAAGATGCAGGAGTGACTTTGATGCCGATTTCTTTGCATGATCCATGTGAACACGATGGGCTTGAGAAAGGTACGATGGGGGTCTCTTTGAGCTGGGTCATGCCTTTGACAAGCATTTCCAGATGGTCATCGATAGAGATTGCGAGGCCGTCGTTGTTGTAGATGAAGCGGCTGAAGTTGCGTTTCTGGTACGCGAACTGACAGGACCCGTTCGTCTGAACGGCTCATTGGTAATGAAAGGATGCGACACTGCCTGGTCTGGCCGCAAGCGCTTCTCAGGATCCCAGCGAAGGCACTGAGAGAGGAAGTCGAGGAATGCTTCATCATCACACTTGATAGCACCGCTGAGGGTCTTGCTGCTAGGTCGTCTTCTCCTGCCTTTACTGGAAACTGTGACTCGTGGCTTGAGAGACGAGTCGAAGAAGAGCTTCCTTCTGGATGCCTTTTCGATAATGTCCCGAGCAGGTGGGCCGAAGATTTCCATAATGCAGGCAAGTTGCTCTTGTTCGTTCTCGCCGGGGAAGATAGGATATCCGGTAAACAGTTCAGCAAGAATGCACCCGAAACTCCACATGTCGATGCCAAGGCCATAGTCACTACCAAGAATGACCTCTGGCGAACGGTAGAAACGAGATTGAATGTACGTATACACTTTTTCGTCTGCTTTGCAAGAACTTCCGAAATCGATAACTCGTACATCGGCACGTCGAGGGTCGCAAAGAAGTATGTTCTCGGGCTTGAGATCGCAGTGAATGATTCGCTTAGATTGAAGGAGGCATAGACAGGCGAGTATCTGGCGTGCAAAACGACGAATGAGTTGGATCGAGAAACCGGAGAAGTTGTGAGTCCGGATAAATTCGTAGAGGTTGATGCTGAGGGAGGGAGATGTGATGCAGAGATGGTTTCGGAAATAGAAGGACGATGTGATGGTAAGTGTTGCGTTTGCCTCATCAGGATCCTATTTGCATTAGTGACATGGCCATGTAAGCGATCGGTCGCAGACTTACCCATTCCTTGAGCTTCAGCAAAGTCTGGATGTTTTTGCAGAAAAAGAGGCACAATGTCGTCAGTGGGCACGAAGGTTGTGCGTGGTGTGGCTGTCACGGACAAGTTCGACTGCTTGTTTGAAGATCGCGCTTCTGCTGCATGCACGAGCCTTCCCGCGCCGGACGACGATCTGGTCTACTCGGAGTAGGTATCGAGTATCCAGGGACACCCGGACATGCATTCTGTGTCCGCACGGCAGGGGTATAACAGACGGTGCTAAATGCATTTGTCTTTGGCAAGATATACAATGTTCATATACCTGGCCTATTCAAATCTTGATGAGATTAAAATTGTACAAAGCAATAAGCAAGCATGAATCGTTTCTCACAATCTTATTGTGCTGCAAGGCCGCTTTGGCCAATAACAGAGGGGCAACAGTAGCAGGGCAGCGCAGTGACCGCTACCCTCAGGTCAAGAAAGACTATTCTGCTTTGGGCCAGCGAGGAGCAACAACAATCTAAGGTCGCAATTCGTATCCCGGGAACTGCTAGCCAGAGTCTGCAGCCCCTTCGACCACGCACGACATCCCGCCGTCAGAGCGAGAGTCGTCCGCCTCTCCTTTCCCAATCCTTGACGACAAGACAAGCGACGGCCCGGGCCATGATTTTTTGATCGAGTGTCAACAATCAGGAGGACCAGAAAAGGCATCTGAAGACGAAAAAGAAATGCTCGACGAATTATCGTGAATTGGAATTGGACGTCATGCAGACTCGAGAGGGATACGGCATGGATAGCCGTCACAAGGATTCCGAGGAGTCGGGCGCTGAGAGTGAGCCTCTCCAATAACAAGACGCAGCTGCAGGCACACGCTGACCCAACCCCTCCAAGCCGAGAGTCGTGCGCGAACCAAATACCAACGGACCTCGCTCGCCGCCGACAATGACTCGCTCTCATTCCGCAAGCCCACCGCCCCTGCTTCGGCCAGTCGTGCACACCAACAACAACACGCCCCGCCAGAGTCCAAGCAGGGCTCGTTGGCCCACCGCCGCAAGTCGACGCTGAAGGAGAACAGAGTGCCGCTGCTGGGACCGCGGCCCTTTGAATCACCCAACAAGAGCAAGAGGTTTGACGTTTGGCCAATGATGAAAGGTTTGGCACTGAAGCAGAACAGGATTGCCAGCGATAGCAACGCGGCCAAGGAAGCTGCCCATCGCACCTTCCTCCCTAACAGTTCGAGCGAGCCCAACCTCGACAAGGCACAAGTCCACGCTCAATCCTCCGCCCAAGCTCAAGCCCACGCCTCAGCCCGACAGGCACCACCGCTCCGATCCAAAGACAGCCGCTTCAGCTTTGGCGAGCCCGAAAATGCAAACTCGCCCACGCCGCCCTCGTTCGACTTCCTTCCGCCTATCAATTTCGACGACTTCCAAACAACAATCTCCACATACGACTCGCCCAAGTCCAAGCAGCAGCAGCAACAACAACCACGATCGCACCTCAACCCACCGCCGAGCATCAAGGCTTCGATAAATTCAAAGCCGCAGCCCATGACCATCACACAGCGAGAATCTTCTGTGCCCAATCTCAGTCACCTCTCGGCCGCTCCTCCCAATCAGCTGCAGACCTCAGCCTCGACTTCGGTGCTGCCAGTACGTGCCCGGAGGGGAAGCCAGACAGGGCCTGGAGCTCCCGCCATCACCGCCTCAGGGATCACTGCCCGTGTAACTCGCAAGCCGATGGCTCCTCAGCCCGACAAGAAACAACAGTCTAACCTCTCACGCACCCCCTCGCTCAACGCAAATGCTCGCAAAACACAGGGCTCGACGCCTCAGCCTTCATCCTCGGACACGTCCTTCGCCGCGCCTACCCGTTCATCAAAGGCCAAGTCCTTGCAACCCATGCCTCGCTCTGCCACCTTGACCGACCTCCCGCAACCAGAGCAGCGCCGCTCTGTCAATGTCAAAGTCACAACCAGATCAAAGACTCCGAGAACAGATACGCCGTCAGACAAGAGGAAGTCAGGTAGAATGAGTGGTCTCGGCGCCAGGACCATCAGTCCTACCGATGCTCGCAGGCTTCGCAGAATGTCGACTAAACAGGCTCCTCCTTCTCCATCCAAGGAATTGACACATGCACGCTCTCCTTCGGCCACCCCGCGCAGACCTGCAATGACGCCTTCTTCGAACAGGGCGACACCAGAAACATCAAACAGGATGGCGCCTCCGCCGAATCTCAATTTGTCAAGGACTTCAAGCTACCAATCTCTCCGGGCCCCTAGTGCTGGTCAAGGCAAGATTGGACAAAGTTCCTCGGCTTCGAAGCTACCAACCCCCAAGAGCCGGAACCTCTACAGCGCTGCAGAGAGGCGTGATGATGAAGAGCTGGTGCCACCTGTTCCTGCCATACCAAAAGCATACGAATCGCCAAAGGATCTGGTCGACATACCATTCTTCTCCGGTCTCAAAACTCCTTTAGCCGGCGGCATTGACAACGAGGGCTCCGCATTGCCAATACCTACCCGACGTGGAGAAAGCTCGACAACACCAGATTCCAGACAGCATCAACACCGTAGAGGGCTCACAGTAGGCAACGGTGCCAATTCGGAAACTCCTCCGGCCATGCCTGCAGTCAACAAGAAAACACTGCAACCGCTACGCCTTCCTCCTCTCAATCTCCTACCGCTCTCGACTCCGACAGCTGCTAGAATAAACTCTTACCCCGCTCCATCTCAAGAAGTTGACGCAAGGGGTACCACACCTTCATTCAAGCGCAATGCTGCCAAAACACCAAGCACTCCTATGACGGCCTCGAAAGCTACCTTTTATAGACGACACGACGATGAACCCTCTGTACCAATCAACGCTCGTAGCAACAGCACCCAGCCCGGGGCCCGCATCCCTCGTTACGAAGAACCAAACAACGGCGTGCTTCTACCACCCTCTTCCCCAGGAAAGCGCCAAGCAATCACTCCCTTCACCTCCGGCTCGTTGCCAAAACCCAGCTCCAAGTACAGCAAGCCTCCAAGGCTACCAGACGAGTTTACGCTAGGAAATCACGATGTTGAGCCACTTGCTTCGAAGCCAATGGGTCCCAGACCGCGAACCGTGTCCAAGTCAGTCAAGGAAACCGCTTCTATAAACACAGTGTCCTCGACAGAAGACCAGGAGCAACCTCCACCTAGCGCTGCGACAGGCCTACGTCGTAAGTTGAGCTTGGGATGGCGTAAGACGCCGCCGAAAGCGACACACACTTCGAATGCAGAGCCGCTCAAGCTTCAGACCAAGTACGACGATATGCCTCCACCCAAGATTCCTGCCTCTGCGACATGGAGCACCGACAGTCCAATTTCCGGATCCAGCAGTGGTCGTCCATCTTTCGAAAGCAATAAACTTGAGAGCCACAGGAGCAAGCCATCTGTCTCGTCCACTAACAAGATGTCTCATCTCGAGTCTGCTCCCGCTGCGAAGCCTCCGATGCCGAGCAACATCGCCGTCCGCCAGCCTCAATCAAACACATCTTCAGTTCCACAGGCCTCAGCACCACCACCACCACCGGGCCAACGCTCTACCTCGTGGTCGATCCTTGGTAGCATGAACCGCACTCTTGGCTCCAGAAACGCCCCGCCTCAAACCAAACCTCGAACGATCAATGCGCTACATCTGGATAAGGATGATGTTGCTGCAAACGACGAGATGAGAAGGTTGTCTACAAAGAGGCGCGACATTGATGTTGCTGCTCGTGAAACCGAAGAGCTGCGCAAGCGAGCTACTCAGAAAGAAAGAATGACTCCTGCGCAGGCTATACAATCATCGGCTGGAGTTTTGAACATTTATGAAAAGGGAGAGATTATCGATTACAAGGACGGCGTCTGGTTCTGTGGCTCGAAACAAGCAAAGAAACATGTTGGAGACATTTCTGCAGCCGGGACGACGAACTTTGGCTACGACGACGAGAGGGGTGACTACAACATTGTCATGGGCGATCACTTGGGATACCGCTATGAAGTCATCGATGTCCTTGGAAAGGGAAGTTTCGGTCAAGTTGTGAGGTGTATTGACCACAAGCTCGGCACTCTTTGTGCTGTAAAGATCATTCGCAATAAGAAGCGATTCCATCAGCAAGCTTTGGTCGAAGTCAACATTTTGCAGAAGCTCAAGGAATGGGTAAGTCTGCGACCGATCGCTTACATGGCCATGTCACTAATGCAAATAGGATCCTGATGAGGCAAACGCAACACTTACCATCACATCGTCCTTCTATTTCCGAAACCATCT
>Ga0181474_100028_pt1 | contig 13440 bp, 6 predicted proteins | sample In3P11_FD_119092 | JGI IMG/M metagenome (GOLD analysis project Ga0181474, IMG submission 119092) | Clean room microbial communities from NASA Spacecraft Assembly Facility at Jet Propulsion Laboratory, Pasadena, California, USA -... ... | reverse complement strand
TAAGTAACCTAATATAGTATTAGTAAATATATTAGGATAGTATATATAATTATATACTACTACACTAGTATCCTTTTTTAATCTTCTAAACGCCACTAAATACACACCTCTTTTATTATAAGAGTTATTTTTATCCGAATTATTGTTATTTAAACTGCCTGATACTAATGCATTATGCAATACTGAATTATAAAATACACTTCCTATTAAAATATTCAATTTTTTATTAATATAACTTTTTTTTTGGTGTTAAAAAAAAAAAACAACCAAAAAAAAATAAAAAAGAAACACAATACTAGAATTATTAGGTTCTAGATAAACCTATAGTAGCCCATATTATTAAAATTACTATATATGATACTAGAAAACTATTTATAAAATAAATATTTTTTTTTGTATAACATTTAGAATAATAAATATAATAGCATATTAATTAATTATACCATAATATAATAATTATTTACGCCTTTTTTTGTTTTCTTTTTTGGTTGTTTTTTTCTTTTTCCACTAAACGTAAACTCATCCACTACAGTTTTAACATTTCAACCAAACTCTTTATTCATATTGATTGATATTTTTCCTTTAATAAAAAATTTTGTAAATTATATTAGAGATATATCTTCAAAAAATTCTTAATTTAACATGAGTAAAATATAAGGAAGGGAGGATACCCTGAATTGAACAGGGAACTTACTGTTCCACATACAGTTGTTCTACCTATTGAACTATATCCACCTCTAATTATTATATAATCTAATATTATAAAACTTTAATTTCTTATCCAAGATTCGAACCTGGGTCGGGATGTTAGGTATATCCTGCTCTACCTATTGAGCTAATATGTATTACAGGGTTTATTAAGAAATAATCCAAAAAAACATTAACAATATCTACTTTTTAGAGTTAACCGTAAAAAATTTTTTTTTGAGGAAAGATAGTAAAGCCTTTTACCTCTTTTGGCTCTTTCCAAATTGGTTTATTAATATAAAAAATAAACCTCTTATCTTGATAATATCTCTAAAAATATAGATTAAAAAAAGTAAGTCTTAAGATTAAAATTGAAGTCTATAAATTAAAAATAACCTAATTACTATTTATAAAAATAGGAAAAATAAGGAAAAAATTCTGGAAAAAAAGTAAAAAAAAAGGAAAAAAAAATTTTTTATAATTAATAAATGTATTATCTGTATATATTTAAAGAAATATAAATTATATAAAATTATGTTGGGGTGATTCGAACACCCAATTGTAAATACCAAAAATTTATGACTTACCTATTAGTCCACAACATATCTGTAATTATTACTTAAGGTATAAAACTATACTAGACGCTTAAATACTATTAGTTTTAAAATAAACACCAAAAAGCCAAAAATAAATACTCTTAACTTTTAATATAAAAACTTTTTAAGTAAAAGAAATCTACAAGCTTTATATATATTATACAAATCTTTATGGGTAACAAGACTTGAACTTGTATGGTTATTACCATCCCGTCCTAAGCGGGACCTGACTACCAATTCCAGCATACCCATTAATATACATGTAAATATATATATATACAACTTATAATCTATAATTCACATTAGGTTTAAAGAATTTAGATAAATTTATCTAAAGTAATATTATTATTACCCTTTTTTATTTTTATGTTTTTTTTTAAGCAAAAAAAAACATAAAAAAAATCCTCGATATAAGATTTGAACATATAGCCTAAACATCTTAAGAGTTACGCTCTACTGTTAAGGAGTAAAAACATAATTATGTTTTGCTCAAGATAAGATTCGAACTTATAACCTAAACATCTTCAGAGTTCCGCTCTACCAATTGAGCTTCTTGAGCTTTTTTTATTAATTTAGTCTAAAGATAGTTAAATAAAAACTGGAGATTACGAATATAATAGGCGTAAGGTGTTAATCTTTCATATACATATTAATTTTATGTAGTTACATTCCCTTTTTTAACATAATACTAGGTTTTGTTTAAAATTTGTTCTATTATAAATAAAGGTTCTAGATAAACCTAAACTATCATTTAACATTATTTAAGTTCATATGTACATTTCTAAATGAATAGTTACTTCTAGATATTTAAAGATCAAATTTATATCCACTATTAGATAAAGAATAAATTTGTTCATATAAGCTTTATATAAAGTCTATGTCTAAATTGAGACTGCTTAAATAATTAACATGACCTCACCATTTTTAAGACCCTTTGTTTACACTAAACTCCCTTTTTTCCTCTATATATATTTCTTTGCCTCCGGCCAAGAAATAAACCTAAATCTTAAAAAAAATTCTTTATATTTGAGTCTTTTCTTCTAGCCCCGTAGGGGGAACTAGTATTAGCTTTAAAAATATTAAAGGCATTAAGAATAAAGGCACTTTTTAAAAAATTAAACGGAACGGGCAAAAAAAAAAATACACTAATTTTTTAATATATAAGAAATTATTTTACAACAATCTCTAAAAATAGAATATGGGGGGTCCCCATGATTCAGCCCCTCCTTTTTTTTTGGTTTTTTTTTAAAGCAAAAAAAAAAAGCCAAAAAAAACTTCAAGGGGCGAATCTAAAAAAATTTTTTCTAGTAATGACGAGATCGCCATTAATAATGTAAAATTAATTTAGATAGTTTCATAATATTCATTTTTTTTTCTATTTTATTAAGATATACTTTTTTATTCTTTATTTTTTTTTTACCGCTCTACGAATAAGTTATGTAATAACATAATAGATTAATCTAGAGAGTTTTTATTTTTTGTTTTTTTTGTTGGCTTTTTTAAACCACAAAAAAAAGAAAAGGGATACGGGGGAATCGAACCCCAACCGTTAAGTATATTTCGATCTGCAATCAAAACGCATAACCATTATGCATCAATATCCCTAATTTTTTTTTTATTTTTTTCTTAAAAATGTAAAAAAATATTCTAAAAAATATAAAATTACATATTAATTGAGATTAATATGTATGTGCTTCTACCTCTAAATTTATTTCTTATAAGTTTAGACATAATCTTTTTAGAAAAGAGAAAAATACATACTTTATAGAAAAAGGCAGGAGAGAAATTTTAAATTTTAATGCATTAAATTAACATTCTAACCTTTTGAACTCTTTTTTTTAGGTTTTTTTTTTGTATATTTATATATAAAGAACAATAAATTTAATATATGCTCTATTCAGATATGTAAAAAAAATTTTTTTTTTATAATAAAAATATAGTTATTGTTCTTGTAAAAAGGATAAGTATTTTTCTAGTGATACTGATTCTATTACTATTGGCATAGAACTATGTAATATTCCACATAATTCTGAGCATTGACCATAGAATGTTCCTTCTCTGTTAATAAGTACTGAGAATTGATTTAATCTTCCTGGATATGCATCACATTTTATACCTAAAGCCGGACATGCAAATGAATGAATTACATCTGCTGCAGTTACCATAAATCTAACATGTGTTAATTCTGGTAATATTACTCTATTATCCACTTCTAACATTCTTAACGCACCATCCTCTAAATCAGATTCGGGCACTAAATATGAATCATATTCAATAAATTCATCATCCTGATTTAAAAAATCAGGATATTGGTAACTTCAATATCATTGGTGACCTTCAACTAAAACTGATAAACTTGGGTCAGTTACTTCATCCATTAAGTATAATAATTTAAACGAAGGAAAAGCTATTAAGATTAAGATTAATGCAGGAGTTATAGTTCAGATCAACTCAATTAATGTTCCGTGGTTAAGATATTTGTTACTTATTGGGGATTTACTACTAACATAATTTCTTACGATTGAAATTAATATTCAACCTACACCAAACAATATTATTACTAAATAAAACATGATGTTATTATGTAATTCTACAAGTGCTTCCATTTGTGGACTAGCACTGTCTTGAAAATATAGGCCTCAAGCTCTAGGGGCATCACAATATTCAAACAGATTTTTTAAGAAATTTAACATCTAAGAGATTAAAGAAAAATTTTATTCTATTAAATTAATATATTATTAGTAAAAAAACAAAAAAAAAGCGGTAAAATTTGAAAATAATTTTTACCTGCTATATATTATAATAAATATATAAAATAGAAACTAGCACACACTATACTTTTTTGTTAATAATTGAACAAAAAGATAATTCGAACTTCTCTTTTTTAATAATAAAGATTAACGTTATACCTGATTGAATTTACCTGGCTCTTTCAAAAATTAATCATAATATAATAATTAGTTTGTAAAGATTAAATTTACTCCTAGTAAAATAAAAGCTAAAATTGGTACAAAAAAAATAAAGAATGTCAAACTTGTCATCTAAACGTTAAATAATATTATCGAGAGAATGTTAGTCATCTTTAATCATTCATTTGGTATTAATAGAAAGAATAATATTATAAGCGTTAACACAGAAATAAGACTAGTTAATGAGCTTGATAATATTATGTTTTCTATTGTAAATGTTACTTTTTTTGTATTAGCATTATCATAAGATATATTATCTTCTTTTAATGTATCTTTTATCGCATCTCTAGTAAATAGAGCAATTTTTGTAAAATCTTCGGTTTGAGGGTTTTGTTTAGAAATATCTAGATTTGCTTCAGATTTATTGTTAAGATTAAAGAATTCTTTTAGGCTATCATATTTAATCATCCCTTTTAAATCATTACTATTTATGCTTAAGGCTAATAAAATGAAACCTAGATGCGATATTGTACTATATGCAAAGAGTCTTTTTATTCTGAATTGATTTAATCCGACCATTGTACCTATAATTAATGATAAAAAAGAACTAAATAATAAACTATTAGTTCAAGAAAATTTAAAGTACACTCTATACAAGTGTGTGGGTAAGGATTTTGTATAGGTCTGAGATGTGAATAAGAGACACTTTGATTATAATTATCAAACAACTGAGGACAATTTGGGGATTGATTTCAAAGTCCCAATGCTACCTGATGTGGAGCTATCGGTATGAATATTGTAGGCAATATACGCATATTATTATGAGTAATTTGTACGGGTTGCCCATTTACGTGTACTATGATAAGATTTGCCTGAATTTCAGCATGAGCATCTCTACTCGATACATTATTATGTACCACTACACGGTTTAAACTATATCTATCTGAAAGAGAACCAAAATATACTTTATCTGTACACAGTTCCTTTAAAATAGTACCTTTTGCATCATTAGCATCTCGTACTAAGTTTACAGGCTCGATTACACCATTATCAGACAAAACATTACGGACATATCTAATATCTACAGGTCATTGAATTCAATTACTCATTAAAGTATTTTCCTCACGGCTTGGATTATTATTATTAGGTAAAGGTGTTTCATAAGCTGAAGGAGAAAAACGTACAGTACTTGTAATTGGTGACACACCTAGTGTCACTTGGTCAAGACAAACTACGATTACTCAAGACAGAATATGTTGAAGGTGATCTTCTAGAGTTATCATCGTCTTGACTTGTTATTTGATTGTTATTTGGAGTATTCTTATTTGGGCTATTGTTTAAATTATTGGGCTGGTTATTAGATGATCCGGGATTGGGACCATTATTATTCCCTCCTGAATTATTATCAAACGAGTCCATATTTAAGTATATAGTTTCTGCCAAAAATAATTTAAATAAAGGTAAACCTATACCTAATATAATAATAAATTTTAACAGTGTTATGTCAGTAATAAAAGTTAATAGTTTAATTATAAAAATGTATAGTTTTTCTTTTAATACAAAAAAAAAAAAGAAAATATAAAAGCTTTTTATTTCTATTTTAGATTATTAGTATCTAGAGTTAGAATAAACAGCTAGCCGTTAAAAATTTTTAAGGAAAGAAAAACTTTTTTTTTAATATTAAACTGTAATATGAAAAATTAATCTTAACTATTTATTCTATTTTAGATTATTAGAATCCAGAGTTAGAAATAACTTTTAAGAAAAGCAAATAGAACGCTATGCTTATCTAGAACAAACTATATTCTAAACATTGATATATATATATAAATACTTATATTTTTTGAAGAAAAAGAAAAAAAGAAAATCTTTTTTTGAATGTAATATATCATATATTACTCTTAATAAGTAATTCTTGGAATTTCTTACAATATTACTTTTTTTTTAAGTTGTTTTTTTTTCTTCAAAAAAACGATTAAGTATAAACTTAAAAAAAGATAAAATTAGAGGTGGTATGGCATTATAGATAAAAATCTATATTAATAAGTAAAAAAGTATATTTTTTAGATTAATAATATTATGTAAGAAGTTACATATAAAAGCTATCTTTTAATAATACTCATCTTCTAATAATTTAGGGTATGTTTTAAGATTTTTAGCACATCTTATAGTAATGTGTGATATGTACTAATTTAATTCATCATCTCATAAATGAAATGATGGAAAGTATATAAAGAAACTATTACGGATAAATAGCTATATATCAAAGAGATTAACTATTAATTAATTGAACTCTTAGAGAAATTAAGTTTATAAACGAAGTGAATTGAAATATCTTATTAACTTCAGGAAAAGAAATCAAACGAGATTCTACAAATAGTGTGAATGAAAGTGGAAATGCCTAATTAAAAAGTAAAATGGATTATGAATCTGTTTGAATAAAGGGGAACCTTCCTCTAAGGCTAAATATGATATGTAAGCGATAATGATAGTACCGTGAGGGGGATTTTGAAATAGTAGTTTTATAAGCAGCTCGAGTAATATTTAAGTAGATAATAAGAGCGTACCTTTTGCATAATGGGTCAGCAAGTTAATATTAGATGCGAGCATGAAATAAAATGTTTTCTTATTAAAGGTCTGTAGAAGCGAACTTATTAGACGGGCTTTATAAATATAAGCTAGCTTCTACAGACTTTTTATAAAATAACCTCTTTTAGAATAGTGCCTAGATAAACCGATTATTAAATAATGAATAAGTATCTAAAATTAGACCCGAAGCCTAGTGATCTTACCATGATCAGGATTATAAAAGTCCGAACGGGTTATCGTTGTAAAGATATCCGAAGAATTGTGGTAAGTTAGTGAAAGACAAAACTGACTAGGATAGCTGGTTTTCCGCGAAACCTATATAAGTAGGTAATTCAAATAACATCATAGCAGGTACAGAACTGTGATCTCAGACAATATGTGTTTTTTTTAAAAACTTTCTGGTTTTTAGAGAAAATCGTTTTGTATATATCGGGGGATCGTGAAGATTTTATCGGTGAGTATTTGCTCTCGGAAGGGCAATGATGAATATTGAATAATCGGACATAGTACGATAAGGTTGTATGTCTAAAGGGAAACAGCCCAGAACAAGAGTTTAAGGTTCCAAAATTATTGTTAAGTGAAATAAAGGAAGTTTTTTTCATATACAACCAGGAAATAGGCTTAGAAGCGGCCATTTTTTAAAGAACGCGTAACAGAGCACTGGTTTAAATAACTAATGTCTAATCATTTAGTTAATAAGTTAAAAGCACCGACAATTTAACGGATCTAAACAATATACCGACACCTTGTGCATAATTATTAATATTTAATGCATTTTTTTTTCTTGAAAAGAAAAAATATGTATAATATTATATTTATGGGGTAGCGGAACGTTGGGCAAATCTTTGATTTATTCTTTTTAAGAATAAAAATCAGATATCCCAAGTGATAATGCTGGCATGAGTAACGAAAAAGGGGAATGCCCCTCGCCTTAAGCTTATGGTATTTTGAATTAAAGTAACGGCCTCTAAGTTTACTTGCCTGCCTAAAGGATTAAACGATGAGAAAATCTTACATATATGTAAAAACCTTAGACTAAAGTATGTACATAGATTAACAAGAAGAAACAAACTAAAGAGATGATCGGATTGTTAATATCTGTGAGATCTTACATATTTATTTTAGTTTACAGTAATAAGTGTTCTGGAAAAGCATATATAATCGGATAACAGGAAGCAATAAACTCAAAAAGATGAGCGGAATGTTCTAAGATAACCGTACCTAGATACTACCCCAAGTAAGCGAGTAGAGTATACGAAGGCGTTTGAGCTAACAATCATTAAGGAACTCGGCAAATTAACTCCGTAACTTCGGGATAAGGTGAGCCATTCCTCCTGATTAATATCAGGTAAAGAATAGGAGGCATAGAATGGTGTTGTACGACTGTTTAATTAAAACAAAGCACTTTGCGTAAGATGATAAATCAAAGTATTGAGTGTGATTTCTGCCCGATGTCGGCTGGTTAACGGATTTACTTGGCTGACTAAAATAAGCTAGGCTTTGAAGGAAACCCCGATCAATGGCGGCCTTACCTATAAGGGTCCTAAGGTAGCGGAATACCTTGGCCGTTAAATGCGGTCTTGCATGAATGATTTAACGATACAACAGCTGTCTCAATGATTGGCTCAGTGAAATTGGAATAACTGTGCAGATACAGTTTACCTCTAGTTAGACGAGAGTGCGACTAGCAAAGTGCATATAACAATGTGGTGAAATCCCACCATGATAACCCATTATCATGAGCTCATTGCGGAATGCAATAGAAGTAATTCTTTGTGTTGAGCCCGCAAAATTAGTTTAGACTACCCTTTCTTAAACTTAATTTAAGGTAGGTGAGCTGTATTACTATGGATAATTAATTTGAATTCACGTTAGAAGCGTATTAGAGGGGTTTATTTTAAAAAGTAATTAAGACAACGAAAAAATAATTATTATTTAAACTATCGATTGCATAAACATATTTTCGAATGTTTATTGATGGGTCTTATGTCGATATACGTATAGTGGAATCCTAAGGTAATTTAAAAGTGTTATATTGTAAACTAGGTAAGCCCATTAATACCCTTATTTAAGGAAGTTTAACTTAAGGTTAAATATATATTAGTGGGTAAAGGATGTTCTAAAAAGCGAATGTCTTATTGTAATGATAAGAATAGGTTTTATAATTAATTCGAAAGAATGCAGACTTAGAACTGGTATTTAATATTTTACATAATATTATATTTAACTTTACAACTTTTATTCTTTACCTGTGCATTACGAAGAAAAACACAGGGTGTAAAAGAATAATAATGGAGAAGAATTTATATAAAATATTGATGTAGATAAGTTAAATATTGGAGCCGTATGCGATGAAAGTCGCACGTACGGTTCTTAGAGGGGGAAATTTTAGTAATAAAACGACCTATCTCAACAGACCCTATGCAGCTTTACTGTTACTAGTTATTGGATATGTTTGAACAAGTTGTAGTGTATAAGGTAATTGATTAGATAGAATTGAAACACCTTTACTTAGTTTATCATATCAGCAGATATAAGTTTATATAAGAAAAATGCACATTTCTTTTTTAACGGACATCGCATTTTGTTTTTAAAAAACAAAATGCGATGTCCGTTAAAAAACCTAAGATCTCCTAAGGTAGTATAATAGTGGCTTAATGGCTGTGGTTGAGTTGTCGAGCTTTGGGGGAATTTTATCGACTAAGTGCACTATTGAACCCTTAGCGTCGCCTACGTTATCCAAAAAGAGGGGCGTCTTCGCGTAGCGAAGCGGTTATAGCCCGGGAAACAGTTGCTAGTAGACGGTTTATGCGGGGCACAGATCCCATAAAAAGTACCTGGGTATATCCAAAGTTAATTTTGTAAATTTGCAATATGCAATTAAACATATATGGGCTTGCTCCCTAATATATTTGGGTGAGCATGTTCTGTATGTTTTTTTATTTTTAGTTTGTTATTGGTTAGTAAGGATATTATGATAACTAATTCAGTTATTATTCTATTAAGTTAGAATTATTATATTTATTCTAAGTAAGATTTTAACTATATGGAAAATAGTTGTAAATAAAACATTAATTAATAAGTAATTAGTAATGTGTATAGTTGTTTTATAATTTAAAATGATTTTTATTTTTACATTAAAAGTTTAATGGCTTAATCTTGCTTTACTGTTTGACTTACACGTCTATCAGTCGCGTAAGCGGGGCATATGATCACAAGATGCAGAAAGGAAAGGTCTTGGATTTTTGAAAAAGCTACGCTAGGGATTAACTGTTAGTCCTCCAATGTTTTTGTTTTTTTATTTTTGTGTTTTTTTATTTAAAAAACACAAAAATAAAAAAAAAGATAAAACTATTGGTAATTTAACTGGGTAAAATTCAAGAACATATTAAAGATAAGTGTACTTGAAGCGAAACTTATTTAAGCATATTTGTATTTATCTTTACAAGAAAAAAAAAGTATATGGTATGTTATTGCCTTTGCTTTTTTTTGTTTTTTTGTCAAAAAAAAACAAATAGAAGGAAAAGATACAATGTTAAAAATAAGAACGTTCAACGACTAAAAGGTGAGTAATGCTAACAATAACCCTTTAATAACGCCCAGCATTTTTATGTACTCTATCTAACCTAAATAAAAAAAACAAAAATTCTGTTAAATTTTTGTTAAGAGAAAAATCTCTTCTAATAAAAATTAAGAACTTAACTAATTTTTACCCTATAGGGTAATATGTTGAGCTTTGGACAAAAATAAAGTAAAAATAATAAGCTTAAAGTCCTCTTTTTAGGATAAGAAAAAAAATATGTTAAAATTATTCCATAAAAAAAGTGAAAACACTGTAAGTTTTTTGGCTAATAAAGAAATAACACCTGGAGTTTTTAATCCAGAAATGTCAGCTAAAAAAAGTAATGAGCTAGGTAAAACTAGACATTATCCACCTTCAAATCAAGCATGATGTAATAGTATTTATGCATATAATAAAAATTTGATTAAATCGTTACCTGTAACAGATAATTTAGTAAATAAAATTCTTAAAAGTTACTTTAATTTAAGTTTATTTCATGATAATATTAAAAATAAATCTAGACGTTTACGTATTAGATTTAGACGGTATACAGTAAATAGAATATTTTTAAGTAGAGCTGAAATGAAACATACTAATAATAAAGTTATTATTACTGTTTATACATATAATAGAAATTTAAAATATTTATATAATAGAATAATAAATTTTCTTTCAAGAATAAAACGTAAAAAGATAAATAAAAATTTAACTAACACAAGAGTTTATAATTATCATGTTTTTTTCAGTTTACCAAGAAAACTTAAACTAATAAGAAAAAAAAGTTTAAATCTTATTAATAAAGTTAAAAAAGAAAAAAGGATAATTTTTAAAATTCTTCATTGAAAAAAATCTAATTTTAAAATCTATAAAAAACAAATCTATGTTAATTTGATAAAAAAATCTCTTATAAAAGAGATATTATACTTAAAATATAACCAAATGTTATTACTTCATGATTATAAAAATAAAACCCGGTTTATGCTAGGGTTAAAAAGTATTATCCAAAAAATTTATCATAAAAAAGTAGAGTTTAATATAGTTAATTTAAAATATTTACATTTAAATAGTAATATGTTTTCAGAATCAATAGTTCTAAAATTAAGAAAAAGAAAAAATAGATTATTAAAAGTTCTAAGCAGAGCTTTAAAGTTGGTTAAATTACCAAGGTTTAAAAAATACTTTTATTATGTAAATAACGGAAACCTGTTAAACAAAGATGAAAGTTTAAACATAAATTCAGATATTTTATCATTAGCACAAACAAATATTTTAGAAAACAATGTTTTAAATTCTCTTAAACATAAGACAATTACTGGTGTAAGATTAGAAGCTACAGGTAGATTGACAAAACGTTTAACTGCTTCAAGATCTATCTTTAAATTAAAATATAAAGGTAGTTTGAAAAATATAGATTCTTCTTATAAAAATCTCTCTTCAGTTATGTTAAGAGGACATGAAAAATCTAATATACAATCTACAAAATTAAACTCTAAAACACGTAATGGGGCTTTTGGATTAAAAGGATGAATAAGTAGCTATTAGTTTTTTTTGCAAAGGTTTTTAGATATTATTAGTGTCTAGAGTTATAATTGTTAAAGATTTAATCCTAAAGTTTTGATACAATATTTCAATTTCGCCTTGCTTTTTTTTTTGTTTTTTTTTAGTTAGAGTAAAAAATGAAGAAATAGTCTGAACCATTTTGTAAAAGATGGAAATAAAGGATGTAAATCCTCTATGTTAACAAAAATTGAACAGGCTAATTGCGCCAGAGAGTACAAATTGAGTGCGCAGTTTGGCACCTCGATGTCGGCTTAGCTCATCCACATGAATGTAGGAATCATGAAGGGTACGACTGTTCGTCGATTAAAGAGCTACACGAGCTGGGTTAATATTTAGCCCTATATTATTACTTATATTAATTAATAATATTATATTTCGGGTGAATTGCAAGGAAAACGTACATTATGTACGCTGATTTGCAGCGAATATTTATTCTTCTGAGTAAATTACGTTCAACGACTAAAGGTTTAACCTTTAACAGAGCCCGAAGCAATCATTAATCTTCAATCATTTAGTTAATAATTTATTGCGTTGCATAAATTTAAGTTAGTGATATATTAAACAATATATTGGCTAAAAGAATGCTAATAACACTAATACTTTAACTGTTAATTAAGTATATTGATAACATTAAACACAGGAGATATAAAATATATGAAAATATATTCTCGGTTCAACTAATTTAAAAACATGTAAAGAACAACAATCATCAGATTCTTAAATTCACTTAATAAATTAGCAGATTACGTTAGAAATTATCGTAGTAAAGCTAAATTACCAAAATACTTACACGAGGTTATGATAGGATTACTCTTAAGTGACGGTAGCTTAGAAAGATCTAGTATGACAAGTGCAGCCCATCTGTATTATTTGGTCTTAAACATGCACCATACCTAATTCATTTGTATATTCTATTTGAGCCTTATATAAGTAATGGTCTAGATATAACTAGCGTTTAGAATAAAAAAACTAAAAGTGATAACATGATTCTTAAATTTAAAACACAAAATATACCTTTATTTGTGTTTTATTATAATATGTTTTCTTTTTTTTTGCAAAAAAAAGATATGCATACATCAATGTATTATAAATTAGGATTGCTAGAATCCAGTTCTGATAATTTAAACTGTCTAAAAATATGTGATAAAATTTAATATCATTATTAAAATATAGTAGAATTAATAGTTCCAATAAAAAGAGCTAAATTGATAATGATTGTAAGACATAGTCTGAACAACAGAGTAATCTGTTGAAGCTTGGCAATGCCAAGGATATAACAAAATTTGTAAATACGTCGTGAGACAGTATGGTTTCTATCTTCTAGAGGAAATTAGAGTAAAATAAGGATAGCCCCTTCGTACGAAAGGAGTTGGGTATATTAACCCCTGGTTTACCTGTTGTTTATGTGCTTAATATTAACGATTGAGCGGAAAGTATAAAAGTAAGAATAAGCAGTATTCTTTACTGCTTGCTGGTAGCAGGACAATCCTGGACTATATAATAGCTGCTTTCCAGGGTAATACTTTTACTCAAGTAT
>Ga0181474_100027_pt1 | contig 13646 bp, 15 predicted proteins | sample In3P11_FD_119092 | JGI IMG/M metagenome (GOLD analysis project Ga0181474, IMG submission 119092) | Clean room microbial communities from NASA Spacecraft Assembly Facility at Jet Propulsion Laboratory, Pasadena, California, USA -... ... | reverse complement strand
CATGTGGGCGGCCTGGACGGGGGATTGGGTGGGGTTGAACAGAGTCAAGTGTGTTAGGGTCAAAAGGGACGGAGGCGTTGCGGCGAGTAGTTTTCCGCCGAAGGGCTTGTCGTGAGGGATGCTAGGGGCACCGGGAACACTTGCATAACGACGGACTACCTGGCATGCGAAGTCCAGCAGAGACAGGATCAAAACGCACGGAGGGGACGAGGTTCGAAGTACTAGCAGGCAAAGTCGGACGGAACACCCCTCACATTAGCTCAAAAGTCTTTACAAGGTAGGCTATGCAAGCGCTGGTCGAGCATGAAGATCCGGCGCCGCGGAAGATGAAGCGATGCAGACAGAGCGGACGACATAGCGGGGGTATGGCTGCACTTGCAGGATACTTATTTTGTTACATGCGCAAGTTTACTAGTAGCGCTCCATGCAAACCCTTCTGTACGCCAGACGAAGGAGAGAAGAGACGAAGATTACATTTGATACAAAAGCGCAAAAGCTCCCAGCGAAAGAGCTGTAGCCTACTCAACGAACTTCTTGAGGTCTATTGAACGTGTCAGCGGGTTCCATAGTAGAAGTGGTGAATATACGTACTGCCCAACCATCGAATATACTCCTCGTTCTCCTTGTACTCGATGTAATCCGGGAGGAAGAGCGCCATCTTCGTGTCGACGCCCCGCTCCTCAAGGTACCTCTCGAGCAACACCTGCAGGTCTTCATCGAGGTTTCCGAACGACGGACCAGCATAGATGCTCCTCTTCTTCCAGTCCTGCTCCGCCGTCTTGCCATCCGCGAGTGCGGTGTCCGGGTACCAGAAGACGTTGTCGATCACCATGTCACCATCCTGTGCAACAGCCTCGATGACCATCGCACCCTTGCCCTGTCTGGCGACCCTGACATTGACCCGCACCGGGAAGCTCATGCCCTGCCGACCCTCCTCGTCGCCCATGCCCTCCTCATCCGCAAGCTCCGGCCTATCGGCAGGCGCAATGCGATCCTCAGGCGCAACTTTGATGTTGCCTCCTGAAGTCTTTCCCTGGTTGACAGCACCCTTGGTGTTCGCACCGCCGGACTGACTCGACTGGATCTCCCGTGCATCCTCCTCGTCGAACATGGCCTGATCGTCCACCTCATCCTGCTCCTCCACGCTGGCCGTCAAGTCCGCGGTACTGAACTTGACCTCGATGTCCTCGTCGTTGTACTTCCGGCGCAGCACGACCTCTTCCGAGCCTTCCTTGTCCTCGAGGCTGAAGGGTGAGTTGTCGAGGTACTCCTTGATGTTCTCGGCGGCGTAGCTGCCTTGGTCCTTGTTCTCGTTTTCGGTCTGGAGCTCGTACTCGAGCTTGGCGACCAGCTCTTCGTTGGCTTGGCGTAGGCGCTGCGAGGTACTGAAGGAGGCGGCGAGGCGGGTGGAGGTGGGTATGCGCCATGATGCTTGGGATCTGGACAGGAGAGATGGCTTGCGGGCGGTTTGGACGGCGAGACGGCTGGTAGCCCGGGGAACGGAGCGGGCAATGGCTCTTAGCGAGTTCATCTTCGCTGGCAATGGAAAAGAAGGATAGAAGGGGTATCGGGAAAAGAAACAAGTAGTTATGCGGATGAATGGGTTGATGTTAAGATGGCGGGATAGCTCCGGCGTCGAAAATGTCGAGAGCCGGCCAAACTTCGGTGATGCCTGAAGCTGTGATGCCTGAAGCTATGATGCGGTCGCTCAGGGCAGGGACTGTATGACAGCCCACTTTGACGCGCCAAACCGCAGACATGAGTGCGGCTCCGAGGGAGAAGAAGAAGGTGTGTACGAGCTATCGGCTCGGAGATGCGCATCGGGCTGACCTACCGCCCATAGCCCAGCGCGCTGCGCTCGATCATCGCCGGTTCGACGGCCGGCGCAGTAGAAATTGGTACACCTCAAGACTCAGTGCTTTACAGACTCGAGATTTACTAACAGCCACTCAGCGATCACATACCCTTTCGAATGTACCTGCTATCCTCTCTTCCTCCCGTCAGCGTGACTGTCCCGCCTAACATCCCATTTCAGTCGCCAAAACCCGCACCCAACTCAACCGACGGTTACCAGACGGCAAGAAGCTACCATGGCCGCCCTTCGGAAGTCAATGGTACGCAGGCTGCACGACATTGATAGTAGGCAACTCGATTAAAGCCGGCATACGTGCGCACACCCGCAAGACCCTTTCACAACAGCCGCAAGAGCTCACCGCGCACTCACAGGCTTCGTCGCCTTCGACACCTACAAGTCCCTCCTCGCCGACGAAAAAGGCCACGTCTCCGGCCCCGGCAACGTGATCGCAGGCTTCGGCGCCGGCGTAACCGAATCGCTCCTCGCCGTAACCCCCTTCGAGTCCATAAAAACACAGCTCATCGACGACCGCAAGTCGCCCAAGCCACGCATGCGCGGCTTTCTTCACGGCACCGCCCTCATCGCGCGCGAAAAGGGCATCCGCGGCTTCTTCCAGGGCTTCGTACCCACGACCGCGCGGCAGGCCGCCAACTCGGCGACGCGCTTCGGGAGCTACACGACGCTGCGGCAGCTGGCGCAGAGCTACGTCGCGCCGGGGGAGAAGCTGGGCGCGCTCAGCACGTTTGGGATTGGAGGCTTGGCGGGAGTGATTACGGTGTATGTGACGATGCCGCTGGATACGATCAAGACGCGCATGCAGAGTATAGAGGCGAGGAAGGAGTATAAGAATACGTTTGATTGCGCGGCGAGGATCTTTAGGGAGGAGGGGGTGCTGACGTTCTGGTCGGGGGCGGTGCCCAGGTTGGCGAGGCTGGTTTTGAGTGGGGGGATTGTGTTTACGATGTGAGTTTTGTGAGACTGGCTTGGTGGCTGAGTGAGACTAACGGTGTCATAGGTATGAGAAGACGATGGAGGCGTTTGATAAGTTTGACCCGGAAGGACGATACATATAGAGGCTTCAGTGGGGTATAGACATCACTTTTCACATCCTGTGCATCGAACATAACTGCGGTTCGTCTAGATTCCTTATGTGATGATTGGATGGTTGGACTGAATCCGGTGTGCGTCATATTTGATGTCAGTGCTGGTATCGCAACAAGAGCTCAAGGGCAATATGTGAGTGTTAAGTTCTTTGTATCGAGGCGGAAGCGACAGCATGGTGTCTGAAGTAGTGAAGCGCAAGGTATCCTGAACAGCAAAGCCGAGATTTTCCACCCAAAACAAAACGCTTGAATCAATCGGAACCTCCCTCCGAGCTCCTCAAATGTGCGTAAGACATGCGGCTTTTAAAGTCTGTTACCACATACTCCCACCACCAGGTGGGAAGCTAAAGTCCGGGATGTTAAAGTCTCCGGAGCTGAAGTCCTGTGGGAATATCTTGTCCCACTCGTTCTAAGAAGCAGTCAGCAACCTGCTGCCACGGCAAATTTGAGCAGCTGTCTGTCGAGCAGACTTACCCAGTCAATATCCGTCATAAGATCCTGAGGACTCTCGCTATGTCCCATCGTGCCCGCACCGCCAGGGACACTCGCTCCGGTCGCAGAGCCAGGCTCGATCTGCTGCGCCGGGGTAATCAACGCCTCCCCATGGACCCCATCAGCAATGCTATTGAAGTCAAAGTTCGGTCCAGCGTTGTTCGCGCTGGGATGGCCGCGGAAATAGGCCATTTGTTGCGCTCCTGCTCCCTGCTTTACGTTTTGCGAGTATTCTGATGCGTAGGCTAACGGACCGGGTTCCCTCATTGTTGCCGGTGCACGCGTCTTACGGATGGTTTGGAAGACACTTGCCCGGTCGCGCAGCTCGATGAGCACGTAGCGTACTTTCTCGAGCGTGGTCATCTCGGGCGAAAGCTCGAAGACGTAGTCGAGACAGCGCCATATACGTTCTTCCTCGCGGGGGTTGGGGCGCGAGACGTAGAGTTCGCCCATAAGGAGGAGCGCTGTGTGGTACTGTTGTAGAGCTCCTGTGTGAATGTTGTTAGCGACCAGACGGTCTCGGTTACAATAGGCTGGAATCATATACGCACCAGAATACCAAGCCCAAGGCGCTAGAGAAGGATTAGTCTCCAGTGTGACTGCATGCTCCAGCTGCACCGTCCCCGATGACATGGTGAGTTGTCTCAAACGTTCGGGCATCATGCGCTGGGCGTTAGTGATATAGCGAGAGAGGACGCCTATGTGCATGCCGCGTGAAGCGACAATGTACATGCAGTAGGCAAAGTAGTGAATCGGTATCCTCTTGTCAAGCATTGGGAAGTAGCGCTTCTCCATGGCGGCCCAGAAATTCTGGATTTTGCTCAGCAGCGCTGTAAGCGTCGTCTTCTTCCGCTCTACTCTCGGCCGCTCGACCCATATGAGGCGTTGCATCTCGGAACACTCAAAGCGCATCCTGGTTAGTGTCATGTCTGTCCATCTATCCGCATCAGTGGTAGGCGGATTTGGCGACTCTAGTTCGAAGTCATCAACGTTGAGCGGGAACTTGGTATCGAAGTCTTCTCGCCGGATGATAGGGCGCGGCCCTACAGCTTGGCATACACGAATATCCAATACACACAGCTGATACCAAACGAGCCGGCGGACATGTGTCTCCACAGGCGAAAGCCCGTAATGTGAGCCATCGCGGTTCAAGCTCATACATTCAGCAAGCCGTATAGCTGAGGCGAGTAGAGCGGAGTGGGCTCGTGAGACCTCTTTGCGGCAGAGTGGTATCTAACATCCGTGAGCAATACGCCGAGCCCAGATTTCGGCCCTACGTACCATGTACATAACGAAGGCTTGCAGTGTCTCTAGCTTGGTGGTGCGAAGGAAGTTTGCCCGGGCCAGCGCAGTCTCAGCGCCCTGCCGGAAGTTCTCAACCAGCTCAGGTTTGGAGGCGCCATACTCAGACAAGATCGAGTCATCCGGCAAGCTGATAATAGCCGAAAGGAGGGCAGCTAAGACCGCTGCTTGAAAGGAATAGGGAGGCTCAATATTGAGGCCGATATTTCGCCAAAATAGGCTATATTGCCTCTCGAAGGAAGGTCGGTGGACTGTGCGGGTCACAGGGTGCACGGCTTCAAAATATCGTGCTATGAGTTTGTCTGTTGCAGCCTTAGAGGGTAAGAAATGTAACAAAGTATCTCTTCTAGGTTCAGGAGCGAAGAGGAAGCTGGACGCCGGCGGGATGTAATCAGGTCCGGGAGCTAGACTATGCGCACTCTTGGGTGATGCGGCAAGGCTGGAGAAGCCGCTATCTGAAGGTGGTCCCCCCGGTACCACCTTGAGTATCTCGTTGAGCTGTGTAAAAAGTCATGTCAGTAGCTGAACCTTCTCGGGCGTTTAACATTCTCAAGTTGCCCACCTCCTCTGCCAGTTTTGGTCTGGCATACCCCCCTAGCTTTTCTGTAATCCTCATCTTTCCTAGTGCTATACCTAGATCCATAACATCGTCGTCCGCCTCCTGGGAGTATGCAGTATCGGCGGTGGCCATCGGGGTTGGCTCGAGATCCCGCTCATCTTCAGGATCATCCTCATCGGCACTGTCTGCATCCTCTAGGCCCGGAAGATTTATGCTCGGTTTCTTCTTGGATACACTGGGTCTTCGCGCAACATCCTCCTCAAGCGACCTCTCCAACGAACCTATCTTCTCCTTCATCTCAGCCAGACGAAGCTGAGCAGCTGGATCAAGCGTGGGAGCCAGGAACAAGCAGTCCCGTGAGAACTTGGTGCAGTTCGTGCACGGGTTCTGTTTGTCGCACTTGAGCTTGCGTCGCCGGCATTCGAGACATGATGTGATCAGCCTGTTACGCCGCCTGATCCTAGGTGGTGCAGACGCGCTGGCATGAGCCTTTCTTTCGGCCGTTGAGGATGCGGCTCGCTCGGGACTCGGTCCTGAAGCTCGCCGGGAGGTATTGGATGGATCCGACATGTTTTGCATATACGCTTCCTAGCGGCCGTAGGTTACGGGCGTAGAGGTACCGAAGGACCGGATTCTACGGAAAGTAAAATAGTGTAGAGCTATGCGGCGTCTAAGAAATGACAACGAAAGATTGGTCTGTCGACAGTTCTCTCAATTTCAGTCTTTAGATGTCGGAATTTCGAATCCTGATGTGATTCCAGCCCCCCATGGAGGTTTTAGACTGTTGTCAAACTGTGAAAGGGGCTGTGCCGCCGTCCTACACACCAAGTTCTACTCGTCATGCATTCAGCGTTCGCCCTGCAGAGCAATAATTCTGGCTGCTCTGCGGCTCGAGACTCGTGTCCGTCTGACTGCTTGCGTGTGTGAATGAACCAATTTCGGAATTGATTGCGAGATTGCTTGAATGCCTCTGTGTCTGCCTGGCGATCCCCGTTGCTTCCCGCACAGACTAACTGAGCACCTGCATCTTAGCCGTGGCTGCAAACAAAGTGTGCCTGCAGAACACCGAAGACCTCTACCAACACCCCTGGTAGCCGATATGAGGGTTTCTCCAACAAGCGCACTAAGCGGCCGTGAAAGGCACAAGGGGAAGACGGATAAGGAACGGTTGGATGAGGAGCTCTCGTTACCCTGAACATCCCCTATCCTTAGCTCCTCGTGCCCTAGCAGCATGCAGGTGCAAGTTCTCCGTTGCCAGTTAACCTGTTTGACCTTGAGAAGACCAGGTAAAGTTTCAGATGACTCACGGTGATCTGCCTTACCAAGCACTTCGTCAGCTGTTTCTTGGTGATAGTAAGCTTCTCCGAGTCTCTAGTCCATCGCCATTGGGTTCTCATGTTGGTACACTGAGTTTCCAGAGTTCTGATCATCCAACCAGTATAGCCTGCCAGGGAATTGATAAGGGAAATCACTGTCGCGCGAGAGCATGGCCTAGCCAGGCTTGGTGAAGTGTTTGAGTATACAGGGTTTTGGTAAGTGAATGCCTTCAAGCAGGCTCAGGCAGCACCCTTATCAGTCTATATAGTAGGAATAAGTTCCTGGCTAGGCTTTAGTTCTTTAGATCCGAGTCAGAGCCAAATTCACTTTGCTATGACCCAGAACTGCCTCTGAGCAATGCAAAAGCAACTCTATGTAAGAACGTAGCAATAGTCTTCTTATCAGATTTCGGTATAGAGTATATGAGGGATCCCACCTTCAGGATTGAAGACACAGTAACCCGTTTTGGTCATCGCTCATACCTTCTGCCATTTCCCTTACTTCGTCGACACACAGTACGATAGTAGCCGCCGTAGCCACGCTTTCCCCAAGGTCGGGCAGTCTTTATAATTGATTATCCTTGTGCAGGGACGTCCATCAAAGAACCACGGCCACCAGAACTTCAAGAGCTGACAGCAGCCCAGGCGCCACAGAACGTTCCGAGCACCACGATCACGGCCCTCACAATGTTATACCTCCCCCAGCTCTCCACCAACGCTATCGTACTTTCTCTCTCGCCGAACTCCTTACTCCTCTTCTCGTCTCGACTGTACGTCTCAGCTATCGATCCCGTGCCCGGTCCCGCCAGCTCCTCGGCTCTTCTATCTAATGCGCCGTTCACCGCTCGCTGTACGGTAAGTGTGTAAGGCAAGATAGACGGCACGATTATAGCCGCAGTTGTATAGAGCATTCGCGCGCGGGAGCCAGCGGGAGCGGTGAACGCGAGGTAGGCCTATAGAAGGGCGCAGAGGGCGCATTGTGGTACTGTTGCGTAGAAGCCGATGCGGTAGCCGATGCGCCATTGGGAGGCGAGAATGTGTTCCGGTGCATTTCTAATAGAGGGGACCCAAAGGAAGGAGTAGGTCGCCGTAGAGCCTGCGCGGGTTCAAGGTGTTAGATCTGGTAGTTGGAAAAGGATTTCCGCACGTATTCGTAAGTACCGGCGAGGAAGGCGGATGCTGTTGTCGCTGCGACTTTCGTGACGGTGGTTGATAAAGCCGGTGGCGGAGAGATTAGGGTGTCCATTTCCATGCGTTCAGCAGAACTGGCTGTCGGTGACAATCTGAAACCGAATGCTGGTGCGCAGTATTTTCTTTCAGGCAGTCAATACAAGGTTAATACTCTATGGTGAACTTTCTACCACCATGACATCATCATCGAAGGGGATCCGAAAGCGGTGGCAGAACCCGAATATTCTTCAGGGCCGTCTGGGCTGGCTTCGTCCACCAGCCGTGTCTCGGTAATCCATAGCTGGAAGGCAGATGTGCTTTGGAGTGTCACTTAAAACTATGGAGCTTGAGCTTGCGTGTATGAGTAGGTAGGATGCATAATAAAAGATCGGCCAAAAGAGGAGCGACATCGGACTTTTGTGCCGGCAGATTGACCTCGGAACTGCCCCGCGGCGCTCCAGGACATCGGAGCGCGATCACGGTCATGATACCTAAATACTCCAGATGTGCAACACGGCGCCAACACGTATCTGCTCCGAATCAATTCTCCCAACCTAGCATTGCGTAGCCACCACCAACTTAACGGGCCCCAACAGCTAGCAGTCACATCATAGACCACGGACAATCCCCAGCACCATGCCCACCCCCGAAGAAGTCGAGAAAGCGCACAAAGTGCTCTACGAGCAAGGCCTCCAGATCCGCTATGAAGTAGCCGGAAAAGCCTACGTCGACCGGGCCCTCGCCAATGGCTCCTCCGACTTCGCGCGGCCGATGCAAGAGCTGGTGACCGAAGGAGCCTGGGGCTCAGTATGGTCGCGGCCGGGACTAGAGCGCAAGCAGCGGAGTCTACTCAACATCGCCATGCTGTGTGCGTTGAACCGATCGACGGAGCTGGGCGTGCATGTGAGAGGGGCTGTGAACAATGGCGCGAGCGAGGTCGAAATCAGGGAGACGATAATACAGGCGGCATTTTACTGTGGGATGCCAGCGGGGATGGAGGGGTTCAAGGTCGCTGAGAGGGTTATTAAAGAGATGAAGGAGGAGAAGACGGCGAAGGAAGATGGGAAGCAAGACAGCTGATGTAGGGATTGGAAAGGAAGTTCTACAAAACCAAAGCATACCTTCAGCGGTCTTGGGATTGTCACCCTCCCTACCAGCAGTGCTGTTACTGCAGTAGCGGCGCTTTGAAGGCTACCAACATGGGTTGAACCTTTGTTGGATGGTATGAACGGTTATGGCCCTCGAATCTGTAGGCCATCCCGCTAGATATCCAAGTCATGAAGTCCTCAGCACTGGTCCAGCCCGCATTGTATGTACTCGCTTCCTGGGCAGGCTCTCCAGCGCAGAAATTACTCCTTTCCTGGATCTTGGTAGTTGGGCCCGTTAATCCTACTCCCGTCAGCCTCGAAGGCAGCTTGGGAGATCATGATGTTTTGTTCAAGTATGGGCATAAGTTACGGGAGAGATCGAAGCTCACAAAGAAATACTAATGGAAGATTTGTAAAGATACAATGTAAGACCAAGTCGGGAGGACGAGACATTCCTTACGGCTGCATAGCGCGTGTTTGGGCGTTTTGAGCTGTTACGGCTGTCGATGTTCTTAGGATTCTTGGATATCTAGCCGCAGCCAGGGGCATATCGGCGTACTACTCCTGCACGCGTGTGACAGAAATCGCCGGACTCGTAAACTACCGGATTCGCCGTCAACTCTATAAAGGAATTCACGTTTAGCCGCCGAAGTAAGTTTTGAGAGTGAACAATAGGACGTTAAGCCGTGAGTTAGCTATCCAGACTGTGTCGTAGAGCATCGTAATGACTATAAAGGGAGCTCTGTTGCTAACGCAGCCCTAAGTTTCTAGCTTCGCGGAGAGGCTTTTTTCCTACTCGACGTGCGGACTCACCGAAATCTGTTAGATTCACCACATCTCTAAAGATCTTTACTCTAACCATCCCACCTCTAGATATAGCTTGCACGTGTTTATATAGCAGCATACTATGAAGAAGCACGCCTGATCATGACTTCCGTAAGCTGACTAAAAACCTATCTGTTTTTCTGAGTCCGGCAATTTCTGTCACCCGGGTGTCCTGCTACTCGGCAGTAGTCTGGGTATTTTCACCCGCGTCTTCCTGTACTACTAGTACTGATATAAAAGTCAACCATTTAAGTGTTGATATTGAGACTCAGCCATGCTCATGGCTTACGAGAAGTCAACTACCGAGGCGCGACCGTCCTCAATTAGTGCTTCAAATACAGTGCCTGTCGTTGACTTCTCACGCTTTCTTCTCGGCTCTGATGCAGACAAAAGAGCCATCGCCCGTGAGATAGACGAAGCATTCCGCAAAGTCGGATTCGTCTACTTGCAGAATCACGGCATCCAGGAGCAGAAAGTGGATGAGTGCTTTGAATGGGTGAGAGCAAGCTCCCCCGTAACTCCGTTTGAGTAGACCGCCCGTAACACATCTTTAGCTAACGTACAAGACCCGCCCAGAGCCAGAGATTCTTCGCTCTCCCCGAAAGCGTTAAGAAGCTTGCGCCCCATCCGCCTGGTGGCTCACATCACCGCGGCTACTCGGGCCTGGGCATCGAGAAGGTCACGCAGAATGTGTTCGAAAAGGAGGGGCTCGCCGCATTAAGGCAAATGCCAGACTTCAAGGAGAGCTTCGAGAGCGGAAACGTGCACGATCAAATGCAACCTAACATCTGGCTCCCTGACGAGAAGCTGCCCGGCTTTCGACAGTTCATGGAGGCCTTCTTCTTGGTATGATCCTGTTGTCTCTACGTATGAAATTCTCAATGTCTGATGCGGCAAAAGGACTGCACTGACCTCATACACACAATCCTCAATGCCCTCGCAATCTCGCTCTCACTTGCTCCTTCTCAGCTCTCCAACGCCCATTCTCAGTCCCTGTTCCAGCTGCGTCTTCTCCACTACCCATCCATCCCAAGATCCCTACTGCACTCCGGCGAGAAGAGTCGGATTGGCGCACACTCTGACTTCGGTACCTTGACGCTTCTCTTCCAAGACGATGTCGGTGGCCTCGAGATTCAGCATCCCCAGACCGGGGAATTTATCGCCGCGCCGCCCGTACCCGGCGGTGTGCTCGTTAACATCGGAGACCTGATGATGCGCTGGAGTAATGGGAGGTGGAGGAGTACAGTGCATCGGGTTGTCGCGCCTCCGGTATTGAGAGGCGAGCGCGAGGGGCTTGGGAACGAAGAAGCAGGGAAGGAGATGTGCAGGCCGAGGTACTCAATTCCTTTCTTTGCAACGGCAGATCCGGAGACGGTGATTGAGAGTTTGCCGGGATGCGAAGGACCGGACGGGAAAAGGGAGTTCGAGGCGATGACAGCTTTGGAATATGTTCAGATGCGGATGGCTGCGTTGTACGCTTGAAGAGTGGGGTGATCATTGTACTCTACTCATGACTGTCATGGAAAATCTGAGAAATCAACAGGAATGGACAGGTATGACGCGAACGTGGTTTGCATCAGTCCCTCCCTCTCTTTCTTAGTACAGAATGGGAATAAACTTCAAGACCCACGCCAGTGTGGGCCTTTAAAGGAGGTGAGAACCTCGAAAATGCATGTGCGTCTCCATCATCTAGCTATATGCTGAGGAGACAACTCTATCGAAGAGGCTACTTCTCTGCTCTAGACCCTACATAATGCTGACTGTGGCCAACCTGCTAGGCGACAGTTCGAGCTGAACAGCCTTGGCATAGAAAAGTGAAGAGAACTGTCAAGGTGAATTGCGGAGAGGCGCCATAAGGCTGGGGTGAGGAGAAGCTAGTCAGTTTTGGGCTAGTGCGGCGAAAGCGGCCGCGCCCGCCTCCATCCCTCTTACAACTCACAATAGCCAGCCAGGCACGGCAGCCATATTGCATATCCCTCCACAGCACGCCACTGGATCGAGCGCACGACACAACCACAGTACCCCGAAGACAAGGAACGGATGACAGCATAGCCAGCATAGCTTGCGCGACCCAGATGAGGTGGACCTTCGGCCGGGCGGCGTCGACAGTTCGGCCTCGCGCCTTCATTCCTACGTCGTGATACGGTCAACGTAGCCACGACAGCGACTTCCACTCCATCAAAACCATATTGGAGTTGTCGCCCAACGTCAAATCCGCCGATTCCTTGAAGATCTCTTGCGTTTCCTTGCCCTTGAGGTGTTTCCGCTTGGTGGACTTGAGTTTAGAGAAAGTGACCAACTGATTTGGATGAAAGTGCATGGAAGGCCGATGGAAAGATCGTGCTTCTCGTGCGCTGAGCTTGACCTTGTAGAACGGATACTGAAGCTTTAGAGCAGGCAAGCTGTGCTCGACTGTAAGGTTGCCGAGGGTGCTCCGAACCTTGTGCGAGTGATTTTCCTTGAGGGCATCGTAAGCTTCATCGTTCGAGATGTTGTATCTGCGGAACAGGGTCTTGGTAAGGCTGCCTTGTACGTCCTTTCGGAAACTAGACCCAGCTGCGCGGGCCCTCTTCTGCGCAACGTCTGGTGGCTGAATATCAATAAGCATTTGCGGATCGTTGAGGTCAAGGGTAATGCGCCGTGATAGCTTCGCTGTAACGGCTTCTGGGTCATCCAGCGGTGGAATTGTCTCTTGACAGATTGGGATCATTTCCCGCCCTGCTACCTTCCGCTTCTTAGGCGGAGGCGCATCGTAGTTGTCATCGAAATCGAAAACGTCTTCTTCGCCGCTGAACCGTATCTCTGCCGCTCCAGACGAAGCCTCGCTTCGGATGTCCCAGTCTTCGCAGAGTACATTAAAGTCCTGCCAAGTAACCCCACCAATGTTCTCCTGCTCATCGTGTATATCGAGCTCCATATCGTCGTCGCTATCAGGTTCTCCGGATTCAGTCTCTATTACCGGGACCAATCCTTTCTGCTCCACCTCTGCTTGCCGCGCCGCCTTCGCGGTGGCGGCCCCTGCAAGCCTGAAACCTCGCTCCTGGTCCTGGCCAAGCTCGAGGCTCACCTTGGTAGGCTGAATCGGCTTTGGAGGCTTCAGAGGAGTCTTGGCGAGGTAGAAGGCCCGTTTCCCTGGAAGGAGCACTCCAAAGCGGGGCGGCTTGTCCTGCTCGAAATCGGGCCATATTGTCTCGAAGATTTCAGCGTTGGTTTGCGGGTGCGGTGGGAGGTCTGTGAGGGCCCCTCCTCGCCGCGAACGGTCTTCTCGATCTCGCCGAGCCTGTGCGAACAGCTGCCGCTGCTCTCGAAGCTCAGGATCCTCATCGGATTCATCCTCGATATCGGAGGCTTGGTTCTGGGGAGATGCGCTTTCGGGGCTTGGCTGTCTCGGAGCAGGGCGATCAACCTGAGGCTTAGCGAAGGAGCCAGGCAGTGACAAACGGCCAGTAGGTGGCAACCAAAGGCTTCCCGAATCTGCCTGGGGACCCCCGTTCACTCCATCGAGCTCAGTCGTAGGGGATGAAGGTTCGTCGCCGAAGAGATCAGCGAAGGGATCGTCGTCACCGCCGTCGCCGTTGAGCTCAGTGAACGATTCTCCGAGAAGGTCGTCCTCAGTGTCGCCAGCTGCATCTCCGTTGGCCCTGGCCGTTGTGTCCGGCGCATCTTCCTCCTCTGCCAGATCATCGTCGCTTATGTCCTCGAAATCAACCGCATCCTGCGCCTTCTCCCCGGGCACAAGGTCCCGATTCAGAAAGTCGAAGTTATCCTGCCCGTCATTCCCACCGCTCAGCAGGTTACTGATGAGGCTGTTGTCCGCTTGCTCCTGAGCGTCCGGAACAGATACCGCGTGCGGCATGATAGATGGCGGCCGAGGCAGCGCAAAGGTAGTGACGGTCGTGGAAGTCGCTGTCGTGGCTACGTTGACCGTATCACGAC
>Ga0181474_100014_pt2 | contig 13654 bp, 11 predicted proteins | sample In3P11_FD_119092 | JGI IMG/M metagenome (GOLD analysis project Ga0181474, IMG submission 119092) | Clean room microbial communities from NASA Spacecraft Assembly Facility at Jet Propulsion Laboratory, Pasadena, California, USA -... ... | reverse complement strand
CTCCTGAGGGATCTGAAACCCACGCTCGGGATAGATTCTGATTCGCTGCAGGTCGCCGATCATGATGTTGATGACCAGATCGCGCGGCAAATCTTCTGTGGGATATTCGGAAAAGGGAATGGGCGGAGAGGCGGCCAGGACTTTCTTTCCTGGCCAGAAATTCATGAACGTGGCGTAAGCGCGCCGCTCCATATATGGCTTCTGTACGAGGATCAGGCTGTCGGGATCTATACCTTTAGATCTGAGGAGGTTGCGGCTGAAGATCACGTTCTCCCCGGTGTTTGTAGATTCCGGCTCGATCAGCATCGCGGTCTCGGGCGCGCCCCTTCGCAAAGCCACCTCGGCGAAGAGTTCCGCCTCCGGCTTGTTGAAACGCTCGCGCGTCAACGCCCCGGCATTGCCTGAAAACACGATCAGCGGCGCCCAGCCCTGCAAATACAATTCAGCGGCGTATTCGGCCACCCGCAGGTCGTTGCTTCCCAGTACGAGAATGGCGTCGCTCTTTTCAAGCGTGTGGTTGAGGCGATGGTAGTCCCAGATTTTCCTGGCAAGTTCATCTATCAGGAATTCAGACATATATCTAATCAGCGTTGCGAGCGGTAGCGAAAATCTATTGATCAGGCCGCTTGCTACCGCTCGCAACGCTGATTATTTATTGCGCGGTTTGACTTTACCGCCTTCCAGATCGAGTTTCGGGATGCCGAACTGCCCATTCCCTTTTCCGAATATCCCACAGAAGATTTGCCGCGCGATCTGGTCATCAACATCATGATCGGCGACCTGCAGCGAATCAGAATCTATCCCGAGCGTGGGTTTCAGATCCCTCAGGAGATCCCTGACGACGTGTGGCGGGCGTTCGAGAAACTCGTCGAACTGGGATATGATAAACACCTGATTTAGCAGGTTTCAGGCGCCAGGCGCCGGTAAGAGACTGATTTGGCAAATTCCTGGCGCCTGAAACCTGTTCCTGCTCTATTTATAATTTGCGTTCATCGTTCCCCATCCACACTATTTGTCTGAGATAGCTTGCCTTATGGAGTTTGGGCGTCTTGTGCATCAACGATCTAGCGGGTAAAATCGTTAATCGATCAATGAGCGCGAATCTTCATGAGAATGAGCCGCAGGACAGAACAGAAAATTTTATACGCAAAGCCAGGCCTATATTGGAAGAGCGAATCGCTGCGCTCATTATAGGTATTTGTGCGTCTGCGGTGGATGGCCCTTGAGCAGGCGGGTTTTATTATTTTCAATATGGACAATCAACTGAAATCACAGATCAACATTGAAGACGAAATGAAGCGTAGTTATCTCGACTACGCTATGTCGGTGATCATCGGTCGCGCGCTGCCTGACGTGCGCGACGGTTTGAAGCCGGTACATCGCCGCATTCTTTATTCGATGAACGAGAAAGGGCTGGCGCCAGGCAAGCCTTATAAGAAATCGGCCAACGTCGTTGGCGACGTGCTCGGCGCGTATCACCCTCACGGCGACTCCGCCGTCTACGATTCGATGGTGCGAATGGCGCAGGATTTTTCGATGCGCTACCCGCTGATCGACGGGCAGGGAAATTGGGGCAGCGTAGATGGAGATAACGCCGCCGCCTACCGTTACACCGAAGCGCGCCTGACGCGCATCTCCACCGAGATGCTAGCCGACATCGAGAAAGAGACCGTCAAATTCATTCCGAACTACGACGAATCGCGGCAGGAGCCGACCGTCTTGCCGGCCCGCGTTCCGAACCTGCTGGTCAACGGTTCGGACGGCATCGCCGTCGGCATGGCGACCAAGATTCCGCCGCACAACCTGGGCGAGATCATCGAAGCGACCATTCAATTGGTTCAACATCCGAACACCAAGGCCGAGGATTTGTTCAAAATTGTGCCCGGGCCGGATTTCCCGACAGGCGGATTCATTTACGGCCGTGAAGGCATCAAGCAGGCATACGAGACGGGGCGCGGCGTGATGCAGCTTCGCGCCAGGGCCGCGATTGACCGCATCGGGCGAGGCGCCCAGGAGCGCGACGCGATTGTCATCACCGAGATCCCTTTCCAGGTCAACAAATCGAAATTGATCGAACAGATCGCCGACCTGGTAAACGACAAGAAGGTCGAAGGCATTTCGGAAATCCGCGACGAGACCGACCGCGAATCGGCCGCGCAGAAGAAAGTCCGCATCGTCATCGAGCTCAAACGTGACGCCGTGCCGCAGATCATTCTGAACAAGCTCTACAAGATGACGCAGATGCAGATCTCGTTCGGGATGATCAACCTTTCGATCGTCAACGGCCAGCCGAAGATTCTCAACCTGGCCGATACGCTCAGTGAATTCATCGCCTTCCGCCGCGAGGTCGTGCGCAACCGCACGACATACGAATTGAAAAAGGCCAGGCACCGCGCGCATATATTGGAAGGCCTGAAGAAAGCCATCGACATCATCGACGAGATCATCAAGTTGATTCGCGGGTCGAAATCCACCGACGACGCCAAGCAGGGACTCGTCAATAAATTCAAGTTCACGGAGATTCAGGCGCAGGCGATACTCGACATGCAGCTTCGCCGCCTCGCGGCCCTCGAACGTCAGAAGATCATCGATGAGTATGAGGAGGTGATCAAGCTGATCGCCGAGCTGGAGGAGATTCTGGCGAGCGATCGAGCGTTGAGGAGCGTGATCGTCAAGGAGTTGCGCGCGGTTCAGAAGGAGTACGCCGACGAACGCCGGACGCAGATCGTCGATAGCGGCGTCGAGTTGACGCTCGAAGACCTGATCGCGGACGAGGATGTGGTGATCACGTTGACGCATTCGGGCTACGTCAAACGCACACCGCTGACGGCTTATCGCGCGCAGCGGCGCGGCGGGTCCGGGCGCAAGGGCATGAGCACGCGGTCGGAGGACGTAGTCTCGCATATCTTCATCGCCTCTACCCACAGCTACCTGATGGTCTTCACGAACGAGGGGAAGGTCTATAAACTGAAAGTCCATGAGATCCCCGACGCCATGGCGGCGGGCAAAGGCAAGGCCATCGTCAACCTGATCAGCCTGCCGTCCTCGGAGAGGGTTGCGGGCGTGATCCCGGTTCGCGAATTCGCCGAAGGCCGGTACGCCGTGATGGTCACCCGCAAGGGCGTGATCAAGAAGACGGAGCTTTCCGAATTCGGCAATATCCGGCAAAACGGCATCATCGCCATGGGCGTCGATGATGGCGATGAACTGATGGCCGTGGAACTCACCAACGGGGCGAAGAAGATCTTCCTGGCCACGCACGAAGGCATGGCGATCTGCTTCAATGAAGAGGAGGTGCGCGACATGGGACGCCAGGCTCGAGGCGTGCGCGGCGTCACCTTGCGCGACGACGATAACGTTGTCAGCGTAGTCGCCGTGGACGGCGACGAGCAGATGCTGAGCGTCACCAGCAACGGATTCGGCAAACAGACGCCGCTTTCGGAATATCGCGTGCAGTCGCGCGGCGGCAAAGGAGTGATCAACATCAAGACCACCGACAGAAACGGCAAGGTGGTCGCCGTTATGCCGGTCACGAAAGACAGCGAAGTGTTAATCATCACCAGCAACGGCAAACTGATCCGCCTCGAAGCCGAAAAGATTCGCGCCACAGGCCGCAGCGCCCAGGGCGTCAAACTGATCGATGCCTCGGGCGGCGACCTGGTCGCCAGCGCCTCGCTCGTCGAGCAGCAGAGCGGGCAAATGGCTGAAGAGGTGGAAGCCGAGAAATAAGTGAACTTAGGGACCGGCCAAAACGAAAAAGTAACTGCTCAGACCTTCCTGCCGCTTTTGTGGCGCTTGAATTTAGACGTGGGTTGATGGTTTTTGAATATATAATACGCCCGACGTTGCAGTGGCGATTTCCCCCCTGTCGCCCGAATCACGGACAGAGGCGGGACAGCCCGCCACTACGTTTGATTGCGTGGGCGCCATTAACTCTCATAGATCATAAGCGAGCGATTAAATTCAGATCCAGCTATCGCTGCGTAAATGACGCAGTAGTTACGAATAGAAAACGGAAGACGAAGGTGAAAAATGGGAGATGGGAAAATTAAAGCAGGTGTTACCCCACGCTCATATCAACAACGCTCCAACTTTCATAAATTTGCTGCTAACCGGATGCCTCCTTGCGCTGGCCATGTCAGGTCTTGCTTGCTCCAGCGGCGCGCTGCTCGATAAGGCGCAGGCGGCATGGGACAATACAGATTACGCCGCGGCGGCGGATTATTACGAGCAGTTCCTCAAAGAGAATCCGGAGAGCGACAAGGCGGAATTCGCCCGGCTGAAAGTGGCCACCATTTACCGGCGCGATCTCAAGAAGTACGACCGCGCTATTGAACACTACATACACTTCATTGAGGAGTTCCCGAAATCGCCTGACATTATCGAGGCGCGGATGCGACTCGGCGACTGTTATGGACTGACCAGGAAGTATCGAGAAGCCATCAGTGAATACGAAGGCGTCCTGCCGAAGATCACCGATGTGAGCGAACGCCGCGATCTGCGACTCCGCGTCGCCGATATGTATTTGGAGTTGAATGACCGCGGGCAGGCCCTGGCTGAGTATCAGAAGGTTGTCACCGGCGCCACTTACGACAATCTGACCGAACGCGCCTATCTGCGGATCGGAGGCATCAGGCTCTTGCGTGATGAATATGAAGACGCCATCCCGGCTTACCAGACGGTGGCGTCTTACACCAAGGACCCGATGGTCCGCCGCGCCGCTCTCTTCAGTGTCGCCGATTGTTATGTGCGCACGCTCCAATACGACCAGGCTATTCGGATACTGGAGCAGACCGAGCCTGATCCGAAATCGCCGACCTATATTCAAAAACGCATCGCAAGCATTCGAGAACAACGACGTCAACGCAATCTAACCACGCCGTTTCCACAGAGACGGCTAAATAAACAGTCGGATAAACAGTCTGGGAATCAATAGACCGGAGTCTTTATGCCTATATTCAGGGGCCGTAAGCCCACAAAGAAAAAATCATTCGGGGGAAAGCCGGGAAAGCCGGGCAGGGGCGGTAAATTCGGCGGCAAGCAAGGAGGAGGGAAATTCAGTAAAGGAGGAGGCGGCGGCCCTAAGAAGGGCAAGAAGCGCCCTCCCAAACGCAAAAAGAAAGTAGTGAAGAAAGCTCCGGCCCAGACCATCGACAGCACCGGCATGGAAGCCTGGTACATGAAACAGCTGATGACCGCTGAAATCCCGATCGTCGTCGTGCTCGAAACTGGCGAAAAGGTGCGAGGTTTAGTGCGTTATTACGATAAAGACACCTTCAGCCTCGGCCCCTCCGACGGCAGCTCGAAGATATTTTTGCGTAAAGACAGCATTCGTTATTTGTACGAAGAGCCGGAAGAGGGAGAGTTCTATGAAGAATATGAGGACGAGGATGCGGATGCGGATGAGGATGCGGATGAGGATGCGGATGCGGATGAAACCTAAATAGCGCGGGGCGCGCCAGATAACGCGAATTCCGTGGAAGTCACGCTCATGGTTCGGAAACAAATGGAACCTTGAGCGTGGCTTTTGCGTCTATTAAGTAAGCCGGTAAACGGATATACTTTTGTCTGTCCGCTCCCGATTCCCCCAATTTAATGACATGGACAGGTTAAAGTCTGTCCCAATCTTTCGCCGTAAGGTTCCGCGCAAGTTGCATTAGTTGGAACGTTCACTGTAACGTCATTATATTTACGACGCCCTGAAACAAGGAGTATCTATTATGACGCTGAAGCGATTTACGGCGCCATTTCTCGCCGCGCTGTTAATATGCCCTCCTGCCCTGGCGCAGACGCCCCCGCAGCCTCAAACGCAAAAAGAAGGTAAATCCCAAAACGAGAAGAAAGAGCTGGAGAAAAAGGCTCTCGCGCTGCTCGACGAACTGGTTGCCGAGGCCATGTCGTTGAAACTCGTCGAGAATCGGATTTACGCTTTGACCACGGCCGCCGACCTGTTCTGGACGCATGATCAAGACCGCGCTCGAGCGCTTCTGGCCGAAGCGGTCAATCAATTCATGGCCATCGCTAATATACAACCCCAGTCCCAATCCCAGGCTGAATCCGAAATGGCGCGAGGTCTGCAGGCGATGGGGATGCGCATGGAACTGCGGACGCAGTTGCTTCAGACTCTGGCCGCGAAGGACAGCCGGATTGCGCTGGATTTCTTGCGCGCCTCGCGCTTTCCGGACGTGGGAAAGCTGTTCGGCGGCAAGGTTTCCTCGCCCGATTTCGAGAAGGAGTTCGAGTTGCAGTTGGCTGCCCGCATAGCTGAAAACGATCCGAGCGCGGCGCTGCAGATAGCCGAAGAGAGTCTCAAACAAGGGATCAATCATCAGGTCTATGAAATCTGGGCGAATCTCCTGACCAAGGACCCGAAGGCGGCTGCGAAACTCTCCGGCGACATTACCGCCGCGATCAAATCAGCCGACGCCGCGAAGGATTATCAGGCCACCTACATAGTGACCTCCATGTTGACGCAGCTGCGCGCGCAGCTGCAGCCCTCCCGCTCCAACGCCAAAGATAATCAGCCGCCTGAGGAGGCGCGGGAAATGTTCCGCGATTTGCTCGAACTGATGGTTTCGACGGCGCTCAAAGTCACCACGGCGCAGTTGCTGGATGTTCAGGAACAGGGGCGAGCGCGAGATCTGCTGACGCAGGTTCAGGTGTTCCTGCCGGAGATCGAGAAGCATCTGCCTTCGCGCGCGCCGGCTGTGCGAGCGAAACTCGCGCAATTCGACAAAGCCTTCTATCGCCAGCCGGACCCGTCGCAGGAGATGGTCGTGGATATGCAGAAATCCCCTGACGAATTGATCGCGATCGCCGCCAAATCGCATGAGGAAGCCAGGGGAATGATCTACTGGCAGGCCGTGATGAAGCTCATCGAGCAGGGAGATACGGCGCGCGCGCGCCAAATCGTGAAAGATTACCTGCCGGACGACGGATCGCGGGAACCGCTCTTCGCCGCGATCGATCGGAAGGAGACGGAGCAGGCGATCAGGGAAAGCAAGCTGGAAGATGCGCGCAAGAGCCTCTCGCGATTGGGATCGAACGAGGAGCGCGCCCTGGCTTTGATCGAACTCGCCGTCAAGGCCGAAGCTGAAAGGGATCAGAAATCGCAGCGGGAATTGCTCAAAGAGGCGGGCGAACTGCTCGGCGATCGTACGGAGACACGCTCGCAGGTGGAAGCGCAGTTGGTAATGGCCGCCGCCTTTCTCAACCTCGACAACGACCGGAGTTTCGAGATTCTGGGATCGGCGATTGATCGCCTGAATATCATCTTGAACGCCGTGGCGACGATCACTAAGTTCGACCAGGGCGCGGGGACGCCTATTGCCGGCGGCGGCGCCAACGCAATGGACGGCGAGATGCTTCTGAACGCCGGCGAATTCGCCAATATCACCAACAATCTGGATCGGCAGTTGCTCGCCTTCGCGCGAAAAGATTTTGACCGCACAGTGGCGACACTCAAACGCTGGGATGTCAATGAGGTCAGGCTGGCAATCTGTCTGACGCTGCTGAATAGAATTCTAGGCGCCGAGAAAGTCGGGAATCAGGAATCGAGGATCGGGTATTATAAAATTGATGATTAATCCGCAATCGATCTCAGAGGAGGTCATTATGATTCTTAAGTCCAGCAAAGTGTTTTCATCCGTCCACACAGCCGCCATCGTTTTATTACTCGTCTCGTCTCTATTGGCGCAAACGGCGCCCGAGCGCAACAGAATCCAACAGTCGCCGCCTCAGGAACCGCAACAGACGGAGGAAGAGCAGAAGGCCGCGAAGGAGCTTGAGAAAAAGGCGCTGGCCCTGATCGATGAGATGGTGGCCGAAGCGGCGTCTTTGAGACTGGCGGATAATCGAGTCCACATTCTGGTCAGCGCGTCGGAGATTTTGTGGGGGCGCAACGAGGAGCGGGCGCGGGCGCTTGCCCGTGAGGCCATGGATCAGGTCCTCGCCCAGATGCGTGAGGCCAAGGAAAAAGCGGCGCAGGAGGAAGGGCAGTATTTCGATTCGCGTTATCCTCGCCGTTTCAACACGCCATACATGAGCCAGACTGTCATGAACCTGCTGGCGAGGCGAGACGCCAAATTGGCTCTGGAATTTTTGCGCCAGATGCGGTCGCTGCGCCCCAGCGGAAACAGCCGCGACGTCGGAGATGAACAGCAGGAGAAGATGATGGAGATGAACCTGGCCGCTCAGGTCGCCGAGACCGATCCGCAGACGGCTTTGCGTATAGCCGAAGAGTATCTCGACGGCAAGTTGGATTATCAGGCCGTCAACCTCTGGAGCATCCTGCAAAGAAAAGACCCGAAGTCCGCCTCCGCGTTGACCGACAAGATCATCAGCAACATGAAATCGCAGGACATCCTGTCCGATTACAACGCGTCCGGCTTCGTTTTCACCGTATTGAGCGTCCTGAGATCGCGCGCTATGGAGATCGACAGCGCGCGAAATAATCCGGGCGCGGCGAACACGCCGCAACTCAATTCGGCCGAGTCGCAACAAGCTTACCGCGAAGCGCTCGATATAGTCGCCTCCGCGGCGCTCAAGGTCACGGTCAACGGCATGATCAACCAGGACGACGCCAACAGAGCGCGCAACCTGCTCATGCAGATTCCGAACTATCTCCCCGACATCGAAAAATACATCCCCTCGCGCAGCGCCGCCGTCCGCGCCAAGGTCGCGCAATTCGACAATGCCAAATACGGGACTCCGTATGAGAAGTTTTACGCGGAGTACGGAAACGATCTTCACAATAAGTCGCTTCAGGAACTGCTCGCGCTGGCCCATAAAGCGCCCCAGGAAGTGCGCCAGAACGTCTATTACCAGGCCGTACATAAGGCCATCGAACAGGGCGATGATGAAACTGCCCGCAAGATCATCAGAGAGAACATCCCGGATAAGTGGCAGGCGAATGACTTGCTCTCCAACATTGAGCGCAGAAACTCTGAGCGGGCTATAGGCGAAGGCAAATACGCCGAGGCCAGGAAGTCTCTCTCTCGCATGCGCACTGACGAACAACGCGCGTCTACGCTGGCCGGATGGGCGTCCGCCGCGGCCGCCAAAGGCGATGAGAAATCGGCGCGCGAGATGTTGGAGGAAGCCAGGGCGCTCACCGGCTCGCGAATGGAAAGCGGCGATCAGCTTGAAGCGCAGATAGCGGTCGCCAACGCCGCCGTCAATATCAATCCCGACCTGAGCTTCGAAATCGCCGATGCGGCCATCGAGCGGATCAACCGGCTGGTCGCCGCCAACATGGAGTTACTGACATTCAGCGGGATGGAAGAAGGTGAAGTCAGGATCACCGAAGGAGGCGGGTGGGGCGGATATTCCGGAAGCATTCTCCCGCTCTTCAACACGTTGGCGCACAAGGATTTTGATCGCGCCGCAAATCTGCTTAAACATTGGCAGTCAAACGAAATCAGATTGATGATCAGTCTCTCGCTTGCGCAGAGCATTCTGGGCGAACACGGAGTCGGATATGGTTATGAACCGGGATTTGCCGCCGGACAGGCAGGCGTCAGAGGGGCGGTACATTCCTCTCGCCCAATCGCTCCCCCGGTGAAAAGGAGGCAATAAGCGGTGGGAGCAAACATTCTGATGGGCGATCATATTTCATATGAAATTTGGAATATGATCGGTTAAACCCGCCGCAGAATTTTTTCCTGATCGCTTAACGAAAGAGTCGCCGGTCACTCCGCATTTCCCGCCTTCCATTTGGCTCGCGCTCGTTTGCGCTCGCTGTCTTTGCGCTTCTCCTCGACGCGCTTGCGTTTCGAAGCGGCGCTGGGTTTCGTCGCTTTGCGGGGCTTGCGCGGGCGCTGCGATTTTTCGAGTTTCTCGGCCATTCGCTCATAAGCCGCTTCGCGGTTGGCCGATTGCGATCGCCGTTCGGTCGCCGTGACGACGAGTCCGGTGGGGCGATGCGTCAGCCTGACGCCGGTTTCAACCTTGTTGCGATGCTGTCCGCCCGGGCCACCCGCCACGAAAAATTCCAAATCGCAATCGCGCTCCAATGATTCTCTGTCTGTCGGATATATATTCATTTAAGTCAATCGGGAGTTGGCGATGAGAAAGATATTTTCACGTCCGATGCTCTATTCCCGGCCCACCACTCCCCATTCACCACTCCCCGCTTCAACCAACGGCTTGTTGTCAGCGCCGACCAGCGTCAGCGAACGATCATGCCGCAGGTCGCGCCAGTGCCGCAGGCAAACCAGCAGAAGGGCGGCTACTGGAACGCTCAGGAAAACCCCGATCACTCCGCCCATCTCCGCTCCGCTCAAAACCGCCAGGATCACCACTACCGGATGAACCTCGACGCTGCGGCCGATCAGCCGCGGATAGATGACGTAATCGTGAATAACGCGATAGATCGCCAGAAACGCGAAAACCAGAAGCGCGTTGCGCCACGAATGGAAATTCGCCACGAGTACGGCGACCGCGCCGAGCGAGATCGGCCCGACGAGCGGAACGAATTCGAACAAGCCGGCGCCGACCCCGAAAACCAGCGGATAAGGCAGTCCCAGCAGCCACAGCCCGACGCCTACGACAACGCCGACTATCAAACAAGCCAGCAATTGCGCCCGGATGTATCCCGCCATCGTTTCGCTTACGTCCCTCAGAAATGTGGCCACGCGATAGCGCATATCCGCGGCGGGCAGCGACGAAAGCAACCTGTCGCTGATCGACTTCGCGTCCTTTAGAAAGAAGAATCCCAGAATGGGGATCAGTACCAGCCAGAGCAGGTAAGGCGCCATACGCACGGTTTTGAACACGACCTCCCGCAGCCAGTCAAGTAATCCTGTGATTGCGGAATTTACTCCATCGGTCAGGGATTGCCGCCAGATCGGTGGCAGACGATAGCGGTTAGGCAGCGTCGAGAGTTGCTTGGCGTACTGATCGAGTTGTTTAGCATAGTTGGGCATGTTCTCGAAAAAAGAGCTGAGCTGGTCCGAGAGCAGAGGGCCGACCTTTTCAATAGTTAATGCTACGGCGCCGCCTAAAAGCAAATAGACGATGATGATCGCCATCGTGCGCGGTAGGCGCAGGACGTATCTTCCGACCGGGATCGAGAATTCAAAGAATTCCACGAGCGGCGCGAGCAGGTAGCAGAAGATGGCCGTGAACGCCAGCAGCAGCAGAATCATTCGCAGCGCATAGAGCAGCCAGACGATGGCCGCCGCCGCCGCGACGAGCAGCAGGGCCTGCGTCACGATCCGGCGAATGCGGACGGGGGTCGGTTGACAGTAAGTCTATATTCAACGGCATATACGATCTGATTATACAACCGCGCCATATTTCATACTCCATATTTCACATGGAATATGGAGTATGAAATATGAATCACTATTTTCTTAACCGCGGATTCGGGTTAATTTTGGGGGTCCTATTGCCATTGGCGGCATCGATGGGTGAAGATGCCGGCGTCTTATGCCGAAGATTTTAGTTACTAACGACGACGGCTATTTTTCCGAGGGCATAGAGACCCTCTCCAGGGCGCTCGAAGCGGTTGGCGAAGTCACAATGGTGGCGCCAGCTTCGGAGCAGAGCGCGACCGCGCATTCGCTGACGCTGACGAGGCCGCTGCGCGCGCGCCAGATCGACGAACGGCGTTACACGGTCGACGGCACGCCGACCGATTGTGTATTGCTGGCGCTGACGAAGATTCTTCCCGAACGCCCGGACATAGTCGTATCGGGCATCAATCATGGCGCAAACCTCGGGGACGACGTGACCTATTCGGGCACAGTCGCCGGCGCGCTGGAAGCGTCAATCTTCAAATTGCCAGGCATCGCCGTCAGCCTGGCCGCGCGCGAAGGCGATTTCACGCCCGCCGCGAGTTTCGCCGCCGACCTGACCGAGCGAGTTTTGAAAGAGGGATTGCCCGCAGGCACGATCCTTAACGTCAACGTGCCGGTCGGAGAGATTGGCGGCGCGCGGCTTACCCACCTGGGAGTGGTTTCGTCCACCCCGGACATCATCGAAGGCGTTGACCCACGCGGCAGAGCGTATTATTGGATCGGCATTCAGAAGGTCTCCTGGAAGGAGGATCGCGGCAGCGATTACGCCGCGATCGGCGACGGTTTGGTTTCGATCACTCCGCTGCGGACCGATATGACCGACTACCGAATACTGGAGGCGCTCAGAAGTCGCGATCTTTTTAAATTCGATGTCCAATCTTAACAACGGACCAGACAGCCCGCATCACGCGCGCGCCAGGGCGGAGATGGTCGAGCGGCTGCGGCGCCATTACCACATCCGCGACGAACGCGCGCTGGATGCGATGGGACGCATCCCCCGCCATCTCTTCGTGCCAGAAGCGCTGCAATCGCACGCATACGGCGACCATGCGCTGCCCATCGAATTCAATCAGACGATCTCACAACCGTACATCGTCGCGCGTCAGACCGAATTGCTGGAAGTGACCAAAGACGACCGCGTGCTCGAAATCGGCGCCGGATCGGGCTATCAGACCGCCGTGCTCGCCGCTGTCGCGGGCCAGGTCTTCGCGCTCGAACGCATCCCCGAATTGGCGCGTGAGGCGCAGGCCCGACTGAGGCGTCTCGGCATTTACAACGCCGCTGTCAAATGCTTCGACGGCACATACGGCTGGAACGAATTCGCGCCCTACCGCGCAATTCTGGTCGCCGCCGCCGCCCCCGACGCGCCGAAACCCCTCATCGATCAACTGGCTGTCGGCGGCCGCCTTGTGCTTCCCATCGGAACCGAGACCGAGCAACGCCTGATCCGCGTCACACGCGCGCCCGAAGGAATAATCAGGGAAGATTTCGGCCCATGCCAGTTCGTGAAATTGATCGGCCGTTACGGCTGGGAAAGATAAAACATAGCGGGCGCTAGCCGCTGACCACTAACCACTAACTACTGACCACTGCGCATGGAATTCATCAAAGACATCATTGACGTCATTCTGCATCTGGACACACACCTGGTCGAACTGGTCTCGCGTTACGGAACATTCTCTTACGCAATTCTCTTCGCGATAATCTTTTGCGAAACAGGCCTGGTAGTGACCCCCTTCCTGCCGGGCGATTCGCTGCTCTTCGCCATCGGAGCGCTGTCCGCCAAAGGCGCGCTAGATGTTTACACCGTCTCCTTTCTGTTAATGCTGGCCGCGATCCTCGGCGATTCGACCAACTACTGGATCGGCTATTTCCTGGGGCCGAAGGTCTTCCGCAGCGAAAGCTCGCGCTGGTTCAACCGCGCGCACCTGGAACGCACGAACGCTTTTTACGAGAAATACGGCGTCAAGACGGTAATTATCGCGCGCTTCATGCCCATCATCCGCACCTTCGCGCCCTTCGTCGCCGGCATCGGTCGAATGTATTACCCTCGATTCCTCTTCTTCAGCGTTCTGGGAAGTTTTCTATGGATCGGGCTTTTCATCGCCGCCGGTTACCTGTTCGGTAATATCCCCTTTGTGAAGCGCAACTTCACGCTGGTGGTCCTGGCGATCATTTTCATTTCAATCCTGCCCGCCTTGATCGAGGCCTTGCGCGCAAGACGCGAGCGGAAACAACTTTAACTTCTTATCCGTGGATTCAGGTTGTTTACTCGCGCTACTTAGGCTGAAGACGGCGCGAGTAAACAACTCGCGCCATAATCTGTCTCTCCCAATCTCTTTCCAAATTTTCCC
>Ga0181474_100026_pt1 | contig 13688 bp, 14 predicted proteins | sample In3P11_FD_119092 | JGI IMG/M metagenome (GOLD analysis project Ga0181474, IMG submission 119092) | Clean room microbial communities from NASA Spacecraft Assembly Facility at Jet Propulsion Laboratory, Pasadena, California, USA -... ... | reverse complement strand
CCGGCCCAGTGATGGCCAATGCCGCGGTTTCGACTGCGACCGGTTCGGCGGACGGCTTTGCCTCTCGATGAGGCAGTGTTACAACTCAACCAGGAGAAATGACCATGTCCACACGCTTGGCGGCAGCGCGATCGGGACCGTTGAACGCTTCGGTCAGAACCGTCGGCGTGATTTGCCACGAGAGGCCCCATTTGTCTTTGCACCAACCGCAATCACTCTCCTGGCCGCCGTTGCCAACGATCGCGTTCCAATATCGATCCGTTTCGGCTTGATCGACCGTTGCCACCTGAAACGAAAATGCTTCGCAGTGCTTGAAGGCGGGTCCGCCGTTGAGCCCGAGGCAAGGAATTCCCAGGACCGTGAACTCGACCGTCAAGACATCGCCTTGCTTGCCGGATGGGAAGTCGCCCGGCGCACGGTGTACTGCATTGACAGACGAGTCGGGGAACGTCCTTGCGTAAAAGCGCGCGGCCTCTTCGGCGCCGCCGTCGTACCAAAGGCAAATCGTGTTCTTTGCCGGTGTTGTCATCTGATCTCTCCGTGCGGTGGGGAAATGGTGCGACGTATGCCACGGGTCTTCTTTAGCGTGGCATCTGTTGCTCAGGCTGTAGTGACGTTGATCATCCACGGCGTGCCGAAGCGGTCGCGCGCCATGCCGAAGCCGGGCGACCAGAATGTGGCTTCGAACGGCATCACGATCTGCCCGCCCTGCGCCAGGGCGTCGAACAGGCGCCTACCTTCGGCCATGTCTGCGGCGTGGATCGACACCCACAGGCCTTGCGGCGCCTGATAGCCCCCGCAACTGGCATCCAGACCGGGCATGGCGTCGGAGCCCATCAGCGATTGCTCCTTGATTTTCAGGTGCACGTGCATGATTCGGTTTTTGGCCGATTCGGGTATTGGCGGCATGCCTTCCGAAGGCGGCATCTCGCCGAAGGTCCCTTGATAGTCGATGGTGCCGCCGAACAGCTTTGCGTAAAAGGCAAAGGCCTCGGCGCAGTTGCCGTCGAAATTGAGGTAGGGCGTAAATTGCATCAATGTCTCCAGAGATCGAGATTGAGGTTTGAAAATGATGCGGGTTGGATGCGGTGGAAGATCATGCGCGAGCCCGCCGGCATCGGCCGCCGCTGTTACACGCCGGTCCCTTGCCCGCACATCCTGCGCATCGCCTCGGTCACTTCGTCGGGACTCATGTCGAACTGGTGGGTGGCGATTGACCATTGATGGCCGAACGGGTCTTCGATCTTTCCGTACCGATCTCCCCAGAACTGGTCCTCCGGCGGCATCGTGACCTTGGCGCCCGCGGCGACCGCCTTCTCGATGACTGCATCGGCGTCGGCTACGTACAGATGGACCGTCACCGGCGATCCTCGGAGTGATTGCGGGCCGAGCACTCCCCATTCGGGCATCTCGTCGACGAGCATGAGTTTCGAATCGCCGATCTGCAGCATCGCGTGCATCAGCTTGCCGTCGGGTCCGGGCAGGCGCGCCAACTCGGTCGCCCTGAACGCCTCCTTGTAGTAATCGATGGCCTCGGCGGCGCCTGCGCATACCAGATGGGGCGTGATGCTGTGCATGCCTTCGGGAACGCTTCGGGTTGCTGGTGTGGACATGGTCATTTCTCCTGGTTGAGTTGTAACACTGCCTCATCGAGAGGCAAAGCCGTCCGCCGAACCGGTCGCAGTCGAAACCGCGGCATTGGCCATCACTGGGCCGGCGCCTGGCCAGCCGCCGCCGAGCGTGCGAAACAAGTCGGCCTGTACTGCGGCCACGGCCCGTCGTGCATCGACGACCTCCGAGCGGGCCCCGAGATCGGCACGCTCGGCCCGGATCAACTCGATCCGGCTTTCTTCCCCGCGCTCGAAGCGCAGCCTGGTCAATCGCGCGGCTTCTGCCAGCGCGTGCTCGCGCAGATCCGCATTGCGCAGGGTTTGCCCGGTTTCGATGCGTGCCGCCAGTGCGTCGCGCGCCTCCTTGAAAGCGTTCGCAACAGCATCGCGGTAGTCGATCTCGACCTCGCGCCAGCGTGCCCGTGCGAAGTCGTTCTGCGCGTCGATGCGCCCGCCATCCCAGATCGGCTGGGTCAGCGACGCCAGGACGCCCCAGATCAGCGAAGCTCCGTCGGTGAGGCGCGACAACTCGGCGCTTTCCCGGCCGAATCCAGCGGTCAGCGAGATGCTCGGAAAGTAGGCTGCGCGCGCTGCATCGACACGTGCGCCGGCTGCCCGCAGGTTCGCCAGGGCTGCCTGCAAGTCGGGGCGTCGTTCGAGGAGGTCCGAAGGCAACGCGGCGGGCAACTGCGCCGCGGTCGGAACGACAGCTGGCGAGCCCCTCCGGGCGACCACGCCGTCGACCACTTCGCGCGGCGTGCGCCCGAGCACGAGTGCGAGCGCGCGCTCCGCCTCGCCACGCGCGCGTTCGAGCTTGGGCAGTTGCGCCTCGTTGCCGATCAGCTCGGCCTCGAGTTGCCGCACGTCGAGTTCGCCGATGTCGCCTGCATCCAGGCGCTTGCGTTGCAGCCCGAGGCTGTCGCGCTGCGCCTGGACCGTGCGCTCGAACAGGGCGATCTGCGCATCGAGTGCCTGCAGGGCCACGTAGGACTTCACCACCTGAACCGACAGTGCGATACGCAAGGTGTCGCGCGCGAAGGTCGAGGCGAGCAGGTCGGCACGCGCGGCGTCCTGCGCGTGCGCCAGCCGCGACCAGAGATCGAGTTCGTAGGAGACGTCGATCGAGGCGCGATGATCATTGGCCACCGGTGACGACACGCCGACCAACGGGATGGCCGTGGTTTCGCTCACGCGCTGGCGGCCACTGGAGAAGTCGGCATCGATTCTGGGCATCCGATCGGCGCGAGCCAGCGCGAGCGCCGCGCGCGACTGGTCGATGCGCGCCGCCGCGCGCGCCAGGTCGCGGTTGTGGACGAGTGCTTCCTCCACCAGGGCCGACAGTTGCAAGTCGTCGAAGGAGGTCCACCAGTCCGGCGCGACCGCGACGTCCGCTTGCGATACGACCGGCAGGTCGAGCACCGGCGCGGCGGTGTCGGCGGGCGGCGGCAGCGCGCAAGCGGCGAGCGAGGCTGCCACGACGCACAGCACCAGTGACCGGGCGACAGAAGCGCGAGCGACGGCAGCGCGAGCGACGGCAGCGCAAGCGACAGAAGCGCGAGCGACGGCAGCGCAAGCGACGGCAGAAGAATGAAGGGCTGTCATGCCAGTTCTCCCTTTGCATCGGCCGCCGAGCGCCGCGGCCCCGGCGCCCCCGGGTCACGCCCAGCGTCCGGGTCACGCCCAGCGCCCGGCCCGCGCCCAGCCGCGGCCTGATGCACCTGCAGCGCCTCGTCCTGCAGCGCCTGCGTGCTGCGCGGCTCGCGCAAGCGCCGCGACGTGATGACCTTGTAGAACATCGGCACGAAGAAGATCGCGAGGAAGGTCGCCGCGAGCATGCCGCCCATCACCCCGGTGCCGACCGAGCGCCGCGCGGCGGCGCCGGCACCGCTCGAGTAGGCGAGCGGCAGCACGCCGAGGATGAAGGCGAGCGAGGTCATGATGATCGGCCGGAAGCGCAGCCGCGAGGCTTCGAGCGCAGCGGCCGATGCGCTCATCCCCTCGTGGAACTTCAGCGACGCGTACTCGACGATCAGGATCGCGTTCTTGGCCGCCAGGCCGAGCAGGGTCACCAGGCCGATCTGGAAGTAGACATCGTTGGTCATGCCGCGCAGCCATACTGCTGCCAACGCACCAAAGGTGCCGAACGGCAGGGCGAGCAGCACCGACAACGGCAGCGACCACTTCTCGTATTGCGCCGACAGGATCAGGAACACCATCAAGGCGCCGAGCGCGAGCGCCAGCCCTGAGGTTCCCGAGGAGCGCTTTTCCTGGTACGAGGCGCCGCCCCAGTCGAAGCTGAAGTCGCTCGGCAGGACCTCTGCGGCGATCCGCTCGACCTCGGCGATCGCCTGGCCCGAACTCACGCCTGGCGCCGCCTGGCCGAACAGCTTGACCGCAGGCAGGTTGTTGAACCGGTCCATTGTCTCCGGTCCCGACGAGTAGTGGACCTGCGCGATCGCCGACACCGGCACCATCTGTCCGGTGTCCGAACGCACCCACATCCGGCCGATGTCGTCGGGCCGCTTGCGGTAGGCCGGCTCCGCCGACATCAGCACCTGCCAGGTGCGGCCGAACTTGTTGAAGTCGTTCACGTAGTAGCTCCCCAAGGTCGATGCGAGCGTTCCGAACAGCTCGTCGACCGGCACGCCGAGCGTCTTCGCGCGCTCGCGATCGACGTCGACGAACAGTTGCGGCGATGCCGGCCGCCACAGCGACTGCACATGGCCGAGCAACTTGCTCTGGCTCGCAGCGCCCTGGAACTGATGCATCACTTCGGCCAGCCGCTTGGTGCCTCCCTCGCCGCGATTCTGGATGTACAGCTCGAAGCCTCCAGCGGTTCCGATCCCGAAGATCGGCGGCGGGTTGAATGCGAGCACCAGCCCTTCCTTGATGTTCGCGGTCTTCTGAAAGAGCTCGCCGACGAGCGCCTGTACCGGCATCGATCGTTCGTTCCACGGCTTTTGCGTGATGAAGATCGTCGCCGCGTTGTTGCGGTAGCCGCCCCCCAGGAAGTCGAAGCCGGTGAACGCTATCGCGTCGCTGTTGTTCGGATTCGATTTGATGATGTCGACGACTTCCCCGACGACCTTGTCGGTACGTTGCAGCGATGCGCCGTCAGGCAGGATCACCGCGGCGATGTAGTAGCCCTGGTCTTCGTCGGGCACCAGCGAGCCCGGCGTCACCCGCCAGAGTCCGACCGCGAGCGCCACCATGCCGGCGAACAGGACCAGCGCGAGACCGGCGCGCCGGACCATGAAGCCGACTCCGGCGACGTAGTGCCCGGTGATGCGGTGGAAGACGTTATTGAACGCGCCGAAGAAGCGACCGGGCTGCCTGTGCTCCTTCTTCAGGATCAGCACGCACAGGCTGGGCGTCAGGGTCAGCGCGACGATGCCGGAGATCACCACCGCGATCGAGATCGTCGCCGCGAACTGGCGATAGAGCTCGCCGGCCAGCCCGCCGAGGAATGCGATCGGAACGAACACCGCGCACAGGGTCAGCACGATCGCGATGACCGGCCCCGACACCTCGCGCATCGCCTTGATCGCCGCCTCGCGCGCCGCCAGTTGCTCCTCGTGCATGATGCGCTCGACGTTCTCCAGCACGACGATCGCGTCGTCGACCACGATGCCGATCGACAGCACCATGCCGAACAAGGTCAGCGTGTTGATCGAGTAGCCGAGCAGCAGCAGTCCCGCGAACGTGCCGATCAAAGACACCGGCACCGCGGCCAGCGGAATCAGCGTGGCGCGCCAGTTCTGCAGGAACAGGAACACCACCGCGATGACCAGGACCATCGCCTCGCCCAGCGTCTTCACCACCTCTTCGATCGAGACCTTGACGAAGCGGGTGGTGTCGTAGGGCACCGAGTAGCTGATGCCTTTCGGGAAGCCTCGGGCAAGCTGAGCGACCGTGTCGTCGACTTCCCTGGCGACCGACAGGGCATTGGCGCCGGGCTGCAGGAAGACGCCGACCAGGGTGGCGGGCTTGCCGTTGATGCGGCCGACGAAGTCGTAGTCCTTCGAGCCGAGTTCGACGCGCGCCACGTCTCGCACCCGGACGATGCCGCTGGCGTCGGCGCGCACGATGATGTCTTCGAACTGGCCCGGCTCGGACAGCCGGCCCTGAGTCGTGATCGTGTAGACCATCTCCTGCGGGCCGCCGGTGGGCGCCTGGCCGACCTTGCCGGCAGCGAACTGCGCGTTCTGCTCGTTGATGGCGCGCGCCACGTCGCCGGTGGTGAGTCCGAGTTGCGCGAGCCGGTCGGGCTCGAGCCAGATGCGCATCGCGTAGTCCTTGGCGCCGAAGATCTGTACGTTGGTCGTTCCCGGAACGCGCTTGAGCGAGTCGAGCACGTTCAGGGTCACGTAGTTGCTGATCGTCAGGTCGTTGCGGCTGCCGTCGTCCGAGAAGAAGGCGAGCACCTGCAGGAACGCCGAGGAGCCCTTCTCGACCGTCACGCCCTGGCGACGCACTTCCTGGGGCAACCTCGCCTCGGCCTGCTTCACGCGGTTGTTCACGAGTTGCTCGGCGAGGTCCGCATCGGTGCCGATGTCGAACGTGACCTGGATGGTCACGATGCCGTTCGAGGTCGACGTCGAGTTCATGTAGATCATCTTTTCGACGCCATTGATCGCGTTCTCGATCGGGGCGGCAACGGTCTGCGCGAGCACTTCGGAACTGGCGCCGGGGTAGATCGCGGTCACGGTCACCACCGGCGGCGCGATCTCCGGGTACTGCGCGATCGGCAGCGAACGGATCGCCGAGAGCCCGGCGATCACGAAGAAGAACGAGAGCACGGCCGCGAAGATCGGGCGGTCGATGAAGAATCGGGAAAACATGGGAAGACTCCGCCGGGTGGGGCTTTACCGGGATGAGGCCACCGCGGCCTCTGTGTGCGCGGCTTCGGGCGTCGCGGGTGAATCGCCTTCCACGTGCGCGGCGCCGGACGCTGCGGGTGAATCGCCTTCTACGTGCGCGGCGCCGGACGCTGCGGGTGACTCCCCTTCTGCGTGTGCGGCGCCGAACGCTGCGGACGTATCGGCCTGGGCAAGCCGCACGGGAGCACCCGGGAAGAAGATGCGCGCCATCCCGTCGACGATGACGGGGTCGCCCGGCGCCAGCCCCTTGGTGATGATCCAGCCGTCGGCGAGCTGATCGCCGACCTCGACCGGCCGGGGCTGCGCCTTGCCATCGGCCATCACGTAGACGAACTTGCCTTGCGGGCCCTGGAGCACGGCGCGCGTGGGGATTTCGACCGCGTCGGGTCGCACGGCGCCAAGCAGGCGCACGCGCACGAACTGGCCCGGCTTGAGCTGGCCGTCCCGATTGGCCACTTCGGCCTCTGCTTCGACCGTGCCCGTGCGGCTGGAGACCCGGGTGTCCGAGAACACCAGCTTGCCCTGGTAGGGATAGACGCTTCCGTCGGCGAGCCGGACTTCGACGTCGAACGCCGAGTCGGCGGGCAGCTTCAGATGGCCCGCCGCGACCTCGGCGCGCCGCCGCATCTGGTCGGTGTCGGTGATGCCGAAGCGCAGCTTGATCGGGTCGGTCTGGGTGACCGTGGTGAGCAGCACCTGCGGGCCCGACACGAGCGTGCCCTCGGAGACCTGCGAACGGCCGGCGACGCCGGCAATCGGCGCTTCGACGCGCGTGTAATCGAGGTTCAGCGCCGCTTCCGCGCGGCGTGCCTGCGCACCCGCGAGTTCCGCCTTCGCGATCTGCTCCAGCGACACCGCGTCGTCGTACTCGCGCTGGCTGGTCGCCCGCTCCTTCCACAGCGGCTCGAGCCGCTTCAGGCGGCGCGACGCCTGAGCCAGGCGCGCCTGCGCTGCGGCGACTTCGGCATCGGCGAGTTTCAGCGCGGCGCGAAACGGCGCGGGATCCAGGCTATAGAGCGACTCGCCTTGCTCGACTGCGCGGCCTTCCTCGAAATTGCGCTTCAGCAGGATGCCCGCCACCCGGGCGCGCACCTCGATATCGCGCGAACCGGCGGTCTGGCCGACGTATTCATAGCTCACCGGCAGATCGCGCGCGGCCACCTTCTCCACCGCTACCTCAGCCGGCGGCGGACCTTTGGGAGCGCCCCCGTTCCCCTCGGGAACGCCCCTGGCGCTGTCGCAACCGGCCAGCGCGAAGCCGAGCAGCAGTGCGGCCAGGAGTTGCAACGTGGGCGTGCGCAACCGATAGCGCGTGCGCGGCCAATATTCGGGCCGGCGCGCGGCAGGTGCAACGGGGATTTTCGATGCATACATGCAGTGACCTCTCGAGTGAAGGGCCGTCATTCGAAGCCTGGTTTGTGAAGACGAACGGAGCGGCCTGATTTCGACAACCCGCGGCGGCCTGACTTCGACAACACGGCGCAACCATCCGGCGGCAATTGCTTTCGGAGAGGTGAGGGCCGCGGCTTGCGCAGCCCTCTTCTTCGTCGGCGGGCGGGCTTGCGCCTCCCAGGAAGGCAGCGTTACGGAGCCCGAGCGACTGTCGCGCCGCCAGCGCCGCTTTCAGCGCTGGCCCGGCTCGGGCCGCTCACGCCATAAGCCTCCGTCGCCGGCTCCATCCAGGTGATCTCTCCCTGCTGCCGGTACAGATCTCCGCTGGCAGCGGCCCTGGCGACTTCCGCCCGAACTTCCGCGCGCGAATGCACGGGGCCGGAGGTCTCGAACGACGGGGCGTAAGTGAGTTCTCCCTGCTGCCTGTAGAGCTCGCCGCTGCGCGCGGCCTGCGACACTTCTGCCAATACCTCGGCGCGCGTTTTCGTGGACACGAAATGATCGTCGAAGGGGATGATTTCCTGGGCGACACCGGTCGCGGCGAAACCTGCGAGCAGAGCGGATGCGATGAGGGCTTTCACGGTGGTACTCCCTGGTGAGGAGACCCTATTTGGCGGCGCAGGCGTTGCATCGGCGTTTCAGCACGGCCTCGGCACGCTACATCTGAAACACGAACGGGGGTGTGGGCAGCGCCCTCCTGTAGCGCCGCGTCATCAGGGGCTCGAGCCCGAGCCCGGGTGGACCGTGATTGCGCTGCTGCAGCCGGAAGAGGATTCTCGACCGGGGGCGTGAGGGCGTGCGGTGGCGTTGCCCGGCCTCGGCTATCGGCCCCTGCCGCGCATCAGCCTCGTTCTTCGGGCCGGTCTCAACGCGCCGATGCGTTGCCAAAGCAGCGCCTTCGGACCCATCATCTGCAGCGCTTCCATGCAGCGTTCGAGCTGCCCTTTCCTCTCCAGCAGATTCTCGATCGACTTGGCGAGATCGGTTTCGATGCTATCCCCGTATGCTGCGCAGGCTTTCGCCTTGGCGCGGTCGAGCAATTCCCGACCCGGCTGCATCATCGCGAGGTCGATGAGGTCCCGGCTGAACACGCTATCGTCAGCCCAACGGTCGGAGTTCGCCAATAGCTTGCTTGCCGCCAGATCGAGCAGCGTAAGCGATGCGATGCCGCAGATCCGGTCGTCAGGCCCGGGGGGTTCGAGTTCGATTCGGGCCTCGAACACGATTTCGAACTTGACCGCGGCTTCGTCGACCTGCAAAAGCGTGCGAATCCCGTATTGGTCTGCGCGAACTTCTCGCGCCTGCTCGAGGACGCCTCCACGGCCAACGAGCGCCATGATTCCTTCCGGTCGTCGCATTCGTTGGCGGAGTTCCCGATAACCGTCAAGGCCCGACACCAGAAAGTCGATATCGCCGGATTCTCGATACTCGCCGAATCGCATAGCGATCGCCGTTCCGCCGCCGAACAAGCAACCGTGACGAAGCAACAGCGAGGCGTCGAGCGCTTCGAGAACGGCGGCGATTCGGCGGTGATGTTCCCGTTCAAACAAGGAGACGCCCCTTGCCGGGGGTCTCGATCAGCATGTCCAGCAACTCGCGTTCATGAGTCGGCATCAGGTCCGTGTCGAGGTGACGCCAGTTGCGCTCGTACAGGCCGAGCGCTTCGCCCGGCGTGAGCAGGGTTTTCTCGTCGATGCCCCAGGCAAGCCGCCGAAGCTGCGGATAGTCAGCGATGCGGATGCCAGAGCATGGTCGCGCCTTGCGCGCCACCTCGGGCACCGTAGGAGCTTTCCCCTCGCCGCGCGGTAAACAACCGCGCGCCGCAAGTGCGAGCTCCAGGCCCAGGGCGTCGATGACATTGAGCCAGGCGCCGATGGTGACGGACGGCCCGCCCCGCTCGATCCGGTGCAGCGTGACGCGCGATATACCCGCGGCACCGGCCGCGGCTCCAGCCGAAATGCCGAGCGCTTCGCGCTGCGTCCGGATGCGCCTCCCGAGTGCAACGAGGAGCACCTCGAGCCCGGGCCTGGAAGAAGGGGATTTCGCCGGCATGGTGTTTCTCATTATGAACACCCGAAACGCGTCGTCAATGATTCCGTTGGTGGCCCGGTTGCGGAGTCGCGACACTCGCAGCGAGCTGCTCACTCGTCGGCTCGCGAAGCCTCCGGGTGGCGCTCACGCCACGCGCGCAACGCCTGCCGGTACCGCTCCATGGCGAGATCGTGCAGGTCGAAGACGCAGGGGTTGCAGCCGCTGCCGCAGCAGTCGCCCAGATCCGGCTCCGGAGGCGGCCGGGGCATCGGATCGGGATCGGGGTCGGGGTCGGCGGACATCGATTCGGTGATTCAGCCGATGACTTGTTTGCGATCGATCGCGTCAGCGATCTCACGCCCCCGCCGTCTCCGGCGCGACGCGCCCGAGCCCCCAGCCCGCGTTGTACAGGCCGCAGACGAAGGTGGCCGCGCACAGCAGCCGGAGGCTGCCGGCATCCAGGGCGTGCCAGCCGAGCACCGCGCCGCCCATCGCAACCAGCGAACCGACTGTGTAGCCGGCGCGCCGGCCGAAACGGCGCATGAATGTTGCCGCGGGCATCGCCCAGAATGCGCCGCCGAGGACGTAGCCGGTGACCGGCAAGGTGGCGAGCAGCTTGTTGTCGGCCAGTTGCAACCCGGCCAGGCCGTTGATCGCGACCAGCGTGACGTTGTTGGTGAGGAGCAACGCCTGGAGCAGCGCCTGGAGCCCTACCTGAAAACGCAGGTTCGCGAACATGGGCGAAGTTTAGATGGCCGGCCGCATTGGCTAAAATAGCGGATTCTCCGTCGTTCCGGAACCGCCGTTCACCCGGCGCGCCCTGGGCGCGGCAACCATGTTAGTTCCCCTGGAGGGATTTCCATGTCGATGGCGGACCGCGACGGTCACATCTGGTGCGACGGCAAGATGGTGGACTGGCGCGATGCCAAGCTCCACGTGCTCACCCACTCGCTGCATTACGGCATGAGTGTCTTCGAGGGGGTACGCGCGTACAGCACCGACTCCGGCACGGCGATTTTCCGACTGCGCGAGCACACGCGCCGGCTCTTCAACTCGGCGAAGATCTTCCAGATGCAGTTGCCGTACTCGTTCGACGAGATCGTGCAGGCGCAAAAGGAGGTTGTGCGGATCAACGAGCTCGACTCCTGCTATCTGCGTCCGATCGCCTGGATCGGCTCCGAGAAGATGGGCGTCTCTGCCCGCGGCAACACGATCCACATGGCGATCGCCGCGTGGCCCTGGGGCGCCTACCTCGGCGAAGAGGCGCTTGCGACCGGCATCCGGGTCAAGACCTCGTCGTTCACCCGCCATCACGTGAACGTGTCGCTGGTTCGCGCGAAGGCCAGCGGCTATTACATCAACTCGATTCTCGCGAACCAGGAAGTGACCACCAACGGCTACGACGAGGCGCTGCTGCTCGACACCGAAGGCTACGTGTCCGAGGGCTCCGGGGAAAACGTGTTCACGGTGCGCGACGGTACGCTCTACACCCCCGACCTGGCTTCGTGTCTCGACGGCATCACCCGCGATTCGGTAATCGAAATGGCGAAGAACCTCGGCTACGAGGTACGCGAGAAGCGCATCACCCGCGACGAGATGTACTGTGCCGACGAGGCCTTCTTCACGGGCACCGCCGCGGAGATCACACCCATCCGGGAACTCGACGACCGGCAGATCGGCGAAGGCCGCCGCGGGCCGGTCACCGAGAAGCTGCAGTCCCTGTTCTTCGAAATCGTCGCCGGTCGCGAGCCGGAATATGCCGACTGGCTGACGCCGGTCTGAGGAATGCGCGATGTCTTCTGTTGCTGAATCCGGGAACGTCGTCGAGGTCGAGGGCAAGGAACTGCCCGTGCGCTGCCCGAATCCTCGAATGCCGATCTGGTCGACCCATCCGCGTGTTTTTCTGGACATCGTGCACAGCGGGCAGACGAAGTGCCCCTACTGCGGCACGGTCTACCGACTGCGCCCCGGCACGGTCATTCCGGGTCATCACTGAAACAGTCGCGAGGCGCAGCAAGCTCCGCGGCGACTCACACCATGCCTGCCACAGCGCTGCGCTCGCTGATCGTCGCGCCGAACTGGATCGGAGACGCGGTGATGGCGCAGCCGCTGCTCGCGATGATGCATCAGCGCGATCCGGCGCAGGTAATCGAAGCCCTGTGCCCGCCGCACATTGCCCCCGTGTTTCGCGCCATGCCCGAGGTGGACACCGTGATCGAAGCGTCGAACGCGCACGGCCGGCTCGACCTTGGCGCGCGCTGGCGCCTGGCGCGCGCGTTGCACTCGCGCCGCTACGATCGCGCGTACGTGCTCCCGAATTCGGCGAAATCAGCCCTCGTGCCCTGGTTCGCCCGGATCCCCCGGCGTATCGGCCACCTCGGGGAATCCCGGCATTTTCTACTGAACACTATCCACCGGGCGCCGGGATCGACGGGACGGCGCCCGATGGTCGAGCACTACGCCGAACTCGCGTTCGACCCCGGCGAGCCCCTGCCCGGACACGTTCCCGACCCGCGTCTCGTCGGGCATCCCGAACAGGAGCAGGCAGCGCGCGTCAAGTACCGCCTGCCTGACGACTCGCCACTGCTGGTGCTGTGTCCGGGCGCCGAGTATGGGCCAGCGAAGCGCTGGCCGACACGGCACTTCGCCTCACTGAGCGTGCTGCTCGCAGCCGAATGGCCGTACGCCACGATCGTGCTGCTCGGCTCGCCGAAAGAGCGCACGATGGCCACCGAGATCACGGCGCTGGCCGGCAACCCGTTACGCAATCTGTGCGGCGAAACCAGCCTCGAAGAGGCAATGGCCATCCTCTCGCAGGCCGCCGGCGTAGTCTCCAACGACTCCGGCCTGATGCACCTGGCCGCCGCCTATGCCCGACCACAGGTCGCGGTATTCGGCTCCTCGGACCCGCGGCACACGCCCCCGCGCTCGCCCCATGCGCGCGTCGAATGGCTGCACATCGAATGCAGCCCCTGCTTTGCCCGCGAATGCCCGCTCGGGCACCTGAACTGCCTGAACCATCTCGAACCCGATCGCGTCATGCGCGCGCTCCGCACGACTGTGAAACTGGAGCCGGCAAACCGGTGGCGCGGCGGACAGGCCAGGGAACTCGATTGATACCGCGCGCGCCGATTTCCGATTCCGCCGAGTCCGTGGAGGAAGCGTTCTACGAGGCGATGCGGCAGGGCGATCTGGCGGGTATGATGGCCCTGTGGTCGACGGAGGACGAAGTGGCGTGCATCCATCCGGGTCGCAGCCGGCTTGCGGGGCTCGATGCAATTCGCGCGTCCTGGGAAGCGATCTTCTCGGGAGGCGGAGTCGATGTCCAGGCTCGCGAAACCGTGACTCATGCCACTGGTGCCATGGCCGTGCACAATCTGGTCGAGCAGATTTCGGTCATGAGCGCGATGGGCAAGCAGATGGTTGCCTGCCACGTCACCAATGTGTATGTGCAAACGGCGGCCGGCTGGCGCATCGTCCTGCATCACGGCTCGCCGGCCAGTGAAGATGTGCCGGCTGCGCCTGCCGGTGCCCTTCTTCACTGATGCACGCGCTGGCCGACCGGTTCGATAGCGCGACGGTCGGTTTCTATCAGCCGCCGCACTGGCTGCGCGGCGCGCACATGCAGACGATATGGCCGGCCAGATTCGCTCCGCAGCCGAGTGTCGTCTACTGTCGGGAGCGTTGGGAGACGCCCGACGGCGACTTCATCGACGTCGACCGACTGGCCGCTGGTCCTCCAGACCGGTCCGCGCCCTTCGTGGTCCTGTTCCAC
>Ga0181474_100024_pt1 | contig 13752 bp, 15 predicted proteins | sample In3P11_FD_119092 | JGI IMG/M metagenome (GOLD analysis project Ga0181474, IMG submission 119092) | Clean room microbial communities from NASA Spacecraft Assembly Facility at Jet Propulsion Laboratory, Pasadena, California, USA -... ... | reverse complement strand
ATTGCATTCACTACTGGTAGTCATGTCACCTCATCAAACCCGACTGAAACTGTCTCCGTGGCTGCTACTTCTGGACTTTCAGGAGCGAAACTTGCGGCTCAGACCGCTGGTACTAGTGCGAGTACTACTCCATCCCTACCTGGAAATATTGTCTCGGCGGCAAGCATCCTCAGACCTGGCAGATCACAAGTTGTTGCCGTGCTTGCCGCACTGATGCTATCTCAGATGGTCTGATAGGTGGCCTCGAAAAATAGGCCTTGACAGAACCAAGGGTGTATTGAATCGCTTCCAATAAGAGGCTCAACTCATTGGTACCCATTCCTCTCGGAACGAAGTTACAGAAGATCTGCTGAAAAGGCCATTGTTGTCGTGTCCGTATTCAATGGTTGGATGGAATATACAGAATTTTGTATTGATTTGATGGAATTTCGTTAATTGACGCTTTGGGTGCGACTTGATTCTTCTTCTCTTCTTCATCGAGCGCCCAACTTGTCCAGGGCACGGGCACCTTGTTCTTGCCACTCTGCCTTGGATATCCACATGCTCTCCTTGTCGGCCATCTGAAATGCTTGTGTTAGAAGCCTCACGGAAATGTAAATTCTCAGGCAGACTTACAATGTTTGCAAGGACGGCACCACCCAAGAAGACCATGTGCCTTCTTCTCGGCGGGTCTTCTATCCTGACCTTGAATTTCTGTTTCACTCTCGTCAGCATTTGCAGACATGATGTACGATCTCGTGTCACTCACGCTCAATCTCTCCGGGTTTCCTTGCAAAACTCTGGTAAGCCAAAGTTGCTTGAGCTCCTTTTCCAATCTGCTGGGAAGACCGGGGTACATGCTGCTACCACCAGACAAGACAATGGCCTTGTACAGACTTGATCTGACATCGACATCTGCAGCTTGAATGGTGTTGAAAAGGAATTCGGCGATACCGGGTTGTTCGACATCGACGAGATGGGGTTGGAAAAGACACTCGGGAGCTTCGAAACGTTCAGAGCCGACGCGGATGACACGGCCATCGGGAAGGGTGTAGGATTCGACGAGAACGGTGGTGTCTTCGCTGAGTTGCTTGTCGAGGGCGAGATCGTACGAGACGTAGCAGAGCTTCTCCTTGATGGCGCGGACGGTTTCGAAGTCGGCGGTTCTGTTCAGGGCGTAGCCGCGGCGAGTGAGGAGGGAGATGAGGTTGCGTGTGACGTCTCTTCCGGCGACATCGAGTCTTCGGGTGAGGTGGTTGAGAACGGTGCTCTCGTAGACGGGGACGATGTGGGTGACACCATCACCGCTGTCTACGACGACACCGGAGGACAGACCCTGGGCGTAGAGGGCGAGGACGGCTTGGATGGCGACATAGACACCGCCAAAGTTGTAGCGTTCAAACATGACTTCGGCCATCATTTCGCGGTTCTTCAGGGGGTTCATTGGCGGTTCGGTGAGGAGGATCTTGCGGCCGGTGGGGTCGACCTTCATCTTCTCGAAGAAGGTGTAGTCCCAGAGATGTTGCATGTCGTCCCAGCGCTTGACGATACCGTTCTCCATCTGCATCCAGTCGCGTTAGTGTCCGTGTGTTGGCAGGTGTATCGTTGGACATATCGTACGGGATAGGTGATTTGCAGCATTGATCTGGCGGCGGCTGCCTCGTCACCGCACATGATGTCCTTGAGCTGAATATCCAGACCAGCCTGCTCTTCGGTACGGAGGATTGGGCGGCCGACGATGGACGGGTACTGTTGCTCGGGGAAGTTCTGTATAGACAAGGCATTTCAGCATGGATTGAGTGGTGTATGGACGTGTATCGCTGTCGTCGTACCTGACCGGCGTAACCAGCCTTGAGGAAACCCGTTCCGCCATCGAGCACTGTCTACGTGTCAGCGCATTGAGCCTGCTGGGCGGAAGCTGCATCTGCGCATACCAATGGGCACTTCAGCCATTTTGAGTGTCTTGTGTGAGTGAGATGCTGGGGATTATCAGGCAGCTGCGGTTGTCGACTCCTTGGACAAGCACCCCACGAGATGCTGTCCACAGCCCGCCGAAGCCAAGCCAAGCCGCCCCGGAACGGAAGGCGCGCGTCATGTTCCCGATCCTCCGTCGCCCGGCAGAATGCCAAAGCTCCTGCCTCACCGCCTTGGAGCTCGGCTGCTTCTCACGCCTGCCATCACTCATGAAACAGCACTATCAGCTTGATTCTCTTTCGTCAGCCATATACATGTCTACTTCTGCTGCCTAATCCTTGCAACATTCTTCACCTCCCCCAATCCAATCCAATCCAATCCCTCGACATCATGCAATGTTCTCTATTAACGCCATGTCCTGAAATTCTTCGTCATGCCCATCAATGTCTGGCAGCCATCATCCTGGCCTTTCTGCCCTTTGGTTCCTTGCACACATCGCAGAACCATTTGACTGTTGCTTTAATCAGCTCCTGTATCGAACTTGCAATATCAAGGTACTCACCATTATCACCTGGTACTGCTCGCAATCCTGTGCACCCAAGATGGAACCATTCCATAGGGCAGTCGTCATTGTCACATGCAATCATCTCGCCGAAACTGCCTTGACCACAGTAACAGTACTTGGGTTCATCGGGGTCTTCTGCCTCTTCGATATCCTCCTCGTCCGCCGCTTGTTCAATCTCCTCGGCTTCAGCTTCAACTTCGACTTCGGCTTCGGCTTCGGCTTCGGGCTCGACTTCGGCTGCCTCTTCTTCTGGTTCTTGTGACGGTTCGGTTCTTCTTGATGTCGTAGTCCCTCTCGATCCGTTTCCTCGTTCGCGTCGGTTTCTGGATATGGTCGTAACTCGAGGAGGGTAACTTCTTCTTGTCGATCTTCCATGACCATCGTCTTCTGACATGTCCGATCCTTTGCTATCGTCACGGCGCCTGTCCGCATCCGGGCTACGGTTGAAGCTGGCGATTTGCTTGAGGATGTGTGCTCCGCTCCCACTCTTTCTTCTTCCACGAGTCTTTCTATCGTGTGCTGACGTCGAGTTATCCGGTGTGCCACTACCACGTGAGTGCCCATTGTGAAGGTGTCTACCCCTAGTTCTAGACACGGCCACATCTGGGAATGCCTCGGTGCGTGGTGTAGACGTTACCGAACCGCGACCTGGACGCACATCCAAGTGTGCATCTTCCATTGTAATATCCTCATTCTTCAACGGCTCTGGCCTGTATCTGTGTCCAGTTGTCTCGGGTTCGTCGATATTCATGCCATCTCCTTCCACCGTTTCCACGCTCTTCTTGGCTTCCTTGGACACAGACATTGACGGTACGTCTGTGTTGGAAAATCCATTGGTACTGCCATTCTGAGACTTGTTGTCGGCGACCGAGGCTGGACGACTGACTTCTTTTTCTGGAAGCAGCGAATGTTGCAAGTTCGATGTCGAGTTCGAGTTTTGGCGCATGCGAGAGGAACTTGGTCTTGGTATAGCTTCGGATTGCAATTGTGCGCTTCCCAATACAGGTGAGGAGTTGTTGAGTCTGGGTGAGTTGGCGGTCTGATTGAGGGCGGGATTCCTGTAGAGTGTGTTAGTAGGTAACCCTCGAGAACGCGCACGTCACATACCTCTTCTTTCCAGCACCGGTACCAGGGGCGGGACCTGGCTTCTTCTTCTTCATCGTCTCGACTGCTGGTGTCGATCTCGGGGTTGTGTTGCCAGCACCTCTTGCCGTCTTCGCCGCGGTGCTCATGTTGCTTGCTGAACGCTCCATAGCAGGGGCTCCAAGCGCAGCAGGACCCTTGTCGACCTTTCGTCTCTTGGTTGTCGCAGCGTTGGCTATACCATTGGCAATTCCCAAGCCACTGACCTTTGGCTCTGCGTCGGCATTCTTTCGTGACTTTGCAGCTTGCGTCCTCTTTGCCGGACGATCGTCAAAGTCAGAATCGACTGCATGGCTACGGTTTGTCTTTTTCGTTTCGCGTCTTGCTTCTCCTCTTGCCGCGGCAATGTCTTGGTCGTGAACGGCAGCTGCTGCGGCGGCGAGACTACTCGTGGCAGCGACATCTCTTCTGTTGCGCTCGTTCTGTGTGGTGGCCGTCTGCTTTTTGGCGCGATTGTCTTGGTATGCCCAATGTGTCAAGCTACCCAAACGCGACTCTTCGCTAATCTCATTCTCAATGTGGGGCATGACGCTGTCGAGACGGGCAAGCTGCTGGGCGAGTGCGCGATTGGCTTCTGCCATGACGACGTTCTTTTCGTCGAGGTTGGTGATCATGTTGCCAATGACATGACGGAGCGATTGGAATTCGGAACGTCTTGCGTGATCGGCTTGTTCGTCTTGTTGCGACTCGAGGTCGTCGGCAACGCGCTGGTCGAAGGTAGTCGGTTGGTTGCCATTGATGACGGAGCCGGCGAGACTGTTTGTGGCACTCGGAGGAGCGGTGAAGGATAGCAGTCGCGGCGACGAGGGCTGGTTGCGAGACAGGGGAGCAGGCTTGTTCAAGATGCTGGAAGTGAGGAACTTCAAGGCTTCTGTAGGACCATAGACTTTAGCTTCCACCTCTTTCATCAGGGTGATGTGACGCTGGACTTCGCGTGGAAGGGCAGCGATCGAGTCGGCAAAGTATTGGACGGCGGGAAAGAAACCCGGCGGGTCGGCATCTTGCTGGTCATGGTTGTTGGAGTACTGGCCAAAGGAGCGGGCATAGTAGTTGATGGGCCTCGAGGTAGAAGTGCGCGGTTGACGTGCAGACTGGCGACGACCGGTGTTTGTGTCGGTGGTGGCTATCGAGGCCTTTCTCACAGACGACGTCGGCGGCATGGCGCTTGCGAGTGCGGTGCGGTGCGGTGCAGTGCAGTGCGACGGTGGGTTGGTCTGGCAGAAAAAAAAAGCTGTCGTCGGGGTTCAGAGGGGTTAGACGGCGTGCTTCGGCATGGCAGATGTGTATGAGCAAGAAAAGTTCTTCGTCAAGTGAGGGGGCGTGGGTGGGAAAGGCAGAGATGGCCTTGTGCAATTGCTTTGGCTGCTGCTGCTCATGGCTGTTGCTCTCTCTCCGCCTTCGCGAGTAGCGTCGGCCACAGAAACTCCGATCGCATCGCCCTGACTCGGCTCGTCCCCGGCTCACCGCCTATGACGCATCGTGAATGCACCTTCCAGATTCTCACAGCGTTTCGTCAACATTTATTCTTCTGCCTGTTGGACTGATATCTATCCTAATTAGCCTATTATCTGCAGCTGCCGAACATCGACACCGCATCCTGTCTTGTTCCACGTGCAACACTCTGACAGCAACAGTCCGTTTGTGTCATGCGACGCTGCAAGTGGGAGCCTATGTTCGCAGCTGGAGTCCATCCTTCTATTGAGCGGAACAATTTTCACAGTCCAGAAACCTATCAAAATGAGGGGTATGCAAATCAGCGGCTCATATTTTCCGTTTGATTCACCTCGGTTCATGCAGACTGATAACGTATATCGTTGCCTGGTTCTCCCTAGGCACCTGTCAATTGCAAGGCTCAAGGTAGGGGTATATATCCTCAGGTATCTATCGCAGTTCTGGAGTTCAATCTGTATTACACATCACATCACAACTCTCACATCTCTACATCTCCCCATCCAACCTTTACATAATCTTCACCTTTCATCATGTTCTTCGTCTACTTCTTCTAAAACTCCTCCATCCCCTCAACTTTCAACGTTGCTCCTTGCAGCATGTCAGAGATGGAATCTACAATCTCAGTGCGCGGAAGAGCGATTGCTCAAACAAGTCTGAAAACTCGTCTTCAACCACTCTTGTCTGATTTGTACGATGCAAAAGACAATCCAAATGGCATCGTCGACATGGGCACGGCTGAGAATGTCAGTCGACATCATACTACACTACTCGCCATACCCACTAACCCATAACCCCAGCACATAATGACAACAGACGTATCTGAGTTCGCCAATCGCAAAATCCGCACCACATCAAAGACATTTACTTACGGCGAAGGACCATGGGGAAGCAAGCGTCTGCGCATAGCAATGGCCAAACATATGAACAAATACTTCCGGCCAGTCTCTGAAGTCCAACCAGAAGATTTGGTATTTGCAAATGGGATAACATCACTCTGCGAGCTTTTCGGTTACGCAATGGGTGAAGAGGGTGATGGCATTTTGATTGGCAGACCTTGTTATCAAGCCTTTATTTCTGATTTTGGGGCGAAAGCAAAGTAACAACTACTTCTACCTGCATCCAGATTTTCTTCTTACTGATGTTTGCAGGATCAAATGCGTCTTCGTGCCCTCCAATGGCATTGATCAATTCTCTGCTGAAATGGTCGAATCTTACGAAACAGCTCTCCTCAAAGCCAGAGAAGAAGGCACAAACGTCCGCGCCCTCCTCCTCTGTAACCCGCATAATCCTCTTGGCCGATGCTACCCTCTTGAGACGATCAAAGCTTTGATGCGACTCTGCCAGAAGTATCGACTTCACCTCTTGTCCGATGAAGTCTATGCTCTTTCTGTTTTTGACAACTCGGACCCAGCTGCTGTTCAGTTCACTTCTGTCTTGTCATTCGACAGCACACCCTACATTTCTCCCAACTATCTGCATGTGGTCTATGGCTTCTCCAAAGATTTTGCAGCTGGTGGGTTGAGGTTAGGTTGCATCTACTCCCGCAACACGGCATTGATGGACACGATTTCCGTCATCACACAGTTCTCTTGGTCCGGCCCTTTGAACCAACTCTTTGCTGCTGAGATGCTTGAACATACGGAATGGCTTGATGCCTTCTTCACCAAAAGTCGACAAGTGCTCAAAGAGAGAAATGAGAAATGCCGGGCGATATTTGGAGCGTACGGCATCGAGTACGCCCATGGCGCCAACGCGGGTTTCTTCATCTGGGTATGCTCCCTCCATGTCCCTTGCATCCTTGTCACCATTTTCCTCTCACAACCAAAACACTAACACAAACACAGATAAACCTCCGCCCCTACCTCGATCTCTCCACCTACCCAGATGAAAAAGAAGCAGAAAGCAACCTTGTAGCGAAAATGGAAAAGGAGAAGGTATACCTTACACGAGGGACATTGTTGCAAACTGAAGAAATCGGATGGTTTAGAATGATTTGTGTGCAGGAGGATAAAGTGTTGGAAGAAGGATTCAAACGACTGTTTTTGGCTATTGGAGTGGAGAAGAAGAAGAACATGTAGGAGAGGAAGAGAGCGGAAGAGGGTGGAGGGGCGATATGATTTATTAGTTAGAAAACACGGTTGGCTGCTCTATCAACTGCCTCTTGTACTCTTCCTTGTCTGATTGTAAAGGTGTGGTTATGGTTTCCTACTTGCTGATATTACTCTTTGACATCATATCTCCGGTGGCTGGGCAGACTCAAAGTCAGGGTGTCACCCTCAACAGCCATCTCCAACACAAAATCGACGATAACATGACCATCATCCACTTCGAAACTCACTCCATACTTACAAATAGCTTCGATAGATGGTACCAATGTGTCTGATGCCAACTTGGCATATTCCATCTCATTATGGTGTTGTAAACAGCAAATCCATGTTTCGAATTTCACTTGTTCAGAAAGCACGGTATGGAGGCATCGCAACCATCACCACATTTTAAGAATCAACACGGATCGAGAGGAAGTTTGGATGACGTATAGCTCAGAACGCAGAGAAGTTGACAAGATGATGACAGGGGCACGCTACAGCAACACGTCTTCTCCAGACGTTGGCGGTCACGTATGCAGCCGTCACAATGCGCGATGGAGCTTGAGACTGGCATGGGTCTAGAGAGATGGGTGTCGAGTACACGCTCTCAGTGGAGGACGCGCTCTGATTAGAAACAATTGTGCATCTTGACAGTTGCACAAGCGTGTGCTGCTGCGGCCAGGAGAGACATGCAAAGAATTCCACGCTGAACGACAAAAAAGAGGCAAAAAGAAGATTTATTCCCCTAACGCGTCTCGAGCTTTCTCTAGCCATCTCTTCTCCTCATCATCACTCAATACCCGTACCCGTCCTCCACACCCATCCCCGCCCTACTCTCTCCAACATCCAACCCCAACCCCCTAGCCAACTTCCTACTCAACGCCATCTTCAAGAACAGTTCTCTCGCAAGACTCCTCGTCATTTTGATAAATGTCTCGCTGCTGACCCTTCCAGCTCCTACTGCACGTTGTAAACACCACAATGCTTCTCTGATAGCTGCTTCATCGGCCTGGAGATTCCAAAGTTGGGTGGCGGCAACGGTTGGTGCGACTAGGACATCGTCGATGGGTGGTTGCGGTGTGCTCTTTGATTCAGCGATGACACGATCGCAGGAAGACAGGGCTTGATGCAAGATGTGTTCGTTTGACGCCAAAGTATTGTCCAGCGCAGTAAGTTGGGATAGTTCTCCATTGAGACGTGAATGGGCTTCTTGGAGAGCGACAGATTGGGCGTGTAAAGGAGCCAAGGCAGAAGTGTTCTGGTTCACTTTCTGGTAGATTTGAGAGACGAGAGATTGAGAGAGGAGGTGGAGGAGATGTTCTTTTTCTGGGTTTGGTGGAATTGGTGGGGCTGAGTGCGAGGTTGTTGTGGATATGCTGACGTCGAAGGGGTCGCTGAGGAGGTCTTGGGCTGGTGCGGGTTTAGGAGGAGGTTGTTGGTGTTGCTGGTAGGGTGATTGCTGAGGTGCGTGTTGTGGTGGGTATTGTTGTTGAGGGAGCACATTCAGGGGCGCCTGCTGGTAATGTTGTTGTGGAGGTTGTTGATATTGCTGAGGGTATTGCTGCTGGGCAGGACGCATGGGTATTTGTTGTTGATGCTGTTGCGGTGGAGGTAGCGGCGGTGGCTGTGCGTATCTCTGTGTAGGTGTTTGTGCGTTTGAAGCCATGGGTGATAGTGGACTTTGGCTGTAGCCTTGCTGCAACTGATGAGGCAACGGAGGGGCCCTGGAATAGCGTTGGGCTTTTGGTGTCTCGAAGCTGTTATCTTGTCGCAGCTGTGGTGACTGTTGGCCTCGTTCATGAGGCAAAGGGGGAAGAGGAGGTCCATCATTACGACGCTGAACAGGCGTAGCAGAGTGACTCTGCTCACCAGGCTTCGGAGGCCTGGGTGGTGGGTTCCAGGCCGGCATCTCGACAGGCTGCGATTGGATCGGTCTAGGTTGTTCTTTCGGCGGAGGCGGTGGCCGCTGCATTGGAGATTGAGGCTGGCCAGGCTGTGCCTGTTGGAGTGGCCTTGCAACGACCGGAGGTTCTCGAGCGAAAACATCTTGGAGAAGACGCAGGAAGTCGATGATATTCGGGCGCTGATTGACAGACCAGTCGCGCAGATAGGGGTGGTAGACTCGTCCGTCAACACTGACGTGCTGGCCCGGTCGGATGGCCATAGCCTCGCCTGCTATCACAAACACCATGATACCCTCAGGATCTGCAGGATAGGCATGCGGTAGCCATATCGTCACAGGGAATCTGTAGACGGTGCCGCGAAAGTTGACGGGGAGTGTGCCCGACAGTCGCAACAGCAGTGCTGCTTGACCAGTATTATACGTATAGACATCAGTTCGTGGCGACAACGAGGGATATGCTGATAGCGCGGCCACACTGTCACTATAGGCGCGTTGAGCATCATGGTATTCCTGGTCGTGTCAGTTCACCGGTCGTTGTTGGGAGCTTGGGCGAGACTCGATACATTCAGGAGAACGCTATACAGCCATTGCAGCAGCTGGTCTGGCAATCCTGCCATATCCTTTCACTTGCCAACCAAATTGTTTCCTTCGCGACTGTACACCTTCGTATTAATGGCAGCAAGTCGTTGTTGATTGCACGCGACAGACAGCTCTCGCTCTCCGTCATCGCGGGGCAAACGCGCCAATACCAAGCACGAGCCTTGCCGGATCGCGGCTGCTTCTCCTCACGCCTCCAGACCTTCTTTTGACGTCTGCTCTCATCTTCACTACCTCACTTACATGACCTTTACGACTTTGAGAAATGGCGCGAAACGTGTGCTGACTGTGAGTGCTCAGCTGGTAGACTGAATTGACCCCTACGCGCAAGTAATTCTCAAAGCTTTGTCTCAATCGCAACCATAAATGTCGACAGCTCATGTGCCTCGGCGCACCGAGAAGCTTTTCCGTTGCACGGATATATGGTATTCTGAATTGTAAATCGTAGGTCGCCAGGTATTTGAGTCAAGGCAAAAGGCAGGTCTGTTGTCATACTCTGTTCTTTCTTTCGTTTCACCGTCACAATGCGTAATTCTATTGCAATCTGCTACTGCCCAAGCCCTTACTTAGCAATGGCCTCCAGACACATGAGCAGGGCGTCGAGATTTGAAGAGATTCGGAAAGATATGAGCGACGAAAACTTCGGCTTGGATTTCAAGTTGTCTTCACAACGAGTGACTTGTAAGAACCTATCCAATTTCAAACATCTTCCGGCTCCACATGGCATACCGTATCTGGCCGGATTGGCACGCTGCATATCCGATCACTGTTCCTGCCTCTGGTCACCAGCGGTTGCTCAGATCAAGCATGCTTTTCCCGCAAGTCGTTATCAGTCCTTTGATCTGATAGACGATCGACAGGCAAACATCAGGGTTGTCGGCAGCATCGTCCACCACATTTAGTTCGTTCTTGGGAACCAAGATCATCGTCAAAGCGCCTCTTGACATGTATAAGCTACTCGAGCTGTCCTTTACAGGGTCTCGGACGTCCCTTCTTACAGCCGCTGAATAAAGGGTTGGTTCAGGGAGCACTCCTTGATATCGCGGCTGTGTGGCACCATATATCCACAATCCCCAGAGGTGCCGCGGAGATTGTCCCATCTCCTGATCATGCCTCCTACACATACGTCTAGCAGAAGCATCGATCAAAACGCTGAACGCTGTCAGACATGGAGTGCAGAAGAATATGCTGGGGTTCTCACCGAGAACAGACCGATCAGGATTCAGCCGTCCCCAGGTCATGCGTAGGGTTGCCGTGTCTTTCTGCCTGATCCGGGACAATGGTGCCGGTATATGTGGAGTCGTGGGGCGCGGGGCCCGGGGGCTCCGCAGGTAATCCTACGCAACCTCACCGCGCCAGCGAGTTGCGTAGTGTATTTTCGGATGCTTTATCGGCAAATTCGGTATGTGCCTCCAAGGCCGATTTCATATCGCTCTCCTCTCTTCACCGTACTCGAAGTAGGATACGACACAGGTCCGCTCTTGATTCTTGTCAACTTGGCAATGTCTTTATCTAACCCTGGGCAGTTTCATGGCTGCAATTTCCTCCGACATCATCATGCCCTAACACCGCCGGGGTGTCTGACCGCAAACCAAACAGGGTCACGCTTAGAAATGAACTCTTCACCAACTCGATGCACCTACAATCATGTGCACCCGCGGCCTGCACCGTCTTGCAAGTCCGGTTCAACAACCGACGTTTGCCGATCGCTATCAGCACGAGCAACACCAAATTTCTCCCTTTCTCGAAGCAAAACAGAACCTGCCATAAACGATGATCCCTTGCGACACGGATGGAAGTAAGATGGAAATAGGTTGTGACAGGTTGAGAAGACCTGATACCTCCGCATGCTCCGCGTTACCTCCATGTGTCTTCACGAGATGTCGGAGGCATATCCTAGACGATCAATCGGTCACGGCTTTCAAAGACCGGTCTTTACCATTTGCCTTTGCAAGCTTGCCGGCGATCCCCAAAACATTGCAGCAGCTCTCGCGAGAATGAATCCTTCATCCTGGTTTAGGGCGTTATCTTGCAATTCAACACGAACTTTGGATCCAGTTTTTTTCTCTCGGTACAAACTCCCGCCAGTGACAAACATCTCTAACCGAAGAGATTGCCAATCCGTTACATTAAGACGCCTCGGCCGAGCGCACACCGACGACCAACATCTCGTCCCGATGCTGAGTCGCAATTCATCTTCTCCCACGGAGCTTGACTAACAATTGCGTGCACTTGCCCTCAAAACTCGTCCCAAAATCTATCCTTGAAACCACAGACACGCCACCCACGCCATCTACTCAATTATGCTTGACTCAAGCGTGTGAGCCACTAAAGCTTTCACCCGCCATGAACAGGAGCTTATTTTCGGAAGAAATGGCGGTATGTGACATCATCCTCCGGTAAATTCTCTTCCCAACTTGGCTTTTTACACACTTTTCAGACCCTAGATAGAAAATTCATACAAGCACACGGACTCTGCGTTCGTTGGCCATCGGCAAGACTCAATTTGGGTGATGTTGTGTTGGTGCCAAGTCGTTAGAAAAACGCCATGTGCTCATCGCCAAGCAGATACAGGCACTAGCGCAGGGCTTGCGACTCTTGCGCCGGACTTGCTCTCTCTCAACGACGTCTTATTCCCTCGAAGATCTTTGCCCGACATGTTTCACGGTGGATTCAACCTCTCGGCGGCGCTGGTTGCGAAAATGACAGTGGGCCCTCAAGACCCACCATCCACATTCTCTCCGCAACGGCTGTTTTGCCCGTCATCGATGCTGTGTTTGGGTGCTTGAGTTTTCAAGTCGTAGTGTAGATATATAAATGGGTCCCTCCCCAGGGTAGGCCCTCCACAACTCCGCAAGCATTGCTTTTCCTCTCGGTCCCTCTTGAGACGATCTGTTTTCCTGTACTGCTAGACAATACCGGAAAGATGACTGTTTCAACCAACTCAGAGGGTGTTCCCACCTATTGGGGCACCTCTGGCAGACAACTCCAGATGCTCATTACCGCCGTCGCCACTACCGATTTCCTCCTCTTCGGTTACGACCAGGGTGTTATGTCTGGTATTATCGAATCCGACGCTTTCCTTCAAGATTTTCCCGAAGCTGGCTGGGGAAGTACGTGGCAAGGTTTCATCGTCTCCATCTACGCTGTCGGCTGTCTTTTCGGTGCCATCTTCATTCTCACGCTTGGTGACAAGCTCGGTCGCCGCAAGGCTATTTTCATTGGTGCTACTGTCATGATCATTGGTGTCATCATTCAGATCGCCTGCGTGGGCACCAGTTCAGGAAGCACCGCACAATTCATCGTCGGAAGATTCATCACAGGCGTAAGTTTGGATTCAAAAATTTCGTCGTTACCCAGTACTGACGTGACATCAGCTCGGAAACGGCATCAACACATCGACCATCCCTACCTACCAAGCCGAGTGTTCGAAGGCCCACAACAGAGGCAAGGTTATCTGTATTGAGGGTGGTAATGTCGCCATTGGCACGCTTATTGCCTACTGGATCGACTATGGCTGCACATACGGACCTCACGACCTTGTCTGGCGTTTCCCCATCGCCTTCCAGATTCTCTTCGCCGTCATTGTTCTTGGAATCACTACAAGATTACCCGAGTCGCCTAGATGGTTGCTTTCCCACGACCGACAAGATGAAGCTGCTGTCGTTCTGGCATCTCTTCAGGGTAAACCTGCTGACGATGCTGATGTCAAGCTCGAGACCGGTATTATTCTTGATTCCATCAAGATGGCTGGCGGTTTCGGTGAATCAACTCCTATCTCGGTTCTCTTCAGTGGTGGCAAAAATGGAGTAGACAACCATGTTGATACCACCGAGCAACAGCGACAAGTTCTTGGTGGTACCGATGGAGTCGCGGAATAGAACGGGGAAGTAGTAGATAACGGCGTTGCAACCAGACAGTTGTTGCATGAACTGCGATCCGGCTCCGAGAAGCATACGGCGGAAGTGTTGGGTCTTGCCACCAGTGAAGAGAACCGAGATAGGAGTTGATTCACCGAAACCGCCAGCCATCTTGATGGAATCAAGAATAATACCGGTCTCGAGCTTGACATCAGCATCGTCAGCAGGTTTACCCTGAAGAGATGCCAGAAC
>Ga0181474_100023_pt1 | contig 14138 bp, 13 predicted proteins | sample In3P11_FD_119092 | JGI IMG/M metagenome (GOLD analysis project Ga0181474, IMG submission 119092) | Clean room microbial communities from NASA Spacecraft Assembly Facility at Jet Propulsion Laboratory, Pasadena, California, USA -... ... | reverse complement strand
TGTCCAGGAGGTGCGCCGCCGCGCCTCCGAGCGCAAGCTCCGGCCGCCTGCGGCCAGCACAGTGCGGCGGCGCCTCGCCGCCCTTGGCCTGGAGGAACGCCGACGGCGTGGGGACGTGGCCCCCCCGGTGCCGGTCGGCGGCGCGACGCCGCCGGCGCGGGCGCCGCTCGACGTGGTCCAGATCGACCACACCCCGGTCGACCTGATCCTGGTGGACCCGACGGAGCGCCAGCCGATCGGCCGGCCCTGGATCACTGTGGCGATCGACGTCTTCAGTCGCTGCATCGCGGGGTTCCACGTCACCCTCGAGCCGCCCTCGGCGACCAGCGTCGGCCTGTGCCTGGCCCATGTCGCCGCCGACAAGAGGCCCTGGCTGGAGGCGGTCGACGTCGAGGCCGACTGGCCGGTGACGGGGCGGCCCCGGCGCATCGGCGTCGACAACGCCCGCGAGTTCCATTCGGAGGCCTTCGAGAGGGGCTGCGCCCAGCACGACATCGCCATCGACTGGCGCCCGCCGGGCCGCCCGCAGGCTGGCGGCATCGTCGAGCGGGTGATCGGCACACTGATGGAGCTGGTGCATGGCCTGCCGGGGACGACCTTCTCCAGCGTCATGGCGCGCGGTCGCTACGACAGCGACAAGGCCGCCTGCCTGACGCTGGCCGAGCTGGAGCGCTGGCTCACGGTCGCCATCGCCAAGTTCTACCACCTGCGGCCCCATGCGGGCCTGGCCGGGGAGGCGCCGCTCCGGCGGTACCAGGAGGGGGTGCGGGCGCTCGCCGCCGAGGGCCGGGCGCCGCCAAGCCCGCGCGACCCGCGCGCGTTCCTGATCGACTTCCTCCCGGTCGTGCGGCGAACCCTTCGGCGCGACGGCGTGGTGATCGACCACGTCCACTACTTCTCGGACGCGCTGAAGCCGTGGATCGAGCGCACCGCCCCGCCCCTGCGCGTGCTGATCCGGCGCGACCCGCGTGACCTCAGCCGCGTGTGGGTCCTGGACCCCGACGACGGCGGCTACCTGGAGGTGCCCTACCGCGAGCTCTCGCGGCCACCGGTGTCGCTGTGGGAGCATCGGCTCGCTCGCGCCCGCCTCCGCCAGCGCCGCCGCGGCGAGCTGGACGAGGACGCGCTGTTTGCCGCCATCGAGGAGATGAGGGCCATCGAGGCCGAGGCGCGCACCTCCACGCGCACCACCCGGCGCCAGCGGGCTCGGCGTCTCGGCCTGCACGTGATTGACGAGCCGGCCCCCGGCCCGGGCCCCGTCCCGAGTCCTGCACGGCCTGCCTGGTCCGCCGGCACGGTCGGCCCGGGCGCTCCGCTCGAGCCCTTTGACATCGAGGTGTGGCGATGATGGACGACGGGCTGGCTCACCTCTCCGCGGCGACGCGGGCGATCGTCGACCGGCCCGGGCCTGAGCGCCTCGCGTATCTGCGCGGGCAGTGGTGGATCAACCACTCCCACGCCCGGGCGGCGCTCGACAGGCTGGAGGCTGTGCTAGCCCACGGGCCCGGCCGGATCCGACCACCGAACCTGCTGATCGTGGGGCCGACCAACAACGGCAAGACCATGGTCGCCGAGAAGTTCAGGCGCCTTCATCCGGCGACGCCAAGCGCCTGCGGCGGCCGCGAGGTCACGCCGGTCGTCGTCATGCAGATGCCGTCCGAGCCCAGCCTGCGCCGCTTCTACGCCGCCCTGCTGATGGCGCTGAACGCGCCGGTTTCCTTCAACGTGCCGGGCGCGCGCCTGGAGGGTCACGCGCTGGCGCTGCTGCGCGCCGTCGAGGCGCGGGTCCTCGTGATCGACGAGCTGCACAACATGCTGGCCGGCACGCACGCGAGGCGGACGGAATTCCTCAACACGCTGCGCTTCCTGGGCAACGAGCTGCGCCTCCCCATCGTCGGCCTCGGCACCAAGCAGGCGCAGATCGCGGTGCGCAGCGACGACCAGCTGGAGAACCGCTTCGAGCCCGTGCCGCTGCCGGCCTGGCAGGACGACCTGGAGTTCGCGCGGCTCCTGACCAGCTTCGAGAGCGCGCTGCCGCTGCGCGACCCCTCGGGCCTTGGAGCCAGCCCGGAGCTGCGGAGCCTGATCCTGCGCCGCTCGACCGGGCTGATCGGCGAGGTCGCGTTCCTCCTGACCTCGGCGGCGGCCCATGCCCTCGCCTGCGGGCGAGAGCGGATCGACCGCGGCGTGCTCGATCAGTGCGACTACCGCGGGCCGGACGAGCGCCGCGCCCTGTTCGAGGCGTCGTTCCCGCGTGTTCGATGACGCGGAGATCCTGGGTGACCTGCCGCATCCGCGCTGGCCGCTGCACCCGGCCCCGCGTCCGTTCGAGCGCCTCGACGGCTACGTCCGGCGGCTGGCGGAGTGTTACGGGACGGGCGTCGCCACCTTCTGCCGCCATGGCCTCGGCGACGCCGGCGAGGTCGGAAGCCTGGCGGACGATCCGTCGCCAAGGGCGCTGGAGCGCCTGTCGATCGGAACGGGCGTGCCGGTCCACCGGCTCAGGAACATGACCAGCCGCCGCTGCCACGCCCGCTTGATGATCGAGGTGCGGCGCCTCCTGCGCGAGCACCCCGAACTCGTCCAGCAAGGGTGCGGCGAAGTTCCTGGACAGCCTAGGTTCCTGGACGGTATTTAGGGACGGCTGGGGCCGGACTTGGCCGGCTCCGCCGCTCCGGTCCACGAACCGAGCGGATTTGGGACAGGGGCAAGACCGCGATGCCCGACGTGCTGGGCTACGCCCGCATCTCCACCAGCGACCAGGACCTCGAGGTCCAGCGCCGGCGGCTGCGCGAGGAGGCCGGCGCGATCCGCATCTTCGAGGACGTGATCTCCGGCAAGAGCTTCGACCGCCCGGGCCTGGCCGAGCTCCTCGACTACTCGCGCGCGGGCGACGTCGTCTGCGTCGTGCGGCTCAACCGGCTCGGCCGCTCCCTCAAGGAACTCCTGGAGACCGTCGACGGGTTCAAGGCGCGCGGGCTCGCCTTCCGCTCGCTCGAGGAGCGCCTCGACACCGCCTCGGCCGCCGGCGAGCTGGTGTTCCACGTCTTCGGCGCCATTGCCCACTTCGAGCGGCGGCTGATCGTCGAGCGCACCCGCGACGGCCTCAGCGCCGCCCGCGCCCGCGGCAAGCGGCCCGGCCGGCCCCCGCTCGACCCCGACAAGCTCGCCTCGGCCCTCACGCTGATCCAGGCCGGCCTGCGCCCGGCCCAGGCCGCCAAGCAGCTCGGCCTCGGCCGCTCCACCCTCTACCGCGAGCTCGCCAGCCTCAGGGCGCAGGCCCCCTCAACCCCCACGCTCGATCCGGCAGAGCTACACCCGGTCCCGCTGACAGCGCCTCCGGAAGATCGCTGACACCACCTTCGAGAAGTGACAGCGGGCGTAGCCGATCAGCATCTCCGTCGCTCCATGGACATGTGTTTGCGTGACGCGTTGAGAGGCGCCTCGTGCAGCGCCGGAAAGAATCACATAACCAATCTCGAAATCAAAGCTCCACGAATGCTGCGGACATCAGGCTATGGCGCACCGACGCATCCTCACCGCCGGCCAGCGCCGCGCACTGTTCAGTCTCCCCGACGACGAGGGCGAGTGCCGACGGCGCTATGCGCTGGACGACGACGATCTTCGACGTATCGGCCGCCGCCGCAAACCCGGGAACCGGCTTGGCTTCGCATTGCAGCTCTGCGCCCTGCGGTTTCCCGGTCGGCTGCTGAAGCCCGGCGAGGCGATCCCGGAGGCCATGCTCCGCGTCATCGCGGACCAGATCGACGCCGACTGGCGCGACATTGCGGGCTACGGCCTGCGCGAGAACACGCGTTACGAGCACTCCTCCGCCCTTCAGCAGGAGCTGGGCTACCGCCCGTTCATGGGGGCGGCGCGTGCCGAACTGGAACGCTGGCTCGCCGGCGCCGCGCTCATGACCTGCGACGGCGCCGATCTCGCGGACGCGTTCATGGCGGCCCTGCGCGACGCGCGCGTGATCGCGCCCTCTTCCTCCACCTTCGAGCGGCTCTGCGCCGCCGCACTTGTCGAAGCGGAGCGGCAGGTTTTGCGGATGTTGGCCGGAGCTCTTGGGCCACATCACGTCGCGGCGCTCGACGATCTCCTCGCCCTGCCGGAGGAGGCGCGGCTCACGCCGTTGGGGGCGTTGCGCGCCGCGCCCGCCAGCGCGGGAACCGTTGGCTTTCACGACCTGCTCGACCGCCTCGACCAGCTTCGCGCCTTGGGGCTGCCGCCGATGCCGTCGGCGACGCCCATGCCGCGCGTCACTCGCCTCGCCCAGGAATGCGCGCGCATCACGGTCGCCCACCTGCGCGAAATGAACACCGCCCGCCGTTCGGCCCTGCTGTTCGCCTTCGTCGCCGACGCCTTGCCGCGCGTCACGGATGTCGCGATCGACGCGGCGCTCGGCCTGATCGGCAGCCTGTTCAAGCGGGCGGAGCGGCGCTGCATGGATGCGCTGGTCGAGAACCGCCGCGGCATCGGCGACATCGTCCGTGTTCATGCCGACCTCGCCGTCGCGCTCATCAACGGGCGCGCCGAGGGGCGGGATCTGTCCGCCGTCGTCGAGGAGAGCGTCGGCTGGGCGGCGCTGGCCCAGTCCGCCGAGACGGCGGCGCGCCTGCGGGCGCCGGTCGCCGCCGACGTTCTTGAGCGCATCGACGCCGAGCACCCGCGGCTGCGCCGGTTCGGCCCGCGCTTCCTCGACGCGTTCGTATTCCGCGGCGCGCCGGGCGCCACGTCCCTCCTGGCGGCGCTCGACCGATTGCAGGACGGCGGAAAATCCGCTGGAGAAAGCGACGATCCGCCGATGGACTTCGTGCCGGCGCGCTGGCTCAGGCTGATCCGGCGGGAGGGCGAGATCGACCGCAAGCTCTATGAGCTCTGCGTCTTCTCGCGGTTGCGCGACGCGCTCAGGGCTGGCGACGTCTGGGTCGATGGCTCGTCGAGATACCGCCGCTTCGAGGATCGACTGCTGGCGCCCCTGCCCGGGACCGGCAAGGCCGCCGCCGGCCCCGTCGGCGACATCCTGCGGCTTGACGTGGAGACCTGGATTGAGGGCCGGCGCGAACGGCTGGACGCGTTGCTGGCGCTGACCGAGCGCCAGGCGGCCGAGGGCGCGCTGCCGGACGTCACGATCCGCAACGGCCGGCTCGTGGTTGCGCCGCTGAAGAATGCCACGCCCGAGACCGCGCGCGACCTGGCCCGACGCCTCTACGGGCTGTTGCCTCGGGTGCGCATCACCGACCTGATCGAGGAGGTCGACGGCTGGATCGGCATGAGCGACTGCTTTGGTCACCTGCGCACCGGCCAACCTGCCCCCGACCGCCGCGCTCTCTACGCGGCGATCATCGCCGACGGGCTGAACCTCGGTCTCACGCGCATGGCCGAAGCCTGCGAAGGGACGACCTACTGGCGCCTGGCGCGTCTGGTCGACTGGCACATCCGCGAGGACGCCTACGCCATGGCGACGCGCATGCTGGTCGAGGCGCAGGCGCGCGCGCCGATCGCGGCGCTCTGGGGCGACGGCTCCACCTCATCCTCCGACGGCCAGCACTTCCCCTCCGCCGGCCGCGCGCGGGGCGTCTCGACCGTCAACCTGCGTTACGGCGGCGAGCCGGGCGTGAAGTTCTACACCCACGTCTCCGACCAGTTCTCGCCATTCGCGACCCGCGCCATCGCGGCGACCGCCGCCGAGGCGCCCCATGTGCTCGACGGTCTTTTGCGCCACGGTGGGCGCACGCCGATCCGCGAGCACCACACCGACACCGGCGGCTTTTCGGATCACGTCTTTGCCCTGTGCGCGCTGCTCGGCTACCGCTTCGCGCCTCGTATCCGCGATCTCCCCGAGAAGCGGCTCTACGTGCTCGAAAGCTCCCCGTCGACGCCGACGCTAGCCCCGCTGATCGCCCGCACCGCGCGCCTCGGCCAGATCCGCGCCGCCTGGCCGCAGCTCATCCAGCTCGCCGCATCCATCCGATCCGGGCAGGTGAGCGCCGCGCACGCCGTCGCGACGCTGGCGGCGACCAGCCGGCAGAGCGCCCTCGCCGCCGCCCTCGCGGAAATCGGCCGCATCGAGCGCACCATCTTCACCCTGGAATGGATGCTGGAACCGGAGCTGCGCCATCGCGTCCAGACTGGCCTGAACAAGGGCGAGGCCCGCAACAACCTCGCCCGGGCCGTGTTCCTGAACAGGTTGGGCCAGATGCACGATCGCACCCACGACGACCAGCAACATCGCGCCGCCGGGTGCAACCTCATCGTCGCCGCCATCATCCTCTGGAACACTGTTTATCTGGCTGCCGCCGTCGAGGCGCTCCGACGCAGCGGCGTCGACGTGCCAGACGGGCTGCTCCGACATGTCTGGCCGCTTGGCTGGGACCACGTCAGCCTCACCGGCGACTACCGTTGGAGTGCAGACAACCCGAAGGGCCTCGACCAACTCCGCCCCCTTCGCCTCGACCGTCTCGGAGCAGCAAATCCCGCTTAACGGGGATTCTGGAACTCACCGACCAAGTCACCCTGGATGGCCGCGACCCTGCGCAAGAACGCCACCCGTGAAGTCGATCAAAAGGAACTGGTCGGGCTGCTGGATGAACTGGATCAAGTGGCGGCGAAGGCCGACCGGACATGAGCAAGGATCCGTTTCAGATACTTGCCGACGAGCTGACCCTGATCCGCAAGGACATGGACCAGCTCCAGCGCACCAGTCTCAACAAGGATGAAGCGAAAACGCTGAACCAGGCTGTGATGGGAGCTGTCTTGAGGATGGCGAAGGCGACCGAGGATGCGCCGGGGGAAATTCAGGAGGCTCTGGCATCTGACCGCGACCAGATGGCTCGCAGCGCCACGCAGGCCGCAACCAGGGCCGCTGAGAGCGCCATGGCCGGAATCCGGCACGACCTCGACAATGAACGCGCAAAGCTCTCACAGGCCGCCGGAGAGGCCCGTAGAGAGGCATGGCGCTGGTTTGGCGGGTTCTGGGTATGGTTGGCCTCCATGCTCGCCACAGGGGCCGTTATCGGGGCGCTGGCGATGGCGTGGATTGCCGGACGCGGCGATGCCCGCGAGTTCGGGCAGTTTCCAAGCATCTACTGTGGCACCGCAGGCGGGCAGGTGGTCGAACAGGACAACGGGTCCAGCTACTGCGCCATCTGGATCAACAGGCCGGATCAGTGAAAATCAGTCCGGCCATTCTTCGGCTCAAACAATATCGTTCGCCGCAGCGTCGATGATCTTTCGCACGGATGCCATTGCATCCTCATGGCTCACCGTCTGGCCAGCTTTAACATCCGCAAGCCCGCGCTGGATGCCCTCGATGGTGGCTCGCTCTGTTTTGAGAACGGTAGCTGTCGGGCTGCTGGGTGTCATGGCATCGGCTCCCACGGGTTGATGATCTGCACGCCTGTCGGCTCGAAGTCCGCAACATTGCGCGTAACGATTGACATGGCGTGGGTGATCCCTGTCGCGGCGATCAGGGCGTCCCGGTCACTGCGAGGGTCTGGAACATGCAAAGAGGCACAGCAGAGCGCGACAGGCCCGTCCACGGGCAGGATACGCCCGTCGAACACCGGAAGCACCCGATCAGCCATCCAGGCCCTCAAGACGGCGCCCTGCGTGCTGTCACGCCGTTCCATCTGCCTGACACCCATCTCAAGTTCCAAGAGGGTGATGGCCGACAGAAAGAGCGCTGACGGGTCTTGATCCTCGGCCCACGCGACGACATTGGCATCCGCCTTCCCTGCTTTTGCCTTGCGCAGCTCGGACACCACATTCGTATCGAGAATGAACATCAGGACAAATCAGCGGGACGTGTGAGGCTATCCAGGCGATCCGGTTCAAAAGCTACGTCTGCCGCTTCTGGATCGGCAAGCAAATCAAGAATACTTTCCTGGCGTCCTGTAAGCCGCCTGTAGGCTTCAATGCTGAGCAAGACATGAGCGGGTTTGCCCCGGTCTGTGATGAACACAGGTCCGTCTTGCGCAGCCCGCTTTGCGCCACTGGCGTCTTGATTGAACGTCCGACTGTTGATCGTTGTCATCCCCATCGCTCACACCCTTCTAAGCAGCTTAATGTAGAAACGTAACTACAATATAATGTAATGTCAACCTGAACCTTCATGACCAGCTTCCCCTCCCTGCTACCACCCCATTCGATCAGCGTTCTGCCCTAGTGTTAATAGTGTTACCTACGGAGTATGTTACGGGCCTGAAAATTGCCCGTAACCCTCTGTCTCTGAAAGACGAAACTATCCACATGGTTCCGAAACTAACGAACCTGGGTTCCGAAACTAACGAATCTGGGTTCCGAAACTAACGAATGGATTTCACCCCAAAACCGGGTCCTGATATAACGAACTTGACGAGCTTTCTGCGCTGCTTGATACAGGGTTCCTGATGTAACGAACTTAGCCAAGGCGAATGGATTGCCCCTGCTCCCCGACCGACATCCCCAGAAGGACTTCTTCATCCTCGATATTTCCGATGTGGTGCCGAAGGACGACATGGCCTCGATGGAGCATCCCTTGTTCTCGCTCGCCACCAAGCCTGACATGCGACATCTCGAATACCGTGGCGGCGACAACCGATTGAAAATCGTGCCGTCCGGGGTCGGCCTGCCTACGATCTTCGACAAGGACATTCTGATTTTCTGCGTAAGCCAGCTCATGCATCGCAAGAACCGGGGTGAGAAGATCGGTAAGCGAGTGCGTTTCAGCGCCCGCGAGCTGATGATTACCACGAACCGCAAGACTGGCGGGGTTGAGTATCAGCGCCTAGAGCAAGCATTCCAGAGGCTCATGGGCACAACCTTCCAGACCGATATCCAGACGGGCAACAAGCGCGAGACGCGCTTTTTCAGTCTGATTGAATCGGGCAGCGGATTCGTCATGAAGGGTGAGGGAACCTGGCGGCTCGACTACTGCGAAGTGATCCTGTCTGATTGGGTCATGCGGGCGATAGAGGGTGATGAGGTTGTGACGATCTCGAACGACTACTTCCGCCTGCGTCGTCCGCTTGAGCGCCGCCTATATGAAATCGGCCGCAAACACTGCGGGGGCCAGCCGAAGTGGCAGATCGGCCTTCCCAAGCTTCAGGAAAAGACCGGCAGCAACGCCCCTCTCAAGAAATTCCGGCTCAATCTTCGCCAGATCATCGCCGATGATCATACGCCCTTCTACCGGATCGAGCTGACGGGCGATGATCTTGTGATTTTCCGACCTCGGAATACGAAAACACAGATCGCGCCCACAATCACCCTGCCCGACTGGGCCGAGGAAAAGGCCCGCGCCGTGGCACGGGAGAAGGGCCGGGACTACCATGCCCTTCGAGCTGACTGGCTGGCCTTCGCACAGGCGGAATCGGCCAAGGGCAATCCGCCGAAAAATGCGGGTGCCGCCTTCCTGGCCTACTGTGCGAAACAGGACAGCCTGCGCTAGCGGCTATCCAAACAGCCGACCCCAGAACCCTTTGCGCGGTTCTGCTGCCGCCTGCGGTCGCAGATCGACCAGAAGCGCGTGGAGCTGGTCTTCCTTGCGTTCCGCTCGGTCAACCCGCTCTTTCAGATCCTCGATGCGTTGTTCCAGGAAGCCACGTTCGCGCTGGTCGGACTGGACCTTGGCGCGAAGCTTCTCAACTTCGGCCTGCAACGCACTGGTTTCAGAGGGTGTTTCAGATGTTTCATGAGGGGTTGCAATTCGCCTCACAGCACCATTTCTGTGCCCGTTAGCATCTTTCCACCGTTCCAGCTCGGCCGCGTCGATGCTGTAGGAACCGTCATCCAAACGTTTTGCGCTTAGCTTCCCGTTTTTTATGGCCCTGGAAAGCGTTGGCTTGCTGAAACCGGCTGCTTTCGCAGCCTCTCCTAGGGTGTAACTCATGGGTGTAACTGCTCGCTCTCACGGGGTTGCAACTCGCCTCATCTACCTGTGAGGCTTACAGTTACATATGTTACACCCTGTTGGCGTAATCTCCAAACGCCTCGCCGATCCTGCCTCCGATATTTGGTGTCTCGGGCAGGATCGGCGCGCACAAGCGGGAGCACGATCATGGGCTGTAGACCTGCTCCGATCAGCGCCCCAAGGGCTTCTGGGAGCGGGGCTGTTGGCTGATCCTGCCCACCTGCCGAAGTGCAGTATGCTCGCACTCAGCGCATTGCGAACAGTTCTTGGTGGAACCTTTCGTTCACTGGCAGACCTTGGTTTGCGAAATTGAGAACGGCGCCCGCATAACCGGCCACGGAACCGCCCGGATTATCCGGGTTGGGGCGGCGTAAAATCCCGCCAGTGGCAAGTCTCTGGGTCACGATGGTGATCTGGAGGCAGAAGGATGTACGGCGTGGAGCTGTATTCGAAGGTCCGCATTGCGGTGCTGCGGGATGGGCTGAGCCAGCGCGAGGCGGCGCGGCGGTTCGGGATCGACCGCGGCACGGTGTCGAAGATGGTTGGACACTCAGCGCCGCCGGGCTACCGGCAGGCAGGGGCGCGGGTCCGCCCGAAGCTGGACGCGCATGCCGGGTTCATCGACGAGATCCTGACGTCGGACCTTACCGCGCCGAAGAAGCAGCGGCATACGATCCAGCGGATTTTCGAGCGGCTGCGCGACGAGCGCGGATTTGACGGCGGCTACACGACAGTGCGGGACTACGTGCGTCCCCGGCGGTTGGCTCTGAAGGAGGTCTTCGTGCCGCTGGTCCACCCGGCCGGACACGCCCAGGCCGATTTCGGCGAAGCGTGGGCAGTGCTGGGCGGCGTCCGGCGGAAGGTGCACGTGCTGGTGGTCGATCTGCCACAAAGCGACGCGATCTTCTTGAAGGCCTATCTCGCCGAGACGGCGGAGGCGCTGTGCGACGGCCACGTGGCGGCGTTCGCCTTCTTCGGCGGCGTGCCGCTGTCGATTCTGTACGACAACACCAAACTCGCCGTAACCAAGCTTCTGGGCGACGGCACGCGGGCGCGCGCCAAGCTGTTCGCGGAGTTGCAGTCCCACTATCTGTTTAAGGATCGCTTCGGCCGGCCCGGCAAGGGAAACGACAAGGGCAAGGTCGAGGGCATGGTCGGCTTTGGCCGCCGGACCTATCTGGTACCGATCCCGGAGGCCCCCGACATCGACGCGTTGAACGCGATGTTGCTGGATCGCTGCCGGGTGCGCCAGAGCGCCACCCTGCGCGGCGCCGACGGCACGATCGGCGAACGGCTGGCGGCCGACCAGGCGGCGTTCTCGGCGCTGCCGCCGGCGCCGTTCGACGCCTGCGACAAGCGCCCCGGGAAGGTCTCGAGCCAGGCGCTGGTGCGGTACAAGAACACCGACTACTCGGTCCCGGTCGTCCATGCGCACCGCGACGTGCTGGTGAAGGGCTACGTGGACACGGTCGCGATCTCGGTCGGCGCCGAGGAGATCGCCCGGCATCCGCGCTCCTACGACAGCGCCGACTTCGTGTTCGATCCGCTGCATTACCTCGCGCTGCTCGAGATTAAGGTCGGCGCGCTCGACCAGGCGGCGCCATTGCAGGGCTGGGCGCTGCCGGAGGCGTTCCCGACGCTGCGCCGCCTGCTGGAGGCGCGGCTGAGCGGCAAGAACCGCTGCGCGGCCGGCAAGCGCGAATACGTGCAGGTGCTGCGGCTGCTGGAGACCTTCCCGATGGCGGTGGTCCACGGCGCGGTGACCGACGCGCTGAAGTTGAGCGCGATCAGCTATGACGCCGTCAAGCATCTGGCCCTGTGCCGGATCGAGCGCCGTCCTGCGAAGCTGAGCCTCGACGCCTACCCGTACCTGCCGGTGGCGGCCGTTGAGACCACGTCGGCGGCCAGCTACTTGAGCCTGCTGGCTGGCGGCGGCGCCGGGGCGCCGGCATGACCGCCACCGCCGAGGCGCCCGAGCTGCTGCTGCGTCACCACCTCAAGAAGCTGAAGCTGCCGACGGTGCTGCGCGAGTATGAGAAACTGGCTCGGCAGTGCGCGGCGGAAAACGTCGATCATGTGCGCTACCTGATGCGGCTGATCGAACTGGAGCTGCTCGACCGCGAGGCGCGCACCGTCGAGCGGCGCATCCGCGACGCCCGCTTTCCGGCGGTCAAGAGCCTGGAGAGCTTCGACTTCGACGCCATCCCCGGCCTGAACAAGAAGCTGGTCCTCGATCTGGCGCGTTGCGAGTTCGTCGCCCGGCGCGAGAATGTCATTGCCCTCGGCCCCAGCGGCACGGGGAAGACCCATGCTGTCTGCGGCATCGGGCTGGCGGCGTGCCAGCGCGGCGTGAAAACCCGCTTCGCCACCGCCGCCGCCATCGTCCACGAGATGATCGAGGCGCACGACGAGAAGCGACTGCTGCGCCTGCAGAAGACGCTCGCCGCCTATGAGCTGCTGATCATCGACGAGTTGGGCTTCGTGCCGCTGTCGCGTACCGGTGCCGAACTGCTGTTCGAGTTGATCAGCCAGCGCTACGAGCGCGGCGCCACGATCATCACCTCGAACCTGCCCTTCGACGAATGGACCTCCACGTTCGGCGACGAGCGCCTCACCGGCGCGCTCCTCGACCGTCTCACCCACCACGTCCATATCCTGGAGATGAACGGTCCATCCTACCGTCTCGCCCAGAGCCGGGCGCGCAAACGTCCAGACTGACCCTCCGAAAAGATCGAAAGCGATGAGGCCCCTGGCATGCCGGGGGCCTCATCGCGCGTGGCAGCGCTGGCGGGATTCTGCGGCGCCCCAGTGGCCGACTTTCTCGGCGCCGTTGACAGATCAGCAGATTGCAACAACGCAGGCAAAGCTCAATCGCCTGAAACAGCGCCAGAAGGCCAGCGAGACGCGACGGAAAATTATCGTCGGGGCCATCGTGACAACCGAAGCCCTGAAAGACCCGAAAATCGCCCGCTGGATGGGTGACTTGGTCGGTGAGTTCCAAGATCCCCGTTAAGCGGGGGCTCGGCGCTTTTGGGTTTTCTCGCTGATCAGGCGCAAGCCGTCTGTGCGAAGGTCGCCGGCCGGCGAGACGTGGCGGTAGAGGGTCTGGCTCGAGATTCCGAGTTCTCGGCAGAGTGCGCTGACGCTGGTTTCCGGCTTGCCCATGGCGGCCTGCGCCAGCCGCAGTTTGGCGGGCGTCATCTTGTAGGGGGCGCCGCCACGGCGGCCGCGGGCGCGGGCGGCGGCGAGACCGGCGTTGACCCGCTCCCGGATCAGGTCGCGCTCGAACTCGGCGAGCGCGGCGAAGATGCCGAAGATCAGCCGGCCGCCGGCGGTCCGGGTGTCGATCTCGGCGCCCTGGCCGGCGAGCACTCGGAAACCCACGCCCCGCGCCTCGAGGTCCCGCACCGTCGCGATGAGATGGGCGAGGTCGCGCCCGAGGCGATCGAGCTTCCAGACCACAAGCGTGTCGCCGTCCCGCAGGGCGCGCAGACAGCCCTCGAGCCCGGGGCGGTCCTCGCGTTTGCCTGAAGCACGGTCCTCGTAGATCTGCGCGGCGTCCACGCCGGCGGCGATCAGCGCGTCGCGCTGCAGGTCGGAGGTCTGTGTGCCGTCGGCCTTCGAGACGCGGGTGTCAGTTCTCGAAGCCGGCGTCAGCGGCGGTATCTTAGAAGCTTGCCAGGCGAGCCGGATCCTTGTCAGAGTCGGTGTCGCTGACGACCGGACCCGATGTCGGCAGCGGGCACTTCTGTCGAAGTGGAGGTCGGCAGGTGGCAAGGGAGAACATCCCAGACCTGAGCCTCGTGGCGGCGCCTGTGTGGCGCGAGGCGGAGCGCCGCGCCGCGGTGATCCGGCCCCTGGCGGCGCTGCCGGCCTGTCCGCGCGGGGAGGCGCGCACCGCGGCCGAGGCGCTTGGCCTGTCCGAGCGGCAGGTCTACCGCCTGCTTCGCCGCTGCCGCGAGGGCGGTGGCGCGCTCACCGCACTGGTCACGGAGGGATCTGAGGGCGGTCGCGGCAAGTCGCGGATCGGGGCGGCCCGTGACGAGCTGGTGCGCGACGTGGTGGCGGAACTCTACCTCACGCCGCAGCGGCTCTCGGCTGAGCAGGTTGTCCAGGAGGTGCGCCGCCGCGCCTCCGAGCGCAAGCTCCGGCCGCCTGCGGCCAGCACAGTGCGGCGGCGCCTCGCCGCCCTTGGCCTGGAGGAACGCCGACGGCGTGGGGACGTGGCCCCCCCCCCCCC